>JAAUYH010127592.1_pt1 | contig 24722 bp, 20 predicted proteins | sample 7278061 | NCBI WGS metagenome assembly JAAUYH01 (sample SAMN14350203, study PRJNA611818) | marine sediment metagenome | isolation source: surface marine sediment (0.6m) | place: French Polynesia: Moorea | collected 2018-08 | reverse complement strand
TGAGTATCTTGTTGAACATATTGGTGAGCTACCTCAACCAAGGAAATCAAGAAAATCATCCCAGTCCAAAACTTTTACCCTGCCTACTGTCCCGTCTTAAGTTGGTAGCCCATAAATTTATGTCATGCATATTTTATATAGACACAAACTCTTACTCGGGAATGAAAACTCGATCCTTTGCTCTGGTTAAAGCAGTGTAGAGAATCTTCTGCAAGTCAGGACAACCTCTCATGTCTGTGGCATCTACAAAAGCACAGTCTATAGTGCTTCCCTGTGCTTTATGGGTGGTAATAGCATAAGCATAGGGCATAGTATCGAAGGTCTTTAAGCAGTCATAATAAGCCTTCCAGATGCCTTTTCTGGCTTTAACGTTTTTGCATTCGTTAGCTTCAGCTCTTAAGTCTGTTAAATACTTTTTCTGTTGCTGCTTACCTTCTTCTGTCAAGATGAATAGATCTAGCTTTGTGCCACCATCGGTTAATACCGGCACGCAATAACACTCGTATCCGTAACTGCGATCGCGGGCTATTAATTTGCCCTCTTCGATTACTACACACTCATCACTAGAGTTCATTACAGTACTCCATTTCTCTAGTTCTTTCCCCCCTTTAGACAAGGCAGTAATGGCTCGGAACACGGGTACTTTAGCTATCAGGCGATCGCCTGGCATATAAGTTGGCGCATCACCTCCCCATAGGTAAAAGCGCACGTAACTGTTAAGAATATCGGCTTGTTTATTTCTCCAGACTAAAAACCTGACATAGTTAGGATTAGCTTTGAATTCATCAGACTTGAATAAGGTTACTGCTTGATTTAGCCACTTGCTTCTATTCAAACAGAGAATACTGTCATCTGCCGTAGTCTCAAACGGATACATTATCTTATTATAAAAATCCTTACTCCTAATTTTTTCTGCTACCTTGGCTAGCTCGCCATCGTACCTGACTACCGTCTCTAAGTTGGCATGACGAGTAATGCTCTTATGAGTAGCTACTATTGGTTCTTTTTCTCCTACTGGTGGCAATTGGGCAGCGTCTCCCACGAAAATAACTTTGACTGAAAAGTTTTGCACTTCTATCGCTAAGTCTACAAAATTGTTTTCCGATATCATTGAAAATTCATCGGCAATAATTACTTCATAATTCTCAAGATCGATATCATTTTGAGTGACAAATTTTTCTTTGCCAGTTTTGATGTCTACTACTGCTTGTTGTTTGAGCAATCGAGCCAAAGTAATTGCTTCTATTTTTATGCCATTCTCATTGGCTATTTTTCTTAAATTATTAGCTGCCTTATTAGTAGGAGAGCAAGCTAAAAAGTTATATTCATTTTCCTGTAGCCACTTGATAAGTTGGCATATGACAAAGCTTTTTCCCGTACCTGCATAACCCGTTAGCCTGAAGAAGGTTTCGTGGCAATCCATTGAAATAAATTCCTTCATTTTGGCTATGGCTTTCGCCTGACATTCTGTTAGCTTGACGGTAGTTGTATTAGTCATCTTTTTTTGTTTGTTGACGTACATTCCCCTATTTAAAAAGGAAACATATCCCCTCCCCAGCCCGCTTACAAAAAAGAAAAAATTCCCTCAAGCCGTATACCGTCAGGTGCTCGGTTCGCTAGAACTTCCGCTAGGAACACTTGACGGTAGTAGGCGAGGGAATAAACTGAAATAATTAGCGGGTTGATGCTATTATTGGGCTGTACACGGATTTTTATTGAGTTAAAAGTTATCGGCTAATCTATCATTCCTTTGCAGCTAATAAGCCCTACCCGACTGAAGTAGGGCTGTTTTTTTGGATTGTAATATGCTATTGGGATAATCGAGCAAAATACTACAAAATATATTCCCGGGTTTTTGGGTATCAAAGCCTTGAAATCTCGTTAGGAGAAAATCGAGCATTTATACTACAGATTAAATAATCTATAATAAGGACGATGTGTTTGAAGTAATAGCGTTTTTTCTACGCTACTGTGCAGTAGGGTTATAAGAACCGAATGAACCATTGGACAACTAAGGGTGTCGCCTGAAGCGATATCCTTTTTTATTACACATAAAAAACTACCCGATCGCCCGGGTAGTTGTTAGGATGATGAGAGATACAATGCCACAGTTATTCTCATAGTTACTAACGGGGTAGTTTTTGCGTTTTCTTATCTACCCTGTATTTTATTTAGAAATAGTTGCTAAGCTAGAAATCTAAACTCAAAGTTGAACAGCAAACAGGATGGTTTTTGATAAATTTCCCATCCTGTTTTTTGTTATTTACCTTTCAATGCTTCATACATTTTTAGCTCGGTTTTCAAATGTTCATTTTCGGCTTCTAGGTATTTAACTTTATCTTTTAATTTTTCATTTTCTGATTCTAAGTTTTTAAGCTTGCCTCTGTTAGCGTTATCTTGTCTTATTTCTCGTTTCAAGCCTTGTAGTTTTGATTCATGGCTTTCATTTCTTAAATAGGTAGTCGAGTTCATTATTATCCCATGTCCTAAGCTGTTAGCCAGTGCTTTGTGATTGATGCCCAAATTGTGTCCTCTAATATTGTAAGCATGACGTAAAGCATGAGGAGTGAAGCCGTATTTGTGCCTACGAAACCAATGATTAGCTTTATAGGAACAGCTAAAAATATCTTGAATATTTCTTTGTAAAGGATTTTCTATGTCAGGTAAATTCAACGGTTGAATTAAATTGAATTCTTTAATCCACTGGCAATTACTTGAGTGACCATGAGGAGAAACAGGAAGAGCTACACGATAACCTGTTTTTGTCTCATGTCCTATACACAACAAGTGTTCTTCATTATTTGGGTCAAGAATAGCTGGTACAACTATCTTTTCTTTTATTCGATGATAGGAAAATTCTCCTATCTCATTTTCGCTTTCAATGTCATCCGTATCATCAGTAATGGCTACATAATCACCATCTTTGAAAGTTACTGGATTATCCCAATTTTTGATATTCCAAGCTTCGTGCACTCTTAATCCGTATACAGCTAGTAATCCATACAAGAATTGCCATTGAGAATACCTGTAAAGATACCTTTTAGCACAATTTTTTTTAGGCTCAAAACCGAACTGATAAGTATAGGTGATTTCATTATCGCTAGGAATGTACTTTTTTTTGGGCTTAGGATTATTTTCTTTTTTATATCTTTTAATTACTTGCTTAAACTCTTTGTTGTCAAAGTAGCTTAATAGGTTAGCTAATCCGCTTAAGTGATAAGCCCTACCAAGTGTGTCGTTTTCTGTGCTGTCGATTACTTCTCTAATTATCTGTAAGTTTATTGACTCATTAGAATGAAAAAGCATTACTTTTTCAATATGTCTATAGTTTGTCAGCCAAGTACTTTTGGGTGCTTTATTTTTTTTTCTTTGCTTGAAATAATGCTTTTTGTATATCTCAAGCATCTCTCCACAAGTCAGCATTTTTTCTTGCTCTATTGGCTTTTCCTTGCCTAATAGAGAATCTAGCCAATCATCAGTGTAAGTATTGGCTACCAATTGACTAGTTATTAATGTACATATCTCTTCAGCTTTGGTCAGATTAGCCCTATTTAACGACAAATTTAACCCTCTTTGTGTTTGTTTGCCATGCAGCGAAAACTGAGCAGATATGGGCTTGTTTGGTTTGGGAGCTACTTTGATTATTGCTCTTTTGCCGTGCTTGCCAATCTGCTTTAAACGCTCATTGGCTTCATCTATTAATCGGGGCAATTGGTAGCTCCCGTCGTTGGGTATCTGTTCTGATGGGAAGGATTTCATTACTTATTCGTTACTTATTTACTTACTTTGCAGCTAGATAAATTTAGTATTATCTAGTATAGAGCGACTTTACCTAATTTTGGCACCAATTTAGTTAAGCTATAACCTGGAAGCTGGTCTTCTATTAGACATTGGCATCTAAAACAGGATGAATTTATCTATATTGTAGAAGGAGAGGTGACATTAGTAACCAATGCAGGTAAGTGCCTGTTCAGAAATAAGTTCGGCAGACGTAACCCAACAGATAACCGTGGAGACTCAAGAATCAACTCAAAAAGGCCGAACTTATTTTTAAACAACTCCTAAGCAAATTCTCAAACCAGGCGATACTGCTGGTTTTCCTGCTGGTGAAGCGGACGGACATCATTTAATTAATCATTCTAATTCTACAGTTACTTATCTAGAAATAGGCGATCGCACTTCTGACGAAAGAGTAACTTATCCTGATGAAGATTTGGTTGCTAATTATGATTCTGAGGGTTGGCACTTTACCCATAAAGATGGCAGGTTGTATTAATAGTTCGGAGTTCGGAGTTCGGAGTGACCTTAGGTACCCCGCCGAAGGCGCGTACGCAGTTATAATTCTAAGTAAACTATTATTTGATACTTTGATTTAACTGACGCAAAATTTGTTCTAATTCTTGTTGATAACGACCGTATTCTGTCCAATTGCCTTGACTTAATGCAGATTGTGCTTGATTATAAGTTTCCCAGGCAGAGCGAATTAAAGTAGAGTCTTTTCCTGTCAAAGATGGTGCTTGTTGTGGTTGAGGCACTTCTTTATTGCCGAAAATAGCTGCTAAAGATTGCTCTAAAGTAGGTCTCATCACTATTTCCTTATCGTAGGCAACAATTACTCGTTTTAATTCTGGTAATTGTCCTTGTTCGGCTCGTAAATAAACTGGTTCGATGTATATTAAAGAACCATCTATGGGAATAACTAGAATATCTCCGCGAATAACTCGCGAACCTTCTTGACTCCAGAGAGTTAACTGTTGAGAAATTTCTGGGTTTTGATCGATACGTGCTTCGATCTGGAAAGGACCATAAACTAGTTTTTGTTTGGGGAATTCGTATAGTGATAGTTTCCCGTAGTTCTCGCCATCGGAACGGGCTGCCATCCAAGCAATCATATTGTCTTTATTGACAGGAGTAAAAGGTAGAATGAGAACAAATTCTTCTTGAGATTCTCCTGGTAAACGCATGATTAAATAATAAGGTTCGATCGCGCTGCGCTTACCTTCATAAATTTCTGCTGCAAAACGCCATAAATCCTCACGGTTATAAAAGACTTGAGGATCTCTCATGTGATAAGACAAGAACATTTGTGCTTGAATCTTAAATAAGTCGAGGGGATAGCGAAAATGAGCTTTTACTTCTGGTGCAATAGTATCTTTTCCTTTAAAGAGGGTTGGAAAAATTTGGCGGTAAGTAGCTAAAATCGGATCTTCTTCGTCTACTACTAAAAACTCCATCGTTCCATCTTTAGCATCCACCAAAACTTTAACGGAGTTACGAATATAGTTAATTTGTCTGCCAGCAGTTAATTTTGTCTTACTATTATTAACTGGCTCAGAATAAGGATAGCGATCGCTGGTAGTATAAGCGTCAATAATCCATTGCAATCTACCATCGATAACGGCAATATAAGGGTCATTATCGAACTGTAAAAAAGGAGCTACATGAGCTACTCTTTCTCTAATTTGTCGATAATAGTGGATGCGGGAAGTATTAGTAAAATAGTTAGAAATTAATATTTTTAAACTACCCAAATCATAAGCATAAGCCAGTCTATGCCAAACAGTGGGAATGGGTACGCCACCAGCCCCTTCATAATAGACAAAGGCATTTTCGTCTCCTTTGGGGTAATCAAATTCTGGAGTGGAAGTATTAGTAAAAATATAGCGATCGCTTTCTTCTCCATAATAGATCGCAGGTTCTTTTATTTGTAAATCTACTTCGGATACAGGGGGAATATTTTTGATAAATAAAACGGGTAAGCCATCGGGAGTAAATTGATTGACGGGACTCATTACTAACCCGTAACCGTGAGTATATTTAAGACGTTCATTAACCCAAGTTTGTGCTTGTTGGGGTACTTGTGCGTAAGATAATTCCCTTGGTGCCAGCATTACCTGACGATAGTTGCCATCTAGAGTATAGCGATCGACATCGACATCGTTAAATTGGTAGTAAAGACGAATTTCTTGTAATTGACGATAGGTACTTAAAAGGGGTCGATAATCCCAAAGACGTATATTGTTAATAGTTCCTTGGTTTTGCTGCCAATCTTGGTTTGTTAATTGGTCGGAAACAGTATAATTAGTGCTATTTACTTTGGCTAAATCATAAGCTTGGCGAGTAAAGGCGATATTATGCTTGAGATAGGGCAATTCTTTGGCTAGCTCGTTGGGTTCGACTACGAATTGCTGTTGTAAATCTGGATAAAACCCATTAACGAGAATCAAGACAATTAAATAGATGGCAATGCCATAAAAGGGAAGCAGAAGCCGACGCAACCACATGGCACTCAGAAAGAACATCCCTAAGACTAGAGAGCTTATACTCATCACCCAGTAGGCAAACAGTCGAGCATGAGTATCTGTGTAACCAGCCCCCCATACTACTCCATGAGAAGAAGAAAGAAGATCGTAACGCTCTAACCAAAAATCGAGCGCAATAATAAAGGCGATCGCTGCTAATAAAAAACTAATATGGATTTTTAGGTTTCTAGTAACTAGTTTTTGCCATTGACGATTTACCGTTACAGTTTTCCACTGCCAGTCAAAGCCTACTGCACCTTTAAGAATATAGACTACCACAGCGAAAAGTAGTCCTATCCCGAAGAGAATAGCGAGCCAGTTTTGAAAATCTTTGTAGAGGGGTAAGCGAAATAGATAAAAGCCAATATCCCGATTATAAATCGGTTCGACACTATTAAACGATGTAGCGTGAAAATATTTAAGAATCGTTTCCCAGTTTAGCGCACTCGTATTAGCTGCACTGAGAGAAACAATAAAAATAAGAATTAGGGTAATGTAATTAGCAATTTTTTTGGTGTAGGGTTCTAATTCACTTCCTTCTAAAAAGCGAAAAGCGCGATCGCGAGTAAAATATAAGGCAAGCCAGTAATTAAACCCAAGAAACAATCCATAGATAGCAAAAGTAGCTATCCAGATGATTACTTGCCAAGTTATCCTCGTCCAAAAAACATCGCTAAAACCCACAGTTTCAAACCACCATGATTCGGTTAAGAGATGAATTATGGTAGAGGCTAAAGTTAAACTAACCGTTACCAAAAGTATTATGGCAACAATAATTTTAGGTCGAGGTTGCATATATTCATTTTACTGAAATTTTTCGAGGTCAGAATATCTTGATTAGCTATAAAGAATTAAATTTCCAATTAATAATATCAATAGTTCGACCAAGCTAAAATACTGCTATTTTTTTAGTTCAATTTAATTGCGTAAAAATACGGATACTACTTGGTGACTATTAGTTGGCTTCAATTATCATTTTGTAACTACACTGACAAAACTCTTCAAAACTTCTGGTAGTCTAAACTATGTAGTCTTAAATTGGGTTGTAAATACAGTCTTGCCATAACAAGCTATAAATCAATTATTAAGAAAATATTTATTTTCGTATCAAAGAGTTGGTTCAATAAAAAAAAAGTAATAACATCTTTCCAATTGCTATGGGTAACTAAGTAAGTCTAATAAACCTAAAAAATTACCATAATTTTTAATCAATATTTACATAAAACATCTATTTGCCAGTATTCATTTGAATTTACATTGACAAAAAATAAATAATAAACCAATGAATCTCACTAAAAATAGACAAGATACACCAATAAATGAGGAATATGAGATGACTCGATTAGTAGATATCGAATCTACAGAAATCGATACAGACCTAAAACTAGTCGAAGTTGAATTTTCCTCAGATAATATCGAAGGCAATATTAATTACTCGTCTGAATACCGTAAAACTAGTGCAGATGATAATATTGGTGCTTTTTTCAAAGAAATGGCTCGTTATCCTCTGCTAAAACCAGAAGAAGAGTTAGAATTAGCTCATCATGTCGAATTTATTGTAAAAGCAGAAGAAATTAAGCATAAATTAACAGAACAGTTGTCTAGAAAACCAACTCGACTAGAATTGGCAAAAGCCATGGGGTTAGATAACGAGCGTCAATTAGAAAACCGTTTGTATCGAGGTAGAGTGGCTAAAAGAAAAATGATTCGCTCTAACTTGAGATTAGTGGTTTCTATTGCCAAACGCTATCTCAATCGTGGTGTACCTTTTCTCGATTTGATTCAGGAAGGAGCGATCGGTTTAAATAGAGCTACAGAGAAGTTCGATCCTAATAAAGGCTATAAGTTTTCTACTTATGCCTATTGGTGGATTCGTCAAGCAATTACTAGAACTATCGCTAACGATGCCCGTACTATTCGGTTGCCTATTCATATCGTTGAAAAACTGAATAAATTAAAAAAAGCTCAACGTACTCTCAAACAGAAACTGCAACGCAATCCTAACGAAGAAGAATTAGCGAAAGAGTTAAATACTTCGGTTGCTCAACTTTGCCAACTATTGGAACTAAGGCGACAATCTCTGTCCTTAAATCATCGAGTAGGAAAAGCAGAAGATACAGAATTAGTCGATCTTTTAGAAGATAGTGACTTACAGTTACCAGAAGAGCGCATGAATGAAGCAATGATGCGTCAAGAAATCACTAATGTTTTAAGTGATGTTTTAACCCAGAGAGAAAAAGACGTTATTATTTTGCGTTATGGCTTGTCTACTAGTCAGCCTTATACTTTAGAAGAAGTAGGAGGAATGTTTAATCTTTCCCGTGAAAGAGTGAGGCAAATACAAAGTAAAGCAATGCGTAAATTACGCCGTCCTCAAGTAGCCCGTAGATTAAAAGGTTGGTTAGTTTGATGGTAGTCGGGGCGAATAGCTTTTCGTCCCCAATGATTTAATAGCTATTAGCTTGAGCGATCGCCAATCAATATATATACATGACAGCAAAGTTTAATATTCGTTCGGCAAAGCCTGATGATGTTGTGACCATTTTTGGCTTAATTAAAGCACTGGCAGAGTATGAGCAACTTTCTCGGCAAGTTACTGGAGATGTACATTCTTTAAAAGACCATTTATTTGGGACTCCTTCTTATGCAGAAGCTATTGTGGCGGAATTAGGGGATCTGGTAGTGGGTTTTGCTTTATTTTTCCCTAATTACTCTACTTTTCTGACTAAACCAGGTATTTATCTGGAAGATTTATTTGTCTTGCCAGAATATCGCAGACGGGGCATTGGCAAAGCCATGTTAACTTATTTAGGAAAATTAGCCTTAGAAAGAAATGTCGGGCGTTTAGAGTGGAGTGTTTTAGATTGGAATCAAAGCGCGATCGATTTTTATCAGAAAATGGGGGCTAGCGTTTTACCAGATTGGCGTATTTGCCGAGTTACAGGAGATGATTTGAGTAATTTGGCAACTAAAGATAGGCTAAAAAACTAATGAGAACAGGCTAAAATACGATATCGAGCGAATCTATATGTATTGCTCCAAATTGATTACTTTAGGAGCGATCGCCTTGTAAGCATAAATAACACCTTGAATTGAATTGAAGGGACTGGGCAACTCCTTTCCCAACCAGTTAAAAATCTAGTTCCCAGTGCCTGTTGACATTACAATTACGGAGCAGCTAAAAGCTAAGAGTGACAATTAAGAGGGTGTTTTGGATTGGAAGCTTTGTCCTGTTTGAGTTGTTCTAGATATTGTTGATTGAGTTTTTCATCGACTAGCCAAATTTTTTTCTCATTATCAAAGTCACCTCGATACATAGCTGTTTCCCAATAACAGGCAGATTTGATTTGAGCAGGAGTGAGATTATGAACCTCGATTAAATTGGCATGATAGAGATTAGCCTGTTCCAGATTGGCATGGTAAAAGTTAGCTAAATTTAGATCGGCACTATCGAGATTGGCACGAGAAAGATCGGTATAATTTAGGTCCGCACTATCCAAGCTGGCATGATATAAGTCGGCACTGTCAAGATTGGCACCAGAGAGATCGGTATAATTTAGGTCCGCACTATCCAAGCTGGCATGAGAAAGATGGGCATAGTTAAGCTGGGCATAATTGAGCCGAGCATAATTGAGGTTAGCATAATTGAGATCGGCAAAATAGAGGCTAGCACTAGAGAGATCTGCACGATCTAGTTGGGCCTCAGATAGCTTAGCATGAGTAAGGTTAGTAAAATTGAGTTGAGCATTAGAGAGTCTAGCACCAGAGAGATCGGCATCTTGGAGTTGGGCACTGGAGAGATTGGCACCAGAGAGATCGGCATCTTGGAGTTGGGCACTGGAGAGATTGGCACCAGAGAGCTGAGCCTGAGACAAGTCAGAAGATTGCAAACTTCTCTTCGCTTTGACCAACCTTTCCAAAGCATCAATTCTGCCAGTACAGTTCTCTTGTCCTGCGCAATTTTGAATTAATTGCCGAGCAGCACGAAGTTGTATTTCTCTGACGACATAATAGCTAACTATAGCTGTCCCCATGAGAAAAAGGGAGAAGAATATTCCTAAGGATTTGGGAGAAAATTGGTCCCTAAGCTCACTGCTGGCTGTCGTGAGATTTAGCTTAGGCTTGTGGACAGGTCGTCTATCTTGACAGTTGTAACTCATCTATTTTTATAGCTCAATAGTTGTAATGTTGGGATAACCGATAATTGCTCGATTTTTCTGCATTAATTCGAGGGTTATTTCTTAAATAAGGGAAATTTTATTAATCTTTTAATTGATTCTGATTAAATATGTATCGGTATAAATGCGGAAAAATTAAATGTTCGGCTGAGATTTTAAGTAGGATCGCGGAGGAAACAAAGAATGAGGAGGAGAAAAGAGAATAAAATACTATATTGGTAAATATACTAACCAATAAAAGTATGCCTTTCTCCCAATCTATCTCTCTTAACCAAACTATTCCCCTTGATGAACTCCGCTACAATGAACAAGGGTTAATTCCTGCGATCGCGCAAGACTATCTCGATGGTACAGTGCTAATGATGGCCTGGATGAATCGAGAATCATTGCAAAAAACTCTAGAAACAGGTGAAGCTTGGTACTGGAGTCGATCGCGCCAAGAATTATGGCATAAAGGTGCAACTTCAGGGCATATTCAGAAAGTACGTTCTCTTCGCTATGACTGTGATAGTGATGCTCTTTTAATCACGATCGAGCAAATTGGTGATATTGCCTGTCATACAGGGGAAAGGAGTTGTTTCCATCAGATAGATAGTACTAAAGCTGCGCCTCCGTCTAATACTTTATCCGAAGTATTTAAGATTATTCGCGATCGACGCGCTCGTCCCACAGAAGGTTCTTATACCTGTAGCTTATTTCAAGCTGGGGATAACAAAATTCTCAAAAAAATTGGTGAAGAAACTGCTGAAGTAGTTATGGCTTGTAAAGATGATAATCCAGAAGAGATTGCCTCAGAAGTAGCTGACTTGTTTTATCATACCTTAGTCGCTCTAGCTTATCATCAAGTCGAGCTTAGGGATGTGTATCTTAAGTTGCAGGAAAGAATGAAGTAAGCTTGTTTTCTAGCTAAAAAGTTGATTATTTATTCTCAGCGATCGACGATAAACAGGGCAACATTACTTAAATATTCTACAATAGTAGACCATAATAAACTTTAGTATAGATTACCTTTTATTTACTATGTCAATCCTAGCGACGATCGCCGTATTGGGATTATTAATTGCAGTCCACGAATTGGGACACTTTGCAGCAGCCCGTTTACAGGGAATTCATGTCAATCGTTTTGCAATTGGTATGGGTCCAGTCCTTTTAAAATATCAAGGCGCAGAAACAGAATATTCTTTAAGAGCATTACTTTTCGGTGGTTATGTCGGTTTTCCCGATGATGACCCAGATAGCCCTATTCCTCCCGACGATCCTAATTTACTACGCAATCGCCCGATTCTCGATCGAGCAATTGTGATTAGTGCGGGGGTAATTGCCAACCTGATTTTTGCCTATTTTCTCCTAGTTGGACAAGGAATAACCATTGGCTTTCAGGAAGTAAATTATCAGCCTGGTGTCTTAATTCCTCAAATGGTAGCAGAAGAAAATTCCGCAGCAAATCAAGCAGGAATTAAAGCAAAAGATATTATCTTGGCAATAGACAAACAAGAACTAACAGCATCTAGAGATTCTTTAGAGATTGTCAGGAAAAAAATTCAAAATTCTCCTAACCAGCCTCTAGAATTAACTATTTTACGAGAAAACGAAAAAATCAATCTCACTGTAACACCAGCAGTAAATAAAGAAGGACAGGGAAAAATTGGCGTAATGCTTGCTCCTAATGGAGAAGTGATTCGTCATCGTCCTGACAATATTATTGAAGCTTTTAGCGCGTCTGCAACTGAATATCAAAGAATTTCTCAACTAATAGGTAAAGGTTTTTGGCAACTAATTAGCAATTTCGGTGAAAATGCCGAACAGGTAGCAGGTCCAGTCGCTATTGTGGCAGTAGGTGCAGAACTAGCTCGTAACGACCTCAGTAATTTATTTCAGTTTGGTGCTTTAATTAGCATTAACCTGGCGATTATCAATATCTTGCCTCTACCAGCACTAGATGGAGGACAACTTGCTTTTCTGGCAATTGAAGGAGTATTAGGTAAACCTTTACCAGCTAAACTGCAAGATGGAATTATGCAAACTGGTTTTGTTTTATTATTGAGTCTTGGTGTTTTTCTGATTGTTCGGGATACGGCTAACCTAGCCTTCTTCCAAGGTTTGTTTCAATAAGTTGTTATTAAAAAAAATGCTATTGTGAGCATTACTTATCAAGCAACTAAAAAGCGATCGCGGGAAATATTAAGGCTACTCAAGCAGATGTATCCTGAGGCGACTTGTAGTCTTAACTACGAAACTACAGTGCAATTGCTAGTTGCAACTATTCTTTCTGCCCAGTGTACGGATGAGCGAGTTAATAAAGTAACTCCTGCTTTATTCGCTCGGTTTCCAGATGCTCCTTCTTTGGCTGCTGCCGATCGAGAAGAACTAGAAAATCTCATTCGTTCTACTGGGTTTTATCGTAATAAAGCGAAAAATATTCAGGGTGCTTGTCAATTAATTGTGAGTGAGTTTGGGGGGGAAGTCCCGAAAACAATGGAACAATTGCTCGAGTTACCAGGAGTTGCCCGTAAAACTGCTAATGTCGTTTTGGCTCATGGTTACGGCATTATTGAAGGAGTAACTGTAGATACTCATGTAAAACGTATCAGCCAAAGACTGGGACTTACCAAACATAACGATCCAATCCGTATCGAACAAGATTTAATGCGTCTTTTACCTCAACCAGACTGGGAAAACTTTTCTATTAGCATAATTTATCATGGCAGAGCAGTTTGTAAAGCCCGCAAACCAGCTTGTGATGTCTGTCAATTGGCTCATTTATGTCCTTCTGTTGTGAATTGGTAAATATGAGTTATGTTCGAGAACTTCGATCGTTATTTACATGACCTGAGTTTGGGATAAGTTGAAACCTCGATTCTTTCATTAAAAATTTAAGTCTCAATTGGAAAACCATTTTTTATTAAACCGCAGAGGGCGCAGAGAGCGCAGAGAGAGGTTTATTGGTTATGTTTCATAATCGATCGGTTAAGGGGTAAGGGAGGATAATCGCATTTGTCAATTTAGGTATCCTAAAATGATGATACTAGATTGCTTTACCCGAACTGAGGTTAAGTATTATATGAGTTCTATAAAAATTAAAACTCTGAACTCTTTACGCGAAGCACGGGCGACTCAAGCACTGGAACTTGTTTCCAGTGTCGCGCCCTTGACTACGAAAGGTCAACGAACTCACTGAATAAACCTTTTTATCTTTCCATAAGCCCAATAAAAACCACCACTAGAACTTTCTTTAACATCATCTACAACATATAGCATTCCTTCTTCCCGAATACTTTTAGGAAAACGCATATTCCAGTCGGGATTATAACCATCCGAAACTACTCTCACTCTTAATTTACTTTTGTCTTTGATACATTGAACTAAGACACAATCTCCAATAGTATCGGTAGTTTCTAGATCGGCAGCAGTGCAAGTTACTTTGGATTTGGCTAATTGTCTGGTAACTCTAGAGTTATTGGTAACTACTACTTCACCTGGTTTGAGTAATCGTTTAATTTCTCCCGAGGTACGATAAAAATTTCCTTTGGCTGAGAGGATAAGTTCATCAACGACATAGGTTACTCCTTCTTCCCGAATACTACGGGGAAACTGAACATTGAGATCGGGGTTATAACCGTCAGAAATTACTCTAATACGCAGCTTGGCTTTGATTTTTTCGCATTTTAAGACAATACCATCGCCAGCCTCGGTTACTCTTGGTAAATTACTAGATGCACCAACCGTCGAACCTCTTAATTGTAAATCTTCGCGATCGCGTTTTCTGGCTTGATAAGATTGATCTCGCATTTCTTTGCGCAAATTGAGATCGAAGCGTTTTTTCTCTAGACTCTGGGCATAATAATCAAGTTGTTCGATTTCTTCGGCAATAGTAAAGTATTCATCTAGAGCCTTTAATTGGAGATTTTTAACCGTTTCTCGCAAAATTTTAGCTGCTTCTAGATAATTACCTTTATCTGCGAAAGACACTGCCTCATCTTTAACTTTGGCAATTCTTAGCTGGCTAGTTTGTCGATCGACTTCTGCATCTGGTTCGATTTTTTCTGCTTCTTCAGATGATACTACCTTTATCGACAGAGTTAGACTATCACTTTGTTTTTGAATACTTCCATCGACAATAGTTTCATAACTATAAGTGATTTTAGCTATTTGTCGATCGCCTTCTGCTGCGAAACTAGGGAGAGAAAACTGCAAAGCTAGAGGTTTTGTTTCTACACCGTAAACATCACCTAAGAAGATTTCTAAAATATTATTATTTTTGGTGGAACTGTAGCTATTGAGTAATTCTGTAACTTCTACTCCCTCAGTTAACTCTAATTGCACTTTAAGATTTTGGGCAACGACAGAAACTAAACTTTCCATCTCTACTCTAAAAACATCTGCTGCATCTTCAGGAGATTGAATAAAGTAAAAATTCCCTTTTCCCGCATCAGCCATGGAAATGAGTAAATCTTCATTAAAATAATGACCAAAGCCTAGAGTTGTTGTAAATATTCCTGCTTCTGCTTTCTCTTGGGCTGTCTTAGTTAACACTTGCGGGTCTACAACACCCACATTAGCTTGTCCATCGGTTAAAAGTAATACTCGATTTAATTTTTCTTTATCTTGCTGAGATTGCACATTGTCACAGCCCATCAACCAACCACCACTAAGATTGGTACATCCCCCTACGCCAATTTTACCGATAATATTTTTGATATTGCTTTTGTCTGTAACTAATTGAGTGGGTAAAACAGTTTGTGCTTTGTCATCATAGATAACGACAGAAAGATAATCTTCTGAGGTAAGATATTCTACAAGTTGTTGTGCTGCTGTTTTGGCGTTCTGTAAAGGATATCCGGCCATTGAACCAGACCGATCCAATACTAAGGCTAAATTTAAAGGAAGACGCTGAAAATCACTAGATTTATCTGTCTTTTCATAAAAATTGAGAATTACATCGACAGTAGTAGCCTGAGAAACAGCAATTGATGATTGACTAAAAGAATAATTAACTTTCATAGTATTATTGAACTAATTTTCTCGATACAGATTAATACCCTATAGTTCCAATTTCATTTTTTTAGTTCTAACATCTTGCCCTCTGCCAATAACTTGGGTTTGGTGTAAAGATTCTCTAACAGTAATCCCCCTCCTGCTACCCACGGAGGAACAATTAATGCTCCAATAATACCCAATACTTGTGCTCCACCCAGAACCGCTAATAGTTGATATAAGGGATGCACTCTAACGGAAGAACCAACCAAGAGAGGATCGAGAACGTAGGTTTCTACATTTTGAATAATCACAAATAGAAGTAGTACCCAAATAAAGGTTAATCCGCCCTGGGCAGTGGCGACAATGAGAGCAGGAATTGAACCTAAAACTGGACCAAAAAAAGGAATTAGATTAGTAAAACCAGCAATTACTCCCAAACCGAGGGCTAATTCTGATAGTCCTAAAAATCCCAAACCAATGCTAATCGCGATCGCTAAAATGGTAGAAACTACAATACGTCCTTGAATATAACCCCCCATTCTCTGACTAACTGGTTTTATTTGCTCGGTTAAACGTTCATTCCAAGGATGAGGGAAAAGATTGATAATATCTGTCAGGAGTTTATCCGAACCAGACAGCATATATCCAGAAAGTAGAAAAGCCAGCAATAAACTAAAAACGCTGCCAATAATACCCCTGGTAACTCCATAGGAACGAATTACTAACTGTTGACTAGAACGAATTGCCCAATTAGTCAGAGCCTGCGGGTCTAGCAACTGACTAATTATTGTCGGCTTGCCTGGTTCTGTCATACCAAAACGCATAGCTAAATTATCTATGAGCGATCGCAAGCTTTCTAGATAAGATGGTAACTTACGTATTAATCTTTGAATCTGTTCTGTTACAGTCGGACCAATTAGAAACACTAACCCTGTCAAGATAGCAATTAAACCCAAGTAAACTAAGATCGTAGCCAACCAGCGAGGAACTCCTAATTTTTGAGCTACTGCAATAATTGGTGCTAGCGTAGCTGCTATAACTACAGCAATCATTAACACGACAATCAAGCTTCTTAATTGCCATAAAAGCACTAATAGCAAACTAATAGTAACAATCAGAATTAAGTTAGCACTTGAAATATTAAGACGTTTTTCTGACATATATTTAGGTTCGGGGTTAAGCGAATTTTAACGATAAATCAAAATCAGTTAATTGCTAATTGTGAGGGCGTAATTCTGAGGTCTCCTCAGAATGCTGACCGCCCGAATTGCTAATTGCTAATTGTTATAACGTCTGGTGTGAATTAGGAAAAAAAGAGTTTAGTTATCTGTTTCGGTTGAGACGATCGACTTTTTTTCCTCCAGACGATCGCTTAATTCCCTTGCTTGAGTATGATTATTTCCATTGTCCATCTTGAGAGAACTTTTAGCTAAAACTGCTTTAATAAAGCCTAAAAATAAAGGATGGGGAGTGCTAGGGCGAGAACGAAATTCTGGATGAAATTGAGTCGCAATAAAAAAGGGATGGTCTTTAAGTTCGATAATTTCTACGAGACGGCTATCAGGAGATGCACCACTAATTTCATAACCTGTCTCTAAGAATAAATGGCGATAGGCATTGTTAAATTCATAGCGATGGCGATGGCGTTCGTAAACTACTTCTTGTTGATAGAGAGAAAATGCCAAGGTTTTTTCTTGCAAACGACAGGGGTATAAACCCAAGCGCATTGTCCCTCCTAAATCTACTACGTCATGTTGTTCTGGTAGCAAGTTAATTACTGGATTAGGAGTATCTGGATCGAATTCCGAACTATGGGCATTTTCTAGATGAGCAACATTTCTTGCCCACTCGATTACACAACACTGCATACCCAAGCATAAACCCAAAAAAGGAACTTTTTGCTGACGGGCATATTCGATCGCCATAACTTTTCCATCAACACCACGAACGCCAAATCCACCAGGAACTAAAACCCCACTCGCGTCCTGAAGATATTGGGCTGCGCCATTAGTTTCGATATCTTCTGCATTAATCCAACGAAGGTTAACTTCACTATCCGTGGCGATCGCTGCGTGTTCTAAAGCTTCGACTACTGAAAGATACGCATCGGTTAATTGAATATATTTACCCACAATCGCAATATTAATTTGCTTGCGAGGTAATTTCATCCGCTTGACTAAAGTACGCCACCCCTCTAAATTGGGCTGTCTTTGTTCGAGTTGTAACAATTCTAGAGTTTGTTGTGCCAATCCTTCTTTTTCCAAAATTAGAGGTACTTCGTAAATACTGCTAGCATCGCGGGAGGTAACTACCGATTCTACTGGTACATCACAAAATTCGGATATTTTTTCTTTAATTCCCGATTTTAAAGGACGTTCGCTGCGACAAACCAAGACATCGGGCTGAATACCAATAGAACGTAATTCTTTTACCGAATGCTGCGTCGGTTTGGTTTTCATTTCCCCTGCTGCTGCGATCCAAGGAATGAGGGTAACGTGCATATAGACTACATTATTGCGCCCCACATCTTTACGAAACTGACGAATTGCTTCCATAAAGGGCAAAGACTCGATATCCCCTACAGTCCCACCGATTTCTGTAATGACAACATCAGAACCAGTATTTCGCCCTACTCGATGAATTCTTTCTTTGATTTCATTAGTAATATGAGGAATTACTTGTACTGTTCCCCCTTGATAATCACCTCGTCTTTCTTTGTTAATTACTGCCTGATAAATCGAACCAGTAGTAACGCTATTGAGACGAGACATAGCAGTATCGGTAAAACGTTCGTAATGTCCTAAATCTAAATCCGTTTCCGCACCATCATCGGTAACAAATACTTCTCCGTGTTGGAAAGGACTCATTGTCCCGGGATCGACGTTAATATAAGGGTCTAGTTTTAAAATCGAGACAGAGTAATCGCGGGATTTTAATAATCTGCCCAAACTAGCAGCCACAATACCTTTACCAATACTGGAAACTACCCCACCAGTAATAAATACATACTTAGCCATAAAACTCTAAATAACTCGATCGCTGATTAAAATCTAACCCGTTTATTTTGCCATTAACTGACAACTAAAAACTAGCAACTAACAACTAACAACTAACAACTAACAACTAATTTACCATTCACTAACTTGACGAGCAGCTATCAGATAACGAAAAATGTATTCTACTATCTCTAAATGATTTTGTGTTGCAGTGGGTGATGATGCCCAAACAGTAACACCGTGGTTGCGGATGAGTAAAGCGGGAATTTCTGGAGGATTCTGAGTAAAGCGATCGCTTATATCTTGGGCAATACGAGGTACTTCTAAATGATTTTCAAATATCGTTATTTTCACTTGCGGATTTTCTGTCCATACTCCCAAACCTTTGAGCATTTCTAAAGGAGGTAACGCGATCGTATCTCTAACAGCAAAAGTAGAAACGAGGTTGGATTCTATCGAATGAACATGATAACAAGCAGTTACTTTTGGAAAAAGAGAGTAAATAACTTGATGAATACTTGTTTCTGCTGAAGGACGATTATCAGGATCGGGCGACTCTATAACTTGTCCTTCTGAGTCAACTCGCACAAAATCTTGTTCTGTTAGTTGTCCTTTACTTTTTCCACTGGCAGTAATCCAAAAACTATCGTCCCGATTGCGAATAGATAAATTTCCCGCAGTCCCCATCATCCAACCTTGTTGGTAAAATTGGCGGGCAGTAGCAATAAGTATTTGACGGGGAACTTTATTCATGGGGATTAGGCATTCGTGACAAGTTAAGGTGATGTGTTGTTTGTTAAAGGGTGTCTTACGTGGTCTGACTTGCGGAGGAAACCTCCGCGTCATCCACGCGCTTTTTTGCTAATTGCTAATTGCTAATTGCTAATTGCTAGTAGTTGACTATTTCGACTTTTGCTTAATTCCGAACTCCCCCCATTCGAGGGCAAGCGAATTCCGTACGCGCAAGCGGGGTACCGAAGGTCGCTCCGAACTCAAACTAATTGGTTTTCTTGACGCAAATAGGCTTCTATAAAATCATTTAAATTACCATTCATCACATCATTGACTGCTGTAGTTTCTACTTCTGTGCGTAAATCTTTGACCATTTGATAGGGATGGAACACATAATTACGAATCTGATTACCCCAGGCAGCTTCTACCATATCTCCTCGAATTTCGGCAATTGCTTGCGCCCTTTGTTCTTGGGCAATTACTAGTAACTTAGCTTTGAGTAAGGCGAGAGCTTTTTCCTTATTTTGGAGTTGAGAACGTTCTTGGGTACAACGAACGGCAATTCCTGTGGGTATATGAACAATACGCACTGCTGTTTCTACTTTGTTGACGTTTTGCCCTCCCTTGCCACCAGAACGCGAAGTAGTAATTTCTAGGTCTTTTTCGGGAATTTCTAGATTAATTGCTTCATTTCCCAAAATAGGCATTACTTCTACTCCAGCAAAGCTGGTTTGGCGTTTGCCGTTGGCATTAAAAGGGGAAATTCTGACTAATCGGTGAGTACCCTTTTCGGCTTTGAGATAACCAAAGGCGTAACGTCCTTCTATTTCTAAAGTAGCTGATTTGATTCCTGCTTCGTCTCCTGGGGATTCTTCAGTTAAATTAACTTTGTAACCTTGTTGTTCTGACCAACGAGTGTACATCCGCAGCAACATTTCCGCCCAGTCTTGGGCATCTGTACCGCCAGCACCCGCATTGATAGTTAAGACTGCACCTTTAACATCATAAGGGCCAGACAGTAATTGTTGTAGTTCCCAACGGTCTAATTCTTGTTGAAGATTAGTTAAGTTAGTTTCCGCTTCTGTAGCTAGGGCTTCATCTTCTTCTAATTCTAATAATTCAGCGATCGCCCTCGTATCTTCTAAGTTTGTTTCCCATTGCCGATACTGTTCTAGATTAGACTTAAGCTCGTTTAGCTCTTGCAGTGTATTTTGAGCTAGTTCCCGCTCGTCCCAAAAATCTGGTTGAGCAGCTAGCTGTTCTAAATCTTGAATTTTAGCTGATAGGGCAGGTAGGTCAAAGGTACTCCTGAGTTTTACCCAGGCGTAAAGATACTCCTTCTATTTCTTTTTTGAGTTCTGAGATTTCCATGTTAGTTTTTGTTAGTTCTATTTTATATCGAAAAGTAATGTTGCCTAGTTTACTTAAACATAACCATCTATCATATAAATATAATCTGTGTCAAGATAAGGAAGGGCTAATGACTCTTAGTATTCTCTTTCGCGACCGCCCCGATGCTGGTAGGCAGCTAGCCAAGCTAGTCAGCTTACATAAAAAACAATTTGAGAGCAGTAAAATAGATACCCCCTTAATCGTTTATGCTCTCCCTCGTGGAGGCATTCCCATAGCTTTGCCGATCGCACGAGAGTTAGGTTGCCCTCTAGATATAATTGTAGCTAAAAAAATTACTACTCCTGATAATCCAGAATTAGCTATTGGCGCAGTCACCAGTAAGGGTAACTTAATGTGGACTAAACCTCACTTGTTACGTAAAATTAGTTGGCGTGGCTTAAAAGAAGCAATGGAAGATGCTCAACAAAAGGCTCGAGAGAGGGAAGCTCAGTTATCTCTTTATCGTCCCAAGGTAAATCCTCAAGGCTCGATCGCTATCATTGTAGATGACGGTATTGCCACGGGTATGACTATGGCAGTAGCAGCCCAAGAAATCAAAGATAAGCAAGTAAAAGAAGTCTGGATTTGCGCACCTGTTGCCCCACCAGATTTAGTACCCAAACTAGAATTGTGGAGCGATCGAGTTTTGCTTTTGGCTACTCCTTATCCCTTTTTAAGTGTAAGCCGTTTTTATCAGAAATTTGCTCAAGTTTCTTTAGAAGAAGTTATTACTATTTTGCAGCAGTATAATCAACCTTCACGAGTAATGAGTTATGAGTAATGAGTTATGAGTAATGAGTAATACCTCTACCTGAAGTCAGAGGATTCAATTATTGAATTATGGTGAATAGTCTCAATCAACTGTAAAAATAGAAGACTAGAACCTCTTACCTCTTACCTCTTATCTCTTATCTTTTCCTTACAGATCGATGAGTTAATAACATCAGTTAACAAATAAATCGAGGGGGAAATGACCATAAGTACCTACAATTTTGTCATCTTCGCTCTGACAAGATACCAAAACACCTCGATATTTACCAATATATTCATCTACGTAATAAGACATTTTAGCTGTATTAAATTTTATATAAACTGGCTCTCGATCGTTCGCTGTAGAATCTTGTTCTAAGTTATTTTTATAACCTAAAGCTTTCAAATAACTTTTTAAAGCAGTAAAACCTTGCTGGACATTATCCGCACAAATCCCTAAATTTTCTGATTCTGACAGGCTTGTTACTAATAATAAAGCTTGGCGAAGTTGCTCTTTCTCAACTGAAGGTTCAGTATTTTTTACTTGAGCGCAACTATATACATTCAAGATTTTCAAAGCTTCATCTATATCTAAATCTGTTGGTTGTAATACAGACATTTTTGATTATTGATTATTAATTATTAATTGATTTGTCTTTAGTAAAGTAAAGAGAATTTTGATAAAGAACTTGTTCTTGATGAGTTTGTAAGGTGCAATCAGATAAAGGATAAGCAACACAAGTAACGGTGTAACCTGCGTCTACTTCGGAAGGTTTGAGAAATTTTTGCTCGTTTTGATTAACTTTACCAGTAATCAGCTTTGCCAGACAAGCAGAACATTCTCCTTGAAGACAACCAGAAGGTAGGCGAATATTTGCTTCATCAGCCATGTCTAAGATATATTCATTTTCTGGCACTTCGATCGTGCGATCGAGCTTTAGGACTTGATTAACTAAACGCACTTTATATATTTTCACGATCTAATTTCAATTTCCCGCTTTACTGTAAAAACTGGACTACCATCTCTTAGTAATTTATATTCTCCTTGCCAAACACCTGGAATAATTTTACGCTTTCCGACATAACTAACCCAACTCCGATAATATTTTTCTAATTGTTGTTCTTGTTGTAGTGCTATTTCTCCATTAGGATCGATTAGTTGCCATTGTTCTCTATCTCCTGTCAGCACTCCGTACGCATGAACCCAAAATACTAATGCGGGAATATTGAGAGAATATTGATTCTCAGTATATTTACCTTGCCATAATTCTTGCTGATTGGGTGGTTGGGGCGCAAATCCAGACCTAATTAAACCTGTAGGCACATATTCAAGAGATTTTGCCCAAAGAGGATTACGTTGCGTGTTACACTCCGTAGCCGAACTAGTACCCACAAAAGGGTCGATTATTTCTCCTTGATAGCGAACAGAAAGATGAACATGGGGAAAAGAAGCCAACCCCGATGAACCAACCTTACCTAGCACTGTTCCTTGTTCTACCTTTGTATTTGGTTGAACGGTAATGCTACCATTGCGTAAGTGGCAATATTGAGTTTCCCAACCATTACCATGGTCGATTACCATACCATTACCACATTCTTGCCCTTCGATCGCTTGTTTATCGGTTTGTTCGTTAACTAACTTGTCTTCTACACCGTCTCTTATTCTTAAAACCGTTCCCGGTGCTGCTGCTAATACCGATACGCCAGCTTCCATTGTCTGAAGATCGCTAATACCAAAATCTGTTCCTTTGTGCCCATCATAGGTTTGTCGTCCGCAACCAAAATCAACCTCTTTGGGGCTAGGATCTCTGTCTACATAGTGCATGATAAAACAGTCTTGACCGAGATTACAGTCAATAGGAAGAATTAACTTAGGGGGCTGATTATTGGTGATATTATTGTCGATTTGAGATCGAGATGGACTATTAAGACAACCCAAAAGGATAGTCAAACCTAGACTAAGTAAGATAAAAACCAGGTTTCTTTTTCGTCGAAAAATCATGGTTCGAGAGAAACTAGATATTGTTATATCATTGTATGATTTCGGCTGACAGGAAGACAATAAGAGGAGGAAACAGCACTATTGGTAAAATTTGGGTAAAATAGATACAAAACTTTACTTTTTTTTCATAGTGCGATCGTTTCTGTTCTCACTCAATTACGATAAAAAAACACTTAAGTCAAAATAATATGGATTTAACTTATTTAGATAGTAATTCTTGGCTAATTGAAATAGAGGGTCAAAGAATACTCTTAGACCCCTGGCTAGTAGGCAAATTAGTTTTTGGTAATCTTCCCTGGCTATTCTCGGGTAAAAAGAACAATCCTCCTGCAATACCAGAAAATATAGACCTTATTCTTCTTTCCCAAGGATTAGAAGATCATGCTCATACTCCTACTCTGAAAGAATTAGATCGTAATCTTCCTGTGGTAGCTTCTCCTAATGCCACCAAAGTCGTTCGAGAACTTGGTTATACCAATGTTACTTGTTTAGATCATGGAGAGAGTTTTACTCTAGCAGATAAAGTTGAAATCAAGGCTGTTCCTGGTTCTCCCATTGGACCTACTTTAGTAGAAAATGGTTACGTACTTAGAGGTTTGACTACTCAAAAAACTCTCTACTATGAGCCTCATGGCTATCATTCCCCTTCTCTACAAGAAATTGCCCCCATTGACGTAGTTGTTACCTCAATTACTAGCATTAAACTCCCCCTGCTAGGCGCAGTACTAAAGGGACAAAAATCTGCTTTAGAAGTATGCCAATGGCTCAAACCAAAAGTTATTTTGTCTACGGCTGGAGGTGACGATGTTAGCTTTGATGGTTTGCTAGTATCTCTGTTACGAGAAGAAGGGAGTGTTCAGACTTTTAAATCTTTACTAAAGAAAAATAATCTGGCTACTAAAGCAATTTCATCTAAATCGGGAAAAACTTATCAATTAGACTTAAACTGAGCATAAAATCTGTTAAGTTAGCTTAAATTTTGCTATAAAAAAAATAATCCCTCCTCAAAGAAGGGATAATAAAATAAAGTTAAGCTGGACGACAATTTCTGACACAGTTTTCTACCCTTGTGTCAGCATTCTATTGAGCAGGCTCTAGAGTAGAGTTTTCAGCAGCTTCGGATTCTGTAGGTGTTTCGGCAGCATCTTCTACAGGTAAGATTACTTCAGAACCATCAGATTCGAGAGGAGCTTCACTGGACTCTATCTCTGGAGTCTCTTGCTCTGCTGTTTCTAAATCAGAACTGTCCATTTCAGCAGAGTCTAGTTCAGTAGTAGTAGGCTCTTCAGTAGTTTGATAGTCAGAACCTTCCATTTCAGCAGAATCTAGTTCAGTAGTAGGCTCTTCAGTAGTTTGATAGTCAGAACCTTCCATTTCAGCAGAATCTAGTTCA
>JAAUYH010084116.1_pt1 | contig 24725 bp, 21 predicted proteins | sample 7278061 | NCBI WGS metagenome assembly JAAUYH01 (sample SAMN14350203, study PRJNA611818) | marine sediment metagenome | isolation source: surface marine sediment (0.6m) | place: French Polynesia: Moorea | collected 2018-08 | reverse complement strand
CGGAGCGGTATCCTTTAGGGCGGCGTAAGACGTTTATCCAGAGCACCGATCTGTTTACCCAGCTCCGTGTTCTGGGGACAAGCCCAGCTCCGTGTTCTGGGCAAGGGAATGTCCTCCAAGATAACCTCGCTGGGATCTCACGGCTAGATGAGTTTTACTCATCGTAGTCGCACCGCAGGGCTACTGATATCATGACAGTTTTTAAGAATAGGTTAAAACGACAAAGATATATACTTATGGTTTAAGTACAGAACAAATTTCTGATGCCTTGGAACAAGATGGCAGAAACATCTTGGAATGGAAGAGAGCGTTGGGTCAAAATTTTCACCGTTTTTATGGCAAGATTCGATAATTACTGAAAATGCTCGTAAATTTTCTATCTACACTGTTCTGTAGGGACTACTGGTTTTTGATTAGATTATTTACTTTTAGCCTGACAAGAGAGGCAGTAGTTAAGTCTTCTATAAATGTTTGTTTTTCTCGTTTAAGGTGTCTTCTTAAACAATAAAGTTTACAACATATAAATATTAGTAAAGAAAAATTAGTAATTTGCATAATATCGACAATCTTTTCGTAGAAAAACTTATGTAGATTGGTGACTTATTTACGTAGATGCACTTGCTTAACTTACAGATTTTGTTTTGATGTAAGCATAGTTTTTTTTACTCAAAGGACTGGTTTTAAATATGAACAAACTACATTGTAAAAATAGAGAATTGATCAATGATTTATTTTCAGAAGCACGCGATAGTTGGGATGTAGATATTTTATATAAAAATCTCACTAAAATCAAACAGATTGGTGCAGTCAGAAAAGTTGAATTTACTGCTATTGAAAAAACAATTCTTCGTGGCTTATTATGTGGTTATTCTCCTCAACAAATAGCTGCTAAAATTTATTGGACATCTGGTTCTCTAAGTGTTGAATTAACTAAGGGGTTATATCGATACATCGAAACTTTAACAGAGCGAGATTCAAATACTTTAAAAAATTGGAGAGATATAGCAAAGTGGTTAGAAGAAGCAGGATATAAAAAATTAAAATCACATCAAGATTTGTCAGAAAAACCAGATATTTATAGTTTTTATGGCAGAGAAAATGAATTGCAACAATTAGAACAATGGATTGTTGAGCAGCAGTATCGTCTGGTATTATTATCAGGCTTGACTGGAATAGGTAAAACTACAATAGCAGCTAAGTTAGTTCAAAAAATCAACCCTAAGTTTGACTATGTAATTTGGAGAAATATCGGCCAATATTTTTCTTTTTCAACACTTATAAATAGCTTACTGGAGGTTTTTATTGGCGATCGCGAAACTGATTTACCAGTAACAGTCAACCAAAAAATTTTTCTATTAATGAAATATTTGTTTGCCTATCGTTGTCTCGTAATTCTTGATGGGTTAGAAGTGATTTTCGAAGTCGATAACTCAGCAAGTTTTCATCAAGAAAATTACATTAACTACAGTCAATTTTTTAGAATAATAGCAGAACAACATCATCAAAGCTGCCTGGTTGTAACCAGCCAAGAAGAACCAATCGATTTTTTACTATTACACAATAATAAGTGTAAATCATTAACAATAGGAAGCTTGGGAGAAGCTTCTAGTGGAATCTTGAGGCAAGAAGGGCTGCCTAACTGCGTCTCTTGGTCAAAAATAATTAAACGCTATTGTGGCAATCCTTTAATCTTAAAAATGATTTGTGCAATTATCAAAGAAATATTTGGTGGCAATGTAACTGAATTTCTGGAACAAAATACAGAGCTAGATGTTATCTTACCTACAGCTTTTACAGAAAAATTAGAGCGGCAGTTTAAACGTTTATCTACCTCAGAAAAAAATATTATGTTCTCTCTAGCAATGGCGCAAAAACCACTTACTTTTAATCAAATACAACAAGAGGTTAAACCGACAGTACATTTCTCAGAATTGACTCAAGCTTTGATATTTCTCAAAAAGCGATCTCTTATTGAAGTTAATTCCTTATTGAATAAAAGTGTTTTTACGTTGCAACCATTAGTAATGAAGTATGTTTTTGTAGAGTATCAAAAAAAAGATAAATAATTTGCTCTCTTACTACTCATTAATTACTCTTCGTCTCTGCCCAGAACACGGAGCTGGGCTTGTCCCCAGAACACGGAGCTGGGTAAACAGATTGGTGCTCTGGATAAACGCCTCTGCGTGATATTATTCCCAATTTGTCAGAACTCCATAAACTCCCCAAATAGCCATCGCTCTTAAATAATGACTAGCCCGAAAAGTACCAACAGCAGTAATCGCTTCAGGAGTACGAAACTGTAAACCATTTTCATACACTTGTTTAACCACAGTTTCTGTTAACTTAAAAGCTTCATCTTTCATACCCATTTGTACTAGAAAAGCAGCCAAGCCAAAATTAATTCCCGTCCAAACTTCCAGCGGATGAGTATCATCAGGATTCACTGCACTACCATCAGGTAAAACCCCATTCGCTGCACCAAATTCCCCATTATGAAACTTGAGGAAACAAGCATCATACACTTTTCTTAACGCAGATTCAGCATATTGATTTTCTACCGCATCAGGTAAGCCTAAAAGTCTGGCGTAAAATTGTCCGCAGAGTTGATCTGCCATCACAACATCAGAATTACTCTTACTATCGAGACGGTAATATTCCCCATTCCAGAGAGTATCATGATAAAGTTCGCGGGATTGTTGCAACCATTTTCTGTAATTACTAATTTGCTCTTCAATACCTTGAGGAAAATCTGCGGGTTGCAAGTTAGGATTCATCGGCGGATTAGCCATTAAAATCTCTCCGATTTTGATTGCCGCTTCTAACGCAGCTATCCATAAACCACCGCAATAGGCGCTAATTCCCTGTAATCGCCAGTCATCAAAAGTCTGATCTGGTGCGCCAGAGTTTTCGGGAATACCATCATTATCTTGATCAAATTTCTTTAAATATGCCAAGGTGCAAACCACACTATCCCAGCATTCCCAAAGAAACTCAGTATTCTTCCCTTTGGTAAAGAGATAATCTCGATATACCTGCAAGACAAAATCACTGGATAAATCCTTCCACTGGTTGCAATCTTGATAGGAGGTGTAGTTAGTCGCTTCCCAAGGATGTTCGTTGGGTGCGCCAAGATCGTGAGGTGTGGCACCTGCTGCCTTTCTAATTGCTGTTGCACCGTTATAGCCGATAATTCTTGGTTTATCGTCACTTTTTGGGATAGCTCTCGCGAATGCTTCTAATACAGCTTTATCAAGCTTTGACCATAACATCATTAATCCAAAAGAACCGTATAAGCGCACGTCGAGACTTTCATACCAACGGTAGTCCATGCATTCGCAAACCCCAAATTGTCCTACAGGATCGCTTTCTGTAGCCGCACTCCAAAGGGTGCCACCTTGGGAAAGTAAGTAAAGCTCATTGAACAGAGCCATTTTAAACCAATCTGGTAAATCTGAGCGATCTAAGATGGGTTTTTGCCATGCTTCTATTTGTTCTCGCCACCAATCACTATGTTTTAAAGCTGTCCTGACAATACTCCAGGCATTATTACCTGTACGTCCGAAAAAGTCGGTATAACGGCGATAATAATTGATTCCTTGGGCAAATTCGGTCACGGGGAAGTCCCAAGCCAAAATAAAAGGTATTTTCTTGGTTTTACCTGGTGCAATAGTAACCCGAACCGCGATCGCGCAAGCAATTTGTTCCCCAGGATCAGCAGGAGTTTCATCTTGTTTATCGGGTAAAGAACCATCAGCAGCAAAGGAATCCCAGACTTCACTACCATCTCCACTCGGATTCCAGCGACTCAGGTAAAATACTTCTACAGCAGGATTGTAGGTAGTTGCGATCGCGATTTGACCTTCTCCTTCTTGAATTTCACTATGGGGTTGGACACGATTTAGTAAACAACCAACTCGATAATCATCCTGTATCCACTGATTATAATTGCCTGTACTATCACCCCATTTCGGTTGATACTCATATTCAGGACTGCCATCATCTCTAACTTTCACTTTAGGAGATGCGATCGCATTAGTAAACCAACCGACTGTATTTTGCCATGTCAGCATAATACTGAGCGTAATTGGCTTATCTGTCGGATTATGGGCTGTCCAATCAAAGATTGCTACGGGATAACTTGTTTCTTGATAATTTTCTTTCCAAATCGGTGAAAACTGCTCACAAGTCAACTCAGAGGCAAAAACTTCTTGGTACTCATACCAACTCCGAGGATATAGCGCAGAATAAACTCCTTTCTCTTTAGGATACCAATTCCACCTCGATAAACTCCGACCCCCCTCTTCTTGTCTGGCTCCCTTCTCCTCGTCTGTCTTCCCTCTTCTCGTCTGGCTCCCCTCTCCTTGTAGGAGAGGGGTTGGGGGAGAGGTTTCTTCCTCACAACACATCGCATAAGCTTGAGTCTCCCCGCCTTCAACTGACTCAAACACACTAAACTGACAAGCCGGAATTGACTTGAAAATATGTTCGCCACCGTCTAAATGCCATAGATTAAAATCCCCTTTTGGCGATCGCCCGATGCATCCTGCACCAAATCCACCTAGAGGTGCACCATGCCAAGCACCGTCATCCAAGTTACTAGCGTAGCGTACAGTATAGGGTTTGTCCCATCCTTTACCAAGAGGACGTTTCCAAGCACAATGAGGAATCTGAGTACGAGGCATTTGGTAGGCTGTCATATACTTAAGTTACTGATTAAGCAAAGTTTAGGATAACAGCAAAATCCTCTATCAACCAGAATATTTCCAAGAGATTTAACATGATGCCGATTACCTTAAATCTTCGACCAACTATTGAATTAACTGACGAACAATTTGCTTTAATTTGCAGTACCAATCGAGATTTGAGATTAGAACGCACGGCAACAGGAGAATTAGTTATTATGCCACCAACAGGAGGAGCAACAGGCAAGATAAATTCCAGTATTAATGCCCAGTTATGGTTGTGGAATCAACAATATGAATTAGGAGAAGTCTTTGATTCTTCTACAGGTTTTAAATTGCCTAATGGGGCGACTCGTTCACCTGATGCTGCTTGGGTAAAAAAGGAAAGATGGGAACGTTTAACATTAAAACAGCAACAAAATTTTATTCCTTTATGTCCTGATTTTGTGATCGAGCTTCGTTGGGATTCTGATAGTTTATTGAATCTACAGAAAAAGATGCAAGAATATTTAGCTAATGGTTTAGTTTTAGGTTGGTTAATCGACTTACCGAATAATCAAGTAGAAGTTTATCAACAAGATTATCAATTAGAAGTTATATCTAATCCTGTAAGTCTTTTTGGAGATGATATATTATCAGGTTTTACTTTAGAGATTAAAAATATTTTAAAATAGTGAGACGAATAATAAATGAGTCAATCGAAAAATAATAATAAACAGGAATCACCACAAGGGATCGCCAAAATTGCTGTATCTGGTTTTAAATCTTTAGTAGAAGAATGTTCTATTGACGTTCACCTTTTAACTATACTTGCTGGGGCTAATAGTTCTGGAAAGTCTAGTATTATGCAACCTCTTTTATTAATGAAGCAAACGATAGAAGCTCCTTATGATCCAGGACCATTATTATTAAATGGGGTACATGTAAAATTCACCAAAACCGCACAATTATTATCAAAAATATCAAAAGATAAATATATCAAGAATTTAGTAATTGGACTTCAAATATACAATTTTAATGATTATAAATTTCTTTTTAGTCAATCTAATGACCGAGGATTTGGTTTGAATTTACTGGAAATGAATTTCAAAAATCGAAGACGAGAAATAAAATATAAATTAGATATGACTACAGAAGAGATAAGAAAATGTATTGGTGATATAGATAATATAGCAAATAAATTAGATATGGCAACTGTTAGAGATCGATGTTTCCTATTATTTGAGTCAAAAGACTCTATGTCTTATAGAGTGAAGAGTTATAGTTCTCTAGCTGAATATATTTCTAGATTAATTCATGTTCCAGCTTTAAGAGGTCTTCCAGAAAGGAATTATCCCATAACGGGAATTGGTGATAAATTTTTAGGTACTTTTGACAAATATACTGCTAGTATTGTCCATAATTGGAGTATATCTGAAAATAATAAATTAGAAGAACTAGAAAAATATTTAACTCTTCTTGGTTTAACTAATAAAGTAGATGCAGAAAGAATAGATGATACTCAGGTAGAAATTAGAGTAGGCAGAATATCTAAAAATACAGATGATTTAACTGATATGGTAAATATTGCTGATGTAGGTTTTGGCGTATCCCAGACTTTACCAGTATTAGTAGCTTTATTGGTAGCAAAACCAGATCAGTTAGTATATATTGAACAACCAGAAATACATTTACACCCTCGCGCTCAAGCCGCATTAGGAGATATATTAGCTGATGCAGCAAATAGAGGAGTAAGAATAGTAGTAGAAACCCATAGCGATCTATTAATTAGAAGATTACAGTCTCTAGTTGCAGAAGATAAAATTGCTACCGATAAAGTTATATTACATTGGTTCAGTCGCGATGAAAAAGGCTTTACTAAAATTACTTCTGCTGAATTAGATAATGCAGGAGCATTTGGAGATTGGCCTGAAGATTTCAGTAAGGTAGATTTGGCAGAAGAAAGTCGTTATTTAGATGCTGCTGAAGCAAAATTAATGTAACTTATCTGATGGCAAAAAAAATATCAAAAAAATTAGTAATTGATGCTTCTGTAGCTCGTTCTTGTGGTAGAGAAAATTCTATAATGCCAACATCGAAAAATTGTCGTGATTTTTTACTTGAAGTTCTTGAACAGTCTCATTATTTTGTAATGACTCCAGAAATTAAAGCAGAATGGGATAAGCATCAATCATCTTTCGCTCTAAAATGGCGTGCAAAAATGATTGCTAAGAAAAAATTAGTATATATTTCAGAGGCTCTGTTACCAGAGTTAAGAAAACAAATTGAAGCTACGCCAGAAAAGGATAATAATATTAAAGAAGCCATGTTGAAAGATTGCCTTTTAATAGAAGCTGCTTTAGCAACTGATAAAATTGTCATTTCTTTAGATGCAAAAGTAAGACGATATTTTAACCAAGCATCGGTAACGGTGAAAAACCTCAAAGTTATTTTATGGATTAATCCTGATAAATCTGAAGATAAGGCAATTACTTGGTTGCAAGATGGTGCCAAAATAGAACCAGCCAGACTATTAGGATATGAGCAAAAATAATGTTTTACTTTTACATAATCTAAATAAATTGTTGTAAAACTTCTTTAGTAGCATTTCCTGTTTTTTCCCAACTAAATAACTTTGCCTGTTCTAAACTCAGATTACTAAAATGCGATCGCATTGCACTATCTTCAGCAATTTTTGCCATAGCATTTGTGATTTCTAATTGATTTTTAGGATTAATTAAAATTGCTGCATCTCCGACGACTTCCGGTAAAGAAGCCAAGTTAGAAGTAATAACAGGCGTTCCACAAGCCATAGCTTCTAATGCAGGTAGACCAAATCCTTCCCAAAAAGTTGGAAATACTAACGCGATCGCATTACTAAGTATTATTGGTAATTCCTGATAAGGGACGTAATCAATAATCTTAACTTGATCTTTAATATTTAACTCTAATATTTGTTGTTTGAGTTGGGGCGTAAATCTTTTATCTGGAGAACCCGCAATCCATAACTGATAATTTTGCTTATTTTTAAGAGCAGCAAAAGCAGTAATCAAACCCTGAATATTTTTATAGGGGTCATGACGACCTAAATATAAAAAATAAGGTTGCTTGGGATTTATATTCTGCCGAGGATAAAAATGATTAGCATCATAAGCTAAAAGTATCGGTGTAATTTTATGAGTAGAGATCCCATAAAAATTATGAATATCTTTTGCTGTTGCCTCTGAGTTACAAATTATATGTTCTGCTTGTTTTAAAACCCAGGGAACAACATAACGAAAATAATTAGTTAGGGGAGAAAATAGGTTAGGAAATCTCAGAGGAATCAGATCGTGACACATCACCACATAGCGAGCTTTACTATATAGAGGCGCTTCTGGAATAGGAGAATAAATTAAACTAGCATTCAATTGTTGATATATCTGGGGAAGTTGCCACTGCGTCCATAACAAACGACGAAAATGCCCTTTACTGCCTTCAGCAGGAGTCATATTACTGGGAATCGGATAACAGGAAAAATGCTCTTGCTCTGTTGAGGTTAATAAGGTGGGATTGAGTTCGGGTAAATGTCTGGCAATATTTAAAGCATAATTAGATATTCCTGTTGGTCGATCAAAAATCATTGCAAGATTAATTAGAATCATTGTTTTAGTATTTTTATCAATTTTGAATATAGTAAACTTGATGTAAAATTTTTGTATGTATGTTCTATCTTTTTTGCTCTGAGCTGTTAGTTTTATGATTACGTAGTTAATAGCTATGAGCTTTTGTTGATTTTTAGTTAATATTTTTTGAGTTAAATTGGGCTTGAAAAGCTGTTACCACATAAATGTTTGATCATTTTTTCACTTATACGTAAGCAATAAAAGTATAAATATATAGTGTATTAGTGGCATTCGTACTTGTTAATTACACTTGTTATTGATTATCCATAATTTTTGAACTCTAAAACTGTAATTAAATAAATTACACAATACTATATGTTTGTAAATTTTCCTTGCGAAGATTGCGACAAATACACAGAATAATTTCATCATTAACATATCAATTCAATAATTAAGGATGAAATCAAATGGAACCAGAAGAACTAATGCCACCAACAACAACACCACCACCAAGTGATCCTCCACTAATCTCCGAAATTGAAACAAATAACACTATCCTCTCAGCCAACGAAATTCAATTTGTTGATCCTCTTGATCCTCTTGCTTCTCCAACTCCAGTAAAAATTGATGGTGCAATTGCAACAGGTAGAGATGTAGATCTTTTTGCGGTTGAACTGGCGGCAGGAGATACTTTAGTAGCCAATCTTGATGCTATGATCGGCACTTCTACTCTTGATGGTGTCATAAGTATATTTGATGAGAATGGTAATCTATTAGTTCAGAACGATAATAACACTTTTATAGAGGAGGGTATGAGAGTAATTGAGCCTGACCCATTTCAGCAATTTACCGCACTTGAAGACGGTACTTATTACGTTGGGGTTAGTAGCTCTCCTAACTTGAGATACAATCCGACTGTCGATCCGACTGTTGATCCGACTAGTCGTATTGGACGCACTACAGGTTCCTATTTTTTAGAACTGGCAATTATAGATGAACCTCTAACAGATGATGTAGTTTGATGTATTTCCTGGCAATGGAGGAGTTATCGGCACTGGTTTACCCTTATCCTCCTTGTTAGTTATCCCCTTGACGGAATCTTCTGACATTATCAAGTATAGTAATAATCTAGACTTTTGGTGGCAAAGAGAAGAGGAAACGAAACTGGTGACTTTATAGCAATTACGAACAACCGAGCAGAAAGAAGCGGTTTACCTCTATCCATCATTTCAAAATTGGTAGAGTAATAGTAAAAAAAGTGAATTCCACATATACTTCTCAATTACTAGCTCACCGAGACGAATTTATCTTTACCGAGAATGATATTCGAGAATATTGGGATGAAGAATTAAACCTCTTGATAGACTGCGATATCAATGCTGAGATCAATATCAAGAGAGTTGGGCTAGATGTGTTCCCAACTATAAAACGCCATAAAGGGAATCCTGTAGTAATAAAATCTACTACTAAACAAGCAATAGTGAAGCTTTCAGCGATTTTGGATTAGGCTCAAATGTCTATTACTCGTTATCCAAAGAATTAAGAATATGTTAACTTAGTCTGCTCAGCAAAACAATGTGTAGTAATTTCTAAGTGATTTCACCTAATTATTCTTTTTAGTACAAAAAAATAGTGAATAATTCGATTTCAATTTCAGTAATTATACCTGTATTCAATGGCGGTAAGGCTTTTGCTAAATGCTTATCTAGTTTTGTTCTGTCCGAAGTCAAGCCTTTAGAAATTATCATAGTGTTAGATGGAGTTACAGATGATTCTCTGAAGATAGCTGAGAAATTTCAAGCTGAGAAATTTAAGGTCAAGATTATCCAGCTTCCTGTTAACAGTGGACCGGCAAAAGCAAGAAATATCGGCGCAGAGGCGGCTCAGGGAAGTATTTTGTTTTTCATGGATGCGGATGTAACTCTCCACTCCAATACTTTAGGCTTGATCAAACAGCGGTTTCAGCAACAGCCAAGTCTATCAGCGCTAATAGGCTCCTATGACGACGCTCCAGAAGCTGACAATTTCCTTTCTCAGTACAAAAATCTGTTTCACCATTATACCCATCAGGTGTCTTCAGAGTTAGCATCTACCTTCTGGGCTGCTTGTGGAGCAGTTCGTCCGTCAGTATTTCATGCGGTTGGTGGCTTTGACGAAGCTTATCACCAACCCTGTGTTGAAGATATTGAATTAGGCTACCGACTCAAGCAAGCAGGCTATTCTATAAGTCTTTGCAAAGATATTCAAGTTAAGCATCTCAAGCGATGGGAACCGATATCTCTACTTCAGGCGGAGATTTTTTATCGGGCGTTACCTTGGACAGATTTAATTCTTCGTAATCGTCACTTCGATGCCGATCTCAACCTCAGCCCCAAGAACCAATTAAGTGTAGTGTTGGTTTTTGCCTTGATGGGGATGTTGGTGATTAGTGGACTAGTTCCCTGGCTGTGGTTAACTGCTGTCCCTATCTTAATTTTGGGTTTGCTGATTATTAATGTAGATGTTTATCGATTTTTTTACGGCAAACGGGGTTTGCTGTTTACCCTGCGAGTCATTCCTTGGCACTGGTTCTATTTTCTCTACGGAGGAGTTACTTTTGCTTACGCCATGCTGAAGCATTATTTAACTAGCTTCCGTTTGGCTGATACCCCGACAGCTTAAGGGATTGGCACAAAGTAAAGTTAACAAAATAATTAAAATTACCAAAAATTTAAAATTTAAGAATACTAACCTAATGAATACTTTTCCTGTAATTATTATTGGTGGAGGACCTGCCGGTCTAACTGCTGGCTACGAGTTAATGAAACATAGTATCAACTCAGTTGTTCTAGAAAAAGGTAACAAAGTGGGGGGCATTTCTCGCACAGAAATCTATAAAGGCTATCGTTTTGACATCGGTGGACATCGTTTTTTCACCAAAGTGATCGAGGTTGAACGATTTTGGCATGAAGTCTTAGGAGACGAGTTTATCAAAGTTCCTCGTTTGTCAAGAATTTATTATGATAGTAAATTTTTTAGCTATCCTTTAGAGCCATATAACGCCCTAGCTAATCTAGGTCTAATGAATAGCATCCTTATAATGTGGAGCTATTTCAAGGCTAAAGTCAAAAGACCCCATCCTGTGGAGAACAACTTTGAGCAATGGGTTTCTAATCGTTTTGGTAAGCGTTTATATGAAATTTTTTTTAAAACTTATACAGAAAAAGTTTGGGGGATACCCTGCACCGAAATTAGATCGGATTGGGCAGCACAACGCATTAAAGGTTTATCTTTGAAAAAAGCCATAATTAATGCTCTTTTTGGGAGTAACACCACCACAACTCTTATTAAAGAATTTAATTATCCCAAACTGGGACCGGGACAGATGTGGGAGCGTGTTCAACAAATACTAGATAAACAAGGTTCTCCTGTACATCTGAATACTGAGGTAATTGAAATAGAACGCGATGGCGAGTGCATTAACAGTGTCACCATAAGGCAAATGGGGGAAACTAGGAAGATTATAGGAAAAAACTTTATTTCGAGCATGCCTGTATCTCTACTGGTAAAAAAACTCAATCCTGCTCCGCCAGAAACCGTATTACAAGCCGCTAGCCAACTTAAATATCGGGATTTTTTAATTGTTTCGCTGATTATTAATCGAGCTGAGTTATTTCCTGACAATTGGATTTATATCCACAGTCCCAAATTTAAAGTTGGACGTATTCAAAACTTTAAGAATTGGAGTCCAGACATGGTTCCCGATCAGAGCAAAACCTGTCTGGGCATGGAATACTTTTGCAGCGAGGGAGATGAGCTGTGGGACATGTCGGATTCGCAACTAATTGAGTTAGCATCTCAAGAAATTATCAATTTGGGTCTAGATGTCAGGCTAGATGAAATCGAGGACGGCTGTGTAATCCGACAATATAAAGCCTATCCCGTATATGACGGTGAATATCGCCAACATTTACAGGTGCTGCAAGACTATCTTAAATCCTTCAGGAATCTGCAAACAGTAGGACGTAATGGTATGCACCGTTACAATAACCAAGATCACTCTATGCTTACAGCCTTGCTGGCAGCCAAGAATATTTTGGGTGAGAACCATAATTTGTGGAATGTAAACGTTGAACGTTCTTACCACGAGAACTTTACGGATGAGGAGTGGTCAAAACTTAAAGGGAAATCTGTAAATCGTGGCATGGACAATCAAATACTTATAAACAACCTTCTAGTTAGTAAAGATAGAGTTGCCTAACATGGATAAGCATTTGTCTATAAGAATCTTTATTGTGGGTAATTATGGGGCTGGTAAATCAACTTTTGCCAGAAAAATAGGAGATTTTTTAGGTATGAAGCCAGTTAATTTAGATGCAGTTGTTTGGGAGCCTCATTGGCAAGAGAGGTCAAAAGAAGACTGTTTAAGGCGTTTAGACCATATTACCAGCAGCGATTGCTGGATTGTAGAGGGACTATCAGACTATAAGGGGCAATCAGGTTACCACGATATTTGTTTTGAAGCTGCTGATACGATTATTTTTTTTGATTTCCCGCCAATGCTGTGTTGGTGGCGAATTTTCAAGCGTCGCCTGCAATATCACCGCAGAAATCGACCTGATTTACCAGCAGGGTATCCAGAAAAACTATATCGTGTATTTTTGCAAAAAGTTTGGAACTATTCTAAGGATGAAAGACCAGTAATCATGGAAAAAATTGCGAGTCTGCGTCATTACAAGCAAGTTATTGAATTACAAACGCCAAGGCAAGTTGAAAGCTTTTTATCTAAGCTTGTACAAGATGGAAAGCTAGGTATAAATTTTAGTTTAAATGCTAATACAAATAAAAAATGAGTATTAAGCAACAAGCCATTAAAGGCATCATTTGGTCTGTAATTCAGAATTGGGGAAGTCAGGCTGGTTCGCTAATAATATTTCTGGTATTGGCTCGTCTTCTTTCACCAGCAGATTTTGGCTTAGTTGCTTTGGCAAATACATTTTTGACCTTTATAAACATTTTATTAATTCTAAATTTTTGAATTTTTACTTTTCCTAGTGAGCTAAAATTAATGAGCAAAAATCTTTATGATGAAAATATTTTAGGAAAAATTCAAGATATTACTCTTGTTTTTTACCTATATATTAGATCACTATTAAAAACTTTTAAAAACCAGACACTTTCTGAAACTACAGCTACATATTGCACTTTTATCGGATATTCAAAAAGTGGAAAAACATTTTTATCATCATTACTTGATGCTCACCCTAACATGGTATTCGCTAATGAACTACCTATACTGAGATATATTTATTTAAAGTTTAGTCGGCAGCAAATTTTTAATCTCATATTAGACAATTCCTCTACTTTTACAGAAGTTGGAAGAAAATCTCGTGGATATTCTTATATAGTCCCTAATCAATGGCAGGGCAGATTTAATCCTCCACTCAAAGTCATTGGAGATGAGAATGGAGAAGGTACGACTCTGAGATTACGAGGAAGACTTTGGATGCTGAAACGCTTATATAAGACCATGGGAATAAATATAAAATTTATTCATGTTATTCGGAATCCGTTCGATAATATTAGCTATATGTCTATGGTTAACAACAAGAAATACATTAATAAATTTACTCTTAAAGAATGTATAGATTATTATTTTGACTTGTGTAAAACAGTACTGGCGATCAAAAATGTAATAGATGATAATAGTTTGTTTGAAATTCGTTATGAGTGTTTTGTCGAAAACCCTAGATCTCACCTCAAAAATATATGTAGATTTTTAGATTTAAATACGTCAGATGATTATTTAAATGATTGTGCAAGCATTGTCTTTGAAAAACCAGTTACAAGTCGATATGATGTTAAGTGGAATCAAGAATTAATTGATATCGTTCAGAATAAAATTAATGATTTCCCATTTTTGAAAGGATATACATATGATAATTAAAATCAAATTACTATCTAGAAATTAATTTGATTTTAAACGCTAATAAAAATAAATAATGAGCATAATGGGCATTAAGCAACAAGCCATTAAAGGTATTTTTTGGTCTGGGATTCAAAATTGGGGAAGTCAGGCTGGATCATTGATCATATTCCTGGTATTAGCTCGTATACTTTCGCCTGCAGATTTTGGTTTAGTAGCCTTAGCAAATACATTTTTAGCTTTCTTCAACATTTTTATCGAGCAAGGTTTTTCTTCAGCTCTGATTCAGCGCCAAGAAGTAGAATTAGAACACTTAAATACTGCTTTTTGGACTCAGATTTGCTTTGGTATTGCTTTTACTATACTGAGCTTTAATATTTCAAATCTAATTGCTGGAATATTTCAACAACCTACATTAACTCCAATTCTCAAATGGATGTCTGTTTTATTTAGCCTCAACTCCCTTAGTATAGTTCAACGTACTATCTTGAAACGGCAGTTAGAGTTTCAAAAGATGGCAATACGGTCATTATCTGGTATTTTCATGAGCGGAATTGTTGGGATTTCCTTAGCATTATTAGACTACGGGGTTTGGAGTTTAGTCGGTCAACAATTAACTTTTGAGATCGTAGGAGTTGTTGCTTTTTGGAGTCTCAGTGATTGGAAACCCAAACTTCAGTTTTCATTAGCTCATTTTAGAGACCTGTTTGGGTTTGGAATTTCAATATTTGGCTCAAAAATTTTAACTTTCTTTAACCGATACACGGATAATTTACTGATTGGTTACTTTCTGGGAGAAGTTGCACTGGGTTATTATGCCGTTGCTTATCGTGTCTTGCAAGTCCTAACCCAATTATTAGTTTCTACAGGTAATCAAGTTGCTTTACCAGTGCTTTCCCGATTTCAAGGCGACCCTGATAGATTTCTCAGAGTATTTTATAAAATTATTAAATATGCTAGCTTAATCGCATTGCCAGTGTTTCTGGGAGTTGTAACTTTAGCAAGGGAATTAGTTGTAATTATCTTTGGTGTAAAATGGGAAGCTTCTATCTCCATAATGCAAGTATTAGCATTTGGGGGAATTATTTATCTGATTCTCTTCTTTAATCGATCTGTATTTGTAGCAGTTGGCAAACCTTTCTGGCGACTCCGCTTAGAACTGTTGAATGTTTCTTTTAATATCATTGCTTGTATGGTTGCTGTGCGCTACGGTATTTTGGCTGTGGCTTTTGCTTATGTAATCAGTGATTTTCTGGTGATTCCTGCTAGTTTATGGTCTTTAAAGCAACTTGTGGGAATATCTTGGCAAGTTTATTTTAAACAACTTATTTCACCAGTTACTTGTACGAGTATTATGATTACCTTAATTTGGGTGATAAAATATTTGCTAGCAACAAGAGTAAGCCCGCAAATAATCATTGTTCTTTGTACTCTTTCAGGAATTTTATTTTATACTCTTTTTCTTAGATTTTTAGCCCCTTTACTGTTTCAAGAACTATGGCAATTGGCTAAATTAGGATTATTCAAGAGTAACCCTACAAAAATTTGAGTTTATCTGACAATTGACTCATTATTAATTAAGTAACACGGTCAATCTTAAGTTGTTCTTAATTCGTTAAAGAGTATTTTATATGAATATTTCTAATAAAACATATTGGTTCATTTATACTATAATATGCAGCACGATACTTTTTCCAATGTTAGCTTTGGGTTTGAAAGATCGAACATTGCTGACCCCTATCTTGGTAACAGGGGGCCTTGTGGAATCTTTGCCAGCACTAATTTACTTTTTAACTGCTGCCCTATCTGCTTTTTTATCGGTAAGAGAAAGAAAATTTTTACCCTGGGGACTTTACGGCTTTTTTTGTTTCTTTTTAGCTGGAGAGGAAGCAGCATGGGGTAGAGAAAGCATCCTAGGATGGCAAATGTTGAACAATGCTAACTCAGTAGGATCTGAAGATATCCATAATTTTGTCTCCGATCTTTTAGCCCAGAATACATCTTCTATGATTTTCTATGTGGCAGTATTTTTCGTAATGCTTTTAGCCATCATTTTTGTAATATCTCAACAGACGATTTCTAGGGAATGGCTGAGATGGCTCAGAGTAGGGGAACTCTCAAGGCAATTTATAATGACTGGTATTTTTTTGCTGCTCTTTGGGTTCATCGATATACTGCAAGATTTTGGGGTTCCCTATCTGCCAGGTCAGTGGTCTTTGGAAGAATCCTGTGAATTATTGGGTGCTATTGCTCTACTATTCGCAGTAATAGTCAAGTTCCTCGAACCTCAACCTAGGTGATTTTAATGTAAGTTGAGATCTTCAACATAATTTCCAAGCGAAATTGCTAATTAAAATTAATCTATCGTTGTAAAAGTCACTCGGAATTAAACCATTGCTGCTCCAAAACAGTTATACCCAAATGCGATGGGTACAAGCACCGCATAGTTTGGTGCACCGCTTTTATTTGAGCCCCCATTCCCGCCGCAGGGGCAGCTCTACTCGAAGTGTCTCGTCGTTCCCGCGAAGAATGAGCGAACCTCTCGCGCTTTAGCAAAAAAACTGGTAACCGATATAATGAACTTACAATAAAGTAATTCAAAAATATGACTGAGGAAGAATTTCAAAAAACAACCACTTCCAGACTAGACAAAATTGAAGAGACATTAGAAACGACCACTTCTAGACTAGATAGAATTGAAGAGACACTAGAAAAATTGGTAGTTGAGCAGGAAAAATTTAATATCAGAATAGAAACTTACCAAAAATCTTCTCAACAGGTAGTCAACTTAGCGTTTGGATTAATTCTCACTTCAGCCTTAGCAATTATTATTCCTGCGGTAGTCAACAGATAATGCAACTTAATTCCTTGTTACTCCTTATGTAGAGTGTCTTTTGAAGACACTACCTCTGATCTTGTTTCATCTTACTATTTACGCCCTCGCGAAAAATGAGCGAACCTCTCGCACTTTAACAAAAAACTGGCGACCAATAAAAACTTTTTTTAAAATGGTACATCGTCATCGTCTTCATATATAGTTAAATCTGGACGATTGCGAATAGGATTAGTAGGTTGTTCTATAGATTGAGCTTGATTAGTTTCAGGATTTAAGTTATCCGATATTGCCGTCTCTTCGGATGGTAAATCCTCTTCGATATTTCCTAAATTAATAACTTCTCCATCAAAACTTTTGGTTAATAATTCTACTGCTTTCTGAAAATCTCCTGCCGATGAAGTATTAGCAGTAACATCTTGGTGGTGAACATTTACTTGTTGATCAACTTTTGGGTTTTGAATATCTTTAATTGCTGGAGAATCAGAAGTTGCCACAGACAGAGGAGAATCCTGGGTTGCTTTTGATGCTCGCTTGTTCTCATGGGTAACTACAGGTTTAGTCTGGGGTTTTGGTGGTGGAGTAGTCGGAGGTAGAGATTGAATATTAGCAGCAGGAATGTTTTCTGGAACCTTAATAGTTTCTGGTTCTAATTCTGGTAATTGAGAACTTATGTTTGGCTCAGTTTTACTCGAAGGGGGTGAACTTTTACTAGTTGCTGATTGGGGTGTATTTTTAGCAACTTCGAGAGTAACTTTAATTTTACGCTGACAAGCTTGAGTAAAAGCAGTTTCGATATTAGAAATCTTGACTTGAATTAACTTGATTAGTTGGGGAGAAACTACCCCAATTGTGACCATCGAACCCTGAATATTAATTAGATGACATTTCTGAAATAGTAAAGTTCGAGTAGTCGGAGGATGAACTAAAGCGATCGCTTTTTGCCAAATAAGATCTTGATTGATATCCGTAGTAGGTATGGCAGTAACAGAATTTTCCTTAGTTTCTGAGATAGGTGTTATTGGCTGACTTGTACCAGGTTGATTAACTTGAGGTTGAGAAACAGTATGCTCCCTCATCTCTTCGTCTTCTTGTGCCCTTTCTGGGTGCGTCTTCTCTCTTTCGGCGGCATGAGGAAGTACTTTCGGTGGTGAAGTAGCGCGGTCTTTGCGAGAGGAAATGCTGGGGTTGTCCCCATGAGCGACTGCCGAAAGGGTTTCCCGACTTGAGGAAAGCGCAAAAGTGCGATCTTGGGGGTTTCCCCCATGAGCAACTTTTGTAAGAAGTGCTGAATCCGAGGGCTGTCTGCTCGCTAGGTCGGTTTTCCCTACCGGGGTTGCACCGCTTGTATCCTTGTAAGTTTCTACAGTAAAACTATTGCGCAATAGTAATGGTTCTGTTGGTGTTTCTTGAGAAGTATCACCATGAGAAACTAATCCCAGTAATGTCACCTCTAACCATAAGCGGGGTTGGGTTGTATTTTTAAGTTGTACTTCCGCGTCTTTGAGTTGTTGCTGTCCCTGAAGAATAGCTCCCATTTGCCAATGAACTGCTTCGGCTTGTAATTCCTGCCAACAAGTTTGCGTTACCGCTACCAAATCATTTCGCTGGGGAGAGGTCTTAGCGATTAAAAGATTGAGATAAAAACTAGCTAAATTTTGTAAAACTACTAGGGGTTCTTTACCGCGATCGAGTAAATTACGGCATTTTTCTAAAATATGCTCGATATTTTTACTTCTAATTGCACTGATCAAACCCAATAAGTCTTGCTCGGGAACAGCACCAACCAAATCCCAGACTCTATCTACAGTGACAGTTTCAGGAAATAAACTTAATTGATCTAATAAACTCTCGGCATCCCGCAACCCGCCATTGGCAATTTGCGCTACAAGAGTGAGCGCTGGTTTTGCGATCGCAATTTTTTCTTCTGCAGCGATATATTCAAGATGACGAGTCATCTCCTGCAGTGGAATCCGACGATAATCAAATCTCTGACAACGAGAAATAATGGTGGCAAGTACCCTTTGTGGATCGGTTGTTGCCAAGATAAAAACCACTTGGGGTGGCGGTTCTTCCAAAGTTTTCAGCAAAGCATTAAATGCTGCTGTACTCAGCATATGACATTCGTCGATCACATAAACTTTGTAACGGGATTGTACTGGGGCAAACCTGGCTCTTTCGATGATCTCGCGAATATTATCAACTCCCGTATTACTTGCTGCGTCAATTTCAATCACATCTAGAGCCGTTCCCGCAGCGATCGCTTGACAAACAGCACATTTTCCGCAGGGGGTCGCCGTTGGTTTGGGACTTGCCAAACAGTTGAGAGATTTTGCTAAAATACGCGCACTAGAGGTTTTACCTGTTCCCCTGGGACCTGTAAAAAGATATGCGGTCGCGATTTTTTCCTGTTCAATTGCATTAACCAAAGTATTTGCGATCGCCTCTTGACCAACTAAATCCCCGAAGGTTTGAGGTCGATATTTATGATGAAGAGGTTCGTAAGCCATAAAATAAGAGGATAAGGAAAAAAATATACCCGCTTTTTACTGAGCGTAAAACCAAGTATATTTGATCTAGACAACCTATTATAAATTAAGAAATTATTGATTGATTGTTGATCCCTGATGGCTGTGTTATGACTGTCTACTGATAACTGATGAGCTGATGACTAACAAATTACCACCACTGAATCAAGATACTATCTGGTCAATCCTCAAAGAGGAAATCGATGACGAAACAGTTAATAAAATAGTTTGGCATTGTTTAGGATATCGCTATGATGAGGTGACAAATGCTTGGGATAATTCTCAAGTAGCAACAGACTGGCGTGAAGCCTATCCCGAACCCCCAGATTTTATTGCCAATCGCCCGCCAACAGTAAAACTCACTCGCTCCATTCCCAAAGAAAATAAGCAATTACTTAAAGAAAAACTAGGTTTTAAAGGTTATAAAATTGGAGAGTTTGGACCGAGACAAACTCGTCGTGCAACAGCGGCTAATTGGTTATTAAATTACATAGAACAAGGCAATAGTTACTGATTACCGGTTACCACTCGTCTCTCCCTAATTTTATCGCTTCCGAGAACATTTAATTTAACATCTATATTTAATGTAATACCATTGATACAGAATGTAAGTTTATTTAATGAAGTTTTTATTGTTGGTTGCATCGCTGTTTTGGGAATAATTTAACAAGATGAAGATTTTTGGTATCTTGTATTATTCCTGTCTTCAGGACATCTAATATTATGCAACTAAAGCAATATCAAGCTCAACAATTAAAAATTTTTTTAGAATCTCAACTTAAACATAATATCAGTGGAGTCTTAACTTTAGAAACTACAGTTAGTTCTTGGCAAAAACAGCGCAGGGGAATGTTAGTAATTTATAATGGCGCTCTTGTCTACGCAGACTCAGTAATACCAAATAATCAACAATTAGCCAAAAGTTTAGGCGATAAATTACAACCTAACTTTATTAATGCAGCCCTTGCCCTTGCTACTGAAAAATTAACCAATCCGCAATCGGTTCGTGAATTAATCGAAATATTAGTTAAACTGAGAATTTTTCAATGGGACAATGTTGAAAAACATATTCATAATCAAGTTGTCTTGATTTTAGAAAGGTTTAATGCTTACCCCGGACAGGCTAGGTGGGAAAATTCTAGTGATTTTGACCTTTGTTTTGGTGAAGATCGTCACGGTTTGAATTGGACAAAATTAAAACAAGATCTCAATCATCGCCAGCAACGATGGGCGAGTTTGGCTCCGACTATTCCTTCGATGGATGCTGTTCCATATATTAGCGACAGTAACCTGTTAAAAGTTAGCGATCCTAGAGTAAGAGAACATTTAAAAAGATATGTCAATGGCCGTCGAACTTTAGTTGAGATCGCTAATGTGATGGGAAAAGATCCCTTAAAAGTTGCTAATTCTTATTCAAATTGGGTCAAGTCGGGAGCAGTAAATTTTGATGACCCTCCAGAAGCCAATAATCAAAATATTGCCATAGCTAGCGAAACCTCTGAGGGCTATTTACCAACAATACTATCTGTAGATGATAGTCAGATCGTGCAAATCTCCATTAAGCGAATTTTGACAGGGCGTTATAATCTCTTGTTTGCTAGTCAAGCTGCCGATGCTTTAAAGATACTCAATCGAAATTCAGTTGACTTAGTTTTACTGGATTTAACTATGCCTGATGTGGATGGTTTGGATTTTTGTAAGATCATCCGCAAAATTCCTCAATTTCAAAACTTGCCAATTATTATGGTCACAGCACGAGATGGTTTTTTCGATAAGATAAAAGGACAAATGGCAGGTTCAAATGGATATATTACTAAACCATTCAAGCCAGAAGAATTACTAGAGATGATCAATAAATATCTTAAAGTCCGTCAAGGCTAAATATATTTTTATTTTATTGGCATTTATGTTACGAATTTGGAATTGATTTAATAATATTGGGGAAAATTTTATATTATTTATTTGCAGTTTGATTGAAATTAAAACTTTATGCAAATTTTAATTTTATTATTAATAAATATAATTTAATTAAACAAATTTCTGTTAATTTGATCATATTTTTTATCGATTATATTGCTGTTTTGGGAATAATAATAACAAAGAGTTTTTTTTGTGTGTTGTTAAATACGTCGTTAGAATATCTAAAATTATGCAATTAATACTATATAGTTCTCAACAATTAACAAATTTGTTAGCCTCTCACCTTAAATCAGGTTTTAGTGGAGTATTAGCTATAGAAACTAAGGTTAATTCTTGGCAAAAACAGAAAACGGGAAAGTTTGTAATTTATAATGGTACATTGGTTTATGGAGGCTCAACAATCCCTACTAATCAACAATTTGCCAAAATTGTGGGCGATAAATTACAGCTCAACTCTATGAATGCGGCTCTTGCCGTAGCTAGTAAAAAACTCACCAATCCTGAGTCAGTTCGAGAATTAATCGAAATATTAGTCAAGCTTAAGCTTTTCACCTGGGAGGATATCGAAGTCTATAGTCATGATCAAATCGTCTCGATGCTAGAACAGTTTGATGCCTATCCAGGACATGCTAGATGGGATAATTCTACTGATTTTGACCTCTGTTTTGGCGAAGATCGTCACGGTTTGAGTTGGACGAAATTAAAACAACATTTCAGTCATCGCCAGCAACAATGGGAGAGTTTAGCGCCAACTATTCCTTCAATGGATGCCGTACCCTATGTTAGCGAAAGTAGTTTGTCAAAAGTGAGCGCTCCTATGGTGCAAGAACATTTAAAGACCTATGTCGATGGTCGTCGAACTTTAGTTGAGATCGCTAATATGATGGGAAAAGATCCCTTAAAAGTTGCTAATTCTTATCTCAAGTGGGCTAATTCTGGAGCGGTAAGTTTTAATAATCTCTCAAATACTAAGATTACGCAAAAAGCTAATAAGCAAGTTAAAACCATAGTTAACAAAAGATCAAATGCCTATTTACCGATAGTTTTGTCTGTAGACGATAGTCCGATTGTACAAGTCTCCATTAAGCGAGCTCTGAGTGGTCGCTATAACCTTATGTTTGCTAGTACAGCAGCAGAAGCTTTAAAGATGATTAATCTCAACTCAGTTGACTTACTATTACTGGATTTAACTATGCCTGAAGTGGATGGTTTGGATTTCTGTCGGATAGTTCGCAAAATTCCTAAATTTCAAGACTTGCCGATTGTTATGGTCACAGCGCGAGATGGTTTTTTCGATAAGATAAAGGGACAAATGGCAGGCTCAAATGGATATATTACTAAGCCTTTTAAACCTGAAGAACTACTAAAGATTGTAAATAAATATATCAAAGTCAAACAAGCCTAAACTAAAACTTAATTATTGGGGAATGTTCTCATTGATAGTGATTGATTGTTGATATTTTATTAAGTATTTTAATTTAAGAGAAAATGCTTTATGAACAGTAGATCGTATTTAATTTTTAGCTTGCATGGATTGTCCTATGCGATCGCAGCCGAGCAAGTCAAAGAAATATTTTTACTACCGGAATTAACGACAATTGTTGATGCCCCGCCAGATATTATTGGGTTGCTCGATCTTCATGGTCAAATTATTCCCGTGATGCATTTAGATTTACGTTTTGGGCATCAGTTTATTGGTTGTCATCTCAACAATAGTGTGATCGTTTTAGAGTCTCAAGGATTAGAGATTGGAGTGATTGTTCATCAAGTCGATACGGTTATGGAGCTTGAAGAGCAATCTATCCAAGCAGATTTAGATTATGGACGCGATCGACAAATTGATCTCGTTTTTGTTAATGGGGTCGCTACTGTAGATGATGAGAAAATAGTTTTACTTGATGTCGATAGATTACTGCGTCATAAAGAGCAAATAACTTTATTAGTTACGGATGATAGTCAGGATTTTGCGACAAAAACCAGCGATAGTTTCTACGAATTGTATTGTTCCGAAGCAACTAGCCAAGATCGAGTTATTTTTCGCCAACGAGCCGATAATTTAAAGGATTCAACGGCGCAAAATGAACAGCAGAATTCAATTGCGATCGCGGTATTCGGTCTCGGAGGCAAGTATTTTGGCTTAGATTTAGACATTGTGCGGGAATTTATCAAAATTGGCAAAATTACGGGTATTCCTTGTTGTCCAGCGCATATTATCGGCAATATGAATTTAAGGGGCGAAATTTTGACCCTCGTCGATATCAGTCAAATACTCAATGTGACGATAAATCAAATGCAACATAATTCTAAAGCAGTAGTTTTCGAGTTTGATGACATAGTAGCGGGGATTGCGGTCGATGAAGTATGCGATGCTATTTATCTGCCTCCAGAACAACTTAAGCCTCTTCCTGTTGCTTTAGCAAAAGACTCACATTACCTCAAAGCGACTGCTACCTATTTAGAGCAAACACTGCACTTGATTGACTTACCGAAAATACTCGCTCAAGGATTGCTAACTGTAGATATGGCAGCCTAAAATCCCTTGGCGATTTGGCTAAACCAAAAAATCAATTACCCAATTAATTTCTAACTAAATTCAAGGTAAATAATCATGAAAATTAGTACTCAGTTAACTTTAGGTGCAGCCGGTATCGTTATCGTTGCTGCTAGTAGTATTGGTTCAGTATTCTTAGGATCGTCAACTAAAGATAGTAGGGTAGTTAACTTCACAGGTATTGTTCGGGGGGCGACACAAAGGCTCGTCAAACTGGAATTATCGGCCAAACCCAACGATAAACTAGTCGCCAGACTCGATAAAATTGTTAATGGCTTAATTAATGGTGATGAAGAATTAAATCTACCGATGGCTAAAGATCCTGCCTATCTTGCCAAAATGCAAGAGGTAGAAGCTTCTTGGGCAAAGCTAAAAACGACGATCAATCAAGTTAGAACTAATGAGAGCTACAAAGATAGTCTGATCACTAGTAGTGAGAAATATTTTGAGTTAACAAATGAAGCTGTGTTTGCTGCAGAAGATTACTCTACGGCTAATATTCAAAACTTAAGAAAAATTCAGCTAGGGATTTTCGGAATCAACATCATTATTATAGGCTTAATCGTTGTGGCTACGCGAAGGATTACTTCCACCCTACAAACCTTTACCGATGAGATCGCTAGTTCCTCAGAACAGATTACAGCAACAGTTGCGCGTCAAGAGACCAATATTACTGAACAGGCAGATTCGGTTAACCAAACAACTGCTACGGTAGACCAACT
>JAAUYH010144548.1_pt1 | contig 24741 bp, 19 predicted proteins | sample 7278061 | NCBI WGS metagenome assembly JAAUYH01 (sample SAMN14350203, study PRJNA611818) | marine sediment metagenome | isolation source: surface marine sediment (0.6m) | place: French Polynesia: Moorea | collected 2018-08 | reverse complement strand
TCGATCCTCCTTGTCAATTTCAAGAGTCATGAACGACATCTATTTCTTTCCACAACGTATGGCTATCATGCGCGAGAACTCGGATGCTACGACAATCAATCCTATGTCTGCGTCTAGCAACACCATCTCACGTTCACGCGACTAAATGTCAAATTCACAAGTTTTAATAAAGGACCATCCTATTCAATCCGCAAGGAGGCCTATAGCTCAAGCAGTTGTTTACATTCATTCCAACATAGTTTTCATGGTGAGGCTTCTTCTCTATCCCGCACCAGTCCAGGCATCGAGTAATCGGCTAACACGAGCTGTGGCATTTTCAGCTTCATCCTCCGAAGATTCATCATCAGATAATATCCTTGGAATGTTACTTCTTCGACCTCTGCCTGCTTGACACCGGCGTCGATACTCCTTAAAAGACATTTTTCTCTTCTTGCGCCGCAGTTCGTTGTACTTGTTCACTTTTCCGCCCGGGTTCCCACTGCTATCCATTTCCATCATATCTCTTTGCCCCGCACCGGTATTATGTACTGCCGTAACACCTTCTTCAACACCATTCACAACCGACGGAGCATTACTGGACCTCTCCGTTTCGATACACTGTGAGCTACTATTTTTCGAACGGTGATTGTTCTTTCCCAGCATCAATGAATGCTCCGTACCACCAGGCTTCGAAACGAACGCCGTTGTGAATCGCAAGATCCCCTCTTCCCACTCTTGCAAGGGACGTACATCACAAGCGAGACCGAATAGAACGAAGAGACTATACGCCAGTAAATGAACCAGTCTCAACGAGTTCTTGAAAACTCGCATATACCGATAGCGAGTCGTATCTCGGAACATGGAGATCAGCAACCTATCCACCACATCATAGAGATGAACACGATCGATCTCCTCGCAATAACTCGGTTCCGAGGCATCTGCCGTGGTCTGTGCTGAATTCGGGTCTCTTCTAACTCGACGCACATATCCCAATGTGACCATCATCCAACTGTGACGATTCCTGCTTTCGTCGAATAGTCCATCATTTCGTGCATCCACATCGCTCGCAGAAGCTGTTCTCCCTTCTCTATCGGGTGAATCTACATTCACACCTGAAGATGAACTCGTCTCACAAATAGGCGCGAAAAATCACTGCCCTTCCTGTTCCGCACCGAATTCCGGCACTACTTCCAGTTCAACTTGGAACTTGGAGTGATACTGTATGGGAACATCATCTTTGTCGTGCAGGTAGTCCACGAAGAACCACAGGTCTTCGTACAACGTCTGCCTAGCCTGCGTTCTTGTATCGTCCAGGAGATGACTTAACCGTTGCCTCGTTTCCTTCACGCAAGCCAATCGTCGCTCAACAGCCCGACTCTCGATGTACACCCTGTCGTCGTCGAGAACCCATAACCCATTAGCCGTTCTTTTTTTTTGATGACCGTCCTTTTTTGCGATACTTTTTCTTATGTTTGCGCTCCAAATAGTTGAAGTCCATGTCCACAGAAGCCGCAATCTCCTCAGCAGTAGATCCGAAAGCGTGCAACTTATCTGGTTCTGGCCCGACCTGGTACGATAAGACCATCGTGCGACAACGCTGTACTCGACGCACATAAAATGCATGCAAGATGGACTAAAAGCAACGCGCATCGGGACGACTCCAATTTGTAGCACGTACGAAAGGCTGGTTTAAGAAAAATAGGAGACATAGAGCCGACACATCTTTCGCTCGCGGGAAAGTAGCTTTCAGCATTTCGAACTTCTCACCAACGAACCATCGCTTCGTACACTCACAACTCTCCGCGAAAGCGAGCGTCATTGCTAAAAACTTAAGACGAATGAAGTTATCCTTCTCCAGTTCCACTGTGACAGCAAATGTTTCAAATGCCGGTAACCATTCCGGTTTCATTTGCCGAACCTTACTCATGACATGGGTTCAACGAGTTCTCTTGATGTGTTACCCCATATGCTATCATTTGCGTTTCATCTCCTCTCATCTTGCGTTTCTTTTAAACTTTCCATCACTTTTCTCGCTTGGCTTTGAAACAGTTCTTGCATATTAGCAGTTACTGTGGCAGTGATGTGGCGCACCATATCGTTAGCCATCACGCTACTCAGTACTCTACCTTCCTCATTCTATCTGATAATTGTGCATGTCTTTCGAACTACCCATTATACTTCGCACAACAACATACAAACCATCTTTCGTGCGATGTACACTTCATGACATGCAATACGACTTAAAAGTAATTAGAGTATCGTACAGTCAACGTTCTTCATTTGTAAAATAGCTCTTGTCTCAATGAAAGTGGAGCTATTCAAATCCACTTCTAACACTTCCCTATCTTTCTCTCAACGTCGTAAGCAGCGGTGTAGCTCTCAGAATGAAGCATTCTCGTTAATGCGTACTCAGTCGCAAATTACCGCGGGACAGAACAGTATCTGTCAACAACAAGCGTGAACGTTTTGGGTTGAGTACACCGAAAACCTCCAAGGCAGCAAGTACAAACTGGAAATAGGAGGTATATTCGGTATGAAACAGGAAAGTGATATTGATGTACTTCGAATATTGAGAACCGAATAGGGGAACAGTAAGTTTCAAACTTTTACCCGTTCTTTTTTTTTGAACCAATAGAAAACAGGAACTGGCGACCGAGAGGAGGAAAGTAGAGAATTTTCTATGTTACGCCCAGATGTGATGTAATTGCGAAAGTCACGGGTGACTCTTCATTCAAAACTCTACTACTGAAGACTCTCCTTTTCACCTTCCAACCTGCTCAACATTCTCGAAATGTCAACAGAAAGCAATGGCACCTTAATTGAACGTTTTACTGTACACGAATTTTATACATACCGTATTGTATATAGGTACAGAATGTAAATCATTTACAGTGGCAGATTGCAGCCGATCAACTGTCCCTGTTCCAATTCCTCCCACTACCAAAAGAACTAATTTACTGTGAATCAATTTTTTCATTATTTTCAAGAGACTAGAAGCATCGTAGATGCACCACTGGCGAAGGATTGACTATATCACTAAGTTCTGCCAAGTGTCAGATCCTATACGGCGGTTACAGTTTTTACACTTTCTGTAGAACTGGCTCATTCCTTGGCCAAGACTGTGAAGACGTATATTCAATATCCTCGGCTCAAATGATGTGCATCGACAGAAATCTTTGGTTTTGGAACATTGCCTGTACAGTACAGACTACAGTAAATTTGTTCTGGTCACATCGACTTGCGAGGTAAGAAATTTGAAGTAAATTTTACACTATTTTTCACGCAGAACGCGAACGAGATTGCCATAGTCTGTCTCGCTAAATTTAGTTATTGAGGCTAGAAATACTGATACTGTACTGTACGGCAGCGATGCAGTGCGATGTCACTTTATTCTGTAACTGCAACGAGTACTGTGCAGGAGATCTTTTCTACGCAATCTGATGTACTGCGGCTTATCCAAATACTGTACCAAGTGGCAATCACCGTTTACTGTAGCACGGAAACAACATATTTTGCCGACCTCGTGTAAATTCTGTGCACTGAGGTGCTCCTGTTGTTCCGATCGAGTAACCAGTACTGTACGGTACAGTTCAGCCGTTCTCCCCACCCCCACGTTATCAAGGTTTTCTCCCGTACAACAACAGAATACTGTCCGGCAGTACTGTAGTGTACATGTACTGTAGATCAGTTTCATACCACGCACCAATAAATGAGCTGGTTGTTGTATCAGCTGCAATCTGTATGCAGCAGATTACCCGTACTGTACTGTACTGTTTCAAGAATTAATATGTAAAGTGTACTCGTAACGGCTCAAACAATCCATTCGCCAATCAAAACCAAGCACGACATAATGATGTGGTACACTTACTTATCGTTACCCAAACACCGCATGCCACGGAATTGTGTGCACATCGCCGACGACTGTCTCCGCACTTCCACACCCTCGTTCTCTCTCCAACTACAGCATGTCTGCCCTTCGACGTCTAGTCACTTTACGAAAAAGGTCGAACAACCCGCCACCACCGCCCGCAGCACAATTTCTCGACTCGCCCAGTCCAGGCGTTGTGTTCTCCACTGAAGAAGAACGTGCGAACATTCGTGGGTTCATCCGCAAACTACTCGACGCGTTCGTGGACGCTTCCGAGGTAGCGCATAACCGGTTCAATCTCAGTACATACGAATCGGCACGTTGCGTACGCAAAGATGGCCTGGACAAATTTTTCCGCGCTCCCCGCTCCGACCTCGGCGACAGCGTGATCTTAGACCGAATGCTACGGCAGCTGCACTCACTGCATACCAGCTGTATAGAGTATGGAGTTGATTGTTTCGCACGCCTGCTCTTAGCACCAGAAAGCGCGAAAAACTTGTCCCGAAACGGGCGTATCAAGGCAGCCATGTCGCAGGATATATCGTCGTCCAGTCCTGAACGTTCGATGTCGGTGCCGTTGTTGTCTGAACTACCAGAACCGCCCTCGATCACCGCGGAGGACGCCTTCCGGGTGCTCCGCACAGTAACCAGTAAATTCAAGGAACAGCTTGAAGCAGAGACCAACGAAACAACGCCCGATAATGAATGGGAACCGGATTGGCGATGCCAGGCCGTAGTCTGGTCGCTCATCACCAGTCTCGGCTCCATTGCACCACCTTCAGTTGTGTCCACACCATATCAAGAATTGAAGGAGGCTGCGTTCGCCTGTCTGTTCGAACGCGACTTCATCGACAATCAATGGGAGAAGTGCACGTTCAGCAATTCCCTGTTACGCTTCATACCACGGCCGAACAACTGGGATTCGGATCTGTCTTGGGTCGGGGTGAGCTTCTTCGTCGCCCTCCCACTCGCGGGGATGGTGAGTGAAGTTACGAAGGACGAGTTCCCTTTCAGACGAGGCCTGAGCTTGAATCCGAAGGGCATTCGAGCAAATGGAACCAGAAACGGAACCAGTACTGGAATCAGAAATGGAACCAGTATCAGACCAAATTTTACTCTTCGGAAACCCGGCGACCATGGGTATTCCTCGTTTTGGGTGCTTACTTTCACATTCTTCATCTTCACAGCGATCGGCATGATGTTGTACTACGCGTTCTACCGTTCTCAGTACAGCAAGAAGCTGATGCGCAAAGCAGCATTGGGAACGGCATTCGCGGACAAGTTCCAGTGTGCGACACCGGAAACTGGCCCTTTGCACCGCACTCAGTCAGTGTTTGGAATGTCGAAGGCATTGGACGACCGAACCAAGAGCGACTCTGAATCCATGGACGATGCCGTTGATAGAGCTACTGAGTTGGATACGGTCGTCACAGACAATGGGTTGGTGAACGTCCCATCTGCAGCACCGTCTCCTTCTACGAGGCACCCCGCTTCCTCGGCCCCCGTGTTGCCGACTAGTGGTCTAGATTCGAATATTTCAGGGACAGGCAACCGTGATAATACCGACGGTATCAGTGATGCAGAGGCAGGTGTGACGGCAGAAGGTGGTGGTGGAACTAATCGGGAATTGTTTCCTGAAGTGCAAGAGCCCGCACCACCCTCGCCCATCGCCCCGACCATCTCGGTGACGAAAAGTCAGGCGCGCGGGTTGCAAGCGTTCTTTGACGATGAGTCCTTTGAGCCCACGAAACAAAACCGTACGCATACGATGCTCTCACCGGCACGTGCTGTTGGGTTCGCCGATAAAGACGAGTTGGTGCAGCAGGCAAATACCAGTACACTGCGCCTGTACCAGGCGTCGATGTACGTCGAGCGAATCTACGGATCGAAGTATTTCGACGAGAGCTGGGTGTTCGGCTTATCCGAGAAATCATTGTACGACGCGATGAGGATGACCCTGTCCACCGACAGTACGCTGGGCCGTCAATACGCGGCCTTCTCTTTCGCAGCCATTGCGGTTTCATCGCGTGGCGCGCCGCTCGACTCATCATTGGAGGCCATCGCCTCGTTCAATTTCGGGATCTTCGCCTTCCTCGCCTGCCTCACGTTTGTGTGCGGGCTCACGTCTGCGGTCTTGGCGGACCAAATCCTGCGACAGATGACTTTCTCGGATATCAGCCGTGACGGCACGGCCCACTTGTTCGCGAACCGTTTCGGGTTCTTCATTCGTGTAGTCGGAAGTCTCAACTCACTGGCGGGGATGTTTCTGTCGACCGCCATCCTTCACTTCTTGCTGCGTATATTTAAAGTGAATGCGTACTGCGTCATACTTCTTGCTACAGTATGGCTCGTCACAGGGTCGGTAAGTTTCAGTTGTCGTTCAATCTACATCTTTTCTCTCTCCGAAGGTTATTCTACTAACTTGGAGTTGCGTTGCGTTTACTGCAGATGGTGACCGAGTCTTTCTTTGCGAATTACATGTTCTGGAATCTGTGCGAGATTCTCGACGACGTCACGTTCATCACCGAACCGGACTCGTTCTCGCCCAGCCCGTTGATCGGAGCGTTGCAATTCTTGATGGCCCAAATCCGCCGACTGCTAGGCAAGAAGAAGACGGAGAAGCAATCCTGACTGTGAGTTTGCTCGTACAGGGCATCAATGGAACAATGCCTGTTTCAGTTGTTTGAACAAGGGATATCTCAAGGTATCAGGGAACTCCCCGGTCATCGGTCATCTTTTCGGTGTCGATGAATCTTGGGTATGGTATTACCATCGGACTGGCTCCTCGGTAGAATTTCTTCATGTACTTATTTACAAGAGGTTGTAGTGTCCAATTTCTGGGAGCATGTATATGGAAGTTGGCACTGGAAATATCGTTGAGGAAGTTTGCTACTTCTGTACCTCGATAATGCAAGCTGTCTAGTAAAACCTTAAACAATTCAGCTCGCAATTTGTAACACAAGTCTGGCACCCCCGCTAGTCAATTAACAAGAAATCAATTTTTGCTCAATGTGGCTCTCCAACTTGAGACCAGTCTAGAAGGAATGAAATTATAAATAACTGATACAGCTGTAGAGCCCTGATTTTGTTTGGTGGAACGACCATAGCCGTCTTGTCCACTGACAGAGTATTCCATTTTCGAGATGGCAGCTCCGGGGAACACTACTTTGGCGCCGCGTCGGGTGGGTATGCGACTACCGCCGGAAGTGAACCGTATCCTTTTCGTCAAGTACGTTATTCGTCTAGCGGTGGCGGGAAAAGACATTTGCTGACTCGTTTGTTTCGCAGGAGTTTGCCGTATAAGATTTCGGAAGAAGATATGTACGATATTTTCGGCAAGTACGGCGCTATTCGCCAAATACGACTGGGAAATACGAATACTACGCGCGGCACTGCGTACGTGGTGTATGAAGACATATTCCAGGCCAAGCACGCCTGCGAAAACCTCAATGGCTTTCAGGTTGCTGGCAGGTATCTCATTGTACGTTAGCAAAATCTTTTTCCATTTTCTTCGACTAGTCGTACAGAGCACTAACTCCCGGATTACTATTCGCAGGTATTGTATCATCAGCAGAGTAGATTAACGAAGTAGGAGAGCTAGTCGTGGGGCTATTGTGGAATAGTAAACGCTAATATAGAGCTGCTGCTACTCCTACTGAACTTGTATTGTTGAGCAAGTGTTAGAATTTGTTAACGCCATCGTTGTAACTGGGCGGTTTCGATACGATAGCGCGTTCACGTATCATTGACTAAATAAGTAGAAAGCACACTGGTATCTACAACAAGGCCAACACGTTCAAAAATGTAAATGAATGGGGACTTCGCGCAAGAACATGAGTGTTAACAAAGGACAAGGTCGAAGGAGGATTTACGAAACAAGTTCAAAATGGCTTCTACAAGAAACCGCGGACAACAAAGGCATAGGGCGCACGCCGCGCTCTAGTGCATTCTTACTTGAGCTTCGTGAACACTTTCGGAATGACCTACGGGAGGTATCAAGTTAAAGAGTTAGTCGACATCGATTCGTAGGAAGCGACTTGAACTAGATTGCAACTTACGCAGTAATCAAGGCATTTCCAGAAATCCAGGTACTGACCGGAGCAGTGCGCTTCGCCAGTAGTGTCTTTCTGCACGCGCTTGACGCATGCTTCATAAGCAGCCCATTGCTATGGCGATGTTAGCTCAGATCCGCCCGCGAAATCGTGCATAGGGGAAAGCCGTACCTTCACACATTGTGTGCGACACTTCTCTTCGATCTGGGGTCGGATGTCAACGGGATCCTCATCATCATCCATAGTAACGTCGAATGGGAGGTAGGGGTACGCAGTGAGGCGGTAGAAAGTACGGATGGGTCAATGCTCCGAGCTGGGGTGACGATTGGAATGTATGATCGAGGTTGCTTATTGGTATTGGCTTACAGTACAGCCAATTCCAACTCGCTGAATAATTCACTTCGCTGTTGAGCAGGTTGTGTGCCACCGACGTCGTCTTCACCCTGACCCCATTATTACCTACTGCGGAAGCTTAGACACAACGCGTGCTGGGAGCGCTACGCGACACGCGAACAATATGTACAAATACCAAAGAGCAAAATGAACTTTAGGAAAAAACAATCGGGCTCACAGCGGCGATGACGACGATACAATGTAGTCAAGAGAATCAGCGGCGCGTCACGGAAATAATCTTCGTTTTCTCGGGGGAGCGGATAGACGAGCCGTCAAGTTTCAGTTCAATTTGGTCGAGGAAAAATGTCCAGATGTCATCATGGTTGCGGTAATGATGAAGCGGGCCTTTGATGGTCGCACGCGAGCGCACCCAGGTGGAGAGGGCGTTGGAGATGGCGCGGTCGAACAGCTCCATAATCGAGCGTTTCTGGTCCTCGTTGAATAGCCCGCTGTCCACGAACTCCTGCAGCGTCTCGCTCAGCTCCTGCCCAATCAGGGTCGCTCGGTAGTGGTGGAAGGCGACCGCCATAACGCCACGCCGACCGTCGTTGTCCCGGTCTCCCTGGCACCCACGCCGACGTACGTGTCCCGGTCGTGCGTGCTGGCCCGACGGCGGCAGGCGGACGGCAAGCTTTGCCTTGTGCTTAGAACACACAAGCTGTGGTGTGGGTTTGGTGGTTGTTGTGAGTGGGAACACAAGATGGTGGGAGGATAGGCGGTGTGGGGGTGTCTCTAATTTGAATACCTAGATTGAGAATTTTGCGCCCAATCATAATTTAGAAGTTTATTCTTAACCTGAGCTGAACTCCTCAGATCAGTTTCAGATCAATTCGTACAGCGCATTACCACCACATCCTCGCAGTACGCGCGGCTCCAGGTTCTTTGCACAACAATGGCAACGATTGCAGAAGCCATCGAAGCAGAAGATGCCGTACAACTAACAGCACTGCTGCTTCCGAAACCACAGCCGATACAGCGGCCATCCGATGCTGCGGTGAAACTCTGTGGCGCATCCCTGGCGTTATCCGCGGCACAAGAAGGTGGATTGGGTTCGAGTGTTGCGGCGGGGGTGGCGCGAAGTACTTTGTTTACTCATGCGCCGAGCGGTGGTCCTGAAGAACTATTGCCACAAAGCGAAATGAACCACACACTCGATAAGCAATTGAATGAGCTTGCTGCATTATGGAACGCCTCGGTACCAGAAGAATTTGGCGTTTCCGATCCAGCCGACCTTGCTGACACAATTTTGGTGGCACGTACCCAGATTGACATCGACCATGCCGACACTATTGCTGCGCAAGCCGCTTCGAACTTCGCTAGCGCCCGAGCACGTACAATTCGAGCCGACACTGCTAGCGTTATACTTGATGCGCTCGAACAAGACACGAAAGAACGTTCTCGCACGCGTTGTGCAGGTGATGCGGCGGCAGCATGTGCAATTGCACGTGGCAACGCTATTATTTCGAAACTGCGTCTACTGCGCTCCACTATTGCCGCTGAACTATATGACGCGCCCGCGGTTTCCGCCTTACGAGACGCTGCGCGTGCGCTTGAGCGTCAAGTTCATGGGCTCAAGCCTGTGGCGGACGAGTCGGCTTCTAAAATCGCGCGGTATCGCGCTGTGGAGGCCTTCCAACCCGATGAATACTCGAAATTGGTTCGCGAATATAGGTCTTTGATGCGAGAACTGGACGAGAAAAAATGGTCGTTACAGGAATTGGGTGCTTTAAAGTGATCGCTAATCACCTGCCATCTAGCGTCACTGTATTACTATGGTACAGGAAGATTTTTCGTCGTTTGGTCCTTGCCTTTTTCGTCTTCTCCTGAAGTTTGTTCTACTGAAGTTGCGCCAGATGTCGACGAAGCAGGGGCCACGTGAACTGTTTGATGAACCTGGAGTAAGGTATCGTTGCCGCAGCGGGCGTTGTGAAGTTGATTAAGTCGAGCTATTTGATGCTCTGTCGATAGTAGGAGACTTCGAGTAGTGTCTGAGAGAAAGAAAGGTGTCGCCGAAATTTGGTTCAATGCGATGGAACGCACGTTCAGCCCTGTCTTCTTGTCGTGCTTCTTCAGTATCTTGCGGAATCCTGTGTAGTTGACCGTCGAGTAGTTTTCGAGAATCACAAGTTGCGCGTGGAAATCAATCAGCCGTTGTCTCAACTGCACAAGCTCGCTCCGCGTTACTGATTCGGGTCCCAAAATTTCGGCGATACGGGAACTAAGCTGCTGGTGCTCGATGATGAAATCCTCCTGTTTCTCAAGGAAAAAGTCGTTGACTTTGTCCACTTCCCTCTGCAGGAACGCGAAAAACTCTGCGCTGTCGTTCAGTTTCTGTGCAATGGCGGCGTTAGAGGGCGGTGGGACAGGATTCGCGGTCCACGACATCTCCGATTCATCTTCGGCACACGTGCTACTTTCACTGAGACTGTCTTGCGAAACAACAATGCGCTTCTTCAGTTCCTTGTAGCTCATGAAGTTCGGCTGCCATTCTGGATAGCTGCAGTCGACAATGCCGCGCAACTGCTTGCCGAACTTCATCGCCGTGCAACGGTTGACTGCAGTTCTCCAAAAGTAGAGTAGTCGGCAACAATTGCTGTCGGGTTGACGGTGCAATTCTCGAACTGAAATGCTTCGGATTCATGAGAACAATTACGACAAATACGTAATTGTCTTCGAATCTGTGGCCTACGTCAACTGGTCAATTGATCAACGTTCGAATCTTTCTAATTGAAATCAGCCTCGAATAATTCAGTACCCAATCACATCCCCAGAAATCTAAGAGTTGGTAGAACGCCCATTTTTCGTCTGCAACATTTTCGGGTACTGTACCGTATGGATACACTGTAGTACATAGAATTCAGAAGCTACAGGGAAAAACGGGAATGACGTTTTCGTTAGATTTACGCAACAAAACTAACAAATTCGAAATTTTAGGGTATTGCATGAAGCAGCTGCACCAGGAGATCCTCACAAAAGAGACCATTGAGATAGCTAACTTCCCATGGTTCAATAAAATTGATTGACAGGTCAGCTTTACCCAACGACATTGTCTCTCATTCGTCGTGCACGCATTCCTTCATCCAAACAGCCTAGGAAACAGCATGAGCAAAGAAATTTGTCCATCACAAGTCAGTCAGTCTTTTCATTTCCTGATGGCAAACATAAGACAACGTTTGAAAGCAGATTGTAAGCTAGAAGATTTTGGTTCTAGTAATCTAACAATTTGCATGATTTAAGCTTCACGAATTTCATTGCTACTCTTGTTAGAGCTCAATGAACGGTTTTTTATATTTCAACGCATTGATGCAACCTGAAAATATGACAGAAAAATAAAAATAAATAAAAGTACTCTCAGATTGATTTTGACTTTCGATTTACAGAAATCTCTTATAATGCAGTCGCTTGTAGTGTTCCAGCAATTTTCTGAATCGACAACACTTAAAATTTTCTTAGTGCGAGATCTTTCTACTAGCGCCAAGCTTTGCCGTCTTTTCGACTGAACCGCCAGAAAAATTTGGATTACGCTGAACGTACACTTGAATTTGACGCAGTTCTTTCGAAGCAGTTGATGTGTCCGGAAGCTAAGATATCTCCTATGTTCCATTCGCATAAGGTTTAGCTTGCGCTTAATATTCGCGAACGCTTTATAAAGCAGTGTCTATTGGCGCGTACGCTTGAGAATAGAATACCCAGTATTGCGTGCTTTCAATATGCCTCTTGTTTTTTTGATCATGGTCTAATACTTGTATTGTGTTTTCGTTCCGCTGGTAGAAATAATTCTATCAGCGGATTCTTCAAGTTAAGATTGATGTACCGTGCTGAACAAATTAGAAATATACGCTAAGATTAATTGTATTTAATTTATTTTGTATACTTTCAATTTAGCTAGAATCTATCTTCTCTGTGTCTTTCCTTACAGATATACTGCTCCATCTCCATTAATACAATTGCAATTTCTTGAGCGAGTTTGTCGTTTTCGGAATATTCAAGAGAAACCTCCACACAGGTTTTCCTCTACTAGCTGCATCCCACTCTTCGGTATAGAGGTGCCAACTAATGAAAATTTGAGCAGCACGACCTTAAGAATGAAATTAATATTTTAATGTTTCGTATTTGTTTGCTTCATTTACATAGGTATACGACATATAAAAGGAATTTTATCTGCCCCGTTCTTCTCTTTCCACTCCATTCGGGCTATTATCCCTCACGAGGGCCGGTGCTACTGTTGTGGTTAAGGACCTGCATTCGCCTTATCGCCATTATGGGCAGCTTTTTGTCTCTCCCGAGCAGTGGCCGTCTCTTCTCTGCACTTGGTGGTTTCATTCTTCTCCAGAGAGGATTGCACCACAATTTCTTTGTAGACGCCCAAGTTGAACACAAACGCTAAATCAATGCAGCATGTCGTAAGAATCGGGTTGCATTATTCAATTAGAATTTTTAAGTGAATTTTTAAACTCGGGACCAACAGAAAATCATTTTGAACATCCATATCATAGAAAAGGAACCTTCCAAGCCTTTATCGCGCTGATTCTCAAAAGAACAGCAGGGCACATGAGCTCAGTTCAACTGTAGCTTCATTAAGGTCATGCAAAAGGTAGAGGTTGTCGGAATGGAGTAAAATACTGTTCACTCATGAATCTAGCTTTTCTATGCGTTCCACAAAACGCCAGAGGAGGTATCGTGGTGAACGTTTCATCAAAGATACATCCTGTCTACATTTGAATTTGTGTATCAAATTGTATGTGTGGAGTGGAATTTTTATAAAAAATCGAGTTTCGTTTGATGGAAAAGTTCGAATTTCGGACTTCAGTACTTATAGGTTCATTGTTGGCAATACTATTATACCTCTTATCTACGACAAAAAAGGATGGACCTGCTACCTTTGTGCCTAAAGAAGATGATTCTATGGTTCGTAGAGCTCGTTATATTGGTAAATAACTAGAGAATCAAGAATTCAGACGTATCGTGTGGCCCATAAAAATTCTGGCTTTGAATCCAGCTGAGAATGTGTGGGTGATTATAGAGCAAAATGTAAGTAAGCCATACGCCTGTCCTACTTCTAGACTGTATCTATTTAAAATCATGTCTGAGTTGCGGAATTCTTCACCGAGTTCACTTTCCGAGTATTGATTTGCATTCATGCCTAATAGAGTTAAGTTGCTCAAGCAAAATAGTGGTCGGTCAATATTGTATTGCTGCTTATTTCTTTAATCTTCATTAGATTTTCTAGTCTCTTCCATAGCAGTTGCATCTTCCTACTTTTACTAAACTTTTGACCACGTGTGGCACTTGGTCGCTGGCAGTTCCGTATAGGTGGGCTGAATACAGGTAAAACGTTAATGAAAAGAAAAACTCAATCAATCTGAAGTCTTGCTGAATGCTTTTTCTAGATGAAAAAAATTTAATACAATACGGGAAAGTTAGATAAGCTGCATATAAAGAAAAGAAATTAGGAATAAAGAGAAATTGGAGTGTATTACCTAAGTTTTTTGTAGCACCCCTCAGGTAGACCTTTCGCTCGATTTCTATAAGTTAATTTGTGATGAGTTAAGCTATTATGAAGTTTTTAGATAAGCAGCAGTACCTTCTTAGAACATCAGTTTTTAATTATGCTACCAAAATAAAATATTTGGAGTGAATCATGAGTTTCTCTTGTCTGTAATTTTAGAAACCACCAAATTAAGCAATATAAAGATTCCACCTTATGTGAGTTGGATCAAACATGAAACTAGACCCTATTTAACTCAAAAGAAAAGTTGATACACAAATTTCAGTGTTTTTTTCGGTGTTGGAACTTAGCCTTCAAAAAATCATTTTCTTATCAATCTATTGCTTTCAATTTGTGGTAAAGTAGCAAGTCCTTCTCTTTCATACTTTGATTATTTGACCTTTAATTTTAAATCAGATTCGATTTCGCTTGATTATAGTACTGCAACGGAAACACTGTATTCCAGTCGGCATTTCACTGTAGAGCAAGTTTTTATTAGGGATTCCACTAATTAGATAAAATAAGTGAAGGATATCATGTTAGTGTTGAATAACTAATAATAAATGTTAGAATGGTGCTAGTATCATGGTAATCATATTTGCCAATACGTCATTATTACCGAATATTTTGTATCATTCCCTAGTGGTGATGGCGATGGAAGTATGTCTATTACAATAATTGTATTTCGAAGAAAGGTGGTATACTATTTATTGTGTCCAATTACATTTTAACTTTAGTACCATTCTAACCTACTATTTCTGATCACATCAACAATGCGTAGATTTACCAAGAGAATACCAAAGCTATTCCTGTAGATTGGACTTTGTTTATAGGATGGTTGCAACGATTGGGACAAACAAGAGAATTACTGTATCCTAAAACATTGGTTTGTTGGTTTGATATTAATCCACAATTCCAGGACTCTTGATGATTATTTCAATCCCTTTTATTCAGTGAATGCACCTGAACTAGAAACAATGATGCCTTACAACAATTAGAATTCTCAACGGAATTCGACTCTCAACCGTACTCAAGTTATTCTCATGAGTCGTTGCAATCTGACTATCAAAGAGAGAGGGGTTGAGATCGTGAAAGGAGTATTTTAACTCGTAGTTAAATCCCATTTCCTCTCTCGTTTACAGTTAGGAAAATATCCTTTATAATTTAGTAGGACTGAACATTTCGAATTTCTGTTCCCGTTCTTGTTAGGCCTCGTCAATATTTATTAAAATTTAAGTTTATGATTTATGTATTTCGTAGGTACAGAATCGGTCCAGTTTTCTGTAAGTTTAGGGCCATTTTCATATAGTGCCACCAGTGCCTATTTGCAAACGTGTAGTAGGATCCATTTTGATATCCTGCATTACTTTCCAGCACGCTCAGACAAACAAACCCCGACGATGGACTTCTTCACACAAACTGTTGACGCTTCACTGTGGTCATCACGAACTTATGAAGACCCAGAGTACGATGGTGATAGCGTATCGGCAACCGCATCACGACTCCCTTTCACTGCCACAGGTGATATTTGTGCTACCAAACAGCTGATCGTTGCCTGCGGATCCGACGCAATCCGAGCGGTTACGGCGTCGACTACTCTCCCTGAAGTCGGCTCTTTTGGAAATGGAGATTCGCGAGTTCCTATCTACGGGAACAACGAAGTAACAGTGGCGTGCGCTGATATTCCGGCATCGCATTCCGTGCAACTCGTCGATGCGCTGTTCACTGTGATACAACCGGCGAAAACTATGGTGCTCACGTCTATCGCACGTTGGTCCTTGCGCGGTCGCCCTGAGCCAGGTGTCTTTTGGTTACGTTCATCTAGCTTGGATAAGCCTGCAGCAGACGAATTACGGGCACCTTCGTTTCTTACGGGTTGTCCGGCGGCGTTGCTTACGGAAAGCATTCTCTCGCGACGCGAACTCGCTGTAGCGACGCTAGTGAAGGACGGGTCGTCGACGTGCTACGGTGATATCCTCACATTACGAGAGGTACTGCTGAAAGCATGGAAAAATGAGTCGTGGCTTGTTGAGGTGGATACCTTCGAGAAAGATGTGCGACAACAACTCAAGGTTGAGCGAGCGAGCTCGTCTGCCATGTACATGTAGATGCATTACCTATCAATAGCTGTGAGCACGTGGCCCGAGCTGTGCTGCAATCTGAACTGGATTACCGCTGAGGAACGTGCGTGGAGGAGGTCGAACCCAAGCGTTGAATACCCTCCCAAAAAATTCTTTACGAGTGCACCTTCCATTATTCACTCGCAGAATGCCTACACAAAACTCTTAAAAGAACCCGAAAGGTGTGTTCGGCTTTCGCTTTTTCTGTGATCGATCGATGACTTCTTGATAAGTGTCACCGTGCAAAGGTAGTAGATATTTCGCGACCAACGTTTGGAACGGCCAAAATCCTGCCTCGCATCCTTGCTTGTGGGGTGCATAGAACACGCTATTGGGTGCGAGGCGACACCCACATGCCTGCGCAGCATCAAGTACACTGTCGACATCAGGTACAAAGGGGTCTGATGCATCACACGATTCGTCATAAACCCAGTAATATTCGAATGGCGCGATTTCGACGAAATAATGCCACGGGCCATCGTACTGATATCTCGCAATCGCTGTGTGGCGCGAGGTACGTGCTGAATACGCTACTGTGTATCGCGGTTCGTAGATCAGTGAACCGCCTAGTCGACAATTAAACAAGACCACGCGCATGGTTCTTGGTATTTTGGCAAGCAATTCAACGAGCCTCGACGACTCTCGGTCGGGTATACCTACAAATACAATAAGCGTTTCATCGTGGGCAGCGTCAATAAGTTCGTGGGGGTCAACTTCCCCTAGTTCATGGCGTTGAGAGATGAAGGGTGCATCGGCACAATTATTGCCACAGACGTCAGAATAAACTACTCGTAAATCAGCACTTCCATATGGCTGTAGGAAGTGAGATACAAGAATCTCTGTTTCTTTGTACCATTCAGAGACTGGGCTCAATGTAGACCAGTACTTACGAGTTCTTCCCATCGGCAGCTCGATAATAAGGCGATGTTGGTCTTCGGCTAGCGCTCGCATTAGTGCTGATTGAGCATCAAGCAATGCTCGTTCCATAGTTTGCGGTAGATAAGCTGGAAATTCTATCTCGTCGTCCTCAACGACGTTGTTGTCGAGACTCAGGCAGTTATTGTCGACATTACCGATGTCATGTTCGTCAAGTTGTAAGGAATGGTGTGTCGATGAAGAATCGAAAACCGCATGAAATTTGCCGGAACCCTGATGATAGTTGTGGCTTAGCTCATGCTGTAGTTGAGCGCGTGTACGATGATTACGATTGAACTTTGGGCGAGCGCGACACCACTCGTCAGCTTTTGTCCCACGAAAGTAAAGGGGGCAGTGAACGAAGGCCATTGTCCTCCGGACCTGCACACGTACACAACATGGTGTTGTTAAAAAACTGAAGTTAATTTGTGGATAAATGTTTGATACGAGGGGAATGGGTATCGAGAGAATGGGCACGTGGTTGGGTGCTGAATTATTCAGAGAAATTATTCAGAGCCCAATCATTTATCAACGGTCAAGAAAACGATCTAATTGGGCACTGAATGATTGAGGGTGCTCCACTCTTGCTCATTTGGGACTTCATCAACACAGGGAAGAGTGCTAGACCGCCGCGGCTCCCGGGTCGCGGACGTTTGTGTGGAACGAGCCACCATGGCCGTGCCTCACGACGAAGTCGCCTTCCTCGTGTTGCACTACCTCAAGAGCCTCGATGCCGGCGATGCTGTCGTCGAGGCAACCGACGTGTTGGAACGTGCGCTCGTTGATGCGAAGCTCCTCCCCAATGTCTTCGACTACACCGGGGCGAGCCGCGTTTTATCTTACACGGAATGTGCTCGCAATTTACCTCATATCCACCCTTCTTACCTTCGTGATGCTCTTTCCGAACGCATTCCGCCCTCGCCCATTCCGGTTAACACGCTATTCGCTCCATCCGGTACTGCGAACAGACCGTCGCGACTTGTGGCCCCAAAGAACCGTCGCTCCGAGTATAGCGTCTCCGCGTATCATCGCAAGCATTCACATTCTCTGCGCAATATTCATGCGCTGCTCGATCAAATGCACACGCTTGACCGCCCTTTTCCGCTTGCCAATATTATTTACTCGGTCTTGCCCAAACTGATGCGTCGACTCAAACGTGTTGTGGGTCACCATCAGCATGTGTTTTGTACTGTGTACGACGCATCCGGAGATTACATTGTCACCGGTAGTGATGACCATCAACTCAAAGTTTGGTCATCGCGAACCGGTTACTTATGTCACACCCTTCGTGGCCACGAACATGTCATTGAGGATGTAAGCGCCGACCCCTCTCGACGCATCATTGTGAGCGCTAGTCGTGATGCCACCATTCGGGTGTGGGACCTTGTTACGGGGGAGAACACTCGTGTTCTACGCACTGGCTCGAAATCCGTCAATTGCGTCCTCTTCTCACCTTGTCCGGACAGACCCTACTTATTGTCAGGTGGTGATGACGGAATCGCAAGATTGTGGAATACTACTAACTTTGACCAAAAGTGTCTCACAATTCGTCTGCCTCCGGCACGCTCAAGTAGACGTGGTCAAACTGTAGGCACTTCTGGTGTGGTCCAGCGCACTGGTAGTACCACAGGGGATTCATTTCCGGCACCTTCGCCCCCGCCAGCGGAATCAATTCCCGCTAGCAGTCCCCCGAGAACACCAAGCCGGATTAGCAGTCCGCCACCAGGAATGCAGAGTGAAATTCGAACTGCGCCCATACTTCCGCCTGTGACGCAGGCACCTCGAAACGTACAAACTGGGTCAGCGAATTCCGCATTCGCATCCGTCGCAGCGAATAGCATTCCACCCACTACAAACAGATCAATAACACAGGGAAATAGCGGCATTCGTGGAGCGGGACCTTCTAGAAGCGGCACGAACATCGGCAGCGCTCGGAATGCCCTTGTAATACAGCCGAATCCGGGGATGACGTCAAATGTGCCTCTAGTTCAAAACGGTCCAGCACCAGGCAGCAATGCTCAAAACAATAGCATAGTCAGCTCATCGCCAGACACGCATGTGCTCTCTGTTGCGTTTAACACTGGTGCAACGAAATTAGCCATTTCCGGCTCGGACTGTATGACGCACTTGTATTCGGTCACGAAAGAGTCGGTTAGTGGTGCTTTACCAGACGTCCAGTGGATTACCACGCTTCGCGGGCATTCAAGCAAAATCACCCAAGTTCTGTTTTCGCATCATGACGATCGCTTGTGCACTGCAAGCGCCGACGGGACTGCTCGAATATATCGCCGTGTCACCGCGAGAGCGCCTGCGAAGAACAAACGCCAATCAACATGTGTACCTGGAGCAGGAACCTGGAAAAATGTGGTCCTCGATTGCAGACCAAACTATTCCGAAGTCCCCAGTCTTGGAAGAGCCGACTCCAACAGCATCGCGCCTCGAGTGTCCCGAGCAAGGGAACCTGCTTGTGTGGAAGCTGTGATGTGGAGCTTAAATGATGACTTTGTGATTTCGGCGAGTTCCGATGGTAAGGTGCGAGTGTGGGATTCGGTTACTGGACGTCTTGTTCATGTGCTGAACGCTCACACCAAAGAAGTGTACATTATGGACGCTCATCCGTTCGACAAGCGTGTCATATTTACCGCCGGGTACGATGGAAAATGCATCCTTTGGGATATCGAGAAAGGGGTTGAACTTAGAAGACTCTCGACCGATAATGGAACGGATAACGAGAACGAACATACAATCCATCCACCGGTCACTGATGGCAAGTTCTCCCCAGATGGAATGAGCTTTTGTATAACAGATAAGGATGGTGCTCTCACTATGTTTGGAATACCAGCTGGTGACGCCATGTTACTGGCACCGGAGGAGCAGTTCTTTGCGAATGACACGCTGCCCTTCAGACGAGATGCACAACATCGAGCAATTGCCCATGAGACTGGGATGCTCCTTCACTTGTTGCCGAAAGGTGACTTGTGTGATCGTATGCTTCAAAAACATCCAGCCGAAATTCAAATGCACTGTAGGGACTTTCACTTGAATCTCCCTGGTGTAAAAGAACGAAAGGACGAAGAACTTGCGATTTCTGTGAAGATTGCTCGTGGCCAAGAGTTCAGGAAGGAAGAAGACAAGGAGGAACGCAGATTACTACGCATTGCGATTGATGAAAGGAGAAGGGTCATGCGTGCGAAACGGCAGAAACAACTGGAAAGAGAAGAACTCATACCGGCGACCTCGATAAAAGATTTTGTTGTTCCAGACTCGGACAGAGACAGCGATGATGACTTCAAGTTGGAAGCGAACGAGTACGAGGCGAACAGTTCAGATGATAACAAATACTCGTCAGGGGAAAGTGAGGAGGAATTTGACGCAAAGCCGAGAAGAAGAAGAAGAGGACGTGAATCAAGAAAAAGAATCCGTCGGCGCCGTGCAAGAAGTCAGAAATGTACGTGTGCTGACCGTGACCACGCACAAGAAGAAAATGGTGTGATGTCGGACGACGAATCGGACGGAAGTGATGAGAGCTTCCGGGTGGAGAGCGACGAGGGAGATAGTGACGCCAGTGGTGAGGTGTTACGTAAAGCGACGCGAAAGATAGTCCGTTTAGAATCTCGAACTGGTGCCACGTCCGGAACTGGACCAGAACCCAATGCTCGGACTTCGACAAGCACTCTTCCCCGCATGAAGATTCACATGAGTCGCGCAAATATTGATAGGACAGCAAATGGGGTTTCTGGCCCGACCAATTCGGATGTGCGGCGCTCCCCCGGAAGGTCGTTTACGAGTGAGCGACGAGCGGAACCAGATGACGAGGACAGAATCTTGCCGCAAGAACCGCCTCCGTTTTCGAGAGCGTCTAGTTCGAATGTCCCCCATCGCAAGCAATGGTCAGTGCAGTCCACGGCGAACGGCAAGCCGAAAAGGAGAAGCCCGCGCAATAAGGGCAGGCTGGAGGAAGAGGAAACTAATTTTGATATCAACGAGATCTCCAGGCAAGAATTAGAGGAGCTCGACGAAAGAGGAAATGATGAGTCTGTCGACTTACCAATCAAACGTGGCAGGCGTCGGAGAAGATCGTCAACGCGCGCGAAGAAACCGCGGAAGGCCTCGTGCCCGGTGCACTCGTTTGGTGACGAGAGCGAGAGCGATATATCGAATGAGGGCGTCCCCGAGCATAAGAAGAGAAAGATGAGTAATCGATCGAGTGTCGGCGTGAACTCGGATGAGGTGAAAGGTGACCAGGAATGGAAATTGGTCGCATCGGAGTGGCTGCGCGGAACGACGGAGAAATACAACTACATACCCCAACGCGGTGATGCAGTTATTTATTATCCAAAGGGACATGCAGATGCCATGGCGAAATCACGTGCCATTGGTGTAGACCCCATGCATAACTCGAAGGCAGTAACCAGTTTGTTGCCTCGACTCGATGGTGCGAAATTGCAGGACATCATTGAACCTCTGCGTTTCACCATTTCCGCTGTGTCTTACGAGTTTCCCGTGCGGGTGCCTGGCTCCTCTTTGTCTGCAAGCAACAAGGCAGCTCATCGAACTGTCGCTGTTCTCACCTTGAAGCGTGCACAAAAGGATGGCTGGCCAACTTGTGTCCCGGATGAGGTTGCGTTGCCATACTTCCCCCTCGATGATGTGCCAGAGTATGTTGTGCTTGCATCTCGCGTTGAATCGTCGCTTACTTATGGATGGAAACCTGGTCATCGGTTCCGTATGCTGTTTGTGAATGAAAAGAAAGCATGGAGCTACTATTCGGGCGTTGTACAAAGTATTTCCGATGGAATGCCCGGATTGGGCTGGAATTGTGTACAAGTGCTGTACGATAATGAGGACGACCCGGATAAGGGAACAACCGATATGGCGTCGCCGTGGGAACTGGAACCTATCACGATCAATCGCGCAGGGAAATCGTTGAGTTCGACGCCTCGACCGTCTATGTTTATCACAATCGCGAATGAAATTCATCAGCTACAAGCTTGTGATGAGTTTTTCAAGAGTTGCGCTTCATGGTTGGATACTGTGCAAGGTCTCGCGGCGAATTCCGAATATTGCAAGAAAGTTGCACTGCCAATGGACTTGCACATCATCCTCACCCGACTGTGTACAGCGTTCTACCGTAGTTTTGATGCCTTTCTGGATGACTTGGCGATATTGAAGAAGAATGCTCTTAGTTACCACAGAGAGAATAACGAAACGGTTCAGATGACAAGGAATGTGTATGATTGCGTGGTGAAAGTGGCACAGAGAACTCGACTTGGCATGACTGCAAACACCACGCCGCCAATACCAGCTCTCGGTTCTAGTGCGTCGAGTAGGGCGGCGAAACCGCGAACACCAGTTTTTGACCCGACACAAATGGGGCAGATTGGAATTGCCAATGGTTACCGCGCTAGCCATCACGCGAACAACGCGTCATTCGTACTGCAACCTCCTCCAAAATTGCCGTCACTTGGATTTATGGGACCAGTGAGCAATAGCTATTCCATGCCGGTAAGGGGAAATCCGAACGGAGTTATGCAGGGAATGACTCGCTTGCCATCAGTGGGAACATTTGCGCCGAATTCAGCTCAAGGTACGCTCGAAGTTGTGCGCGGGTCGCCGGGGCGTGTTAGTAGTGGTGGCAACTATGGAATAACAACAGCACCTCTACCACCGGTACCGGCGGTTCTGGCACACCAGCAGCAACAGCAGCAACCAAGGAATCGCTTACCGACTAGGTCGGCGCAAAGCGTAGAAGCGGCAGGAGGTGGGCAGGCGACCACCTCGGAGAGTCGTGTTCCGTTCTACCAGCAACAGAGGCAACACCAACAGTCGAGGGTTCAGATCGGTGGAATGATGATGTATCAAGAGAATTCGAGGAATGAACATTCTAGCATCAGCATTGCTGCTGCGAGTACGATGAGCTGCGGTGGCGACAATGTTGGAGAGTCTCCAGAAAATCGCGGTTAAGTTGATATTACGAATGGATTTGGTTGAAGGACGACACGTAAGTTGTAAGAATGTGAATGGGATTCAACTCTATCTTAAACGGCAATCACTAAAAGAAATAAACAGGCTACGCAATGTGTACTCGCCGAACCAGCCGACAAAATTTTGCATTTGTGGTTGAGCAAAACACGTGGACACTGTTCAGTATGGAAGTCGTGGCTCTGTAGTGCTGTTACCGGTTGTAGTATACAAGTAATTAAGTTTCTTTTTCGAACGCCACATACATTAGCAAGTTATTTGAAGGCAGAATCTGCACCACCACCATAGTCTTGATTCAGGTCGATACCAGAGTTGGCCATGTGGGTGTTGGTGAGCTTGATTCGCCTGCTTTTCCTTTTGACCTGTCGCTTCGGGCGCTTGCGCGTGACGGGCTGCACAACGGCTATGCCCGAGGTGTCTTGGCTGTCCTTGAGGTTGTTCTTGACGAGGTAGCGGTGGACTTCGAGGGCGTCGGGGACCTTGACGCTGTTGTACTTGTCGACGACGTCCTGGGCGATGGGGAGCTCGAGGCGGCGGTCGCGGGGGTAGAGCACGACGCGGCTGCCGTTGCGCACCTCGTAGACGAGGAGCGAGCGCTTGAGCTGGGCGATGTCGGCGTCGACGCCGCGGTAGGAGTCGAGCAAGTTCTTCTCCACGATGCCGTCGCTGGAGCGCGACAGCAGCATGAACAGCTCCTCGCGCGTGCGTACGTGGTACATCGAGCGCCAGCGCCAGCGCCCGTCCCGCTCCTGCACCACCTTCGACTCCGCGTCCGCCAGCGCGTGCAGCACCTGCTCGTTCCCGTCGATGTCCACCCCCGTCGCCGCGTACACCTCCTCCGACGTCTTCGGCTTCAGCTCGCTGCGCAGGTACGTCTGCAGCCGCTCCAGCTGCATCCCTATCGGCGCCGTGCTCATGTCCGCCATCGTGCTGCGCTATCGCCCGGGGACTGTCGCACGTGGGCGTGTGGGGAAAGTGTGCTCGGCAACGCTCGGTGGCGCTGGGCCAGGGATGCAAAGCGCAAGAAACAGTGAGCAGTATTGCAAAACTGCAAAAATTGGAGCCAATAAAAATCCGTTCAATTTGACTGAAACTATTCTCTCCGACACGACTTGGCGTTTGCTAAATGGTGGGTTATGCCGTATTTCAAGATTCTAGCCTGATCTTTGAGCTTTGGAAACGCCTTATCGAACACGTGCACTTGGCCGTTGGTCACTGTGCGCATGAGCTCTATCTGCGAGATTGTCAAGATTTCTCCGCTCCACGGCCATCGAGTGATTTCAAAATGGCGTCATTCGCGTTTTGCAGTGGATGGGCGCCATTGCAAACACGGAATCGCGCCCGACGCAATGTTTGCGATGTGAGAATGGTTGCGAGGGCGGAGAACGAACCGAACGCGCAAGTTTCGACTGCAGTCGAAAAGTTGTACGACGTTTACCCGTTTCCGCCCGAAACGCTTCTCGATGAGGCGCCACTCGGTTACAACTGGCGCTGGCATTTTCCAACCGTGTATTCGTTCTGTTCCGGAATCGCGCCGCCCCATCGGCCGCCTCGTATCCTGGATGCGGGATGCGGCACCGGCGAGAGCACGACGTACCTCGCGCATCTGAACCCGGGCGCCGAGGTGGTGGCCATCGATTTATCGGCGGGCGCGCTGCGCGTCGCGGAGGAGAGGATGCAGCGCTCTGTGCCCGACGCGTCGCGAGTTTCGTTCGTGCACAAGAGCATCTTCGACGTGGGCGACATCGATGGCGAGTTCGACTACATCAACTCGGTGGGCGTGATTCACCACACGCCCGACCCCGACCGCGCGTTGCGCGCGCTGGCGGCGAAGCTGGCGCCGGGCGGGATATGCCACATCTTCGTGTACGCGAAGCACGGGCGGTGGGAGATCTCGCTGATGCAGCGCGCGCTGCGGCTGATGCGCGGCGAGTGCACCGACTT
>JAAUYH010034844.1_pt1 | contig 24741 bp, 26 predicted proteins | sample 7278061 | NCBI WGS metagenome assembly JAAUYH01 (sample SAMN14350203, study PRJNA611818) | marine sediment metagenome | isolation source: surface marine sediment (0.6m) | place: French Polynesia: Moorea | collected 2018-08 | reverse complement strand
ATGAGCAATTCGATCTTATTTTCTGTTGCTCGGCACTTGTGTATATTAGCGATATTCCTGCACTTCTTAACAAGTGCTATCGCTGGCTAAAACCTGGAGGGTGTTTTGCATTTACTACCCCGGATAAAGGTTCTTATTTTTCAGAAGTAAGAGTTAAAATTTGTCGGGATTTGTTTGGAATCGATTTACCTCATATTATCAGACCTCTATGGACTCCAGAAAAATGCACTAAACTGTTACAAAATTCTGGTTTTCACAATATTGAAATTGAGAAGCATCTTTTTCGTAGAGAAAAAATCAACAATAATTATGCCTCTGCGCGGATAGAAAAAGAGTTTTATCCTAGAGGTAATCCTTTGCTAAATTTAACTGAAGCACAAAAAGAACTATTACAAGCTGAATATAAAAAAGCTATAGAGCAATTAATTGCAGAGAAAGGAATATGGCAAGAATCTATTAATCTGTATGTCAAAGCCTGGAAATAGAGTCGATCGCTTTTAAACGGGTAAACAAATAAAAAAACACCTGAATTAACTAAAACTAAAAGCTGAAAGCTAACAAGCGTAATACTAACTAACAACTGATAACTCAAGCGAAGCGTTTTTAATAATCCGTAAAGAATTTTGAATTATTTTCCCCAAAATATGGCTGTAATAGTATGACGACGAGTAAATTGTAACGGCAAGCAATTTACTCTAGGAAAGTAATTACAGTGGAAATAACTAGTTGGTCAATATCAGATAGTCAATACTTACAGATAACTTTAGACTTGTATCATCATTCCTTATCTCCTTTAGTCACAATCTTGGCACAAGCTATCGAAGATCCAGATGTAATCGGGCAAATGCAAGATGCTTGGAACAACTTTATTGAAACTGGTCAAGTTTGGGCTTTACTAATTGGGATATTTTTTGGCTATTTGTTTAAAAGCTTAACTAGTTACTAACTAATTAGGTTGTAGCCCATCATTTCATTTAAAATATAATACTCAATCTCTAGTGTGTATTAATTTGTCGTGACCCAAAAAAAAACTTGGAGCGATCGCTTTGAATCTTCTTTGCATCCAGCGATCGCTATATTTAATGCTAGTATTGGCTTTGATATAGAATTAATTGAGTACGATCTTACCGGCTCCGTTGCCCATGCTCAAATGCTTGCCCATACAGGGATTATCTCTACAGCAGAAGCAGAGCAATTAGTTACAGGTTTAGAACAAATTAGGCAAGAATATCGAGCAGGAAAGTTCAATCCTGGGATAGAGGCAGAAGATGTTCATTTTGCCGTGGAAAGAAGATTAACAGAAATTGTCGGTGATGTAGGCAAAAAACTCCATACTGGTCGATCGCGCAACGATCAAGTAGGAACAGACATTAGACTATATCTAAAAGAGCAAATAAACCAAATTCGTAGCCAATTACGCCAATTTCAGACAGTTTTACTCGAACACGCCGAAAACCATGTGGAAACTTTAATTCCAGGCTATACTCATCTCCAAAGAGCGCAACCTCTGAGTTTGGCTCATCACTTGATGGCTTATTGGCAAATGGCGCAAAGAGACTGGCTAAGATTAGGAGATATCTATCAGCGTACTAATATTTCTCCTCTTGGTTGTGGGGCTTTAGCTGGCACTACTTTTCCTATCGACAGAAAATATAGTGCCTCTTTGTTAGATTTTACCGATATTTATGCCAATAGCTTAGATGGAGTAAGCGATCGAGATTTTGCGATCGAGTTTCTTTGTGCTGCCAGCTTAATTATGGTACATTTAAGCCGTCTCAGTGAAGAGATTATTCTCTGGGCATCTCAAGAATTTAATTTTGTTACCCTAAAAGATAACTGTGCCACAGGTTCTAGTATTATGCCTCAGAAAAAAAATCCTGATGTACCAGAATTAGTCAGAGGTAAAACTGGTCGTGTTTTTGGACATCTACAAGCACTGCTAGTAATCATGAAGGGTTTGCCCTTAGCTTATAACAAAGATTTACAAGAAGACAAAGAAGCAATCTTTGATGGAGTAAATACAGTTAAAGCTTGTCTAGAAGCTATGACTATTCTCCTGTCAGAGGGTTTAGAATTTCGTACTGAAAGGTTAAACCAGGCTGTGAGGGAAGATTTTTCTAATGCTACCGATGTTGCAGATTATTTAGCAGCTAAAGGAGTTCCTTTTCGCGAAGCTTATAATTTAGTAGGCAAAGTAGTTAAAACTAGTCTAGCTGCAGGTAAACTACTGAAAGATTTAACTATCGATGAGTGGCAACAGATACACCCAGCTTTTGAGGAAGATATATATGTTGCGATCGCACCTCGCACCGTAGTTGCTGCCCGCAATAGTTATGGTGGTACTGGTTTTGAGGAAGTCCACCAAGCTATAGCCAAAGCTAAATCTGAACTTAAATCTACTTAAATATTCTATATTTTAATTAACACCTTAATTCTATGCGTCGTTCCTGGCGATTTCTCAGCACTGTACTCGGTATCATTTTCCGCCATCCCGTTACTGGCATAACTCTTATTCCTGTTATGCCAGATGGAAAAATTGTTTTAGTACAACGTAAAGATTCTGGTAAGTGGGGACTACCAGGCGGAATGGTAGATTGGGGAGAAGATATTCCCAATACTGCTTATCGAGAATTGATAGAAGAGACGGGTTTAGAATTGGTTAAAATCCGTCGTTTAGTGGGAGTATACTCTGCACCAGACAGAGATCCACGCATTCATTCTATCTCGGTATTAATTGAAGTAGAGGCAAAAGGTACTCTAGAAGTTAAAGATAAATTAGAAATAATTGAAGCAAAGGCATTTATTCCAGAAGAACTACCTTCAGGAAATCTTAGCCATGACCATGATAGACAATTAAAAGACTATTTTAATGGTCTGACAACTATTGCTTAAGATAAGTACGTCTTAAACGTAAAAATAGTCATGGAAAACTAAATAATACCCGCGCTTGAAACAAGATTAGAGAATGTTGTCAAACAAAAATTAAATGCTTATGTAGATGGGATTGGACAGAGAAATCTCCTGAAAATTCATCGTTAAGAAACTGGTTCGCCCTAACCCAAAAAAATTCAAAGTTTAGAGTCTCTTAAGATTTATTTTATAAACAGTTTCTTAGAGGCGCGGATAATATTTTGCTTTAGTCCATAATCGAAAAAATTACTATTATTCGGTGTAAGCTTTTTTATCATTACCACTGAGGTAAAAATTTACTGGCAAAAAAGAGAATAATCCCAACTACTAGTAAAGATATTCCCACAGTAAGTTTAGAAAACAAAATAAATACTCCAGCACCGATTAATACTAATCCACCTATCTTATAGACTTGGGAATTTTTCCACCACTCTATTGTTTCTTTGTTACGATGTCCACAGTAAGGACAAATGAGATCGGATCGAGAAATTTGCTTATTGCACTTCTCACAATTAGTTAGCTCCATAGACCAAATAAATATTTTTTGTTACTTTATTAGCTTTAACTATATAGTTTTAGCTTCTCTTCTAATTTTTAGCTAGGGTTGTATCACTGACTATTATCAGTGATATTAATCCAAAGACATAATTGATTATACAAGTCTTGTCTGATATACAAGTAGTATTAAATCAGAAATTTTGATAGTGATCTCACAGTACCTGCTTTGAGCAGACCAAACAGTACCAGCCTTTGCTCGATCGCTGTTTTGATTAGCCTAATTTAGCTAAAAGTACTTTTGTCATAAAAATCAGTTTAGTCTAAGATAAGCCATTAATTAATTTAGATAAAAATATGTTAATTGTGCAACCCCATATTCTTGCCCTTGATTTTGATGGAGTCATTTGTGATGGCTTGATTGAATATTTTGTCACCACAAAAAAAACCTATAGTAAAATTTGGAAAAAAGATCTAAGTGAAAACTCGGAGACTTTAGCCAACAGTTTTTACCGCCTCCGTCCTGTAATTGAAACTGGATGGGAAATGCCTATTTTATTGAGAGCTTTAGTCTTGAATATCAATGAAGACAAAATTCTCAACCAATGGTCAGAAGTTGCCCAAGAGATTGTTACAAGCGAACAATTAGATAACAAGGAGATAGCCAATACACTAGATCACGTTAGAGATGAATGGATTAGTGCTGATTTAGATAGCTGGCTCAAATTACATCGATTTTTCCCTGGTATTATTGAGCGTTTGGGTGAAATTCTTAACTCATCAACTCAACTCTATATTGTCACTACGAAAGAAGGACGTTTTGCCAGTAAGTTGTTATATCAGCAAGGAATTGAATTACCCAGAGCTTCAATTATTGGGAAAGAATCTAAGCGTCCAAAATATGAAACTCTCAGGCTATTAAGAGATAGTAGCTTTCAAGATAATCCTCTCATCTGGTTTGTGGAAGATCGACTTAAAACCCTAAAATTAGTCCAGCAGCAAGCAGATTTATCAACGGTGCAGTTATTTTTAGCTGATTGGGGATACAACACTGAAAAAGAGCGAAAAGCGATCGCTGGTAATCAAAGTATTAAACTATTATCTCTAGAACAATTTACCCAGGATTTTTCTGCTTGGTTATCAATTGACAATTGAATAATTTGGTATTATATGGTATTTGATTTACTGCTTACCCAGAGCAATACTAACTAGGTACAAATTGCTTTGATTCCAGAAAATTATTTTGACCTAAAATCTCATATAAATTAGTCTCAGCTTCTAGCAAACACGCATGACCACTTTGAGGTAGTATTGTCATCTGTCCTTGCGGTAAAGCTTTGACTAAACGGTTCGCCTCTTCTACTGAGGGTAAAAGCTTATCTGCACCTCCAGCTACAACCAGAGTTGGCTGTTTTATGCTAGTTAGCTCTTGTTCTGAAACAACAAAGCTTTGTAATAAAGATAAACGCCAACTAACAACTTCTTGGGGAAGCGATCGCATAGCTTGCAATAAAGCACGACGTTCCTTTGTTTCGATTCTACTTAACTCTGCCAAAAAAGGTAATAAACCAATAGCTGAAGTCTTATGGATATAGCTTGGTAGCCAGGGAATAAGATTAATACCTAAGCTAAGAATAGGACGTTGATGAAAAGAAGAAGCAGGATTAACTAATATTAACCTTTGCGATAGTTCTGGTGCTGCCAAACTAATTCTGAGAGCTAAAGAACCACCAAAAGACTCCCCACAAAGATAAACCATTCTTGAGGGTAAGGTTGCTATTTCTTGTTGAATTAAATCTGTAGTCTTATTGCTAAGAGTATCCCAATCACTTAAATCATAGGCAGGAATAGATAAACAGCATAGATCGAAAGTTTGAGCTAGTTTGTTTGTTTGAGTAGTTAGCAACTCTCCTGTGCCATCCATCCCTGGCAGATAAACAAATAGGGGTTTGGTTGGTTGAACTAATCTAGGACGTAAAAAACAAATTTCGTTTTTATTAATCATTCGATCTTATGAGGTGACGCAGGACTAGGAAAACTGATAAAAGCAAAAAAAACAAGTAAGTATGACAAAAAGGGGTTTAACCCCTTTAAAGACAAAATATTGTCAAGATTTTATCACAAATAAAGGTTTTTTCTCGTTTTTAAGCCATAAAAACATTTTGTAATATAAAAGCTACTTTTAAATTACTGGTAACATTTTATTAATATAATGTATTCAACAAAACGGATCTATTTGAGATCTAAGCTTCTGTTTATCCTATATACCTAATGTGCATTAAAAATGACAACAGAATAAAAAAGCGATCGCTCGAAGCTAGATACTACGCGATCGCTTTTGTTAAGATGTCCCTACTATTTTGATGCTAACGATATTTTGCTGTCAGAACCCAACAAAGAGTAGGGGACATAATCACTGTAAAAATAGTAACAATGCTGATAATCCAAAGTAGATCGCTGTTAACTAAATTCATATAATCACCTCTGCAATTAAACGATACGAGGTGCGTTCCTTCGAGAAATTTTCTCTACTTCCGTCTGTCTAAATTTGAATTAGATAGATGAACGATATCCTAATTGTTTACATCTTTATTATCAAATTTAAATTTTAGTTTTACCAGTACGGATATCATCAGTGTGTTGTGATCTTTGACTACTCCCCATGAATAGCTTCTGAACGAAGCTCTGGGAATTCAGGGGATTCCTCGACCCGAAGAAAAGTCGAGTTACACTGGATATGAGGATACCACCTTATACCAGAGGGTTCAGCCATTAAACCAACTACTGGGACTTCTCCCAGATACTTTGCGCGTATGTTATTTGCTCCGACCGAATCTCTGTGAGTTTTAAACCCACAAGAACATCGATAGTTGCGGTTTCTCGGCTTATTCTTTCTGCGACAAGATAAGCACATTTGACTAGTATATTCTTCGGTAATTAACTCTGTTTGGATACCGACTTTTGCACATTTGTATTCAAGCTTTTGCCGAATAGAGCCAAAATTCCATTGGTGGAGTTTTTGATTGGCTTTTTTCCCATAATCAATATTGTTTCTAATGTCTCGCACATCTCCTATTACCAGCGTTTGAATACTTCTTTCTTTGAGTATTGAAACAGCTTTACTGGTTAGCTTATGTTCGATATCTTTGATTTGATTATTGATTTTGGCTAATTGCTTTTGTTTAGACTTAATTAGCTTTTTTCTGCGTTTACTTCCTCGCTTTTTACTGTCTATTAGTTTTGATAACTGCGCTTTGAGTTTATTCTGATACTGACGTTTAGACCGCAATAATCGACCATTATAAATATCGGTATTAATCCCATCTGCTATTACCATTGGATGAATTTCTCCTAAGTCTACAGCAGCAGTCCTAGAAGATTTTATGGGATTAACATTAGGTTGTGGATAGCAAGCTCTCAACTCATAACATTGAGAATTACGATTCCAACCCATTTCTATTTGCTTAGGTTTATCCCATCGCCAATCAAAAATCAAAGGTTGATTTCCTTTGCCATTAGAAAGTCTTAATTTGCCACCAGAGAGCTTGATGGCTGAAGACTTCCAAATTACTTTGTAAAACCAACGTCTACGCCTTGGGGGTTTACTGTTGGGGTCTGTTTTTCTTCTGCTTCTCCAAGACTTCAAAGAAGCATAAAAAGACTGAGTAACAGCATCTGAAGTATGAGCATGAAGCTTATCTGATATATGCCATTTTTCCATAGAGTAGCCAGACAGCCAAACATCTTTTTTCCGAACTGTACGCCAAAAACTAACAATTGTTCTTGAGTATAGTTCACCAGCAGCACGAGCTAATTCGTCTAGCTGTAATGTTTTACCTATCTTGACTTTGCGGACTATGTACTGAGGCATGATAGCATTAGATAGCTTATAGATAAATAATACCATGTCCAAGTATAAATCAAACAACAATATTGTTTATTGTTGTAAATATCATGTTGTTTGGTGTACCAAATACAGAAGGAAGGTTTTAACCGAAAAAGTTGAAAATAGGCTTAAAGAATTGCTTAGGGAAATAGCGAGTTCAATCAATGTAGAGATACTAGAAATGGAAGTGGGAGATGAGAATCACGTCCACTTATTACTATCTCTTGACCCTCAATTTGGTGTACATAGAGCCGTAAAAAGATTTAAAGGCGCAACATCTCGATATTTAAGGTTAGAGTTTCCCTATCTCAAACAAAGACTTCCTAGTCTTTGGACAAATAGCTATTTCGTTTCGACATCGGGAGGCGCACCTTTAGCTAAAATCAAAGAGTACATTCAAAATCAAAAGCGTAGCGAGAAAGGTAGGCAATGAATTGCCTCGCTCACCCCATTGATGAATCAAGGGGCTTGCGCTCTGAGTTACGCGGTCAAAAAATTCTAACTAGAATTAAAACCGACGTTGACTAACAGAATAACAAAAGCGATCGCCTCTGGAAATAGACTCTCCATAAACTAAAGGAAGATTTTGGTGTGTGTAAGCAGTATGACGATAAACTAGCAGGGGATGACCCAGAGGCACATCTAAATATTCACTAAGTTCGAGATTAGCATTAGTACATTCGATAATGGCTTCAACTCGATCGATCTTAAAATTATTTCTTTCTAAAACAGGAAAGGTCATTTCTTGTTCTAATTCTGTTGCTAGCTTTTGACCTATATTGGGCAAAATGTAAGTAATATCGACACATCCAGGTACTTTATCTATCAGCAAAAGTTTTTTTTGTAGATAGGCAACAGGGTTGTTTGACTTTAATTGCAGAGTTTTTTGAACTTCTTTAGATACAGTAACGAGTTCAAAAGTAATATTTTGCAGCGATAATTCGATGCCCTGGCGTGTTAAGTCTTCGGCAAGAAAGATAAGGGAATCAGAAAGATTATAAGCTACTTTACGTCGATCGCTGACAAAGACTCCCTTTCCTTGATGGGTGATCGCTAAACCTTGCTGAACTAAGTTAGCGATCGCTTTTCTAATCGTAATACGACTTACTTGGAATTCTAAAATTAATTCTCTTTCACTGGGTAATTTAGCACCTGGTAGGTAATCCCCGCTAATAATTCGCTGGTATAGTTGTTCGGAAATATCTAGATGAAGCGGTACTTGCCTTTGTTTATACGTCAAGTTAATTGAATTAGTTACACTAGTTACCAACTTATTATAACAAGTTGTTAAAATCAGCTTAAAATTTAACTTGTTATGACAAGTATTGAGGTTAAGTCAAATTATGGGTAATCAGGTTAGTACTCAATCCGAACCATCCAATTATAAATCGGCTCAAATTTTAAGTACGCAAGAATTAAACGTTTTAAATACTCGTTCTAATAGCTGGGGATTAATTCAACTGGCAGGACATTTAAGTGTGATGGTAATTAGTAGTTATTGCTGGATAACTATAGAAAACTGGTTAATTAGGATACCAGCTTTAATTATTTATGGCTTTAGCTTAGCTGCCATGTTTGTGACTATACACGAATGTTGTCATCGTACAGCTTTTGCTAATAATCATCTTAACGATCTAGTTGCTTGGTGTGCTGGACTCTTATCTTTTTATAACAGTACTTTTTATCGTCGCTATCATAAATGGCATCATCGCTATACTCAAATTAGTGGAAAAGACCCCGAATTAGAAGATCCCAAACCAAGTAACTTGAGAGAATATTTAGCGGAAATAAGCGGTTGGAACTGGTGGATTGGTAAATTTAAAACTCATTATCTAGTAGTCATGGGAAAATTAGATAATATGCCTTATATCTCTAAAAGTGGAAGATATGAGGTAATTAACTCTACGCGCTTACAAATCTTGGTCTATTTTAGCGCGATCGCTCTTTCTGTAATAGCAGGTAAGCCTTGGTTTATTAGCTACTGGTTACTACCATTAGCAGTAGGGCAACCAATTCTGAGAGTAATTCTATTAGCAGAGCATACAGGTTGCAGTAATGATAATAATCCGTTGACGAATACTCGTACAACCTTAACTTGGTTTCCTATTAGGTTTTTAATGTGGAACATGCCCTTTCATGCCGAACATCATCTTTACCCTTCTATTCCCTTTCACGCCTTACCGAAAGCGCATCAGCAGCTAAAAGAGCATTTTACAGTAATCGATCGTGGTTATTTAAAAGTGAATCGGGATATAGTATTGAGTTTTAAATAGGGGTATGGATAAATTTATCATCAAAGATTTTGCTTTACAATGCGGAGCAGTATTACCTGAAGCAACATTAGTATATAAAACTTATGGAGAATTGAATCGCGGTCGCACTAACGTCATTCTCTATCCTACTTCCTATGGGGCGCAACATACAGATATAGAATGGTTAATTCGTCCTGACAGCATTCTCGATCCGAGTCAGTATTTTATTATCATTCCTAATATGTTCGGCAATGGTTTATCTAGCTCTCCTAGTAACTGTGAAACTTGTAAGTTAGCAGAAACGGGGTTCTACTTTACCCATTTAGATAATGTCCGCGCTCAAGACAAATTATTACGGGAAGTATGGCAGATTGAAAAGCTAGCTTTAGTATATGGTTGGTCTATGGGAGCGCAACAAGCCTATCATTGGGGAGCATTATATCCAGATAAAGTTGAGCGGATAGCTGCTTTATGCGGTACAGCCAAGACTACCGACCATAATAAGATTTTCTTACAAAGTTTGCGAACAGCACTAACAGCAGATCCTGTTTGGAATGGTACTAAATTCGAGGGTATTCCCGATCGCGGTTTTCGGACTTTTGCCCGTATATATGCCAGTTGGGCAGCATCCCAAGCCTACTATCGAGAAGGACTTTATTATCAGTTTGGTTACAAGTCTTTAGAAGATTATTTACAAAGAGGTTGGGAAACTAATTACCGCAAACGAAATCCGCATAATTTACTGGCAATGATCGATACTTGGTTGTGTTGCGATGTGAGTAATAATCCTACTTACCAAGGAGATTACCACAAAGCACTAAAGTCAATTACTGCCAAAACTTTAGTAATGCCAGGAACAACAGATCTATATTTTACCCTTGAAGATTGTAAGGTAGAAGCGGATTTAATTTCCCATGCCCAGTATCTTCCCATTCCGTCCATTTGGGGACATCGGGCAGGAAATCCTTATCAAAATTATGAAGATGAGATGTTGATTAAAAATGCAGTTAAAGAATTACTCGATCGAGATGTTTGATATCTGAAAAAATAATATCATTAATTAATATCTGAAGAGTGGGGAAATGTTCTAACTGAGTAGAAGAATAAAATAGTTACTTCCAAAGAAACACCCCATTCAAGGAAAGTTGTACTTACGGTTCTTAGAGGGTAATTCTATAACAATACCCTTACTCCATCCAAAACAGTAAACAGTGATTGGTCAATCAACTATCTAGTAATTCATAACATTTTCCTCCTATCTAAAAGCCGTGACCAAATTTATCTTTTTGCCAAAACCCTTTTATCTGATAGCTACTGTTTTAATCCCTAGCTTTTTAATTCTCCCTCCTGCTCTTGCTCAAGTAGACATTGCTATTTTAATCACTCAGCAAAGTCAACAGCAGCTTAGAGAATTATTACGTCGCGGTCAAGAGTATATCGATGCGGGAGATTATGCTAATGCTATCACCACTTATCAACAAGCTGCTAATCTTGATGGAAAAAACGCCAAAATTTTTTCGGGAATTGGATATCTATACACTTTACAGAAAGATTTTGCTGCTGCTGCTGCTGCTTACCAACAAGCAGTTATTCTCGATCCTAACAATGCAGAATTCTACTATGCCCTAGGTTACAGTTTTGCTAAGGCTAATGATAATGAGCGGGCTGCTAATGCTTATCAAAAAGCGATCGCTCTCGATCCTGGTAATATTCAGCATTATGTTGGTTTAGGAGTAGTATTGCTGCGGGAAGAAAAGTATGACGCAGTTATTGATAATTATTACCGCATTTTGACTTTAGACCCTAATAATCGCCCAGCTTACGACATTATGGCTACTGCTTTGATTAAACAAGGGCGTTATCAAGAGTCAATTGAATTTTTACAGCAAGCTGTTTCTAAATTTCCTAATGATGGCAATTTACAACTCCAATTAGCGATCGTATTAATTAATCAAGGGGAATTGAAAACTGGATTAGATAGCTTACAGAAAGCAAAACAGCTAGACCCAGATAATCCACTAATATCCCTTAAAATGGCCAGAGTTCTAGAAGCCCAAGGAGATTCAGCAGAAGCATTAAAAGCTTATCGTAAGGCAATTGCCCTTCAGCCAGATTTAGTTGAAGCCAGACTGGCAATGGGCAAAATTTTCTTAGCAGAAGGAAATTACATTGATGCAATCATTACCTATCGACGCTTAACAGAAATAGATCCTAATAACTCTTCTGCTTACTATCATCTTGGCATTGCTTTAAATGAAAGAGGAAGAAAACAGGAAGCAATTACTGTTTTAACTCAAGCAAGAGAATTATCTCAAGAGCAAGGAAAGGTAGAGGAAATAAGCAAGATAAATAGTTTATTAGAACAATTAGAAGTAAGTAATAATTAAAACTCTATGACTCAAACTGAAGCTATCAAAAATTTGTTGGAAGCAGTGGCAGCAGGATATGTGAGCCCTGTTAAAGCCTTAGAAAAGCTTAAACATTTTACTTTTGAACCAGTAAAAGATTTTGCGAAAATCGATCATCATCGTCAGCTAAGAACAGGATTTCCTGAAGTAATTTGGGGTTCAGGAAAAACACCAACACAGATTGCTCAAATTATGAAGGCTATGGCAGATAAATCTCCTATAGTCATGGCAACTCGTATTGAACCTGAAGTTTATGAACAATTACAACTAAAGGTAAATAATCTAACTTACTATCCTCTTGCTCGTATTTGTGCCTTAATCCCAACAACATCCCTTATTAAACATTCTGGAAGAATTTCTATTCTGACGGCTGGTACTGCTGATTTACCTGTGGCTGAAGAAGCAGCCGTTACTGCTGAACTTTGTGGATTTAAAGTAAAACGTCTTTGGGATGTAGGGGTAGCAGGAATTCACCGCTTATTGAGTCACAAAGAGATTATTTATGAAGCTGATGTTTTAATCGTCGTAGCGGGGATGGAAGGAGCATTACCTAGTGTAGTAGCAGGAATGGCAGATTGTCCTGTAATTGGTGTTCCTACTAGTGTGGGTTATGGAACTAGTTTTGCTGGTGTTGCTCCTTTATTAACCATGTTAAATTCTTGTGCTGCGGGAATTGGAGTAGTAAATATAGATAATGGTTTTGGTGCAGCCATTTTAGCAGGACAAATTTTACGGACAGCAGAGAGAATTAGGAATTAATAACTATGCTCAAAAAAAAAGGAGCGCACCTTTAAGGACGCACTTCCTAGTACTATATTACCGAGTTGATAGTGATGCAATCATGATTTACTGTCACTAATATTATCTTTACATGATTAGATTAATTTCATAATCTCTTCATCTAATCTTTGCAATATTCTTCATCTAATCTTTGTACTTTTCTTCGTATTTTAACAATTGGCAAAAATGATCGAAAACTAAGTAATTTCACTTAATTGCTATTAAAATATACTGCTTAGATTAGATTTAGTCAAATTCAGGCAAATGCCACAATTGGGGTTTAAATTCGCTTAAAGAATCAAGGATTTGGTTAGCATCTTGATATAAAGATCGATCGAAATCAAGAGGAGGAATTGCTATGACAGACATATTAGCTGATAATGCAGCTTGCATACCAGCTAAAGAATCTTCAAAGACTAAACAATTTTCAACAGAAGCATTCAAACGTTGTGCTGCCAGTAAAAAAATGTCTGGTGCAGGTTTACCTTTCTCAATAGCAGGATCGTCTCCTACAATTACTTCCGTAAATAACTCTAGCCATTCTTGATAATGAGTAGTTTTCATCTCAAAATTATGAAGAGAAGAACTAGTCGCGATCGCTTGAGGAATTCCCTGTTGATAAAGATTTTGAGTAAGATTAATTGCTCCTGGTAGAGGTTTTACTTGAGAGTATAAAGGATAAAGAAGTTTATTTCGCTCTTGTAAATACTCTTCTATAGTTAGAGGCAAATTTAATAAATCAATGACAATTTTTGCTGAATCTACAGTTGTTCTACCAGCAATTTTTAGCTTCACGAAGGTATCAAAATTTTTGCCGTAACGTTGAACAATTTCTTGATTAACTTTTTCATTTAAAGATTCGGTATCTAATAACAATCCATCGAGATCGAAGATGACATGAGTAATTGGTTTAAACATAATTAGGTTTCTACTGATAACTAATTTAAGCCATTGGAGGAATAGTTAAACCTTTGAGTAATTTCTCTTGTTGTTGTAATTGCTTGCCTTGAATTAACACTCCAAATCCCCCTAAACCCGTAGGATCGATTAGTTGGTGGAGGGCATCTCGACGGCGAAAAACTTCCTGTATATCATACTTACCACTAGAAAGTTGATTAAGGCGATCGCCCAGTCCTAATGCCATTAACAACATCCCTTGTTGAGTAAAACCAATCTTTTCCAATCCACATAATTCTCCCTGTTTTTCTAGAGCGGTAAAGTCAACATGGGCAGTAATATCTTGATAGCCAAGATTAACATAAGGATTATTATGGTGACGATGTTGATAGTAGCATTTTAGTGTCCCTTCATATCTTTGGGGGTGATAGTATTTACTAGCAGGATAACCGTAATCTATAGTAAAAATATATCCTTTGTGTAGTTTATTGGCGACAGTAGATAGCCAATCTAAGGCAGCCAAGTTTACCTCTGTTCGATAATCTTCAGGATAGTCTTTAGTTAATAAATCAATCTCAACGAAATCAAAATAATCTTGTAACTTAGGTGTGGAAATTTCCCCGTAAGTTTCTATTATTTTTTCTTCTTCTCTAGTCAAATAAATTTCTTGTAATTTACTGTTTTTAACGCTAACTAAATGCACAGGGAGAGCATCAACCAGTTCATTAGAAAAAAAACAACCAACTACAGAGTCATCTGGGATTTCTTGCCAAGTTTTCCAAGTTATATTAATCTCTTCTAAACTCTTTAATGTCTCTTGTTGTACTTGAATTAATTCTGGCGATTCTTCAATTAAAATATATTCTATTACTTGACTAAAATCAGGATAAAAAGTTTGTAAGTACTTTAAGATGTCATAAGCTGTTCTACCATTTCCTCCGCCCATCTCTACGATACTAAAAGGAACGGTACAGTTCATAGTTTGCCATATATCCCACCACTGACTTGCCAAGAGTTGTCCGAAATCTTCTCCTAAAGAAGAAGAAGTAAAAAAATCTCCTGTAGAGCCTATTTCTACTATGCCAGAACTATAATATCCGTACTGAGGATGGTATAAAACCAAGTTCATATATTCAGCAAAAGTAATTCTGTTTTCTGGTGTAGTAGCAAGGCGATCGCCAATTATTTTCTGTAGAGCGTAAGAATTAGGATAGTAGTTATTAGTTATATTGGTCATTGCCGATTAAAATCAGTAGCGGTAGCTTCATCAATTATGTAAAAGCTGTTTTTATACTACTAAACATTCGGCTTTAATTCTTGATTTATCAGAAAATTAGTAAGGGTAAACGGCGAGCGTTCACCCTCACGATTTAACAATGTGTCCTAATTTACAATTTCACTGTTTACTTTGGAGATTTGGTATGAGTACCTAAAAAGTAGGGTGGGCAAAATTAGTTTTTAATTGCCCTGCTGAGTTGAAAGTTAGTTTGCCCACCTTACAAGGTTTACTGTTTTACTGGGAAGATTTGGCATGAGCATGTAAACTTGCTAGATAATTTCCATAGAATAGGCTAAATTTCCCAAATTCCTTAAACCACTTCCAAACTTTGGTGTTGGTAAAACCTAATAAATCAGCATTAGATTGAGAAAACTTCATTTTATTTTTTCCTCCTAATTTAGATAATTTACCGATAGTATTTTTAGAAGCTGTGATAACGATTTTCAATCCAGGCTCTTACATCTTGTTCTGAACCAAAACTATAGGATTTGTTAATAGTGGAATCGTAAACCTGCCAATAATCATTACCGTAGCGATCGCGCTTATGTTTAATTTGAGGTTCGACATTGCTTGCTACCAAACTACGTCCAATACTTTTAAAGATACTGACAATAAAGCTCATAATTTTCATAGTTAATCCTCTTCATTAAGGAAACGACAACTAGTAAATAGCTGTGATGTCAACTACTCAAATAAATACTCTCTAATGGATTAACTAGATATTGACTTGAAAGAGTAGCAATTTTTTAAGTAATAATAAATATTCGCAAAGTTAACGATATTAAATAGAAACAATCAACAAAATCTTAGAAAATCAAAGATTCAGATCGGTTTTTTCTTGACAGCTATTTTGCAAAAAAAAGTATTGTAAATTTAAACTAAGAATGCCCAAAACAATATATTCGTCCAAAAAACTTGAACAAATATTATCGCCTTATTTCCACCTAACACTTAGATGATTTTAGAAGCTTATAGCTGTAAAAAAAATTTCCATTATTTGAGTTTTTTTGTTAAGATTTGGAATATTTTTGTTGACGATAAATAAACTCTAACTATTTAATTTCCAATAAACAAAGCAATGTATGCATGGTAAACATGAATAAAATTAATACTTGAATATTGCAACCTCAAGCTAGCTTTTTCCATAATTTCTAGCAAAAAAGGTTGAAAATTTTATCGAGATATTCCTCAGAGATTGATAATTAGGTTTATGAATATGATCGATCCCTACAAACTGAAAATCTCACAGTTAAGAACCCTAGTTGCAGTGGCAGATTATCAAAATTTTAGTGAGGCTGCTTTACACCTAAGGATTTCCCAGTCAGCAGTCAGCCATGCGATCGCCACCTTAGAAACAGAATTAGGAGTAATTTTATTTCATCGAGGTCGAAATGGAGCATATCTTACTCCTGTCGGAGAACGTTTAATTTTGCCAGCCCGACAAGTATTGGACTTGTTACATAAAATAGCAACAGAAGCCGATCGAACGAAAGGTTTAAAAGGAGGAAACGTCAGACTCGTATCATTTCGTAGTGCTGCAACTCATATACTACCGGCACTAATTGCTCAGTTTAGTCGTCAGTTTCCTTTAATTACAGTAAGTGTGATTGAAGTTGATGAACATACTCAAGAAGAAAGTATTTTACGTTCTGGGCAAGCAGACATTGGTTTAGTTCATTTACCCTGTTCTGAGGAGTTAGAGACTTGGGAAATTTTTAGGGATGAATATGTGGTGTTGCTACCTCGTAGCTCAAAATTACACCAGACACAAATAACTTGGAAACAATTAGCAACCTATCCTCTAATTATCTCGGCTGTTGATAGCTGCTCGACAACAATTCGTAAACATTTACAGCGTTCAAAATACCCAGTAAACATTGCTTACGAAATGAAACAAGATTCAACCATAATCAGTATGGCTATGCAAGGCTTGGGCGCAGCAATTATGCCTCGACTTGCTGCCGAACCTGTCCCAGAACAACTCCAAGTATATTCTTTGCCTGTTCCTTTAGAAAGAATTATTGAAGCAGCCGTTATGAAAAACGCTTTACACACTCCAGCCGTTTTCGCTTTTCTCGATGTTCTCAAAAATCACCAAAATAGTATGGCTCTGAAGCCACGCTATTTATGGCGTAAAAGCTCTTAGGGTTCTAATATTTCTCGTATAAGCTTCTTTATTACTCATTTAAAAATTCTTTGAGACTTAAATAAGTATTATCTGGAGCTTCTTCAGGTAAAAAATGACCACAGTCGATCGCTTTACCATTAACATTACTTGCCCTTTTTCTCCAACTTCCTAAGACATCATATTTTTTGCCAATAATACCCCTACTTCCCCAAAGTACCAGCAAAGGGCAAGTTACTTTTTTGTCTAAATCTTGTTCATCATGAATGAGATCGATCGCAGCAGAGGCGCGATAATCTTCACAAGTGCCGTGGATAACCTCTGGCTTTTTAAAACAGCGTAAATATTCAGTTAAAGCTTCGGTAGTAAAAGCATCAGCTACTTTACTCCAATTGTTTAAACAACTGCGTAAAAAGTATTCTGGATCGGCACTAATTAGTTTTTCTGGTAGAGGAAAAGGTTGAATCAGAAAAAACCAATGATAGTAAGCTGTGGCAAATTCTCGATCGGCTGTAGTATAGAGTTCATAGGTAGGGACAATATCTAATACAGCTAATTTTTTGACTTTTTCAGGATAATCGAGAGTTAAACGATGAGCTACTCTACCACCGCGATCGTGTCCCACTAAATAAAATTCTTCGTAGCCTAATTGGGACATTACTTCTACTTGGTCTTGAGCCACAACTCTTTTAGCATAGTTACTAGAATCTGCTTTACCTTGTGGTGCATCACTATCCCCGTAACCTCTTAAGTCTGTGGCAATAACTGTGAAATCTTGTGCTAACCTGTCAGCAATTTTGTACCACATAAAATAGTTTTGCGGATAACCATGGAGTAACAGTAGCGGTTTTCCTGTTCCACCTACTACTGTCTTAATTGCAGCTTGGCTAGTCTGAACAATTTGGGATTTAAACTTGGTAAACATAAGCAGCTTAAAAAATTATTTTGCATAAAACAAAATAAATCTCGTATTAATAAAATATAAGCCTAAAATAACTCTTAAAAGCTCTAATAGTCCGCTATTTTTCTATTTCTCAAACTGGATACTTTAATTACTGAGAGTAGTGAATTTGATTTGTCTAGCGATCGATTAGAAGAAAAAGAACTTTATCAACAGAAATATGCTTAAGTACTTAAGCACAATTAGTTACACATTTCTAATTTCCTCTTGCCTGTTGCCTAGACTCAAGTAGGTAATTTATCTTGCACGACTACTTAAGAATTTAAATACTTAGGAGATAAGTATATGGCTACTGACTATATTTTATTTATACACGGAGTAAGTACCCGCGACAGAAGAGAAAGTCCTGACTACGCTAAAGACCTAATTGAAGGTATAAAATCTCAGTCTCTAAACTTTGTTGATATACCCTTGTACTGGGGTGATGTCAATGAACCATCAGAGACAAAGCTATTAGAAAAATTACAAGCTTCCCCTCTGTGGGATGAAATGTGGTTTAGAAACTTCCGCGAACAGCAGTTACTACAATTTGCTGGAGATGCTGCACTTTACATAAGTCGTCATGTTGGTTATAAAGTTGTCCAAAGATTAAAACAAGATGCTCTTCAAATTCTGCAACATGCTCAACCAGATGATTGCTTACACTTAGTTACTCATAGTTGGGGTACAGTTATTCTCTTTGACATTTTGTTTGCTCCTCGTTGGGACGAGCCAGAAGTGCCTGGTTATGAAGATGTTATGGATATTAGAGACTGTATTTTTGGCTTATCAGGAAAAGATGACAGCATTCATCAAGGAATCCAATTAGGTAGTATTAATACTATGGGTTCACCGATCGCTATTTTTAGTCTGACTAATGTTAATTTCGACCCCGATCGATCCAACCCTGATAGTAGTAGTCATGATATTACACCAAGATTGCAAGAGCTATTAAATAATCTTTATCAAGCCAGAAACGGAGAAAAGCTGCCCTGGAGAAATTTCATTCATCCAGGAGATCCGATTGCTTTTCCCCTAGAACAATTAATGAAAGAGATAGTAGATAATGAGGAAAAATACATCGATTTTCAGGATTTAATTAGCTCAGAACCCAATTCATTTAGTGTTGTAAGCCAACCAATTAATCAGACAACCTTAGCTTTATTAAGAGGAGGTAAAGCTCATGGTAGCTATTGGCAAAGCCAAAAAGTAATCCAAGAAATTAGCAGGATTTTGAAAAAAAATGGTTAATCTTTCTAAGATCAATACTCAAATGATTTAGCTTGTTTAGAAACCTGCGATGGATCACCTAATCTATCAGCATCGGTTAATTTAGTTTCCGACTTTGTATTATTAAAAGCTAGTAAAGTTAAATGTCCAACCATCATTAATAAATCTCTTTCTAGCCCTGCAACGTCATTAATATCTGCCAGAAATTTAGGTAGCTGAACAGTAGCGATCGCTCCAGCCATAATAAATAATAAAACTAAATTTGTCGTTCTCCAGTAACGACCAAACAGCAGCAAAACACTAGCAACTACTTCCACAATACCCGTTATAGGTCCAAGAAACCCAGGCAATCCAAAACCGACAAACTTAGACATTGCTGCTGACCAAAAAATTGCTTTTGGCAAACCATGCCAGAGAAAAATTGCTACTAGTAAAATGCGTAAAATTAATAAAGCGTAAGTTGGGAACTTGTTGTTAGAAAAAGTAGTATTCATGATTTAATTCTCTAAAATTATTAGTTGTTAATTGAAATTAATTACATATTCGTGTTGACAAGCTTAAACCTTGGGATTGGGGCGATCTTAAAATTAAGCGCACAGAACGATCTCCTGTAAAATAGTTATGGAGCCAAGTCAATAGAATCATTAAACGATTGCGCCAGTCAGGAAAATAAACCCAATGGACAGCTAACCAAAACAACCAAGGTAAAAAACCAGTAAGTTTAACCACTCCAATTTGCCCTACTCCTGAATAGCAGCCGATAATTGCTAATCTGCCTTTATTGAAATAATTAAAAGGTGTAATTTTTTGCCCTTGAAGCTGTTGTCTAATAGCACGAGCAACATATACTCCTTGTTGCAAAGCTTCTGGTGCAACTCCAGACAAAGACTTACCCTGACAATTAACTTTAGCTAAATCGCCAATAGCAAAAACCTCTGGATATTCAGCAACTTGAAGAGTTGGTAAAACAATTATTTTTCCTTGTCTTCCTGTGGGAATATAAGGGAAGCTTTTGGGAATTGCTGCTTTTACTCCTACAGCCCAAATTACAGTAGAGGTAGGTATCCAAGTACCATCATCAAGCTCAATGCCATCTTCCCTGACTTGAGATACTCTAGATTGCAACATCACCTTGATTCCCAGGCGACGAAGTCTCTTAACAGTATAGTCTCCTAAAGCTTTAGGCAATTCTGTTAGCAAGCGATCGCCAGACTGAATTAGAATGATAGTAATTTCCTCAGGATTTATATTGGAGTAATCTCTCGGTAATACCTTGGTTATTAACTCTTTTAAAGCCCCTGCCAACTCTACTCCTGTAGCTCCACCACCCACAATAGAAATAGTCAGTAATTGCCTTCTTTTTTGCCAATCTGTTTCTATTTCTGCTTGCTCAAAACAGCATAAAAGATGATGGCGAAGATTGATAGCATGAGAGAGATTTTTTAGGGGAAAAGCATAATTTTTTGCCTCGGGAATTTCCCCAAACTGACTCTGAGTACCTGTAGCTAAAACCAAGAAATCATAAATAAGAGTGTGATTATAAGTTTTAATTTCCTTAGCTACAAAATCGATTTGTTGAACTTCTGCTTGCAGAAAACGAACATTCTTAGCTTTTCGTAAGAGGGTACGAATGGGTACAGCGACTTGTTCGGGAGATAACTGTGCCGTTGCTACCTGATACAATAAGGGAACAAAAGTGTGATAGTTATGGCGATCGATTAAGATAACTTCTACTTCTGTGGTAGCCAAAGATTGGGCAGCTTGTAAACCACCAAAACCAGCCCCGATAATAACTACGCGAGGAATTTTTTTCATTGGTTGATGTTAAATTCAGAGAGAATAAGAACCAGTCAAAATAGGATTACCTTGAGGTTGTAGAGTATCTGCTTTGGGTTCAACCGTAACTAGTAAGGAATTAGCATCATCTAAAGCATCGTTAGATAATTGCAAGTAAACTATGCCTTTTTCGTCAGGAGTAAAATTAGCGCAACCAGTTTTTTTGCCCTGGGATATTGCCCACAAACGATATACTTGTTTTCCTGACAATGGTTCTAAATTCTGTAAAGCTAAAATAGCTTTTTTTTCTTCAGGAATGATAAACAAACTTCCTGACGCTTGCGGTAAATTATCTAATCCTTGAAAAGAGACTAGCCGATTATTAGGTTTGCGCAATAGAGCGATTAATTCTTGATGTTGTTGTACCTCATTATTCTTGATAGCAATTTGTCTGCGCAAACTATAGTTATTAATTCCTAACCACAGAGTACTAAACATAGTAGCTGCACTAACAATCCAAATTAAGCGGTTAAAGCGATTAAATTTATAATCTTTTGGTCGAGCTTTAGCTAAGATTTTGCTTCTTAAATAAGCATTGGGAATATCATCTGGCAAGCTATAAGGTATTAGGGTTAAAGTCGCTTCTAATTGTTTTATTTTCTCCTTTAATTGTGGATTGGTAGCTAACTCTTGATTGAGCCAAGCAAGTTCTACTTCATCAAGATTGCCGAGAACATATCCTGCTAGGATTTCGTCTAATTTTTGAGAGTCATGGTTATTAGTCATTTTTAATCAACTAAATCTTGTAGATTCTTTTTAAGTTTTAGTAATCCTCTCCGACTATGAGTTTTTACTGTTCCTAAAGGTAGATTTAAGCGTTCGGCAATTTCCGATTGACTCAATCCTTCATAATACGATAGTTCTAAAACTCGACGCTGGTTAAAAGATAAATTGTTCAGGGCATTTCTAACTTGATTTGCTCTCTCATCTATAGTTGCCATTTCCAGAGGATTAACATGATTTTGTCGATCGATTAAGTCTTTTATTTTGTCTTTTTTAAGCAAAAAACTACTATGATAACGCTTTGAGCGTAGACGATCGATAGTACGCGATCGCGTTATCATCATTAAATAGGTGTAAAATGAACTTCTCTGAGGGTTGTAGTTAGGTTTTTTCTGCAGACTGATAAAAATCTCCTGAGTTAAATCTTCCGCTTCTTGAGAATTATTTAACATCCGATATATCAGACGGTAAACTAACAATCCATAGCGATCGTAGATCACTCCCAAGGCATCTACATTCCCTTTTTGAAACAACTCAAAAATCTCTTCATCAGTTTTTTGATAATTTAGGTCAGTATTACTTGATGGCAATGAATCACGATATTCTAAATTCACAGTCTTAAATCTGTGTGATTATGTCTGTTTATTTATACGCACAAACTTTTAATTTGGATTCACCTAAAAAAAATTTAAGTAGCTAGGCAGAATTAAATAAGGCTTGCTGAAAAAGTTATAATTCTCGGTGGTGTTAGGTATTAGGTGTTAGGTATTAGGTAGAAATTTAAAGCAATGGTTCTGGGCTTCTAGAGGTTATAACCTTGCACTTATTTAAGCAAAAAAGGTTCTCAAACCCTTATCTGATTTGCCTTACACTTTTATTCAGCAAGTCCTAAATATAAGATAGAAAAGTTTTATTCCTTCTCCGCTCCTCTGCCCTCACTCGTTTGATAATTAATTGCACCCACCTACTTATCTGCTCTGACTTATTTCTAGTAACTGTTGAACTGTAGTGATTAATTCTGCTGCCTGAAAGGGTTTAGTCATATAAGCATCTGCGCCTTGTTTCATTCCCCAATAACGGTCAAATTCTTCGCTTTTTGTCGAACACATTAACACTGGTATAGTCTGTGTAGAGGGATTATTTTTGATCCAGCGACATAATTCATAGCCATTCATTTCCGGCATAATCAAGTCTGTGATCACTAAATCAGGAGTATGTTGTCCTAGCATCTGAATAGCATGGTTCCCATTATTTGCTAGTAGGACTTTCATCTTGAGGGGAGTGAGAATTGATGAAAATGCTTGTCTCAAGCTATTACTATCATCGACAATCAGAATTGTAACCATTGTAAATTACTGCAAATTTAAACAAAGCTAAAGCTATACTGATAGAGTTCCCAAGAGTGGCACTGTAATCAACAAGGGATAGAGTAAAAACTAAAGCTGAGGCTCAATTTTAAGCTAGACAAGTTTTGACTTTGAATTTTTGGCGATCGTAATCAACACTAGTTAATATAAGCCTTCTCCCAGTTAATTTACGGTGGTTTTTCAGCAAATCTAATATCTCGGCATTAGTAAATCGCTGCTTAAAGTATTGCGCTGAATAGTCATCTTGAGCTTGACGAGCAATCATTTCTCCTAAATATTGACGTAAAAATAATTGCTTTGGTGTATCGAGATAATTCTCCAGCAGGTGTGCCATGAGCTTTAAATAATCATCTTCACATCGAGGGGAAGAGTTATGCTGCAAGTACTGATGTAAACTTTGCAGATTCGAGATTACAGCATGAAAATTATCGCTATCAGCGCAAACGCTAATTAAACTTTCTAGAGTTTGAGGAGAAGTATTTGTCATAATATTTAAGATTGAATTGACCTGATTATAACTAAGCTGGCATTTTTAAATATCCTTGGCAACGATCTAAATCAACAAAAATTTTTAATTACGAAATAAGATTTTGTTGAACTTAAGAAAATCTCTAAAAAAATTCTCTAACCAGCCCAACAATAGCTACAATAAACCCTGTCTCATCTCAATCGGGTTGCCATGACTGAAACTACTCCTTTTTCGCCTGAAGAAATTGCAGCAGAAGGTATTAAGCCAGAAGAATATCAAGAAATTGTCAAAAGATTAGGTCGTCATCCCAATAAAGCAGAGTTGGGAATGTTTGGGGTAATGTGGTCGGAACATTGTTGTTATAAAAATTCTCGACCCTTACTATCTCAGTTTCCCACAGAAGGCGATCGCATTCTCGTCGGGCCTGGAGAAAATGCTGGGGTAGTAGACTTAGGTAATGGTTTACAACTAGCTTTCAAAATTGAATCCCATAATCACCCTTCTGCTGTCGAACCCTTTCAGGGTGCAGCCACAGGAGTTGGTGGTATTCTCAGAGATATCTTTACTATGGGTGCGCGTCCCATCGCCATTTTAAACTCTCTTCGTTTTGGTAACTTAGAAGATGCTAGAACCAGACGCATATTTCAAGGCGTAGTTGAAGGTATAGCTCACTATGGAAATAGTATTGGTGTACCCACAGTAGGAGGAGAAATATACTTCGATCCTGCTTATACTGGCAATCCTCTGGTTAATGCTATGGCATTGGGTTTGATGGAAACCAAAGAAATTGTCAAAGCTGGGGCATCAGGGATTGGTAATCCTGTTTTGTATGTGGGTTCGACTACTGGTAGAGATGGAATGGGAGGGGCAAGTTTTGCCAGTGCGGAACTTACAGATGATTCTATGGACGATCGCCCTGCGGTGCAAGTAGGCGATCCTTTTTTAGAAAAATCTTTAGTGGAAGCTTGCTTAGAAGCGTTTAAAACTGGTGCGGTAGTAGCAGCCCAAGATATGGGGGCAGCAGGAATTACTTGTTCTACTTCGGAGATGGCAGCTAAGGGAGATGTGGGTATTGAATTAGATTTAGACAAAATTCCTGTCAGAGAAACAGGCATGATTCCCTATGAATATCTCCTCTCCGAGT
>JAAUYH010091678.1_pt1 | contig 24749 bp, 22 predicted proteins | sample 7278061 | NCBI WGS metagenome assembly JAAUYH01 (sample SAMN14350203, study PRJNA611818) | marine sediment metagenome | isolation source: surface marine sediment (0.6m) | place: French Polynesia: Moorea | collected 2018-08 | reverse complement strand
TCATCTCACCGGCACGGTTGGACAAGCTGCTTGCGAAGCAGCGTCCCCCGTGCCAAAAATAACTGTGCCGATGGCAACCCTTCAGTAATTTAGAGATACGCGCCCAATAAGTCCATACGTGCCTTGAAGAATCCACTGGTTCGACAAGGGCGTTACAGGCTCACAGCATAGCTCTGAAAGTCGAAGACTACGACGGGCAATTACAAGTGCTGCTGCGGTTCCACTGTTTAACCCGTATCGAATGCAGTTTGGCACTAAACACGATCACGTTTCTAGGGAGTTCCTGTGATTTCGCGGTTTGAGCCTGAAGTCATTGAGGAAATTATCACCATATTGATTATCTGGACTTTGGGAAAATCAGTTCAGCAGTTCTATAGAGTTTGGGCGTTTGCTTAATAATTGCCTATTCCCTATTCCCTACAGATGAGTCCTCACAACGGAAATGATGTCATAATTCTTGTTAAAACTGCACAACCAGAATAGTAGAAGTTAGTTATTAAGTTGATGGTTGAACCTCTAGTGGAACTTAAAGAAGTTTCTAAGTCTTTCGGCTCTAAAAAGATTTTAGATAATGTAAACCTAAAAATTTATCCAGGGGATGCCCTAGGGGTAATAGGACCTTCTGGCTGTGGTAAATCGACATTTTTACGCATTATTGCTGGTCTATTGAGTCCTGATACAGGAGAAGTCTATATTAAAGGACAGAAAAGACTAGGGACAATCGAGGAAGGGGAATCATCTTTAGGTGTAGGTATGGTGTTTCAGCAGTCCGCTTTATTTGACTCCTTAACCGTAGATGAAAATATCGGTTTTGCTTTATATCGCTACTCTGGATTGCCACCAAAAGAGATTCGGGAGTTAGTTGACCAGAAACTAGAAATAGTGGGGCTTCCTGGTACTGGCGATCTTTATCCAGCCGAGCTATCAGGAGGTATGCGTAAAAGAGTGAGTTTGGCTCGGGCTATTCTTACGGATCCCAATCGCAGTAATGATGATTCTAGTATCATCCTTTATGATGAACCAACCGCAGGTCTAGACCCCATTGCTTCCACGAGAATTGAAAACTTAATTCACGATTTACTTACTGTTCAAGGTATATGTCGGGCTTACGCTATAGTTAGTCACCAAGATAGTACCATTCGCCGAACTACAGAACGGATTATCTTTACTTACCAAGGTAAGATTCAATGGGATGGCTCAAGGGAAGAAGCATATGCTTCCACACATCCTTTATTAAAACAATTCTTTAGCGGTAGTATCCAAGGGCCGATTCCTTAACCTTTGGGATAACTTGTATTATCTTGAGCAAATTACTATTCTTGGTATCATATTTCAGTAACAATCAAAGTGCAATATGTCAAATACCAGTAGCGGTGGGCGAATGTCGCCGTCGATGCGACAAAGTATAATTGGTTTGATGCTTCTTGTATCTTTTGGCTTCTTGGGTATATTAATTATCTGGATAAGAAATATTAGTTTTGGCACTCGCAGTTATCGAGCTACGATTGTGTTTCCAAATTCAGGAGGAATGACCCCAGGAACTAGAGTAGCTTATCGCGGGGTTAGGATCGGTCAGGTTACATCTGTTGAGCCAAAACCAGAAGGAGTAGAGATCGCAGTAGAAATTGGTAGAAATTACCTCATCCCTAGTAACTCAAGAATAGAAGCAACCCAGGCTGGACTGGTAGGGGAAACTTCTATTGATATTACTCCTCTCCAGTCTCTTCCCCCAAATCAAGACGTTGCTAACCCTCTAGATCCTAACTGCGAGCCATCACTAATTATTTGCAACGGTTCGATTCTACAAGGAGAAGGAAAACTCGATGTCAACGCCTTGATTCGCTCTGTGCTAAGAATTTCTAATCTTATAAGCGATCCGCAAGTAACTAGTGCAGTTAGATCTATAGGTCAAAATGCGTCTAACTCTTTAGAAGAAATTGCTGAATTGTTGGAAGATGCCAAGGAAAGTGGCGGTTTAGAAAATCTTAACTTGACTTTAACTTCACTAACCCGAACATCTGATGAAATATCAAGTTTGCTAGCAGAAGTAAGACAAAAAGGGAGTATAGATACTTTAAACTCTACCCTGACATCGGTAGGGAGAGTAGCAGAGGAAATCAGAATATTTCTGGCAGCTAACCAAAGCAATATAGTTACTACCCTAGACAGTATCTCTCAAACCAGTGACCAAATTAGATTGACTACCAAGAGTTTAACCCCCCTCATCCAGCAAGTAGAACAGAGCGAATTATTGGATAATTTGGAAACTGTATCCGCTAATACAGTTGAATTAACAGCTAATCTGCGAGACTTTTCTGCTAATATTGACGATCCTGAAACATTATTCCTATTGGAAAAAACTCTTAATTCTGCTCGCACTGCTTTTGAGAATCTTCAGAAAATCACTTCTGATGTCGATGAACTTACTGGTAATCCTCAGTTTCGTCAAGATGTTGAGAAACTAATTCGAGGTTTGAGTAATTTAACTTCTTCAACCCAAATACTTCAACAACAAGTAGAGTATGATCGCGAGTTTAAACGCATCTCATCGGAAATCGCTAAAATCAAATCAGAAGGCAAGTTAGCTCCTAATCAAAAGCAGTCTGCTCCTAATTTTTAACTCCGCGAGTGGGAAGTCCCTCGATGTATCAAACGGATGAAAACGAGCGCGACAAGGCGCACAATTTAGAAATTAAATCTTTATATAACAAGAGTTTCAAGGGATATATAATACTTTTGAGTACCACAAATCTAGCTATAAATTGCTGTAACTCGGTACCATTGCAGTACCTTGAAAACTTGGAATATTGGGTTCGACACAAAAGTTGTGTCGGTAAAATTCCAAAAGTATCAAGGCAAACAAAGTATCTTTGATGCGTTAGTACCCAGGGACTCTGGGGAAAAGAAATTGCCTGTAAAGTCAAGGGGCTGCGGGCGGAATTTACTTACCCCCTTTAAAAGCCCCGTCGAGGATTTGTGATAGCTGTCATGATTCTAGATAACCCGCGCGGGGCTCTGAATGCCTAACGGCGACGTTGGGAAGCCTGCGATAAATCCCAGGAAAATACCCCCAAAGACACCAAATAAGTTGTATCTTAACTCATGAGTTCTCAACCAGCTTGCTACCAAGTTTTGCTAGTTTTTGCGATCGCTAATTTCCCTTCTCTCCAAGGGTATAATGTCTCCGAGGCTGTTACTGAAGTTCCAAAACCACAACAAATATCAACAGTCTCTCATATTGCTGCTACGCCTACTCCCAGTCCTTGGCAAAAACCACAACTTCTCTACAATTTAGACGCTGGTTCGACTCCTATCAGAGACATTGCGATCTCTCCCGACAGTAAAACCATAGCTAGCAGTAATTTTAGAGGTGAGGTTAAGTTGTGGAATCTTGAGTCTGGGACGTTACTTAATACGATAAATCTCCGTACTTCAGTCAAGTCAGTTAGCTTTAGCCCCGATGGTAAAACTTTTGTTACTGCTGATGCTGACAAGAAAATCAAACTTTGGGAATTGACAACTGGTAAACTAATTCGTAGTTTTGAAGGTCATCAAAACGTAGTAGAATCTGTAGCCTTTAGCCCTGATGGCAAAACTCTTGTTAGTGGTAGCTGGGATAAAACCATTAAGCTTTGGGAAATAGCAACGGGAAAGTTACTCCAGACTTTAGAAGGCAATAAAGACATGGTAACTTCTGTGGCATTTAGTCCTGATGGACAAGTGATTGTTAATGGCTCTTATGATGGTAGTATTAAATTGTGGCAGCTAAATTTAGCAACATCACCTCGTTCTTTTGCTGGTCACTTTGAGCCAGTTTATCAAGTGCGATTTGCCCCCAACGGTCAGATGATTGCTAGTAGCAGTAGTGATGGTACAGTCAGGCTTTGGCAATTGTCTAACGGTAGAGCGATCCGCACCTTCAAGGGACATACAGACGTAGTTACAGACATAGAGTTTAGTAAAGATGGACAAATTCTGATCAGTACCAGTCGAGATCGCACTATCAGAATCTGGAATGTTGCAACTGGGGAATTAATCAATAGCATGGTGGGGGATTTTGTCACCAAATTAGCGATCGCTCCCAATAATCAGTTTTTTGTGGCTGGCGACCAAGACGGTGAGCTTCAAGTTTGGCAAGTTAAGTAGTTACAGTAATTAGAGCTAATTTGCCAACAAAAAGAGTAGGGAATAGAGCATTAATATTGAAAGGTATCCTTAACTGTAGGCTTGCCATTGGAAATCAGGTGTTTCATCATCCCCCATCACAGATTTAATTGTTTGATGTATCGTGCGTAACTCTTGATATGAGACTTTACCATCAGCCCAGACAAGAGACTTAATGCGAGCCATTTCCGCAGTGGACAATTTACCATCTTCCAGTGCTTTCTCAACCACAGATTTCAGGTTTTCCAGATGAGCTATTTCGTCAGGAGACGGGGGTCTATCATTAGGTCTATTAATTTCCATTACAGACTCCTATTAAATAAGAAGTGGTGGCTTTAACTCAATACTATAAGATATCTGTCACAATTTCTACCATCCAAAAACAATAAATGATTGACAGGTTCAAGCTGAGATGGAACTATGGCAGTAATTTGGGAAATTGAGAGACAAAACAATAATGTTGACGACAGATACAGTAATTTTAATCACAGGAGCTTCTAGCGGTATTGGTGCAGCTTTAGCAGAAAAATTAGCTAGTAAATATCCAGGTGTTAGCTTGGTTTTAGCATCGCGGAATCAAGAAAAATTAGCTGCTGTCGCCGAAAAATGTCGTCAACTGGGTTCACCTGTCTTAGTTGTTCCCACAGACTTAGGACAAGTTTCTCAGGTCAAAGTTTTGGCTGAAAGTGCTATCGCTCATTACGGAAAAGTAGATATCCTAGTAAATAATGCTGGTTATGGACAGATGGGTCCGATGGAGTTAATTCCTCCTGATGCAGCTAAAGAACAGTTTGACGTTAATTTTTACGCCCCTTTAGTGCTGACTCAAGCTTTAATTCCGACGATGCGGGAACAAGGAGGAGGCAGAATTATTAATGTTAGCTCCCTTGGTGGTAGAATAGCCTTTCCTGCTGCTGGAATGTATAGCTGTTCTAAATTTGCTCTAGAAGCTTTTAGTGATGTGTTGCGAATGGAGTTAAAAGCTTTTAATATTAAAGTCTCTGTCATTGAACCAGGCCCAGTGGTGACAGATTTTTTCCGAGTCGCTTGGGAAAAAGTACAGCAGACAATTCCTAATTATAAAGATACTCCCTATGCACCGCTATTTACTAATATTGAAGCTGTTGATAATCAACTAGATTTATTGGGATGGACTGCCGAAAAAACCGCTGATGGTATAGAAAGGGCGATCTCAGCTAATAATCCCCGTCCTCGTTACATCCTGGCTACGGGAGGTAATATACTTATCTTTATGATGAATAAAGTGTTTCCTACTTGGTTAAGAGATGCTTTTTGGAAACGTTTTTATGGTGTGGAGAAGGTTGAAACTGAGTGGCAAAAAGCCAACATCAATTAAAATAAATCAAGTCCTCATTCCTCATTCCTTAGTTGATACTTCTTAACTTTATATTAAAGTTTGCGTGTTTAAATATACTAGTTTACCAAATCTAGACTCAAAACCAGAATTTAACTTGAATTTAACTTGATTTATTGATTAGCATATCAGCGAATAGCTCCATTTATTGTTGGAGTAAATAATCGGAGATAGCAATAATGACATGGGTTGATTTTACAATCCGTTTGCTCGTAGGATTTTTTCTTGGGGTAGGGATCGGCATCGAAAGACAGTGGCTCAAAACTAGAGCAGTACTCAAAACTAACGTTTTAGTAACCTTGGGTTCCGCAATGTTTGTTATGTTAGCAGTGATGACACCAGGAGATTCTAGCCCTACTAGGGTATCTGCTCAAATAGTCTCTGGGGTAGGCTTTCTCGGTGGGGGGGTGATCCTCAGAGAGGGAGCAAGTGTCCGTGGGATTAATACCGCAGCTACTTTGTGGTGTGCAGCAGCAGTAGGAACATTAGTAGGATCGGGACATTTGATACAAGCTTATATGGGAACTTTTGTTGTTGTAGGAGCAAACTTATTATTACGACCATTAGTCGAAGCTTTTAGACATCAAGATGAGGAACTTGACTATCAACCGCCCCAACCCCCAACCCCCAAAAGCTCGGAGTTGGTTGCACCTACTCCCCGAGAAACCCACTATTGCTTTTATGTAGTTTGTCAGGCGGAACAGGAAGCCCAAGTGTTTGCACTACTCCTCAAGTCGATCCGAGAAAGACAATGGACTGTAGTAGGAATACACAGCAAAAATATAGCAGATCAAGTGGAAATTCGAGCGGAATTTTTGTCTAAAGATATTTACTATCAATTAGAAGATTTGGAAGAAGTTGTAGGTTTGCTCAAGTCGGAGTCAACAGTAAGTGCCGTGAGTTGGCAATTTCTTAATCAAAATACTTAGAAAATAATCTTATTGTAAGAAAATATAATAAGAAATAGCTACAAATAAATTGGCAAAAGTTAAAGATTATTAATGTTATCAGGGGTTAATTCCACAATTAACCTTTTTTTTCGTTAAATTTACTTAAGAGTCAGGTTTCTGCTCACGGTAAAATTCCGCAAAATTACGGTTGAATCGTGAGTAAAATTAAGTTGAGGTTAAGATGTAATTAAATTTACGAAGTAAAAATTAAGTATAGGTTAAGGTATGATGAGTTTTATAAATTAATCAATATAGTTGAGACTAGTCAATTTTTACTAGAAGCTTGTGAATTATACCTTGATATTATCATCTGTAGGTGCTGGTCTGAAAAATATCCAGTCAGTAATAATGTTGATGCTTCAGATTCTCACGCAATTATCTTAAATAAAGATACAGCATTAAGATTAGCCTAGTCTTTCCTATCATTTAAGTAGAAACTTGCCCTTGGTCACTCATTATTGGCTACTTTACCCATGTTAAATAAGCAAAAGTATCTAACGAAAAGAAATTTTTTACTATTCTTATATATAGTACTTCTTAGTTTATTTGGGCCTTTACTTTATTGGCTGAACACTGGCGCAGTAAAAGCCCCTTGGCAGAAAACGGCGGACAAAAATAACATTGAAAAGCGTATTAGTTCAGGAAAGAAGATACTGGTAACGGCAGACAATAGTATTGAAAAACAAGCAGGGGTCACAGCTTTTGCTGATGGGGATTATGGCACTGCTTTAGCCAAATTTGAATCCGCTCTTAAAAACGATCGCAACGATCCAGAATCGTTAATTTATCGGAATAATGCGAAAGCGATTGCCAGTAATAATACTTATAAAATAGGCGTAAGCGTGCCTATCGGGGGCAATTTAGGTGTAGCTAAAGAAATTCTCCGTGGTGTAGCTCAAGCTCAAGATGAAATTAATCAAAGTGGTGGAATTAACGGCAATTTAGTGTTGGTGGAAATTGCTAATGATGACAACGATCCAGAGATAGCCCAAAAAATCGCCACTGAATTTGTCAAAGACAAAAAAGTTTTAGCTGTAATTGGACATAATGACAGCAATGCTTCGATGAATGCTGCACCAATATATCAGAATGGGGGTTTAGTAATGATTACTCCCACTAGCTCTGCTGATTCTATACCTTCAACTGGTAATTATATCTTTCGTACCACACCAAGTTCTAGAGTATTAGCGGACACTATAGCTGATTATGGCGTAAATGTTGCAGGAAAAGAAAAGTTTGTGGTTTGTATGGATTCTGAATCGGAAGTAAGTAAGTCTTTCCAGAAAGAGTTTACCTGGGCAGCCTACAATTATGGTGGCACAGTGCTTCCCACAAAATGCGATTTTTCCGCACCAGACTTCCTAGCGCGAAATATTCCCTCAAGAGCTATTAGCGCTGGAGCAGAGGCTTTACTCCTTGCACCCTCTGTTCGCAATATTCACAAAGCCATAGATGTTGCTAAAGTTAATGATGACCGCTTAACTCTATTTGGGAATCATTCCATGAATAACTATATGACCTTAAAGAGAGGACAGATAGATGTAAATGGTATGGTATCGGTGGTAGCTTGGCATCCCGATGAAGAAATGAATAATTCTTTTATTAGCAATGCTCAAAAGCTCTGGGGGGGAGCAGTTGGTTGGCGTACAGCTATGGCTTATGACGCAACACAAACTGCATTCACCGCCATCAAAATGGCATCATCTAATCGCAAAGAATTACAGCAAGCAATGATTAATCCTAATTTTGTAGCTCAGGGAGGGACAGAGGAAATTCGTTTCTTCCCTTCAGGCGATCGCAAAATGAAAGGAACAGCGATTCAAGTACAACCAGGAAACCTCTCAGGAACAGGCTATGATTTTGTACTCCTCAATTTTAAATCAAGCCCAACAAACGCCACCAAAAACCCCCAATGATTAACCAAACAAAAAGATAAACTAAGCTTAAAATCCCCCCCAGCTTAAACCATGTAGAAGCATCTATATAGCCAGCACCATAATATATAGGTGCTTCTGCTGTTGCATAATGAGTTAAACATCCTGATAAATTCACCAGAAAAGCCAGAGACAAAGCAGCATACATCGGTGGTGTACCCAGAGAAATAGCTACTGATAAAAACGCTGGATACATTGCACCAGCCCGAGCAGCTTTACTAGCAAAAAAGTAATTGCCATAAAAATAGGCTATTCCCAATAAAACAAAAGCCCATTGCCAAGACAAGCCTTGAATCAAATCTCCCAAAGCCTGAGTCAACCAAGGGATAAAGCCAAGTCGATCTAGAAAAGTTGCCATCATCAGCAAGGTAGAAAACCAGATAAAAATATCCCAAGTTTTTCGCTCCTCAACCACATCACTCCAAGTCAATACTCTGGTGCTTAGTAGTAAGGCTACTCCCATCAAAGCCGTTGTAGCACTTTTGATACCACCTAACTGATTACCAAAACACCACAGAAACAGCAAAATCAAAATTGTAATTACCATGAGCCATTCTTGCTGGCTTACATTTCCCATATAAGCTAACTGTTTCCTTGCTATGTAGGGAGCTTCGGGAGTGTGTTTAATTTCTGGGGGGAAAAAAAGATAAACAATTAGAGGCATCATTAACAAACTGGTGACTCCTGGGACTAAAGCAGCTAAAGCCCAAGTAGCCCAATCAATTTTAAGCCCCATGTCTCTTGCCAACTGTGCCATCAGAGGATTACCTACCATAGCAGTAAGGAACATAGCAGTAGTAATTTGAGTTCCTTGATAAGCCGTCGCCATCAGAAAGCTCCCAATTCTTTGGCTTGTTCCATCGTAGGATTCACTCTTATAGACTGTGGCTAGAGACTTGACTAGAGGAAATATTACCCCTCCTGCTCTAGCACTACCACTGGGCATTGCTGGTGATAACATCAAGTCTGTAGCCAACAAACCATAACTCAGAAGTAGAGTATTTCCACCCCACATAGACATAAAATAGTAGGCGATTCTCATAGCTAAACCAGTCTTGATAATAGCTCTGGCAATTAAGAACGAACTACAGGTTAACCAAGAAGTAGTATGGCTAAACCCACTTAATCCTTCTTCAATAGTGAGAGTATTAGACAAAACAATAACTACAATAGCTATTATGGCGATCGTACCTTGAGTCATAGGTTTAGTGACAAAACCTACAACTGTTGCCAAAAAAATCGCGAATAATTGCCATGCTGATGGTTCAACTCCCACAGGAGGAGGTAGAAACCAGATAATAACTCCTAATGATATTGGTAGAACAAAAGATATTAACTGACGCACTTTTAATGGTTTTTATTTTTTATGAAATTAACTACTGTATCCACAATTCATCAATTGTGGATACAGGTGATACTAACAGTCTTAATATTTAATGGCAGATAAATTTACTTGCATCAAATGATTGAAAACATGGGGTATCTGCACCTTGTCAAAAACACTACTTTGACAGAGTTCCTGAGTCAATATGCAATAGCCAGAAGAATTATCAAACGTGAGAATATGAGACTTGCCGTTAGCAGCTTTGAGAGTATAAATTTGACCTAATTCCAGCAATACCCCCAAACTAGAGAGAGTGGGTACAGCAAAGTTGGCAATTTTCGCCATTTCTACTGGTGCAGTAATCAGGCTAATTTCTCCTGCTCGATGGTTCGAGAAATCTTGAGCTAAAGAGGGTAGGTGACTTTGACTACCTGGTTCTTGGATATAAGAGTAAATTTTGGTTTCCGAGGGCAAATCCTGAGATTTAATGCCATAAAGCTGAAATACTTGGTTGATTTCTCCCAGAATTGTTTTAATTAGCTGATTTGTATAAGTATTAGCTGTTAAATCTGCAATCACTCTACCTGTTAGAGCAGAAAGAACATTAGTCGTCGCGTTAATCGCTAGTTTATTACAAACCTCAGTTCTGATTTCAGTTGTGTAAGTAGCTGATACACCATGTTCAGAAAAAATTTGACACAATTGTTTAACTATAGTTTGTTGCTCAGAATTAGCCTTGCTCTTAGTTAACCCAATAATTAGTTTCGGTGATTTCTTAACTTGAATATAGCCTTCTGGAGTTTTGTGACAAGGAGCTTTAACCACACAGCCTACTAAAATGCGATCGCCCAAAGTTCGGAGAATCTTACCTTCTGAATCTACACTATCTAAGTAACGACGAGAACCAAGATTTTCTAACAAACTTTTGTTGAGGGATGCTAAATAAAATTCGTCATCAAACCACCAATAAGGAATACCATTCTGAGCATGAATTATCAAAGTATCTTGAGTGGAATGATCTTTAATATAAGAGGCAACTTTTGCTAAATCATTGCTTTTGAGAGCAACAATAATTAAGTCAAATTTTTCAGCTAAATATGTTTCTGTATCAATAAAACATACTTGTGATTGTAATGGTGAAATACAGAATCTTTCACCTGTAGAATAAGAGATTGTTAAGCCTCGACCTTCGATTTGCTTTGTATAACTGCTTCTAGGTCTTCCTGCAAAAGTTACCCTTAAACCAGCTTTAATTAAAGATGCACCCATCAAAGTGCCAACAGAACCAGCACCGATAACCAATATATTATTCATAAAACATCAGGCTATTATCTATTTATTTATGGTAAGAATTGCCAAATTCACGTAAGCTAATTAGCTTACTCAAAATATTTAGAATGCTCGTTCATCCTAAAACACAAAAATTAAGGTGATGTTAAGCTTAATTTAAGAACTTTAAATATAATTAATAAAAATATAGAAAATAATCTATATTTTGTAAGATCAATTATCAAAAAATCTCTCTCAAGTCCTCTTGAGAGGACTTGAGATATTAGCCAAGAAATTTTTTTCTTGGTGGATATTAAGACTCAATGGGAATAGTAAAGTGAAACTCGCTACCTCGATTTTTCCCCTCACTAATAGCCCAGATTTGTCCCCCCATACCATTAATAATCTGACGACAGATAACTAGTCCCAAACCAACTCCACTTACTGTGCGTCGTAAATAACTTTCTGACTGGGAAAAACGGTCAAAAATAATTTCAAGTTGACTAGCTTCAATTCCTCGCCCCGTATCAGCAACAATTACTTCTAGCATTGGTTTGATAACACCATTTGCCGTAACTTTCCCTTTTACATTCTGTATCCTAGCTGTAATCAATACCTCTCCATCAGCAGAAGTAAACTTACAAGCATTATCCAGCAGTTTATACAACACTTCCACCAGTCCTTCCACATCAGCCAACACAGAAGGTAACTGATGAGACAATTGCACCTTAATTTCTGGTATGGCTGTAATTTGGGAATTCCCTTGAATTCGGGAGAGAGCTAGATCGAGAGCGTATTCAATTTGAAGTAACTCTATATTACGGTAGGCTTTTCCTGCTTCCAATTGAGATAAAGTCAAAAAATCTTGAATAAGTTGACCCAATCGTTCGCTATCAGATAACGCCGTATCTAACATAGAATCCCGTAATTCTCTAGGCATATCTGGTTCATCAGCCAAACTTTCCAGACAAATGCGAATTGTTGATAAGGGTGTGCGTAACTCATGTCCTACCACAGCAATTAAATTATTCTGGATCCGTTCTATTGCTGCTAACTGCTGATTTAAGTCTGCTAGATGGTTATAAGCACTAGCTTGGGTTAAAGCACCTCCCGCACTAGTAGCCACCGCTTCTACTAAAGCAACATCTTCAGACTGCCATTGAAATTGTCCTGCTCTGCCATAATGTAATTCCAAAACACCCAAAAGAGTTTCCTGATAGCGAATGGAAACCATTAACCAAGAATCAATAGCAGCCCGTTTAATTTTTTCTTTTAAAATCGGATTTTCTTGTAAATAGACATTGTTAGCAACATCATTAATAACCAGTGCGGAATCTTGAGTTTGAGCAACAAGAAATATAGGATTATCCACCACTGACCATTGTTGACCCAATAATGACGGCATTCGTGAAGGTACAAACTCATATTCTATTGTCACCTTAGTATCATCAGGATTAATACGGTATAAAAGACAACGACACTGGGAAAAAATTTTACCTAATTCCCGTACTGTAATTTTAAGTATTTCCTGGGGGTTAAGAGAATGACGCTGTGCTTGGGCTATCTTATTAATTAAATGTTCTTTGCGTTCCGCTACCGCAATTGTTCTATAAGCTTTGAGTAATTTATATTGACCAGCCTGAAGATAAGTAACTAAACGTTGAGTGAAAATACCAATATCAATAGACTGACTTGCTAGTAATAAAGGTTTACTAGGTAATTTTGTAGTTAAATTATAAAATTGTCTTGCTTGTTCCAGCTTTTCTGCTAATTCAGGACGATAACCTTGGATTCTGCCCAATAACCAGTCAGCAGCACTTCTAGTAATATTACGGTCAAAAGTCCAAAACCCCTCAAATCTTTTTCCTTGTTCTATGGGGATTCTCATCTCTCTTAATTCATTTAGAGAAAGCTTTTCCTGACCCACCAAACAAGCAGTATATTGCTCTCCGATAATTACCAGACATTTCTCTCCAGCTAAAATATCTGCTATTTCTAAGGGAATAGTCTCATAACCAGAGTTAACTACAGCGAAACCAGATTCCGCATCTGGTACTGCTAGCACATAAACTTGGTCTGTTTTTTGAGCAATACGAGAGAAGCGACGTTCTTGTGAGCGGAAAAAACGCTCCTGTTGAAAATTAGCGATGACTAAAGGAAGATCATCATTTACCAACACCAAATCTTCCATCGCACGAGCTAGGGCAAGTAAAGAAGATTTGAAGTATATTTGGGGACGAACACTAGAATACTCTGTGACTAAGTCCCGCATTAGAGAACTAGTCAAGGTCATTGTTGCCCCTCACCACAATAAAATAAGTCCCAGTCTAGTTGAACTGGCAAGAAAGCTCTGATTTGCGCCATAAAGTCGAGACTAGAGAATTTTGTTACTTAACCGATCGCCCCCCGATATTATTTACCTTATTACGAATTAGGGCGATTTTACTCACTTCTATCTTCGGTAAAATAGTATGACCTAAATCTACTCCCTCTAAAATTGTCCCTTCTAGGTTGGTATTACTCAGGTCAGTTCCAGCTAAACAAGCTCCCGTCAGAACAGCATTACTCAGATTAGCTTCCTTCAAATTCGCTGAACGCAAGTCAGCATAGCTCAAGTTAGCTCCTGATAAATCAGCACCTTGTAAATCTGCTTCTTTTAAGCAAATTAACCGCATATCTGCATCAATAAAAAGAGACTTGTGTAAAATAGCTCCAGAGAAATTAGCCCGAATTAGCATTGCTTCACTCAGTTGCGCGGAAATTAAACTGGCTCGCTGAAAATCTGTCTGCCAAAGAGTTGCTCCAGTAAGATTACTCTCACTTAAATTGCCTCTTCGTAAAACAGCACGACTAAGATTAATTTCAGCCAAATTAGCTCGCCATAATTTTATTTCAGTTAAGTTTACCTCGCTCAAATAAGCTTGTTGGAGGTTAACTCTACTGAAATCGCGCTCTCCCAAACTGTAAAGCTTGAGAAGTTGGGAAGCATCAATCATTTTGGTTCTGTGTTTATGTGGCTGTATATAAAACATTTAATCTCAAGCTAGTACGCTTAAATGGCTGAAAAATAAAGCTTAAGCAAGATTTAACTTTGTTGGGTCAGAAGTCCCTCAATTTTAAATATTAACTTTTGTTGACTTATCTCATAATTAAGATAACAAATATCATAAATTTTTGTTAAATAAACTTGACAATAAATACAAAATCTAAATCAAAATGGCTATCCACTTAAGGGGAGACTGGGGAGTAGCTTTTTAGCAACCATCAACTATTGATATTATTTTGTAGTGGGAGCAAAAACAGTTAAACCCTTGGGAATAGAACAAATTTCTAAAGGAGTAGTTCCGATAATTTCCCCATCCAAGACTACTTTTTGAGGAGGGTTAGCAGTGATAGCAATTTTGTTGCTCCGTATATGAACTACATTGTCTAATTCTGTATTGTTGCCAATTAAAGCTGCTTCTAGCATTCCCAACATCGAAACTACTGCTTGAAATTTGGTTTCGGCGGTAGCAATTGTAATATCGAGTAAACCGTCATCTGCGATTACTTCTCCTTTACCTTGCGCCAAGATAGAAGTTAGGGGAGCAGCATTAGCTACAGTAATTGCACCTGCTTGACAAGTTTGAGTTTTACCGTTGACAGTAATTTCCGCTTCAAATAATTGGTGTTGATCTAATTGTTGCCAACCAGCTACTATATACGCCAGAGAACCCCAACGGTTTTTAGCTTCTCGATCCGCTTGGGCGATGGTTTCCGCTTCAAACCCGACTCCTGCTAGGAGAATTAGAGGTTTATCATTGCAACGAGCAGCGTCTATAACTCTGGTTTTACCAGCTAAAATAATTTCGCAAGCTTTCCTGATGGGGGTAATTTGTTGAGTAATACCCAATGCCATAGCAAAAGCATTAGCTGTACCTCTAGGGATAATTCCTAAAGGAATTTCTTTGCCAATAATTGCTCCTGCAACTGCGGATACTGTACCATCTCCTCCTGAAGCGATGATTATATCCGCTTTATCTGCAATAGCCTGTGCTGCTAATTCTTTGGGATCGGTTTCGGGGGTAGTTTGATGAACTTCTAGGTGTAAATGGGGTTCAAGGAGTTCCCGAATCAGTTTTAAATCTTGTTCTGCATTGCCCTTACCCGATACAGGATTAAAAATGAGATGAGCAGTAACACTATTAGCTAAACTAGTTGCTACCGCCGAGGCGGTAGCCAAATTGCTAGCCAGAGGCACATTCTGCACATTACAAATTCTGAGTAAAGCCTGAATATCAGGTTCATGGGGTTGTGCATAGAGAGGATCAATGAGAAAGATTACTGCAACAACATTTCCTGCAACTACCTCCGCAGCAATTTGAGCATCTCCCCCTAAAGGACCTGACTCCATTCGTTCTACTATTAAATCAGTTGCAGCCTGAATCTTTTGTCCTGTAGTTCCTGTAGCGATAAGACGATAGCGAGATAATACAGGTTGATGACGGAGGCTGAATTCTACAATCTGGTCTTTTTGGCGATCATGAGCGATCAAAGCAATAGTACGAGCCATATTATCTATCAACAGTCATTTGAGTAGCAATATCTTAATACTGATTTGAAAAAAGAATAGGATACAAAACTCTGTATCAGTAATCAATCAATTTCAGATGTCTTAGGGTGGTCAACAAGTTGATTTACTTCGGTTTTCCCGCCACCCATTCTCTATAACTCCCCATCCTGAATGCGTTAAGATTTACAATACCACTATTATCTAGCAGCATATTAGGGTCTATTGGTTATTGTAATTCTCTGAAATTTTTAACCATTTAGCAAAAAACCATAAGTAACTCTTACTATGAATTCACCAATCCAAGCCGTTCAAGCACCCTATAGAGGTGATTCTTCCTACCGCACTCCACCCCCAGATTTACCTTCACTCTTATTGAAGGAGCGTATTATTTATCTGGGACTTCCTTTAGTATCTCCTGATGAATATAAGGATCAGATTGGGGTTGATGTAACTGAACTAATTGTTGCTCAACTACTATTTTTGCAGTTTGATGACCCTGAAAAACCCATTTATATGTACATCAACTCTACTGGAACATCTTGGTATGGCGGAGATTCCATTGGTTTTGAAACAGAAGCTTTTGCCATCTGTGACACCATGAACTATATCAAACCTCCAGTTCATACCATTTGTATTGGTCAGGCGATGGGTACTGCTGCGATGATTCTCTCTTCTGGAACAAAAGGTTTCCGCGCTAGTTTGCCCCATGCTACCATCATTCTGCATCAGGCTCGTCAAGGAGCGCAGGGTCAAGCTACAGATATTCAAATTCGTGCTAAAGAAGTTTTAGAAAATAAACGAGCCGTACTAGAAATACTTGCTAAAAATACGGGTCAGCCTATGGACAAACTCAGCAAGGATACTGACCGAATGCTGTATATGACTCCCCAAGATGCTAAAGAATACGGCTTAATTGATAAGGTTTTGGAAAGTTCCAAAGACTTACCAACTCCTGTTCCTGCACTCACTTAACATTAACAATAAGGTAAAAATAGCTCATGCCCATTGGTGTTCCAAAAGTTCCCTACCAAATGCCCGGTCAATCCTATAGTGACTGGATTAGTATTTACGATCGCCTATACCGTGAAAGAATTATTTTTCTAGGAAGGGGTGTCAATGATGGTATCGCTAACCAAATTATTGCCATCATGTTATACCTTGACTCTGAAGACTCCAGTAAACCGATATATCTCTACATCAACTCTCCTGGTGGCTCTGTAACTGCTGGTTTGGCAATCTACGACACAATGAGACACATTAAATCTGAAGTAGTAACTATTTGTGTGGGTTTAGCTGCTTCTATGGGAGCATTCTTACTCGCTGGAGGTACTAAAGGTAAACGTTTGGCTCTACCCCATTCCCGTATTATGATTCACCAACCCCTAGGAGGAATTCAGGGACGTAGACAGGCGACTGATATCGAAATTGAAGCTAAAGAAATTCTCCGTATCCGCGCTCAACTCAATCAAATGTTGGCAGATAATACTGGTCAACCTATCGAGAAGATTGAAAAAGATACAGACCGCGATTATTTTATGTCCGCAGCAGAAGCTAAGGAATACGGTTTAATCGATCAAGTAATTGAAGACAAACACTAAACATTGCTGATTCTGCAACTATTGTTTGATTCTGATACTTCGTTCTCTAACAAGGAGATACTATTTTCTCTCTCCTAAAACATGAAAATACCAGATGTAGGGTGGGCATTGCCCACCCTACATTGTTTAAATGGTCATTTTTCGCGCCTCGGTTCAACCAGAAATTGCCTTAATATTCATCTTTTCCTCTAGTTTAGGCGATCGCAGTGTTTTAAAACATTTTCCTGTCGTCATATCCCAAAGTTTAATCGTTTCATCCCAGCTACCACTAATGTAATTTTGCTTCAATCTGCTGCTTAGAACCAAAATGAATTAGTAATTTATCTACTAGAGGTTTTAAAATAACTCTGACTTGACTGTCTTTAATATAATCTTTTCCTTGAGGTTTAATTAGAGCATAAGCGTTAAATAAAGCAATTTTTTCTGTAATAATTTCTTCAACAACACTATCAATGATTTTTTCTGTTACATATTCCATAATTACTGATTGTTGAGTAAACCCAGTAGTCGTTATTTCTATTAAAGAGCGACGACTCAGATATTCTATAGCTTTTTTTGACTCTCATGAAGCGAATATTCTTAATAAGTGATAATATTTTTGAGTATTGAAGATAAACAGATTTTCTTACATTGCGATCGCATATTCCCTGTAATATGCGATCCATGGTTATTTCATTCTCATGCCTCCAGATAATAAATTATCTGTCTGATAGCCAAAGTCCGTTTAAACGGACTTCTTATTTGAGCCAAGAAATTGATTTCTTGGTGGATTAAATTAAGAATTAAATAGCCCTGTATGAGATCACTCTTAAATAAAGTCAGTACTATCAATTTTTAAGGTTACAAGGTAATACCAATTCTCGAAACTAGCTAAATACATAACCAAATTATTTACTAATATAATTACTCTCAGAAACCCCTGTTATTATTAACTTTTTAATTTTGAATGCGCGAGTTTTTACTTCAACTAAGTCTCTTGTTACTTTTGAGAAATGGTATAATTAAATCTTGCAAACATAAATACTAAAACCAAATCCAAAATGGAACCCGCTAAACTATTTCAAGATGGCAAAAGTCAGGCGGTTAGGTTGCCTAAAAAGTACCGTTTTTCTGAGGATAAAGTTGTCATTAAGCCTATGGGTAATGCAGTAGTAATTTTTTTACCCTATAAAGATTCCTGGGAGACATTGTTTAATAGTCTAGAATAGTTTTCCGATGATTTTATGAGTGATGTTGGTCAACAACCACAGGAACAAGATCGAAATTAGAGCGAAACTAGAAAAATAAGGAACTCCTATTGGTTCTTTAGATACTTTAGTTTCTGCTCATGCACTAAGTTTACACATAATCCTGATAAGCAAGAATGCTAAGGAGTTTAGCAGAATACCAGAATTCAAGTATATAATATACTTTCTGCATTTAATCGCAAAATGGGATTCCCTATTGTATGTTCCATTAGCATCACCAAGGGGAAAAATCCTTTTTATGTCAGAATTCCGAAGGGATTGGCAGTTACAGGAGTAATTATGACAGATCAAGTACGTTCTCTCGATTTTAGGGCTAGATCGGCAAGTTTAATCTGTGATTGTCCTGATTTATTGCTTCAAGATGTTTTAATAATAATTAAACCTATTTTGTTTTAGAAGATAGCTATTGCTATTTTATGAATGAAGAAAATTATTAGTATTATTAAGCCTTATTTCCGTTGGGTGATTTTAGGAGGAACATTATTTTTTCTCCTGAAAACTTTTAAAGATCGCTTTGCAGAAATTTCAGCTATCACTATAGATACTAGGGGATGGCTGATGGTAACTATTGGTTTAATAGTAACTCTATTGGCTCATGTTTGGTCTGGCTGGGTTTGGACTTGGATACTTAATGCTTTTAATCTTTCTCTGGGAGTTGGACAAGGAATCAAAGTTTATTTGATAACTAATATTGCTAAGTATTTACCTGGTAATGTGTGGCATTTTTATGGCAGAATCAATGCGGTTTCTCAGAAGGGAAGTTCTCTGAGTGCAGCTACTCTTAGTGTGTTGTTAGAACCTTTATTGATGGCTGCTTCTGCTTTATTAATTGCTATTGTTAGCACTAGCTTTGGCTGGGTAGAAACTGATTTTAGTATTTTAGTATTTTTCGGACAGATTGCTAGCTTATTGGCAGTATTAATAGGGATTCATCCTCGAATTTTAAATCCTATAATTCAGCGTTTAAGTAAAAGTAAAAAGCTAAAAGATACAGAAACCATCAATCATACTTCCCTTCAGAAATACCCCATAATTCCTTTTCTCGGAGAGATGGGATTTGTCTGGTTTAGAGGTGTGGGATTTTTGTTTACTTTTATCTCATTACAACAGATAACATTTTCCCAAATTCCTGCATTACTTAGTGCTTTTAGTATCGCTTGGTTATTGGGTTTAGTTGTTCCTGGTGCACCAGGTGGCGTGGGAGTTTTTGAAGCAACAGCGATCGCGCTTTTAGACCAGTCTGTGTTTCCTCCTGCTACAGTGTTAGTGGCAGTAGCTATTTACCGAGTAATTAGTATTTTAGCTGAGGCGATCGCTGCTGGAGTTGCCTGGATTATTAACCACTAACCACTTCAACCAATCAACTTGATCTTTATTTGATTTGGAGAATTATTAATTAATTCAACACTGTTTGATCTGGGAAAGCAAGCAATGGGCGATCGCTGTGAGCATGGCTTTCGCAGTTAAAGGGATGAAAGATGAATTATGAGGACAGAGGAAAGATTTTTTCTCTATTAAAGAAATAGCTTTTTAATTGCCTCTTCTGGATCTGGTTGTTTAACTAAAGATTCTCCAATTAAAACAGCTTTGGCTCCTGCATCTTTAACAAACTTGAGGTCATCACTAGTATATAATCCTGACTCACTTACGATTAGGATATCTCTTTCATTTAAGATATCTTTTCTAGCAGCTAAAATTTCTTGAGTAGTTTGTAAGCTAACAGAAAAATTTTCTAGATTGCGGTTATTAATCCCAATTAAATTTACTCCATCAACAGCCAAAACTTTATCTAACTCTTCGAGAGTGTGAACCTCAATTAAAGGAGTCATACCCAAGGATTGAGTAATTTTAACAAAATAGTTTAAATCTTGTTCTTGTAAAATAGCTGCAATCAGTAGTACTGCATCTGCACCTTTAGCGCGAGCCAAGTAAATTTGATAAGGATAGATAATAAACTCTTTACATAATAGAGGTAAGTCAACAGCTTGACGGACTAAATTCAAGTTGTCAAAGCTACCTTGAAAGAATTTACTATCAGTTAAGACAGAAAGACAACTCGCGCCACCAGCTTCATAGGATTTGGCGATCTCAACTGGCTTAAAATCTTCTCGAATTATTCCTTTAGAGGGAGATGCTTTCTTCACTTCTGCAATCAAAGCAGGATTGGTTTTACCATTTTTTAAAGCAGATAAAAAATCCTTGGGGGGTTCGACAGTTGCTGCTTGTTGACGCAATTTTAATAACGGTAGGCGATCGCGCATTTTTGCCACTTCCGCTTCTTTGTGCCAAACAATTTCTTCTAAAATATGCTGAGGTTTAGCATTAGAAATATTACTTTGATATATCACTTCTCCTGTATTAACGGGAGGATTAGGATTAATTCTTCTAATTTGCATTTTTTGAAGTAGAATCCGACATTACTTTCAAGAATATATTTTATAAGGCTGAGTCAGAATAGTCAGAATAGGGGATTTGTCTCTTATATTTGTTAAATTTAATTAAAATAAAGCAAAATTGTGTAATTTGTTACCACAGTCATTAAAATTTAAGCTATAAGAAACATAAGAAAAATCTAAAATCTCATGATCCAAAGGGACTGGAGACTGGGAGAGGAGGGGAAAGACGAGGGGAGACTGAGAGGAGAGGGAACACATATAAAGATTTGTAGCAATTGATTGCGGAATTGGCATAACACCTAATCACTAATACCTAATACCTAATATCTAACACCTAACACCTAATAACGGAGGTGGGAGTAGCTATTCCCGATTTCTATTGACCTTGTGAAAGATAAAGTACTACCAGTATAATAAGGGTGAGTTCGGCAATCCCCCCTAGAAAACTCAGCAAAAAATCTGATTTTTAGTTCAATATTAAGTTAGATGCAATAGATTAAAGATTAATATCTTTTTTATCTGAGTTTATTAAGGTAAAAATTGAACTTTTTACCGTTAACTAACGTCAATGAAGTATGCAATTAAATAAAGTCCTAAGTTATCCTCAGCCAGCTTCTTGTTAGCTGAGATGGATGAGGTTAAATAGTTCAGAATAGACTGATCCTGCTTTATTTAATTTACCACAGAATGCAGTCGGCGTAGGCTCTGTGGTTTTGCCAAGGACTTCGATCTGAATTAACTTCAGGTATTTGTAAGCCCCTAGTGCGGAGTAACGCTGACCACAATCGTCATAAGACCTTCCACAACAACTAAGGAGTCACAACTGTAACAGATGCCCACAGCCAAAATCGAACAACCAAAACAAACTACAAATTATTCCGCAGATATGGTTCGAGCTTATCTGCACGAAATTGGTAGGGTACCATTGTTAACCCATGAACAAGAAATTGTCTATGGGAAACAAGTACAGACCATGATGACCCTGTTGGAGAAAAAAACAGCATTAGAGAAAAAGCTGGAGCGAAAGCTAAGTCTGAAGGAGTGGGCTGACGAAGTTCAATTGAGTGAAGTAGAACTAAACAGGGTTATTAAGAAAGGACAATGGGCGAAGAAGAAAATGATCGAAGCCAATTTACGACTGGTAGTAGCGATCGCCAAAAAATACCAGAAACGGAATATGGAATTTCTAGATCTGATTCAAGAAGGTAGCCTCGGCTTAGAACGAGGAGTAGAAAAATTTGACCCTACTAAGGGTTACAAGTTCTCTACTTACGCCTACTGGTGGATTCGCCAAGCCATTACCAGAGCGATCGCACAACAAGCGCGGACAATCCGTCTGCCAATTCATATTACGGAGAAACTGAACAAAATCAAAAAAACTCAGCGAGAACTATCGCAAAAACTAGGAAGAAATGCCACACCAGCCGAAATTGCCGTGGAATTAGACTTAGAAACGGCTCAAATTCGGGAATATCTCAGCGTCGCCAGACAACCCATATCTTTAGATGTGCGAGTAGGAGACAATCAAGATACCGAATTATCGGAATTATTAGAAGATGACGGTATTTCTCCCGATAAATATGCGACTCAAGAGTTATTGAGACAAGATTTATTCAGTCTCATGGCTGATTTAACCCCCCAACAAAGAGAAGTTATTTCTTTGCGCTTTGGTTTGGAAGATGGTAAAGAACTATCCTTGGCTAAAATCGGTCAAAGAATGAATCTGAGTCGAGAAAGAGTCCGTCAACTAGAACATCAAGCTTTAACCCAATTAAGAAGAAGAAGAGCTTACATTCGTGAATATGTAGCTAGTTAAAGTTTCTTAGCATTAGTTACGGGATAACTTAATTTGTCTCAAAATTAGATTAAAAATAACTAAAGTACTACGACCCCTGCTAAATATTCTGGTCTTTTAGCAGGGGTTCGTGGCAAAATAACCATCATATCTAATAAATTGGTCTGGAAAAGTGTCAGCTAGACCCTAGATTATATTAAAAGTGGTGTAGGAGTGATTTAATGACACTATTAAATGAAACCTGGAATGGGACAAATAATAAGGGTAATTCCTTGACTAAAAGCAATAAACTAGAACTCTCTAGTTCTTACCCGACAAGGGAATCTATAGAGGGTTGGTTAATTGACAAAGTAGCAGAATTACTAGAATTAAAACCTAATGAAATAGATACGGAACAAGATTTTAGTGAATATGGTTTAGATTCGGCTGAAGCGGTTAATCTTTCAGGAGAGTTAGAAAGTTATTTGGGATGTCGTTTGTCTCCCACCCTACTTTGGGATTATCCGAGTATTGAGACTTTAGCAGAATATCTAGCGACAAATCCTGATGAGCATGACCATTCTAGTTCTAATGGTGGTGGTCTAGAGCTTGTTTCTCCTTTTAATCAAGTTGAACTGAATAACTTATCATCAGAACCTTTTAACAGCGATATTATTGCTAACTCAGAACACAGAGATCACGATTCTGTAATTCCTGAAGAATACTATAATTTTGCCCAACTACCAGAATACAAAAAACTACAACTGAAACTGCAACAAGTTCAGAGCTTGGGTAATGGTAATCCTTTTTTTGTTCCTCAAGAGCAAGTAGTAAATGACACGACTACTGTAAATGATCAGGAACTAATTAATTTTGCTACTTACAACTATATTGGAATGTGTGGCGACCCGAAAGTAGATCAAGCTGCTCAAGAGGCGATCGCAGTTTATGGGACTTCTGCTTGTGCTAGTAGGCTGATTTCAGGGGAAAAACCCCTACATCGGGAGCTAGAAACAGCTATTGCGGATTTTATTGGCACAGAAGATAGTATCGTAATGGTAGGAGGTCACGCCACTAATGTCACCACTATTGGTCATTTGTTTGGCAAAAACGATCTTGTACTCTATGATGCTCTGAGTCATAACAGCATTCTACAAGGATGTTTTCTCTCCGGAGCAAGTTTAGTCGCTTTTCCCCACAATGATTTTGAAACTTTAGAAGAGATTTTACGCGATCGCCGTCACCGCTATCAAAAAGTTCTAATCGTTATTGAGGGAGTCTATAGCACCGATGGAGATATTGCAGATTTACCCCCTTTTATTGCCCTCAAGAAAAAGTATAAAACCTTTCTCATGGTAGATGAGGCGCACTCCATGGGAACTATTGGCGCAACAGGAAGGGGTATTGCAGAATATTTTGGCATCAATCCCAAAGATGTAGACATTTGGATGGGAACTCTCAGCAAGTCTTTTGCTAGTTGTGGCGGTTATATTGCTGGTTCTAATGCTTTGATAGAGTACCTCAAATATACTGCTCCTGGGTTTGTTTTTAGTGTGGGAATGTCGCCCCCGAATACAGGAGCAACTATAGCTGCCATCAAAGTTTTGAAAGCAGAACCTCAAAGAGTGGCACAATTACAAGCTAGAGCTAAATTCTTTCTGCAATTAGCTAAGCAAAAAAATCTCAATACAGGAATGAGTAAAGATTCTCCTGTAATCCCGATTATTGTGGGAGATTCTCTCAAATCTATAGAACTATCGCAAAATCTCTTTAAAAGAGGCATTAATGTTCCCTTTATGATTTATCCCTCAGTTCCCCAAAATGGAGCGCGGTTACGATTTTTTGTAACTTGTAATCACACTGAAGAGCAAATTCGCTTTACTGTAGATACACTAGCCGAGGAATTAGCCAAACTCTTAGATTAATCAGGTTTTTTGCCTAATAAACCAAGACTTAGCTCAAGATGAAGTTTCAGGAAGTATTTTTCTGAGTCTTCATCTTTCTTTATATAACAAATCTGTTTCCTCTTTGAGTTTTTCCTCAAGCCCCTATCTTAAATGTCGCGATTCATCGTTATTTATCAGGAGATTTTTGTTTTTCGACATAAGCCTTAAGTTGCTCCACAGTTACACCACCACAGCTAGCAACAAAGTGGGCTACGTGTCC
>JAAUYH010045227.1_pt1 | contig 24752 bp, 19 predicted proteins | sample 7278061 | NCBI WGS metagenome assembly JAAUYH01 (sample SAMN14350203, study PRJNA611818) | marine sediment metagenome | isolation source: surface marine sediment (0.6m) | place: French Polynesia: Moorea | collected 2018-08 | reverse complement strand
GTAGACTTGTTTTGCTATTTAGGAGCCAGGTAGCGTCGTTTCGGTTGTTTTCATAATTGAAGACAGTACAGGTGCGGTACGGAGTAGAGATCCAGCCAGATCGCTGTACACTACAGTACAATACAATAAATTTACAACGAATTGGGAGCACGGAAACGAAATTGAACTAAGGAGAGGCGGGAGATATTCATCGTCTTGGGGAAAATTGCGTTATTGAGATTGCTTCCGAGGATCTCTGCTTCTTTTCGTATTCTAGATTCTACAGGGTTTGTTTATGCATTGCGAACAGGGAGTCTGGAGCCCTACAAATCACTGCGCCAGGACTGTACAGTACAATATCTGTTATACGAGATTTACTATTCCCTTTAATTCAAACTTGTAGCTCATTACTCATCGTCACCATTACCATCCATGATCTCCTGCCTTTTCTTCTTGGATCGCCGCACTACTTTCACAGTGCCATCTTCAAGAACGAATGCAGGGAGCGAAAGAGGTTCACTGTCCAGTAAGATGTCCGGTCTGTTCCTTGTTTCAACGCGACATAGCAGTTGAAGAGCTCGCTGTACACCTATGGGCAATAAAAGCTTGCTCTTGGTTCTACTAGATACTGCAAGCACGAAGAGAATCATAGTGACGATAGTTAGCAACGCAATCCCAGAAAAGAATAATTCGTCCACAGCTGCGATGCCGACCTCTCTGAACTGTACAGTCACATCTCGACGATTTGCGTACGGTCCCAACAAGCCTAATGTACGCAATAGCAAGCTGAGCCGCAACACACGACCTACTGGCAGCTTGCGCAAAAATTGCATTCTTAGCAGGGTTTTGCGAAGACGTTCTATACAAGCCAGAGCGAAAAGCGGTTCCAATTTCTTAGCTGGACGAAAAGTCAGAATTACATCTGTGGTGGCTGCCATTGCTACAGATGAGCCTTTTGTGTCCCAGTCGGCACTTTCTCCTGGAAATGCCAATGTCAGACTACCAAGCAGAGCCTCAGGAAGGTTTGCATTCTGCAGCCGAGTAATCACAAACACCAGACCCTTAGTATCAGTCAACACACACAGCTCCATCCTTCCCCAGAAAGGATTCAGTATGTTAAACTCCTGTTCTGACTCTTTTTCCTGGCTACTTCCGGAACAGGCCCCAGTGATTGACTGACGGGGTTTGAGAGGATTCGGGAGAGTTTTTGTCCTCTTGTTCACATTGGGATATGCATTTTCAAGTTGCACTGAGACGATCTTGTTCAGAAATGTTTGATTCGTGTACTCAGGGAATTCGAGATCGTGGGTTGCGGTAACATTGAATACGAGGGCAGTAAAATTCTCAATCTTGTCAACGGAAGTACGTGGGATACTTAGAGATTGTTCTACCAGCTTAGAGCATGGTGAATTCCCATCTGTCAGGTTCACGCCGCACACATCTTTGAGAATGAGGTTATTACTCTCATTGCGCTTCAGAACAAACTGGGTCGTCTGGTTGATCAGATGCTCGTGCAACACGTAAGAAGGACGGCTCTCCGGATCTTTTTCTGCCTTGAGGTGCTTCAGAGCTTCAAATGATGTAGGATGTAGTTCTTCTCGTACAGCGAAAACTGGTACTTTTTTTGTATTCCGCAGCAATCGGTCTTGCTGATTCTGCGAGCTCATAATCGAGAAAGCGTCCACCACTTCTAATTTCTTGAGCTCCGTCTTCGGAACTGAAGAGCTCCCATACTCTGTCAATAAGGCGAATGCAATCACCGCTGCGTTGACCATCAGTACAAGTGCTCGCGCGGGCAAGCGATCATGGTGGCGCCCTGATCGGCGGTCATGAACCACATTTGCAGGAGTTAGCCGACCCAGATTTGTGCTCATGATACTAACTGTGTGACCCTGCTCCAATAGACGTGTTGTGCGCTGTGCAACGAAGAATGACCATGTCTCTGCCAAGAGAACGGACACCAGGAACTGCAATACAACGAATTTGACTGCATTCCATGCATCCACTGGCATGTTCAATACCACAGTCGGCATGGTTCTGTACTACAAAGGATGGCCTACGAGACTAGGTTCAAAGTGCTCTGATAGAAAATTTATACAACACAACAATTCACTTTATGTTACTGCATGATTATCAGAAACTGCTACGAATCATGCCCTGTAGTAGTACGGTAAAGGTTTGTGTGCTGAGTCGTCATGTATTTCGACGTCGCACATTGGCGAAGATATCGTAGAGAAAAGTGCACATACAGCTGGATGGTTATCAGGCACTTTACTGAATCGGTTGTTTTTCAACAAGGATGACTAGAAGCATAGTAAATGCCTCACTGTCAAAGGATGTACAATTTATGTTTTGCCACGTTTCCACCTACGGACGCAGTTTGCGAGAACAGGCTCATCTTCATTCAAGATTTGAAATTGCCATGTCGCTTCGCGTTCCAGCGACCATCAAATGGCTTCAGCATGATTGGGGGTATCCGCGAATTGTCTGAATGCCATACTACTAAATCGGGAGCCAATAAGGGGTCTTGATTCAGGTTTTACAATTTGGAGTTTGCTCACCAATCAAGTGCTCACATGCCAGACTTACAAACCGACACAAGCAATAGTGGGACCTTGCAGCATACCGACGGAGAAACTCATTTTGTTCATCCATTTTCCATCAAACATTACTTCAAAACTCTCCTCAAATTCAGACAAGCCACGTATCTATGTTACCAATCAACGTTTTATCTGTAGTGCTCAACCAAGCGAGCAGTTGAAAATAGTAAGTACCTCTACTCACTGGCTGCTGTTCTGACATTCTGCCAATTTCTTGATACACTCATTCCCTGGGTAAAAAAGACCATTTTGACCTTCCTTCGAGGCCTGCAACGCGAGAATGGCTACCGAGCTCAGACTTCCCCTCTACATATCGGTGAATGCATGGAATGCGGTCAGGTTCATCATTCTTGAGCTGTTTGTTTCTGTCGTTTTTTCCGCGCTCTGGAATTTAATTGTGCGGCGCAGCGCAGCGCGCAAGCTGCGCCAACATACTTACGTTACAATGTTCTCCACGAACCTCGGCCGCTTCACGCCTGCCGAAATAGGTTTCTGCACAAGTTCGAAGTCGCCGAGAGAGAGAGAACAGCGGACAAGAGGTCTCGGATATTGTTTGATTGTTGCCGTAAATGTTGTATTGTTTGCATCACTGTTGCTTCTCGAGTATGGCAGCACGGATATGAATCGAATCGTAGAACGCACAGCCCTAATTGTCAATGAAGATTCTATCCGGAGGCATATGGAACGGTTTGCAAAAAAGTCGTTGACCCTCGCCCAAAACCCTTCAAGTGTCCTTGAAGGATTTCAAGAAGCAACTAGACTTGCTATGCGCTTAGAAAAGACTGCACCTCATGAATTACCCTCATATGTGCTTGATGTTCATGCGATCGATTCCAATCTGAGCATTGCTGAGAAAAAGCGTGCTGTGACCTTTGCAGATGTATGTGGTGATGGCGATCTCATGCGCTATCCTGAATGTCAACAGATCCACATGCGACTGTCAGGACAAAAAAGCAACGGCGGAAATCGTGTATTCGCGAATGTGACTCACATATATCCATTCTCCGTGCCTTTTTCTAATATAACCCGTGTATACGACGTGGAACTGCAGGACGCCGGCTTAAGGGGCACATGTCAGGGGCATCGCTTTGACGTGAATAACCGTCCAGAGCTCGAAGAACATTACGCAATGCAAACCGACGCTTGTGTGCTGATAGACGCTAATAGCCGTGTTTATGTGGTGTTTCCGGACACCTTGACATCACCGAAACTAGAATCCGAGAGGGGTCGCGTCGCACTGCACCATCTGCCAGGAGAGCCACACAATTTTATTAGTCTCAAGGATACTGTTATGTTTGAAACGACTGAAGTGAACGTACTGTCGTTCGTACCAAGCATGAAGGTGAATACGGTGGCCGCCACCCTACATCTACTTGAACAAAGGCGTGCATACCATCTTCTGAGCGAAAATGGATGGGACTTTCCGGTATTCGAACAGTACCGCCGCCACATTATGCTGCTATGCCTCGCACTTTCAGGCGATTACTTCGAAAGCGGCGTTGAAAGATTCGACACTAACACGAGGCAAGCTGCTGTTAATCAATTTTTTCTTGCAGGACTGGGTTCGTTGTTGACACTGTCTGCATTTCTCACAACGGCCTGTTTCGTCCTTGGCAGCTCGCAATCCGCTAGTATCCCAGTTGGAATGGACCAACTACTACGAAGAATCCGATCTTTTATGTGTCTTTCCTCAGAGGGAACTGATGGGAATAATTTGAGCTACGTAGACTTCAAGTTGGAAGGCGTCGCTGGCGAGAGATCTAGGGATAGCAGTGAATACTTTTAGGTTTACCGATAGGTGTTTTGCTTAGAATCATAATCTAAGTGCAAGAAAGGTAGTGATCGGATGTAGTTTCCCTTTGACAATTGCAAGGTGGTGCCTCTAATTCCCTAACCAGACAAATCCGAAAATTGTCTGTTTGAGAATTAAGTTCGAAGGAAAAGAACACACCACTGTCTAACATTTTTACCAGTTCTAGCTACGATTCAAATGTAATCTTCGTGTCTCTATCAGAAATTGGGCTGTTTCAAGTTAAAATAGCACAATCAGTGTATTTTAGCAAATTGTTAGGAAGCAATATTCTATTTTGGAAGCGATAAATGTGACGAACCAGACTTCGGCGAGCGTTGTTTGTTTTGCTGAATGTCCGATTGACTCTATAGTAGTGATAAGAACCGCTTAAATAGACTATCTAACTATACTTCGACTCTACTCTAGAAGTTTCCAGAACTTTATCGTGAGCTGGCACAGCTCAACATATCCAACACTTCGATGTGGAACTTATAATTGTTACAATAAATAATGAGCGGAAAATATGAACTTTAGCTGCGTGTGAATCGTTTCCGTAGAAGCCTCAATAGTTCTGCGGAAATGATGAGGCTTTCGTAAAAGATAGACGAAACTTCAATTAGATCGATTGAAACTGTGCTCAACGTAGTTCATGCAGCCATCTTCTTTATAATGCAATGATTTCTGAACCTTTACATTCGAAATTTGAACATAAGCACTCCAATATTCTTTACGGTATACTAAGATGTTTGCGTAATTCTATGTAAAATACTTTGGTGATGTTTTTGGACTTGCAAATTGCAATAAGAGGTAATACATGAATCTTTTTCAAGAACATGTCCACTACTATCACTAGTGCGGAATATCTGTTCTTATCCGTGGAAGCTTGAACATTTAGTCCACAGGAATTATGTCCCGATTCTTCTTGGGCGTTGAAAATTTTTTACGCTTGTTTCTTTCTGATAAATCCTTCATAATCGAAACTCTGGTTGATATTTCACTTCAAATTTGAATCAGTGCACTTAGCGTTTTAGAGAGAGCATTAAAAGCAGTATTTAATTTTCTTTTACATATTCATTTCGTTATATGACTCTTGTCTGAGTGACACTAATTCTACTTAACAAGGAGATGATTCATGTTTTTAGAAAATAGTATCTTTTTCGAAATAGGATGGATATTTGTTAAAACCTCTGGAACAAGATTACAATGATTTTGTTCAGCAAAAATCAACACTTCAGAAGTGTACGAAACTGATTTGTTCCATTCTCATCAATTGTTCAAGGACACTTCCAAAACCAGTTTTGAAGGCATTTTTTTATTATCTCATAAGGTATTTTTAGATTCTATATCCTAAAATTAGTGCTTTACGAAGAACTATTTCACTTTTCCGAGTACTGTATTGCGCTGTTGCTCTTATTATAAACGATTATTCTCCCTGTTGGACTGATTACGGTAGCGCTTATAGCTCCAAAACGTGTGACGAATTCGTGACTACAGATGAGAAGTCTTTAAAATTAAACCGCATTACAAACACTGCCTCATTCCGCACAGGAAAATTCAGGATTTAATTAGATTCGATTCCACTGCCTTTCTAAAAGTATGAATCGTTGGCATTTCATTCGAGTTCTGATCAAAACATTTAAAAACGTTGTATCTATGTGTTTGGTAAGTTTTTAGTTCTTTTAGTCATTTTTCAATACATCTTTTCTATCCTCGCTTCTGAAGGTTGTTAATTAGTACAAGACTTATTTTTTATAATTTTCATGATGCATTTTTCGAAGATGTCTGAAACAGGCTTAGTCCGCCTACAAGTCCAAGTGAATTCAAGATAAATTTGAATTATCCATATCGAACTCCAAAGGAGGCTATTTCTGTCAGTTTCTGTCTATTCAGATTTCAAAGCAGCTTTTTGAGGGAATTGATATTAAATGTTTATAAGTTCTCCTTGGGTGCCTGTATTTTTTTCATTTTGAACAGTAGTCTTGACTTCCAAAATCATTCTATTTCACAATTGGATCTACCTTAGTCATCGTAAGTATTTTATCTCTTCTGCTTAAAACTATCGGGCTGCTCGTTTCATTTCAACTACACAATTTTAGAATATTGAAACTTGCCGTCTAATTCTTGAACGTTATAGGGCACTTGCAGTCTAATTATCTATCTATATATATATATAACAGATGTCCTTATTCTTATTAAAAATCATCAATAATGTGAATTAACTTATGCTAACTTCAGTGTTTTCGATTTCCTTAAAGATCATTTCAAATATCGAAATTCTTTCTTCACTAATTGTTTGTCTTTGGCATCAATTGGGATTAATAGCAAGTAAGAATCACCTAACTTTATTCATTTGCATTCAAAGAAATAGTTCATTAACTTTCCTAATGTTTGATTGATTAAACCGTCGATAAATACAGTTATACATAAAAAATAGTTTTTCTGTCTGTACTCCGATTCTAATTCGATATTAGTCATGATACGTCAGTTCCCAAAAAGGCCTGTAAAATATTTAAATTCAACACCGCCTTTTTCCATAAGAGTCTTTTTTTCTCAGATTGAACGGCATATGAAGCTTCACAGTGAAACACGAGTATAGCTGATCTCATTTTTGTTCATGGTCTATACGAAAATCAGGGCTCAATTTCCGTTCTTTTGATTATTTATTATTAATCCTTGAATTTTTGGCCCTCTGATTCTTTAATTTTACATTGAAACCGCTTTTTCTCACAAGCAAATTAGGGCTTCGACTTGCTTTTTTCTCAATAATCGAGTCAAGTCTTATTGCTCACAATTCATTATATATCTTTTCGAATTCATAGATTTCTTTCCAGTGCTATCTGTACTTAAATGTCCAGATAGTTCGAAACTCTCATCCTTCTGACTTACTAAGCGCGATACATTTTTTTAGCTGCCCCTACAAAAATTGACTTCTATTCTTGTATCTTGTGAATTTAAAATCTCAATTTATACTGGAAACTAATGATTCGTGAATAGTAACCAATTTTATGACAAAGGATGATAACTTGTCAATTCTATGACAATACCTGTGGCGCAATACGCTGTTATTATTGGTGTACATTGCTGCTGCCCCAAGGGTGTCCCCCAAGCATGAGGAGTACTCAAGTAAATAACAATTCTTGTCTATTTCGGGATTATTCTGTAGACTTATAGATGTTAGCGGCAATCAGGCCACATCAAAGAGCTAACATATAGATTTTCGTTTACAGTGACTATTGGTTCCAATACTCTGAAACAGAATTCGGACTGATCTGCTCTAGAAAGAGTACCAATCAATGTATTTTGTGCATCGCAACTTCTGTGCTAGTGGGACTCGTCTTTAGTCATTCGTTTCAAACCTTGTGTGCCACACGAACTAGTTCTTCACAATCAACTACTCTATGCATGTTGTGGAGCTGGATGGGTCTGTTGCGTTCTTTCTACTGTGCTTTGGTTGCGCCAAACTGGTCTCTCTGTCAAGAACGTGTCACGTAATGCGAAGGAGAAGGCTGAGTTTCTATCAAAGTATAGATAAAATTAATGCGCGACGCCTAGGAGAACAAGCAAAACCATTGATATTTCTTCCGCCGCGGAGGCCAAAAACAAGCTGTCGTGCCGCACACACCATACTTTCGCCTAAAAGGAAGATGGAGGTTGCGGGAAGTAGTGCTAATTCTTTTCTTCGAATTAAAAATAGAACATTAAATAAGATAGTAGTAATCCTATCCATTAGAGTTCGCAATGTAAATTCATTTGTGACATTAATTTTGTAGTATTGGGTGAAACTGAATTAGAGAATTCTATAGTCTGCTGCGAAACTATCACTACATGTAATTATTCGTCATCATGGTCTGGTTGGTGTGTCGGCCAGTGATCAAATAATGCAATACAATACCCATCCGGATGGCTGCTGCGAACTAAGGTAGTTTTCTTCAGTTAATCAAGGTTGTACAGCAAAGGGTAATGCAATTGGCGCAGTTTTTTTCAAGAAGAGAGGCAGTTTGTTCTCTCATTGATGAAGTCTTAGAAGAGTGCTATTCGGGTGTAGCATTCTTCAAATTTTGGTGACTCACTTTCTCCACACAGTTGGCGACGAAGGAAAAAATCGGGTTTGCAAAACGCTTGAGGAGTCTGCAATCTAATTACAAGAATTTCATAACCGGCAATTGCCATATTTTCATTAGCACGAAATCAATGTGCTCCGATAGCTAGTACAAAAACAACGGAAACGTACTGCCTCTCGGTAGACTCTTCTTTCCAATCTGCATGCAGATGATCGAACCATACAGTCTCTTGTTCTGAATGCAGTTGCGTTCGTCAGGTTCTTTCAATTCATTTTCATTAGTCACATTGTTAACCGTTTCTTCAACATCTTCAGTATTGGAGAAGTCATCACTAATTCGATTAAAAATTTTGAATTGTAAGGCGAAAGCTGCGTGTGGCACTCAATTTTCAACCTACGTAGTGTTTCGCAAAATCTCCCAAAGCATGATGAGAGTCATGAAATAACTTTTGTTTGATGATTTCAATAGATCAAAAATTCGCAACTGCGCTGGAACTAGGGAGCTACAGGATATCATTGAAATCCTTCGCTGGAAGTTCATTTGGGAGGCACGTTTGTAGTGTATCGACACTTCGCGTGTCGACTTGTTTATTTCTTGCAGAGCATGATGACATACCATTTTGTGTGTCATTTTGTGTGTGCTGTCATCAAAGCTTGACAGGTTGAGCGCGAAGTCTGCATCATATGGTCAGAGTTATATTGTCTTGTTTCATGATTCGTCGCCAAAGAAAGTTATTAAGCTGCTCATAACTGCTATTCGTTGACTGCGCGGAGCAGACTCGTTGTCTCTGATGGCAATCTATGACGGCAGCACACACTCAATCTGAATAATTGTGTGATTAGGGCTTAAAATCAGTTTCTCAAATATTTTCGGGAAGCGCTAATAGCGGCAATACATTACTAGATTACCTAACAAAAACATGTAGTAGCCAGTGAAGCAACACAAATGACTTGAAGATCACTTAATGTACTTTCTACCTCGTACAATCTACACGCCTAAACTTTTTTGAAAGTTATAAAATACTGTCAAGCCTTTTCGATGAAGAGTGCTACCCTTTTAGTTCGCAAAGCATCAAAATTTCTGCAATACCAGAAGGTTTTTGCTTTCAATAAGTCTACAACGGAATTAGTTTTCTCTGCTAGTGAAGTACGACTAGTGAAAATCTTCTTGTCTTTCCTAAACTTTATTTAGATCAAAAAATGAATCCAGATGACCGATCTCACTTACGCTATTGAATCACAGCGCTTGTAAAATGGTTAAAATACTTAATATGGCCGATATATTTAATTTTAACAATGTCTCCCTAAGAGAGTTTGTGAAAATGATTTTTACATTTTTTCTGCATGTTTTCACATTTCCCATGTGTTTCCAGCTAAACTTACATTTCTGCTCAGCACAGTCAGCAAAATACAGTGACGGCCAGCCTCTATAGTTGGTTGGCAACGAGTCGTCAGAAAGCAATAAAACTTTCTGTCACGCGTACCACGCGGTACAAACTTCGAACTCAAGCTGGCTAGCTATGATGACAGCACACTTCATGTGTTTGCTGTTATCAGGCGTGAAAAATGGTATCTGATAAGAAATACCCCTCTGTGAATATAAAATCAGGTAAGTTAATCAATAAATGTAATGCCATACTCACAAGGTCATCTCATTGAGGCAGAGATAAAGACTGTAGCTCGTTATTCATTGCCGTGCATAACATGTGCAGTGTTTTTGGATATTTTCATGGGCTTCAAGTCTGCATCTATGGACAAAATTGCTAATCCTGCATGCTTTTTGAAACAGCAATGTGATGCAAGTACATCTGACTGCTGAACGATCTGAAGGCACTTTGAATTCTACGAGTTCCTCCCAAAACTGGAGATGTTTTCGCTGACTTAGAATTACGCGAAAAATCGTTTATGATTCTATGATTTGATTGTGATTTAACCTCTATGGAACCAAACAAGCGCATAAGAGCTCTGTATGGTACAATAAATTCTCATTCGAAGAAATCGGATGCCTTAAGATGATTTTTTGCCATGGATTAGTGCTGCCAACCGTTTGACTCTTTCAATAATTAATGCGCATTCCACTGCAATAAGTACCTCTGCATTCTGTTTCAAAGAAAGCTACATAGTTACATTCTTGCGTTTCACTCTAGTCTCCGACTGCAAGAGGTACTACCGCTGAAGTATGACCATACAACCACATCAGCTACATAGCTGCATTGTACGCTATCAGTGCAACGAAAAACGTATCCGTATCATTCAGTATTTCGAGATTTACTATCTGCATAAAAGGTGAAGCTTCGTTTGGAATGCTGCTTTCTTGTTAAAACTTTGTTCGACTCTACAACGGAAAACCTGGTTAGCTCTCTCTACGCTATTTTAACACCTGCATGCAACAACCGAGGAATCACGCAGGTCGCTCCCTAGGAGCATGTTCACTCACAAGCAGAGAGGGAACAAGTTCCGAGGAGATCGACCACCGAATCGCCAAGACTTATGGCGGCGCGATATCCTAGACAAGCTCGATCGCAAGATAGGCTTCTCAAAACTGTTTCGGTCGAAGACCAGTAGGAGAATATCCCGCGACTGTCTTGAAACTACAAATTCTAAGTTTGGGCTTCTATGTCGCCAGACAGCACGACAGAAGTCACCATTACTCTAGATACAGCGGCTGTTTCCAATCTTTTTGGAGCGAGAGACCTACATGATGGATTTCAGTCTGCTATGACTGTGTAGAAGCCCATTTTTCCAGAAAATTTCGTTGACGCTCAACTCGAGTTAGAGAACGCTACATTTCAGATGTTCTAATCATCGGACCACGTGCTTTCAGACCTATCCTATGGTGAAAGAAGAATTCCGAAAAAGGACGTCGAAATATGAGAGATGTAGTAACTGGCTATTTACCTGACTTTGAATTTTACTTTCCTTCTTGTCGCACAATTCTTCCAGGAGGCAGAACGAACACCACCACCGAACTCGGCCAGAAGAGGCTCACCAGATGGGGAAGTGTAGCGAACACCCCAAAGGGGGAAGAGGCTAGTGCAGAACCTCGATCAAAACGGTAGCACCGCCCTAGGTAAGGATGCTGGCCCCGAGAGGGATGGAGAGAGAAAGAAAAGGAATAGGTATGGGTCGACGACGATGCAACAAGACCCACCCGGACGGGATCGGGCATCTCAGTAACCCTCCCTGAGGGCGGATCCAGCAAGGGGACGCTCATGGAGTCGCCTGAACTAGTCGCTAGGAGCAAGAAACGTAGCAAAACTAGTGCCAGACAACAGCTGAAAATCGCAAGCGTTGCGCGCTGAAATCTGTCCACCAGTGCACAGGCCATATCGAGTATCGTGAAACAACCGACTCGAACTGTACGATGGCTGATACAACCTCTCGGGAGAGTGTAAGGGTCGGGCCCTATGTGACAACTCGAAGGATTTCCTGAGTTTCCCCGTGTACCGCGTGCCCCATGGAAGGAATTGTGCCGTTGTGTCGCGCTTCGTCGACAAAGAAGGCTACGGTGTTTGAAAGCGCGCGTATTCCCCAAAGGTGGCGGAGACCTGTGAGTGGAGGCACTTAGTTGTGGTGCAAGCGCAAGATTTAAGGCCACTGAGGAGTGGAATGGCGGCGAACGAGACCAAAGCGCTGTACCCGAACTTAATTTGTGTGCACCGCGCACGTTTCATCACCTCAAAGAAAGATCCTTATAGTGAGAGAGCCCAGGCGTTGAATCCATATGAGGAGCTCGGTTGCTCGACCTGGTTCATCCGGTCACCATCTGGGGAGCCGTACTTGCGCCGCATTGCTAGCTGGCAGAAGGAGACTGAAGGTGAAAAAGCATCCCCTGGCATGGTAAGCCAACGAGAGGGCCCTGTGCCTGGGTCTGCAGTACCCACGGAACTTCCGTTTCGCACGCCAACACCGCAGTGACTAAAACCCTGATGGGGAGCCGCGGCCGTACGCAAAGCACTTTCAAAGCGTGCGCTATGGCCTGTAACAGAATACACGGACGGGGTTCCTGGTCCATCATCATAGCAAGAAGTTCGTCCTGATAGGGCCCCGCGAGCGGGTCGGCCGCAATGTGCTTTTCTCCCCGCGGTGAGCTCATCATCTCTGCAGCCCCCATGTTTTTGTTCTGCGCGCTTCCACCGGTGGTGACCTATTACGCGCACCTGCTGACACATTTCAACGTATCGGGCATCTAATTTGGTCGTTTCTCGCTGTGGAGAAGGTTGCAATGTTGTGCACGGCGTGCCATATGCAGGTCTTCGACCATATGAAGATGTGGTGGTTACACCAGTTCGTGAGAACTAAGTCGGTTTCGTTGAGTGAAGAAGCGCTGGCCGGCTTCCTTGGGAACTTGACTAACCTATGGAAGTTCTGCGTTCTCCTCCATAGGATAGAAGGTCTGATTCGGAACAACCAGGGGACAGCTGGGAGAACGTGAGCGAGGTCCTCCGCCAGTTTCGTCGAGAAGAAAAGCCCAATGGGTATGAAGCAGGGCGGTACGGGAAGGGCAGCGACTTATTGTTCTTTTTGTGGTTCGTAGACCGCGAGCTCCCCTCCAGGGAGGAGGTTCGCCATTATCTGGAACACTTCCCTCGTTTTCCCGCTGGCCCCCTGTGGGGCAGGATTGAGACGCCCCCACGCGGACAAGTCATACCACGACGTGGTGAATGGGGCTCACCCTGCCGTGCGCGCGCCAGCCTTGGGGGAGTGCACTCGAACAAGAGTGGAGGGATGAAGACCTTCTCGAGGGAGACGAGCCGCAAACGCTGCGGAAGATACGTACCGATGGAGCAAAGGCCGGCGTTCTCCTGGCAGTGGTCTACGGACAGTCATCCGTGCTGATTCTGCCCCGTCGGGCACACCTCCTAGGAGCGGAGACAGTGAAGGAGGTTTTAGGGAACCAAAGCACTTCATACGGTTCCCCGAGCCTAAGTCGTTCAAGCAGTTCCCAGTCCGCCCGAATGGGCAGAGGCCGAGTGGCATCCAATGTGCCAATCTGCCCGCAGGAGGAACGTGGAGTCGAGGGAGAGATTTAACCGCAGTCCTAAAGTGGGAAGGCCGAAGCAGCTGTGGAGCGCCCCTCACAGCGCAGTTGTCTTGGCAAGTTGTCACAACTCCGCCCAGGCGGCTTCGGTGGGCCTTCGCAGACAAGCGTCTGCTCGGAGGTAGATGCCCCGGCAGTGAATGACGACCAAGAAAGGTTTATCTTCCGTACCCTATCCAGTCCTCAAGGGAGAGCTCCAGAGATCACCCAGGGTGGTGAGGGCGAGGATGATAGTCCATTTCCGCCAAGTGGAGGAGAGAAGCGCAGGAAAGGGAACTGCAAGTGGTGGTGACTCACGTCAGCCAGTTTGCAGGGAGCGGTGCAAGATCGAGCGGTCTCCCGCTTCATGCGGTTGAGGTCTCGACTCCTAGTTCTCCTACCCCCTTGGGTGGCGTGCCCACGACTGGCGCCGTACGCGTCGGCTTCAATCCCGATTTCGGGTATGCCGCTATCGTCCGCGATTAAAGCATCGACGTACTCCCGCGGGCGGGCAGAGTGCCTGTAGCCCACTCAATGGGTGCCGCGCCCTCCGAGGAGGTAGCGAGGGGCATACTCCATATTCGACCGCCGGCAGCCTCCGGGGCACGTTCTATCGTCTTCACTCCGCCGCCTTCGGATGAATTCGACGAGACCGACCCCCTTGAGCAATTCTGAGTGTGTTGCGCCAGCGTCCGTCTCCCGTTGAGCATCGGATGTTCTATTCTTCTGATTTTTGCTTCTTGTTCTTGATGTATGTCGTATAGTTGTATTGTTCCCGTTTTGCTCCCCTCGGGGGTGTCTTGTTGAAAACATGATTGTTTGTTTGTTGAATGCGTTTAGACAGTCAACTTCCGAAAGGGAGCGCTATAAGAAAGGAATAGAGAGGGTCCATCCCACTAGTCAGCGACAGATGCGCACGGACCGCAGTATCTGCATCGTCTCCAAGTATTCGAAATCGTCCCCAAGTATTTTATATCGACCCCAGTGGGTCGTCAACATCTTCCTCCCCATGTGAGCGTTGTTCAGCCGACTCGGACGTGGCAAATATTTCCCGGCAGCGATGTTTTTCCTCGTTTGCAGTACCCCGCTACGGCCGAGTGCGGCAGGTGCACAGCTGGTTCCCACGTCTGTATGGTCTGGTATGGCCACTTCAATCGATACTCCGGGTCCTGTCGCAGTTGTTGCAGTGGTTGTTAGGCCGCTAAAACCGAATGTGAATACCCAGTGGTCCGTAAGCGCCTTTGCCAACTCCAAGGAGTTTGTTACTCTGAGATGAATGGTTCTGACCAGCTTTAATAACCTGTCCACAATGACCAGGAGGTAAACATTTCCTCGCTTGGTCCGTGGCAGCTTCCCAACGATGTCCATTCATACTTCCTCCAGAGGAGTAGTTGGAGGGAATAGTGTGAGTCTCCGCTCGCGTTTGTGTAGTGAGACTCTTTCTTCCGCACAGCGAGTGCAGCTTTCTACCAGCTGGTAGCAGTCCAATGCAATTAGTAGCCAGTAGTACTGCCGGCGCAACGACTGGTATATGCATCGGCCTCCTTCGTGTCCCACACAGACGGTGTCACGCTCCAAGGGGAGAAGTCGAGGCTGTAGGCGACTTGGAACGGCATAAGCCGGTGGGTCGTAAGTATAGGCTCAAGTGTTCCGTTAGCGGGATTAGTGTTGAACTCCAGTCTCTTTCTCCTCTCCAAATGCGATGTTATCTGTCGACAAAGCGGATCATTATACTGCTACCGCAGCATTTCAGTGACCGAGATTTGTTCGGATAGAGGTTGTGAGGATAAGATGTAGCACTGTACCTCGTAATCATAGTGCTCGGTTGTATACCATCCGGACGGAACGTGAGAAACAGCGTCCGCATGCGTGCTGAGTCGCCTCGTTTTGTGGTGGAAAACTAATTCGTATTCAGACAGGCGCAGGTGCCACCGCATCAATCTCCCCGAGAAACCGACTATTTCCAATAGCCACCGGAGGCAGTCGTGGTCGATGTCCATGTTAAATTCTTCTCCTAAGAGGGAATGGCGGCAGGTTGTGATGTCTTATATTACTGTTAGGCATTCCTGCTCACTGATGGACGAGTTCATATTTGCAGGAGTTATCTTTCGTGACTAAAACCCAATGGAAGAGCGTTTGCCGTCGCTTTGCGTCTGAATTGTGAGCAATTGACTTGGTAGCAGGTGGCATCGGTGTCGATAGAGTAGCGTAACCCTCTTTTCGGGATGGACAAGATTGAAGGTGCGGTAAGCGCGTCGACCAGCGTTTTAAAGCCAACTTCTTCGTCTCCTAATGAGAACAGCGTTTTGGGGTTTCTTCGGAGGATGTCGTAGAGCGGTCGAGCTTTATCTGTGTGGGTGCGGATGAAGCGACGGTAGACGATCACGAATCCCGGAAGCGATCGCAACTCGGTTGGTGTACTCGGGAGTTTAGCTTCCTTCAGGCATCGCACATGAGACTCGTCTACCGAAAGGTGCCTGGGCATACAATGTGCCCGAGGTATCGGAGTAATTCGTAAAGAATAGGCAATCCTTTAACTTAAGTGACACGCTCGCTTCGCGGAGGATCGAAAGGATTTCGTCTTCATGTTGAAGGTGCTGCTCCGCTGTAGCGGAAAAACAATCACGTCATCGATGTATACGAGGGTAGCCTGCTAGCTACGGTCCGCGAGGATTATATCCAGTGCCTGTTGGAAGCTCTCTGGCGCATTGTGGAGTCCGAAAGTCATTCGTAAAACTCAAACATCCCCGAAGTGCGACAAAAACCGTCTTTGAAATTTCCTCTTTCCTCATGGGGGCTGCTAGTAGCCGCTGTTCGCATCCAGCGTGGTGAAATATTGGGCGTCACCTAATTAATCGATACAATCGTGCATTTGAGGAGGAGATAAGAGTCGCGTTTCGTCACCAGATTCAGGCGTCAGTAATTGGCTTAGAACTGCAGGGAGCCATCCCCCTTTGGAGCGAAGACAACGGATGGGGCCCAGACAGACTTGTCGGGACGTATCGCGCCGTCCGTCAAGATACATTCGATTTACTGGTCCGCAAAGTACCGATTGCGGTTACCTGCCCTCCAGGAAGCTAAGTGCTCCGGCTTTGTTCCGGGTGGCAATTTGATTGCGTGCTCGGTCGCGTAGATGGTGCCAAGTTTTCCATCCTACATCGGAGCGTGCTTCCGCAAGATAGTCCTGGCCCGGTCGTGCAGCTCCCTGAGGATGTAGAGTAGGTCTATATCCTCAATCATGGGGCCCGATTCCTCCTGCTCCCTCGGTTGGGCTGATGCCGTGTCAGGTTGGGTATCCAACGCCTAGCTTCTCCTGTCTCCTCACGGTTATGCTGCTTACACTTGCGGCTACTCTCCCTTTCTGAACAAGCACCTGCGAGCGGGAGAGATTGGTGACGAGGATAGAAAATGATATGTACGCACGGCACTCCGCCTTCCTGTTGGCAGCGATGAACCGGCGCACCCCATCGGGAGGGAGAGATTCGAAAAAATTTTCACACGTTACCGTCGCCTGGACTAGCATCCACTGTAGAGAGTTGGGATCGAGGTGTATCTCGCTTCATACCCTAACGAGGAATGGTGCTGGTTCCGCGCCCGGTGTTGGGTGGGCTCCTTACTCGTTGTCTTTGTCGACTCGCTGAAGAGATCGCGGCTGCCATCCTGCATCCCAATGTAGTGGTCGAAACACATGATCCCCCTAATGTAGCGGTTGCTGAAATCGTTACCCAAGATAAGGGGTACTTGTAAACGTTCACAGACTAGAACGTCAGCAGACACGCGGCATTTGCCAACCTGCAACACTTGTTTAAATCGATCCAGAAGCGGAAGCGGGCGCACATTTGCATCGAATACATATTATTTGGACGCCGGTCTCATCTTTTCATTCCACCCACGAACGATATTGTAACACGCAACGCAGTTTGGTCTCGCGCCGGTATCAAGCACAGCCCTCCTCCGGGGTGAGCTTTGCCTCTGTGAGGCCAACTTTCGCGTCTATGCGGTAGTTCTCCCTTGCGCGTACGAAAACTTGAGCTTTTCCCTCCTTGGAGACAGCGAATTGCGCCGGTGATGGATGTCGTCTATTGACGTCAGGGGTAGCAATTTTACTTGGCTCGAAAATCTCTCTTCGGGCTGTGCCTGAGAAGTTGACTCTGGGACCAGGCTCCTCTCTTACTCTTTTCCCGAGAAGGCTACAGAGAGCTCCCTCGGGGTGGGCATGCTATCCGTCGGCGGGACAGTCTTCGAAAATGGGTTCTCGATGGTGCCACAGTGTGCTTCATTCCTTCCGTTCAGTACCCCTTTAGTGTGTCCTACACCTCCCTGGGGACGCGGAACTTCTATTCGGTAGAAAGGTCTTCGAAATTGGCCATCACTGAGTTAGCCCGCTCACGGAGGTCTAACGAGCAGGCGCTCGCGAAGTGTTCGCCGACCGTGTAACACCGCCAGCACACCACTTTCTGACCACTGGGTGGAGTAGGAGCACGCGGTTTACCTCTCTGGAGGATGGTACGTGGTCTGGGGTCGATCCACTCACGATTCCTATAGGAAAATGTTCCCCGAGAGATCGGTCGCACTACTCCGGAACGCGTCTGGACCATGTGGCGGTACATGGCCAGTGCCTCACGCCCTCCATTCTCAGTCCCCGCGGGAGTCACTATCCTTCTATACGAATCTGAATCTGTCTCTTCGCCATCCCGCTCTTTCTTCGGGGCGATCATGCTGACCTGCTGACGGCCGGCCTGCTTGAGCGCCGGTCGTACAGTGTAGTGTCCTCCTGCGCTGCTCGTGCGGCTGATGCGGCAGAAGGCGGCTCGGACAGTTTCCCCCTCTGTTTTCGAGCGGCGGAAAACCGCAACCTTTTCCACTTATGGGTTGTCGTCGCGGTAAGCCCGCTTGTGTGGTCAGATTTTCGGGTCGAGCACCTCGATGAAAGTCGTCACCAGCGACTTCTATTTCATGTAGAATCCGGCACGCGCATGTGCAGCTATGAAACGGGTATGAAAAAGCTTCTTGAACTTGCTCTTAGTTGGTTGCAACTCACCTAAGCCGCGCACTTTAGAGCGCTTCGGCCGTGCGAACAATCTTCCGCGGGGTTCAGCGTACGGAACGTTCCGAGTCGGTCGACGTCGCTCCAGTACTGGCACTGCTGTCATCCTCCGAAGAGGTGTCGTACCTGATGCGTCGAAGGCGGCGGTTGTGGCCCTGGCGATTACTGCGACTTCGGAGAGCCGAGCAGCGAGAGAAGAGGGTGTAAGGCAGCTGTTGGTGGGAAATATTTTCCCCTGTTGGGCAGATGTGCGCCTGAAGCGCTTGAGCCGGTACGGGCGGCCCCACCGGTGGAGGAGTGACTGACATTTCTGCTGGCGGGTATTGTTGTTCCAGCTTACACGCACTGCCAATCAAGTGCTCCCTCTAACGATCGCGGGTTTTGTTCAGCTGCAGTGCCTCGACAATGGTCTGCATCTGGGCCACGGTCTCCGTCAGCCTTCCGATAGCGGACTGCTGCTTTCCCTAAAGATGGGTGTACATGTCGTTGCATGTGGTGGCTATCAGTTCCGACTGAGAGCTTTGCCGAACTTTCGTCCTATGGAGGTTGCTGTGCCGTGCAGCTTCTTTTTGGCACCACGGCGTACTCGTCGGCGGGCTGGTTTATTCTGACCGGCAATGGGGGCGGTGCCATTCCTGCCACTTGTAGAGCCCGAGGGGGAGGAACCTTTGGAGGCGGAGGGGGGCCTTTGCGCCCAGCTGGTGAGCCTAGTTTACAACGCCTGCCAATTTCTCAGACTCTGCTCGGCCGTCGCCCACCGCTGGGATAGAGCGTTATGAGCGCGTCCCGCTAGCGGGTGGGCTGTTGCGTGACATAACGGATGGATCCGGAGGATATTGACTGCCCTCGACGTTTCTTGCCATCCGGGCATGTGGTAAATGTCCACGAATCGCCGTGTCGTGACGGCAATAGATATGCTCTCTGGGATCTATGCTATCGCCTTAACTGGGAATGCGTAATACTGGTGCTGATTGAATGTCTACCCCTACAAGATGCACGACTTGTGCTGGTGTGTTGAACTGAGCTTGAGTTCCAGATCCTCACTGGAAGTGCAGCAGAGAAAGCAATCTGCGTCCACCTGGATGTATTGTCGGCGCACCTACGCACCTCATCTGAGGATAGAATAGTAGCCCCACCTGAGACGTAGAAGAAGTAGGAAGAAGAGGGTAAAATCAATTCCTCTCGCACCCACCAGTGGGCCTTGTTAGGCCACTTCTAGGTAAGGAGACCGAATATGGGTTCAATCGAACCAGAAGGCAGGACAAACACCACCGCCAAACCCAGCCAGACGAAGGCGTAGCGAACACCCCAAATTGGGAAGAGGCGACTGTACAACCTCGAACACAACGATAGCACCGCCCTCGAGAGGGATTCCTGGAACGAGGGGGATAGTGGGAGAAGAACAGGAATAAAGACGGGTCGCAGACGACGCAACTAGACCACCCCGGACAGGATCGGGCACATCAATAACCCTCCTGAGGGCGAATTGGGCAAGAGGGCCCTCACGGAGTCTCCTGCACCAGTCGCAAGGAGCAATAAGAGGCAGGACCGGTATCCGAAAATAGCATCCCCTTTTGGGGCAAGCAATGCACCACATGTGAGAAAGCTCCTATGTATGCCCTCCGTGTAATGTAGGGAGCAGGCACCATGTCCTCGCGATTTAAACGTCGCCCACTAGTGAGATGTGATAGACTGTAGCACCACACTTCTTAAACAAGAGATTGCAGCTGTGCAACTGGTAACAGGTGCACAATAGCGATGTTCGTCTGATGCTGGCGAAACACGTAAAGAAGTATTTGATTCAGTGCAGAATACTGTCCGTCGTATCCAGCGCGTAAACAAAGTGCGCACTGTCTCGCAGATGCCATATTGGCAAGGTTAAGCCGAAAGGGAATTTGACGCGAAGGGGCTTGAGAAATTGATGAAACGAGAGTTGTTACGCCAATGATTTCAGGGTGGGCGTTGCCCGCTGTATTGGTGGCGCAAGAAGACTGTGCACTGCGATTCTGCGCTGAATACCACAATATTTATAGTCTCTCTCGGAAGAATGTCTATCGAAGTCTGCGAATCGCGAAATGTGTAGAAAAATTGGGCAAAGATAATTTATTTACGACTCTTGACAAACTGAATGAAAATACACGCTGGAATATACGAATTAAGCTTATGCTGTTGGGCTTGTCCAATTCTGTATCGAATTTTCATTGCAAGCTGGATATTGTTTTGTCCAAATTCAAAATCGAACTCGTGTTCTTTGAATTGACGATGTGACTATATCGTCGAACTAAGCCCAGGACTAATCAAATCATGTAGACGGAGTCTATATTCTATAAAACCAGGCGAAAATATCTCTCAAATTGAGGAAATGTGAGTTCTTCTGCCGGCACATTTACTGCTCTGGACATAGAAAATATCTTAGATGTCTGAACAGATTCAAACATTTAGAAAGCACTATGAGAGGCCCGTCTTTCTGAAACAGTGACTCAGCTGCTTCTTTTTAAAGTGACAAATGCCTTTCGCAAGCTTGCCATGAATTCTGCAATAGCCTCATTAACGCTTTGTAAGTAACGGAAAGGCCTACTAGATGAGTGTAAGCGTTGCTCGAGACACCCTGTCGCGTTCGACGAAAATGCAAAAGTTACTCCTACGATTAGCATTTATCATGGCTTCACTACCAGTCCTTGTGTTACCGATCGAGGTCTGCTGATTCACTATTGACATGTGTGCATCTTCTAAGCTGATTGAAGCCACGATATTGCAGCAAGATGCTGATGGCCCAAGAAAGCCAAAATATGAAAATTAGACTCTACTCATAGTTCGGAGTGGATATAGACCACGCTGCATTGAAATAGCGTCATACAGTTAACGGCATATCTCTTCTTCTTATGCAATGGTGTCTCACGCTCTTCTCCTCAAATTACATAAGCAATTGCGATAAAGAAGAGTTCAGTAGTGTTGCAGGCATGCTTCGACATATCCCATCTTATCGTAATGCCCAATTCGATATCGACATTGAACCAACGTTATTTTCACTCATCGATATACGCGAGAGCGAACAAGTATTGTTTTCAGACATACATTGGCGCAATGGTGAAGAATAATGAATTATCTGGCAGAACTTGACGGCAGCCTCGATTTCTTTCATGTGATGACAGTGTACCCACCCGAGTCCGAGAAAATATGCTCATCGAACAGCACACCGTGCGTTCAGTGTCCAAGAATCTTCCAATACAGTGTAGTACCTAGAGACGAACTACCACACTGAATGGTACAAACCTACGCTGTCAATAGCGTCGCAAACGTTTTTGGTGGAAACCTGCAGCCATCGGTCCGATAGAAAATTGTTCTAGCATTCGTTTACAACAGCAAAATTTATGAATTAAATGGAAAGTCTCCGTACAATTTAGGATTTAGTAATATTTTACCTCTTTGATAATACCAATCTGTGCCTTCTGATTCTTCGGCAAGGCAGATGCACTTCAATTTTTTTAAAAACATCAGAGATATCGTGCAATACACCTAAAACAATTCTAATATTTGACAGAAATATTCAAACGAGACTCCAACTGAAGGATACGGTGAGCGCTCTCTCAACTGTTCGGAACTTAGTCTACGCCCGACGTGACCCGAAGCCAAAATGGAAACGCGTGCCCAGCTCATGTGCTGAAGGACCCTACTGAGTTGGCAGAGTCTTCTCTGATGTGCGATTCATCGCAAAGACCGCGATTAATAAGTATATAAAAATCTCTTGGGAGTAGCACTTCCGAGACGCAAACCCAATCTAAGTGACTAAATTATTCTGGGCCAAAGAGCAATAGTGACGCTACTTTAGGAAAACAGAAGACTAGTGAATTAAAAAAATCGGAGTTTGAACACCAAGTCGAAGCCTCTAGACTAAAGAATTGTACAAAGAATAGTAGGAAATTGCCGGAAGAAAGCCTAACTTATCAAATCGTGGCAGGACAATTTAAAATGGACTGTGTACGAAGAAAATATGTGGGACCCAATCAAGGTCGTACGCAAGGAGCAGGTCCCATAAAATTGCAAAAGGAGAAGACTAATTACATCTCGCAACCGCTACGAAGCACGGTCGATTTAATTTCAGTCTTTAATTATCATGGCTTGCGTCGCGAATACAGTTGCGGAGGGAACTCCTTCCGATATCATAGATTAAAAGCGCTGCGAAATTTCGAAAGAGAAGCCGATGCCGATAAATCGAAAGCGCAGCAAACAAGGTTACTTTGGCGCCGAGATTTAGAAACAGAGAATACAAATTGGCCAAAAGGAGTACCCACTTCGTCGTTTAGGTAATTAGGCGAATTAAAAAAGCCGCAATCTGTGGAAGGTATTTTTCGCTAAAACATCTTTGACTTCCAGTAGCTACGGGCTATTTTTCGAGGCTAAAGCGTACGTAGAACGCTGATAGCAACCACTTGCCTTCTGATAATTCGCAGTTGCTAAACGTCCGCACTTATTGATAATTCGTGGAAAGTAAGCGCTCTGTGTCACTGCAAAAGTAGTAGCTGGTAGGACAACCTAAATTACAAATAATTCTCGGCTCCACGCGCCAAGCGCAGAATTTTCGCGCCACGCTCCTGATAAGACACAACGAATTTCAAATCCGGCGAAAACGGAAGGCTTGCTTTTTCTTTTCTAGAAAACGTTTTCATTTCATAAAAGTATGAACAATCGGAACATGTGATTCATGCACTAGGATATCACGGCTAGCAGTAGGCCGCATTATCGGTATTGCTTAGTCTGATTCAACCGAGAGAGCTTGTGCTTGCACTTACAATTCTCTTCGCTGCTCTCTGGCGCTCATGTCTCTGACCATGGTCATAAACGTTTGCGAACATACAGAGCATTTCGATCATACATAGCTGCACTGTTATCAGCTTAAAAGGGGAAAAAATTCTGAAAGGGTCGACCTCGACAAAGGCTACCGAAAAATTATTCCGATTGCCTACCACTATTCTCCCGCTCCTTCTCGCAACACTGACTTGAATTCGCAGAAAAAAGTGGAAAGCGAACTTGGAATTGAAATATTCTTATTCTTTTACCGACATTGAGCATTTTGCTGTTGGAAACTTGGAGTGGCTTAGCCGCTTAGCAAACATCTGCGATTGCTGCAAACACAAATTGAAATTTGAATTATACTGAATTTAGCGATTGTGCAAAATCCGGTCTAGTTCGTTTTCGCTTTACAGTGTGGTTTTCACTACTCCGCAGTCACCAAGTTCAGTATGCTCAAATTTCAATTCGATTGCTGTTCAGTCTGATACACTCATAAGCACATCTGTTTTCTGATCCTTGTTCGGAGCAGTTACAATCACAGCCCACCACGTAGTTTGAGAAGCTAGTTCTGCGCAAGTAAAAGCAAACGAACCGTCAATTTTAGCGATGCTATGTACTGTACGCAGTACTGCACAATTGTAGGAGTAGACCGCACAAACCGAGATCAGTGCATGCACATGACAGTAGTTTTTTTCTCAATTACCAGCCACATATTTCATAAAACAAAACGCTTCTAAGCATATGACCACCTGCTGAAATCTTCAGTGCGCTGCGACTAAACACCTGTCGATATTGATGGATGTTTTATAGCAGGATTGTTTCAGACAGGCAAAATAACTTCAGAACTGCTTGGAAGGCTCTATTCAAATTCGAAGCATATGACGCGAGATTAAAGTACTCAATTTGTATTTCTAACGCAGTACCACTAAACCTATAGAATGTAGCCATCATGAAAAGAATCATGCCGACAATTATTTCAAAAAGCAAGTACGCTGATTCAAGAAGAATAATAAGGTAGCTTTATTAGGAAAACTATGTGAGCTAGCTTTGTAACGGTGATGTAGGAAGGTTTCAGTTGTAGGGATAGATTCTTTTCGCCCAGTTTGACCTGCTGCCTATAGGAACGCTGGGCCAATTTTCACCCACCAACATTATTGAAATAACTAGTGAACCTAACCAATCAATGGAAAGCAAGTAGAAACGGCAAAACCTAACCACAAAATCACAGCGACACAAAAAGTAATAAAATTGTAACCAACACAAAACAGTTCTTACATAACTCCTAAAACAGACCAGGGCACTTCCTCGCTGGCTGCACGGATTCATTTATATTTTGTAGAATGCGTTCGTCGTAGCCTCGGATGCCAATCTACTGGTGTAGATACCGAATCATCAGCGTCCGGCAGTTTCTGCGGATTCGTTCTTCGCCGCGGGCTTAAAAATTCCTCTAATCAAGCTTTTGG
>JAAUYH010226162.1_pt1 | contig 24775 bp, 9 predicted proteins | sample 7278061 | NCBI WGS metagenome assembly JAAUYH01 (sample SAMN14350203, study PRJNA611818) | marine sediment metagenome | isolation source: surface marine sediment (0.6m) | place: French Polynesia: Moorea | collected 2018-08 | reverse complement strand
CAGCAGTGCTGTTAAGGATAGAGTTCGTTAGGTTCAAATTAGTCTAATTAAAAAGCTAGGTTAATCATATTACACACCTGATTCCCGTTAAGGTTTAATCCAAACATAGGAAAGTAGGTTTATGACAACTAGCTATCAGAACTACCTCTATTCCGTTAAAATTTGTCAGAGTACTTCGCTACGATCTAAATGAATTCTAATTTCAATGTACGCAAAAATTTCGATTTCAACTTGGTTTCTATAGCGGCATCATTACCGAGGGACGATAAGTCCTTGCGTGTGTCGCGCCATGCGCCGATCTGCGCTCTGCGCTATTTGTCTGCAGAGACTGCGCGTTCTGATGCCGAGGAGCTACGGCACAATGCATGTATGGAACTGCTGCGCTTGCTGATGCGCTACGATGTCGGCAGTGAGGCGGAAATGCGAGCGACGGCGCCGAACGAAGCGGAAGCGACAGATTCCGACAATGAGGCAGGGAGCAGCGTGACGGTGGTCCTACTAGGAGAATTGCACTGACTGAGGCGCTAAGTCGGCATAATATCATGTCGTATTCACAAAATGTGTATAATATCGAATTTATAGCGAATGTTTTCCGCGTCGACTGATGAAATACTTTCGCTCGAGTCTACGGAGCATTGAATTGAATAAATTATTTTCTTATCTGCTCAATCTACGATGCCTTAACAGTACTGTTACCTATTCTACTTATACCAACAAATTTTAAATAGCCTACTAGAAACGAGGTGATGCATTCACTATCACTGTATTCCGGAACGAATCTTTTATCAGTTATTTAAAATTTTCGATTTTTAGGGTCACGAGTAAACTTAATCAACATGGCTATAAATTTACTCTACGGATTTCTTGAGGAAAAAGTGTTTGTTCCTTAATAGAGAAAAGTGTGGAGAGAGTAGGTTATTTACATCCTACGAGTCTATAGAAAAATTATTACTAGTGAATTGTTACGGGATCTAGTCGATTAAGTAGTTGGTTCGTTCGTGTCGCGGGAGCCGATTAGGCTGGTTAACGTTTTCGACCGATTACCATTCCTAGGTTTACTCGCACCACCACTGATATTATGACCAATACACAAGGTTGATAGGCACCCTATTTCTAATCGAGATGATACAAAACGGTCTATTTGGTGCTATGATCAAGGAGGTCCTCTGCCGAAACCAGTAACGGTACCTGGATTCGTGAGTGACCGCATTACTATTTGTTAAAACTCAGAAATGCTTTGTCTTCGAGCCTTCGGAGTGTGTGTCGAATAATCACAACGAAATGTTCGAATTCTCGAGGCAGATCGCACATTCAACCGAGATGATGTCTAATTCGTTCTGCAGTCGCAGCAAGGGTGCGTACGTCAAATCGCTATCAAGGCAGTAGTGAACGATAGAAAAATCGGTTTCAGTACTTGAGCTGCTTGCAATGTTGGTAGAAAGACCTTATGCACGCCAGCAAAACAGATCGCGTGAGACTGGTCGTGAACGCGATAGCACAGGATCAAAAGCTTCGACGCAAGGCGCTGATGCAAAGAATTCTTTGAGCCGGGTTGCCGGAAAGCGAGATGACTCCAAATCGTCTGGACAAGTGTCGTCGTCACTTTCACACACACAAGTTCGTGCTCGAGATTCTGCAAGTCCATTCACTCCAACTATGAGATACCTCTTACTCAAAAGATATAGACGCTCCGCTCTCACCGCAAGTAAGAGGCAGCGAAATTCAAGCGATGCCACTCTAATATCATCGTCGAGAAGAGCATCTTCTTCATTGGGAGAAGGCCCGTCGCGGACTGTCGATTCTGGACCGCCTTCACATGTCGAGTCCACAAGTCCTATGGATCTCAATCTCAGTACACTAAATCCACATGCTATCCCATTCAATCCACCTCGTCGTAGGCATCTATCGAAGCAAATAAGCTTTATCGTTTAGCAGACGAAAGAAAGCAGGAAACCAGAAAGGCCCATGAGTTACAAAGATTTGAATGACCGCTACCTATAGGATAATTCCAATAAACTCTTATTCTTGTAAGGTGTTCCCAATTGAGCTAGACATTTGTGTGTCTGTGGGAATCACATTCAGTCCAAAGTTTCAGGGGCCTAAGCATCTCGAGAACACAATAGTAAGCAGTAACTCGATGCATTTAAGGAGATAGATGCAAGGAACAGATGTTTTACATTTTATCCCACATGGGAGTTGGAACAATGAATCTCTCAGCCCTTCTTTGCCTTCGTTTCTTGCCTCCATTTTTTGTCGGCAACCTCGCTCCAACAGTCCCCGATGTATATTGTCGAACAGAGATAAAAGGCTTGCCTCCGGAACGAATACATTACCCGTACCCTCATACACAACTCTGCTGAAACTTCGACCTGTTCTCCCAGCATTAGAGCGGAGCCACTTCACGAAACTCTATTTCTGACTAGAGGCAGAAATCGAGCATCGCGCGTTGGCTCTGCTCTTATTGACGGGAGAAGTGCTTGAAATTTCAGCAGGCTGGCGACGGTGTGTTTGCTGTCGTGAGTGTGTCAGATATCGTGAGCGATCGGGTTGTATGGTGCTGTCTATAAAATATTGGACCCTAACTCATTTAGAAGAAAGCGTAGAGCGAGACATGTAAAATGCATCACAGTAGCGTCAGCACTATTCCATTGTAATGTGACGATTTCTGTTTTGATTGTTTTTCTTGAATTATGGGCGCCTTTAGTGTGAATACGATTCCGACTAGTTCCATTCGGCTCTAAAAAGTGTGCTGTGGGGAAAGCAAATCGTTCGTAGAGTGTGCATCTGGTTACACATCGTCGAACCATGACTCAAGAGTGTATATATTAGAAAGTTTAACCAAATTATGAAACCTTTTCGGAGCGTCAACGAGGCAGGCACAAATTTCTACTTTGTAAATTGAAACAAGCTGGGGCGAAATGGGCCCGGCAGAGACACAGCTCTTATGGGAATTAACTGTAAGTATAATTATTTATGCAGAAGAGGTGAAGTGAAGTGAAAAAAGAACAGGAAACATATGACTGTGACAACATCTTGAAAATCAAGAAGAACAGGTGCGCAGTCCATGTATTGATGAGATAACTTTGGATTGGATTGCCTCATCACCGGGAGGACGGGTAATAGGAAATCGTCGACAAGCGATGATGGGTACGAACGCACTTTAAATACGAGTTGGCAGATTGTTGAATAACTGTTGCGAATTTATATTAGGCCCCCAATGTGTGCTCAGAAATGGTAGAAAAATAGAAGAAATGCGTGTGGCAAATCGCGAAATGGCCAATCGACACGTCGAAGAACAAGATTTCAGTCAGTCATGTGAGTGAGAATGGATTGCAATTGCGAGATAGAATGGGGATTGCGGCGTTGAGAATAGTTGTACCGTACTGCACCGATACAGTTCTTAGATTTAGTGTGGCTCGAAAATTAATGGGTGATGCAGGGAGTGTATTTAAATTTAGAATATGTTATCTATACTCATACAGAATCGTGCATTCTGAACTAATAACAGCAATACCATCACGGCACCGGTACTGCCAAAAGTACTCAGTGTAGATATGGACAGGATTCACATGTGCACAAAGCAAATCACGCTGAGATCCTTGGCGAAAAATTATTATCCCTGTCCTTGGTGCTTTCATTACCTTTCATCAATGTTTAAGCAACACACTTGAGCTGAGCATGACGAATTTCTTCTCATTGACACATTGTTCTTGGTGATTCGACAAAAAGAACTGCATTTCCTGATTTAAGTTCCCTGAGCATCGCAATCCGTCCAATCACAATTTCTTGTTTGGTAGCATGCACGCTCCGAGCGGAAAAAACTCGCTGACCACCTTATTGTTTCGCGAGACAAGAACCTAGCACTATAGCGAGCGAGTTATTCGTGACTTGTGAGGGGTTATTTCGCGTATCTGTTACACACAGAATGCAGCTAGCAGTAAATCTGTGAGTCTGAATCTCAACTGTTTGCTCTCAACCCTCATCTCGCCTTGAACACGCCCCATCATGTCGACCTCAGCAACTACTCCAGGCTCACTCTCGATGTTCTGTTCAACTGCCGAAATAAGCGTTTTGTATCCGCTGCGTCGGCCGCGGTCCAACTACAAGTCGGCACACGTTCTAGTGTCGGGCCGCATTTACTGGAAGAAGGCGAATAAAGATGCAGCCAACCAGCCGAAATCTCTTGTTGATTTTCGAAACACCAACTCACTGGAGTTGGTTCGACTGAGTGATGGAAGTTGGAAGGATGTTGATGAAATGGTCGTGGTGGACATTCATGACGGAAGGCTGCGTATTACAGTACGCGGTCATCTGCATGGACGCACCCGGCGGAAGAAACTTTTTCTCATTCGCGATGTAGGAATTGAAATTATCCCCAACACGTCTGAGCAGAGCGAGGTCTGGGTGCAGCGAATTCGTGCCCGTATCGCACCGTGGAACCTGTTGCAACAACAGTTGAATGATGCAGCCAATCGTGGACGGTCACATGGAGTGGAAGAACTCGGAAAGGGGTTTGGTGGATTGGTTACTGGTAGCGTTGCTGCTAAACCATTTTCGATCCCAACGGATGAAGTAGAAGAATGGCGAAATAATCTTGTGCACCTTCCCGAGCAGATACAGAAACTGAGTATTGTGGATGAATTGATTGCACATGGCACAGCAGCCGTGGAAACAGGTGCTACATTAACGAAGTTGGTGGCCAGTGTGGAGCGTGTAGCGGAAACTGCCGAGTTCATTGCCGATGCATCGAAATTAGTTGCAGGGGTAAGCACTATTTTCCACCTTGTTGCGCTGAGCGCTCAAGGTGTTTCGATGTGCGCGGAAGCGAGCCGTGGTCGGAGGGTGCTCCCCGTTGCACTTGGTCGAATCGTGATTCTACTGCGCTACGTCTTGGAAAGTCTAACTGAATTAATGAAGCCATCGCGGAGTGTCAATGAGTTGGACAAGGAGTTTGTGTTCAAAGTATTGAGAGAAACGATGTGTGCGATAGATGTAGCAGAAACGCAGCTGTTGCGTGGGCGAGCCAGTCAAATCATGAATGCAGAAGATGTGGAAGAGGTGGAGAGAAAAATCAATGAACTGGAACCGCTGGTGGTTATTGCAACCAACACATCAAGGATATGTGCGGTGGATGAGAAGGTGAATCTCTTAGAGGAGAGAGGCGAAATTTCGTTCGATGGTCTGCATAACGTGCGGCCGTCAGTTTCAGCGTTCTTTTCGGGTCGAAAGAAGGAACTGAATACTCTTAAAGGCATATTGGAGAAGAGAGGGAGTGCGGTAATCACGCAGTATGGGGGAGTGGGGAAAACAGAATTGATGATCGCGTTCGCGGATCGAGCAGAGCGGGATAATGAGGTACCAGGAGGAGTATTCTGGGTGACGGTAGATGGGGGTGTGAGAGATGTGATCGGTTCGCTTGCAGGAGTGGTGGAAAAGCTTACAAGGACGAAAATGAGCGAGGATGAACGTCGAAGTGCAAACTTGGTAATCGCGGCGTTGGAACAGGGACTAAGTGCGAGGCAAGGACGGTGGCTATTATGTCTGGATAACGCAGATGATGACAAAGTGCGTGGTATACTAAATGAAGTGTGTGGTATAGCGGGACCATCGCGAGGCAATGGGTGGATTGTTGTAACTTCGCGACAAGGTCAAACTCACATATGGGATCGAATGTTGAGTGAACAGAAATTGGCTCTGGGGCCACTGGGCACCGGGGATGCGATGGTGGCGCTATGGCGACAAATTCGGAAGATCGAGAGGGGTGATGCAGACGACGACAAAGTAATGCATGAGATCAAGGAACTAGAGGTCGCCAACCAAGCCGAGTATAGTGCACTGAAGAAGCTATGTGGAGATGAAAGTGGCTGTGGGCTTGGGGGTCTGCCTCTTGCACTTGTTCAGGCAGGTTCCTTTATCGCACAGTTCGGTCATTCGTTTGAAGAGTATCTGAATTTGTTCGAGAGTGCGAAGAAGGAGGATTGGCAAGATGTTATGAATGAGACGGCGGAGGTGAAATCGATCCGTGAATCCCAGAGGTCGATTTGGACTACGTGGAAAATCAGCGTGCAGAAATTATCGGGGAAGGCGTACAAGGTGTTGCGAGCAATGGCAATACTAGGGCAGGGAGATGTTGGGGAAGCGATAGTGAACGGAATTTTGAAAGCTGCCGCTGCAGATGGAGGCGGTAGCGCCGAGAGAATGTTTCGGAATGTTATCGTGAAAGAGCTAATGCATGGTTCGTCACTGATCTGGCGTGATGAAGGGGAAGGAGGAGGAAGGTGTATGTATGGTATGCATCGACTTGTGCGGCGATTTATTCTGAGCGACATGGTAAGAGGCTCATCCACGTGGAATGAGGTCTATAATCTTGCGTTGACTGCCACACACGAATGCGTGAGAACTGAACTCAAGAAGCAGGGTAGTTCATTCGATGAGCTCCCCGATGTATTCGAAGACAATCATTACGAATTTTCAGCACATGCTCTAGCCTTGATAAATCATCATATGCTTCAGACGGAAGGTGGTGAGATACAACATGTGTCAGAATTGAAAAACATTCATCAGTATAGCGGCATGCTGATGAGATTCATGGGGAAGTCGGAGGAGGAAGTTCAGGTATGGAAACATTTGCTAGCCGTTTTGCAACATCAACAAGAGAAGAACCGAACCCGAAGCTGTATTGAGCGTTTGCAGGATGTGAGGCGTCGTCGAAATCGAGGAAACGAGGTGAATAGACGTATTGCCAGTGTATACGATTCACTGGGGAGTGCACTCCTAAAAACCGGAAATCTGAATGGCGCAGCTTCAAAACTTGAGCAGAGCTTAGAAATGAGTCAAGCCATCCATGGGCAGGGGAAGTCTCATCCCGATATCGCCATGTCTCTGAACAATCTCGGACTCGTGTATTGGAAAATGGGTAAACTGGACAAAGCGCTGGAGAACCTGGAAAAGAGTTTAGAAATGAACCAGAAGATCCACGGGCACGGAAAGTCACATCCTAATATCACAACATCACTCAACTATCTCGGGCTTGTGTACTGGCAAATGGGTAAATTGGACAAGGCGCTGGAGAACCTTGAAAAGAGCCTAGCAATGAGTCAGTCAATCCACAGCAACGGGAAGCCGCATCCTGATATCGCTAGGTCCCTCAACAATCTCGGGCTTGTGTATGAGGGAATGGGAGAATTGGAGAAAGCGCAGAAGAAGCACGAACAAAGCTTAGAAATGCGACGAGCTATCTATGGATACGGGAAGCAGCATCCCGGCATCGCCAGGTCTCTGGACAATCTCGGCCTGGTGTACGTGAAAATGGGTAAATTGGAGAAGGCGCTAGAGAAGCACGAACAGAGCTTAGAAATGAGACGAGCAATCCACGGACACACGAAGCCGCATCCTGACATCGCAATGTCTCTCAACAATCTCGGGCTTGTGTATGTGGGAATGGGTAAATTGGAGAAAGCTGTGGAGATGCACGAGCAGAGCCTAAAAATGCGACTTGCGATCCACGGACATGAGAAGCCCCATCCTGACATCGCATTTTCTCTCAGCAACCTCGGCGATGTATATCGCCAACTGAGAAGACTGGACGAAGCGCTAGAGAAACTTGAAGAGGGCCTGGAAATGAGACGAATGATCCACGGACACAGGAAGTCGCATCCTGACATCGCGACATCGCTTTGGATTATTGGATTGGTATATCGCATTCAAGGGAATCAGAATCAGGCTGTGGATTTTCTGGAACGGAGTCTTGAGATGCTACTGAATGTGCATGGTCGAAATTCACTACATCCAGACATCATCTCAGTACAGTCAACCTTGTCCGAGGTATATGAAGACCTTCGAAGACAGGATGATGCGGATATACTCGAACGCAATACCGAGAAAGCCGACGGGGGTGATAGAGAGCCATCGAATCGTACAATCGGAAATTAAGGAAGCAAGATGTAGTGTGAGGTTTTCTTTTATTGGTCTAGTACCGGGCATTAGTAATACAGTCATCGAGACTTCGTTGTTTATACTGAATTAGAAATTATTAAAACAGTGTGATCTTATCTTTCAGGTCAGAACACTGAATCGTTGCGGTTCCTAAACGGTACCCTTCAGCGGATTGGTCATAGATGCACTTTCGCAATACAGAAACAGAGACTGCAATCCAGTCATATCTTGCAAAGAAATTCAGAGTTCATAGCGCAAATGGACAACCATCATGTTAGCAGTGCATTTTCTTTCTAAAACTTTTGACGAAAAACAAAGGTGAAAGGTAGTTCCTGATTCTTAGAAAAGATATTTCCATTCTAACAATTCAAATAAATTTAATGCTCCGATAGGTTTGATCTCACCTATAAAGTAGGATGAACTTTGATGCAGGATTCGGACTTACAAATGCGTGTGAGGCTTGTCCCTTGATTCAAAGATTTTTATTTCTTTTTTAAAAAAATAGCAGAGTTTCCCCTGTGAAGGACTTTTTCGATTGACTAGAACTAACTTTATAAAAGCCGGGTCAGCGCAATCGTTCCTTTTCAGAAAAGATTAAGATTTGAATATAGTGTTCTTTAATTAATATTCTTTGCTTTCTAAAAGAAAAAAGAAAACTGATGCTTCTATTGGAAAGCAATCGTAAAAGGGTGTGATGGTCTGTTTTTTATTCGTTCATAGCTCTTTTTACTTTTGCTTTGCTTGAAAGAGTACTATCGATAGCGGGTTTGCCGTTCTATATATTTTTTCTTTACTGATTGTCATTCCACTTCCGCTCATGCTCGATTTTCGTTCCAGATTCATCTAAGCAAATTGAGCCTACAAAGCACCATTTCGATAATGTTTACTGAAATTGCAGAATTTAGTTATCATTTCTTCAGCACTTTGGGAACTCAGACCACCTGCACGATATAGTAAGATGGAATTACAAAGTACTTTAACAATATATTACATATCACCTAAATACTGCTTCTGTCTCTTCCTTTGTTTGCATACTAGGATTTATCAAGAAATGGAAATGTCAGTCAAAACTCAAAATTAAATCCGAGGTCTCAAATAAATCAGTATCAAATCAAGACAGGCTGTAGGCATAGAAACAAATTATGTTAGAGCGCTTTATATGCCTGTTTTGTTAATTTTGAGTTTCGGATTGTAGTGTTCTGCGCAGTTTCGCTCCGTGTAGACTCACAGTGGTTAAATTAAAATCGTAGAATTTCCTATTGTAATTAAATTATTATCGGTGGCTTTGATTACTTATTTTACTTGCATAGATTACATGGCTGTATGAAACATGGTTCTGTATTACCAGGGATTGTATGTAATCCTCAACCATTATTACGCATTTCCTAAAACAGGCTTTTTGTCATTACCGGGATTTATCGAGCAAGCCAGTAATTGGAAATTTCCAGCTTTTATAACTCTAATTTGAGCGTCCAGGTTTTGAATTACACGTCGTCCTCACGCGCATCGATGCTGGTAACCAACTCTGTCTGTACGCAATGAAGAGCAAGAGTGGTGACGATTCAGACCATGTTCAGCGAATTCGCAAGGACGGTCTTTCCTATTTACAGAGTGCCCTCTCTCCAAATGTATCTGGTGAAGAGCGTGGCGTTGTCATTCTTGCCGGATTAGAATTTCTGAACTCGAAAGCTAGGAGACTGTCCTCAAGCGCAACCCCATCCCAATCGCAATCGGCATATTTGACGCAGAGCGCAGCACCGCAACAATCAGGGCGAACCTCTGCGTTCATTAACACGTTGGCTGAAGGAATTGATTTCGAAATTCCTGGCGCGACTCTGACTAAGGCGACTGTCGAAGCAGCCAAGCTGAAAGCTCTTCCTATCCTCGGAAAATGCCTCTCTGTTTTGTCGAAAAAGTCATCTGTCGGTTTCGAAACTAATGAGTCCGCTCTTTTCGAGGATCCGCCGATGAAAAAGCGAAAGTCGAAGAAAAAAGGTTCGAAACGAAAATCGAAGAAGATCAAAACTGAAGACTGTCCCGTTGATTTCGACGGAGATGAGGAAGGAGAAGAAGAGGATGAAGAAGCTGAACTTGATGTTGATGATGACGCTGAAGACATCAAACCGAAAGGACGTAGTGGAAAAGTGTTCGTCGATGACTTCGTTACAAAATTGGTCCGCCTCGAAGCGTATCAGGGTCAAGCCGAGGAGGAGCCTGACTTCGTATTCCTCGCATCATGTGCACGAGAGGCGCCTCTGACTGCAGCAGCTGTCAAGACCATTTTTGTGAATCTTGTACATGGTATTCAGTACGTATCATTGTTTGAACTTCCTGGGTTCGTGTATCAAATGCTATTGTTCGCATCTTCGAAAGGAAATCTGAACTCCAAAAAGCTGTTCCTTGTTTCCCTCGCTCAGCAGTTTTCGAAACTGGAGGAAAATGTGAAGAAAGCCGATAAGGTTGCTCCTGAACTGGAAGATAGCATTGTTGAAATTACTGAGGATGTGCACACATTGGAAGAAGTGCGCCAAGTTCAGGGTACCACTTTGTTTCATATGGATTTTGCACTGAAACAAGATCCTGGACTTGTTTCAGAACTAATCAAACTCGCGAAATCCAACATCGATACGCAATCCCAATTGCTGACGCCATTTGGCGTAGCCATTTTACTAGCTCTGGCACGTTCACCGTCGGTCCAAAACGAGGTGCTGAATCACATTCGAGATTCATTGGCGAAGTTCGAGAAGGAACGATTATTGCGTGAGAAAAATCTGTTCGTCGCGCGTGTGACGTATAATGATGACCCACTTGTACGACCCGCCGAATCTCTTGTGCTTGCTGCGAAATGCACAGGAGGGAATGGATGGGAGTTTATTGCCGAACCTTTTTTTGGATTCATGAATTTGTTACTCGACCGACCTTTGCCAACCGAAAAACATCTCGCGTTGGATTTAATGCGTTCGTTGTATCGCGCGCAACCCACAATGAGGAAAGCCATCATGGAACAAATTGTATCACGCCTAGCCCTTCGAGATAAATCTGCTCCGGACGTCATTCAAGTACTGAACATCCTTGCGAAACGTATGCCAGTTGATGTTCTGGAACAAAGTGATTACATTCGCAACTGCATCGAAGAGTGTATTCAACTTCCTCCACTTCTCGCCCGCTCGCTCATCATCGCTCTCTTGCCCCTGCTCAGGTCGAGGAGAGATTTGCTCGATTACTTCTTCATTGTAATGCGGAAATCTCTGTTTCATCATGAAACAAATCATCGCGCTGTTTCGGCGCTAGGCTTTCTGACTATTCTTGATTTTCGTCCTTCTGACCATGAACTTGCTGGAGCAACTCAAAAAAATCAGAAAAGACGCTCTAGTCAACGCCCTTTGGAGGCCAGATATCAAGTGACAGATGCCGACGTCGCACGAATCAAGGCAGCCTCCCAACCCCTCCGCCGTGTTATGTCGCATCCTCCCGCGTTAAAGGCATTGTTTTACAAGAATATTGACAACTTCGTGTCGAAGTTGAAACCTGGACCAGAATGCACTGCCATCTGTGAGTCGTTGAAAGAATTTCTGCGGCCATACTTCCTGAAATTTATTGACGCTCAAAGTGTTCCTTATGTCGTACTTCACATGTGCGTCGATGAATCTTCGGGTGGCAGACTGACTGAGCCTCTTGGTGATTTAATTCAATGTTTGTTTGCACTCGATTCAGTGTTTACGAAAAATGACTCGGAATCATTCATAGTCGAGCTTGCTCGGAAAGTCGCTACGGTCAGCATCACAGACTTTTCGATTTCAAAAGATGTTGTTGACCCAGGGACTCTTGTGGAAGGTGAAGAGCCCACAGCGGAACAATTAGCAGAACGAGCTGCAGCGAAAGCGAATAGGGTACGAGCGCGTGTTCTCGGAAATGTTGCAGATGCACTGATTAACGCTTCATTGAAACATGCGTTAGATTCTGGTGATGAGAAGCTGTTTGCGACTACTATTTTTCCACTCCTTGTTCTTCGTGATAAGGTGCTTGACGTTTTGAAGAGTTTGGGGTCATCTTCAGTAACAGATGCAGTCCGGGATATGAGGGGTGATGCCACAATTGAATCTGGGCAGCCTGCTCCTTTGTTGATGAGACGTCCTGGAAAACCATCTGGAAAGAAATCCGGAAAAGGTGGAAAAGGGAAAGGATCTGGGAAACAAAACGATGACGCACCTACAACTACATCCAATACAACATCGGATTATAGATTAGGGGCATTCAAAGTTATGTTTTCCAGTGTAACAACTCCCGCCATATCGTTCAACACAGCAATAACCTGTTTGGAAAAGATTCACAGTGGGAGAACACAAATCGACGATATTATTAGGTTCTTTCGAACAAAAAAAGAAGTCAAAGACGTGGTAGAGCTTCACGCTTATCTTTTGGCAGTCGTCACACAGCACTTGCACAATACGAATGGCAAGTATGGGACTTACTATGGCTCGTCCTCTGAAGACGTGTGCAAACTTGCTGGTTTCGCAATGAGAAGAATTCGAGAGCTGACCGACAATGATGGTTCATTGGATCGGCTCAAGTACTTGACGATATTGGAATCCTGCGCTAAGACATTGACCACTGTTTTCGAGAAGAACTTTGAAGTATATTCCAGGATGGCTGTCGCGATAGCTCCACGGGACAATGATGACGACGATGACGAGTATGAAGGAAGAACTACGGACTTCGCAGCGATGTCGGGTCTCGAAGAGAAAGTGGAGCATTTTCTTGAACGCCAATCGAACAAGGAATATGGTGCGATGTTGCGAACTTATTCTTACATATCGAAAAGCATTGAAGTAAAATGCGATAATATCGAAGAGAAGACAGCAGTTCGAAGTCGACAAGCAGAATGGGCGCGGAATTGTCTCAACAAATTCGAAGACGCAGACCCTTCATCAGTTCGAATCTTATCATCTTTGACTATGCAATACTCCATCAATAACGACGATTTGAGAACGTGCGAACAAATCATAGACCGCATTCATGTCGTCATCGGTGACTGTGACGCCATGGCCGAAGCGCCAGTGCCAACACTGGCAGATATCGAGAATTCGTTAAGTAACGCAGAAGCAATACGACGCCCTACCTCGCTTGCCGCAACAGAGAGTATACTGAATACATTAGATGTTGCATTGGATGATGTGGAATGGTGCCTCGCTCGTATGGTGGGATTAGAAGCATTGGCCGCAGCAGCGAACGAGAACATTGACCAAGATGGACGGGGAGCCCCCGTGAAATTTGTGCTGGAAATGCGTGCGCATGAAAAGAAGGTGGCGCGAGCGTCAAATCGAGCGGAAGACGCTGCGTTGACGCGACTGGAAGGAATTCTGCGAAATCTGAAAACGGTGACTAGTTGTGCGATAGTGAAATGGTCCGTGCAGGAGCGTGTACTGAAGAGTACTACGCGGGCGTACAAATGCTTGTCGATAGCCACGTCTGCGCAAATGAAGAGAAAGGGTGATCCACGTACAACTTTCGTCACAGTGATTGAACAAATCAAGTTGCTCGCCCCGATATTATGGAAGTATGTATCGTTCCTTGGAACAGAGGCGGGCACGGATGACGCGAAAAAGACAGGCAATAGAACGATTAAGGAGGGCCGTCTGCATGGTGGGTTGGTATATGAGTCGGAGAAATTCGAGAAGGTTCTGATTGCATTGCAGAAGCGAACGAAGGTGCCACTGTTGCGTAACTTCAGAAGGAACACCGCACGAGACTTCCGCATTATCACATCGTTGATTGATGAACAGCAATGAGGTGCTCGAAGGAAACTGGTGACCTGGGTTTCTTCTCATCGCAAGTTTTATACAAGTCCTCCTGGAACGCATGTGTATATTAGAAGTGATGCAATAAGACTTTCGAAGTTTGGTCGAAGAGAATCCATAGCATGGATCCGAGGCGATGCGTAACAGAAGGTCTCTTAATGCTTCGATCCTCATTAGTATGCGCGCAAGTGAATGGATATGGTGCCCGACCATATAAACGAAAATGATAAATTGCAGTTCCCATTACATTAACCTCGCTTGCTTGTGGACAGGTGATCTGGAAGAAGACGGGAACGAGAGAATGTACGCATTGACCGCATTTTGCGCACCGCATCCACTCAAGCCGTCCCTGTCACGCCTCACTCCAGCATTGCGGCATCCCGGGTTGTGCAGCCGAAGTCAGAGAGGGTTGAGGATGTCGGTCGCACCGAATTTCAGTGAGGGCGCGGTGCTTCTGGTGAAAGCGGGACCGAATGGGAACGAGATGGGGGATTGTCCGTTCTCGCAGAAAGCAAACATGGCATTGCGTGCACGCGGGGTGCCATTCAGCGTGGCGTACGTGAACCTGAAGGAGAAGCCGGACTGGTTCCTGGACCTGAACCCGGACGGCACGACGCCGACGTACGTGAATGGCACGGAAGTGCTGACCTCATCCGATGACATCGTCGAGCTCGCGGACGAGGTGGGGACGAAGGAGCCCAAGCTGTTCGCCGAGGATGAGGGCGAGCACTGGGACGGCGCGTTCAACGCGACGGCCAAGGTGTTCCCCGCGATAGTGAAGCTGATGAAGAACACGGAGGAGGCAGAGGAGCGGAAGCTGCGCATGGATATGGACGACGCGTTGAACGAGTTGAACAACCACCTGCGGACGGTGCCCGGCCGATTCATCGTGTCCGATAGCCTCTCCGCGCTCGACGTCAACTTGGCGCCCAAGCTGGCGGCGTTGGCGGCCCTCAAGCATTACAAGAATTACTCGATCCCCTGGATCGACGCGGTGCTGATGCAGTACATCAACAACGTCAAGGCCACCGACGAATGGAAGGAAACCGCGTGTAGCGAGGACGTTGTGATTTGGGGCTGGAGTGGGAAGGTCGGACTGCCCGTAGAAGCAGCGAGCAAATAACTGGCGTGCCGCACGCTGTAACTGTTGAAGGGTTGCGTGAAATGTAGATCGTTGTAAACGAGACACTTGTGAGTTGCCATCACAAGTAAAGAATTCGACGAGAACTTGCCGGTCCAGTTCAGTACCGATTTGGTCAAATCTTCATGTATCAAACAATGACAACTAATGTGAGAACGAACGCGGTTCTCCTGGTCTCGCGGGACTCCTTTCATTGGCATTTTTTGCGAGTGTCTTCTCGATGTAGAAGAGAAATGAGGTGACCACGAGGTTGATGCACATAATATGCACAATACCAACTACCCGTTCCATTTGTGCCCATTCAAGTGTACTGTACTGTGAAGTATGCGGTACCGGTAGAGCTTTTCTATCGGGCGATCCCGTTCACAGTCGAAAAGGAAAATGCAGGTAGTTCATTTTACAAAACAAGAAATGTTAAACGATCATGATGGTGTTCTCCGCGGTGTCGTAGGACCAAAGGTTGAGCTCCTCGTACTCGTCGATGGTCTTCATGAGTTCGTCGCGGGTGTAGCCGCTGTCGTCGCAGAGCTCTTCGGCGACGGCGATGGGGATGGAGGTGCGCACCTCCTTCTCCATGTAGGCGCTGATGAGGCCGTAGATGGCCCAGATGCGATTCTTCTCGCTGTTGCCGGCGGGGTCGGCGGCGCGCATGCTGCTGCCGAAGTGCGCGTCGAGGTCGTCCTCGTCGTCGTCCACGAAGCGGCGGCGGCGCGGCTCGTCGTCCTCCAATGACGCCTTCGACGCCTTCATCAGCCGCAGCGCCTCGTCCACGTCCGCGCGGTCCACCACCGTCGCCAGGCGCAGCCGCGCCAGCGCCTGTGCCAGCCGCAGGATGCCCAGCAGCACGCGCGCGCTCGTGTACCCCTTCGCCTCGCGCCCCGCGTCCACCTCCGACGCCCGCATCGCCACATAGTTGTTCACCAGGTATTCTGTGAGAGCGCTGTCCTTCGGCACGATCGGGTCCACGCGACGAGCCTCGGATATATGTGCACGTATCACCTTGGGGTCCACGACTTCGAAACCAAGCTCCGGATGCGCACCGGTACGATGCACGTGGGTGACATGGCGCGCCAGTGCTAGGTCCTGGTCCGCCTTGGGTGTATCGAGTAGAAGGAACAGAAGGTCGAAACGAGAAAGAAGTGCTGCAGGAAGATTAATATTTTCCGCTGGCGACCGAGAGCGATTGTATCGACCATACGCAGGATTCGCAGCCGCTAGAACCGAGGTTCGCGCATTCAGTCTAGTGGTGATACCAGCTTTTGCAATCGAAACAGTTTGCTGTTCCATGACTTCATGAATCGCAGTACGGTCAGTCTCGTTCATCTTGTCAAACTCGTCAATACAGCAGATACCCTTATCTGCCAGTACAAGTGCACCGCCCTCAAGCATCAGTTCCTTGGTAACAGCGTCGCGCATCACGGCGGCCGTCAATCCAACACCGCTGCTTCCCTTGCCAGTTGTGTACACGGATCGCGGCGCTACCTTTGTGATGTGTTTCAGCAACTGCGACTTGGCCACACCGGGGTCGCCCATGAGGCAGATATGAATGTCACCACGGAGCTTCATCCCATCGGGCAGTGCCTTAGGCGGAGCACTGAGCAGCAGTAGCAGAAGGGCCTTCTTCACATCTTCCTGACCGAAAATTTCCGGGGCGATACTTCTCGCCAGGCGCGAGTACAGCTCCGGTTCATTTCGAATGCGATGCAACTCGTCCTTCATATCCTTGGTGAGATACTCGTCCGAGTAGTTCTTTCGCAATTGTACGACCTTCGTGGCCTCTAAGAATGTATCTGCCAGAAATCCGGCCTTCAGCGCACGATAACCCGTGTACGGCATGGGAAGGAAGATACCAGAGATGGAGACCACGTCACCAGCGGTGCAGGTGCGAGTCATTTCGCCGTTCAGTTTCACATTAATCGTTCGCGGAATGTTACCGATAGGCACCTGGTCGGCGGGTTCTTGCAGTTTGAGCTCTTGATACTTCACATACTTGGTGTCGCGATAATTCGGGATGAGCTCACCGGGTGGCGCACCCTTCCGTCCGCATGCCGGTGTGGGACATGTCTGCAAAGGCATGTAGGACCGGCCGGTAATTTCTTGGTACACTTCAAATCCGCAGGAACGGCACAAGTACGCGGCTGCGGCGACACGCGGTTTCACTTCAGTGACACGAGTCACAATACCGGAAACAGTGACGAGATGGCCTACATGGTCGGAGCGCACATCACGAAGCGGCACCATTTTGTCTGCGGGGCGAGGGACGATACGAGTCTCAAACGTACGAGTCATGATAGCGGGAATAAGGTTCGCGGGGTCAGCACCGGGACCGGCAGGTTTGTTCGCGTTCTCCGCGTTGGTGGCACCACCGGGGATATTCTCAGCAGCGGCTTGCGCGTTGCGGTATTCCTCCTCACGCGCGCGTCGCGTCAATGCGAGCGCTAGGATGCGGTCGTTCTTGTCAATCTGCTCGGCGGGGATGGTTGAGCGCATCTGGTCGATGATTTCATCGGCGGCGGTGGAGAACAGGTCGGTGAAGCGACGCGCGTTGGAGATGATTTCGTTGTGTAGCATGTGTCGCAGCCCACCCGCCTTCTCCGACGGCATGTTGCCCGTATCCATGCCCCATTTGTACACATCCTCGACGTCGACTTCCAGCACCTTGCGGCGCCGATGGAAGATGTCCTCCAGCTGCGTCATGTACTTCAGCTTCGGCGCGCCCCCATCGAAGTCGTCGTCCGCGAAACTGCCGAGGAACTCTTTCAGGCGCTCACCCAGCACCTTGTAGTTCAGGTTGTGCAGCGGGCCCGGCGTCGACTTCTGCCGTGTCTGTGACACGGTGTTGTACGAACTGCTCCCATTCGTGCCCAGGAACTGCGCCATCGTCGTACTCGCGCTGCGCTATACCCTCCGTATCTTGTTTCGGAAGTCGGTTTTTTCAATAAGTTGCATCAGGCGCGGTTCAAACTGAAACGCGCGGTTTGACAGACATTTCGATTTTTTGGCGCGAAAATGATCTGGATGCAGATTTCCAATTAATTTTAAGACGCCACGAATTTTTATTGCCAAAGACCCCTCGTACTCGTCGCTCAGACGCCTCTACGTGGCACTCGTTCTGCATTGCGTTTCATTGGTGCACCTCGGTTTGATCCACTTACTGTAACCTACATCTCTCAAGCTCAGTCACCCAAAGCAGATGCGTAGTAAAAAAATGCCTATTCAATGTTCATTGGCTTTCCCCGCAACTGAAATGAAATAAATTTACTCACTTGAGTATTGATAAGACTTAGGGTCGTCGGTCACAGAACCAATATTCTTTGTTTCTAGTTCCTTATGTTAAATACTTTCCTGAGCACAATCGTGTACCGGCTAGGTTCCAAGCTACTCATGTAATGAAAGATACAATCAAACGGACTGAATAAAATATATTGTCTCTGAGCTGATTCTATTTCTTACAGCTTTAACATAATTTCGACCAGATTATCCGCTGCTAGTCTGTTAGAAGTAACAGTGGGTTTGTTATGTCACTAGTTCATTAGGCAGTATCTGACGAATATTATGTCGACTGGCGCAACCAAAATACAGCAAACCTTTTTAAGAAATTTAAACCTGTAAATGGTTCATGCTTTTCTGAAAAGGATTGACTCTGTGTATCTCGAGCTCTATGATATGGCGTCTTTCTATTAATTCTACCTGATCATAAAAAATAAAACAATAAATTGCGTTCAATTATGATTACATTATCACCAGTTTTTCATTGAAAGTATATATTCTTTAATATGTGTTGACTAAATTCCCTTCCTTTTCATTTATTACGCTGTATTTTTCCAATGAAGAGCTAAAATTTTGAGACGAGGTTTTAGCTTGAAGTATTTCTGCTGCAGTTCATTAAATTTAAATTTATGACTAAGTCAAGTTGATTGTTTGATCCGTAGTTTTGACAAACAGCTACATTGAAATTTGGGATATAATGAAAATGTGAGAATGTGCTTTATTTAATGACAAACGCATGGTCTTTGGCTTTAATTATTTTACTCTGATTCAGTATAATCGTTGATTTGCACCAAGCACTTCAAATTTTTTTGGAAGATAGCTTACAACCGAACGATAGTAAATTAAATAAACGCAAAATTCGGACTAGAGACTTTCACCGGTAACAAGAGTTGGACATGACCGGGTAATAAGGACAGCAAATGAATTTCGACGTACCTTATTGGCCTGGCCCGGATTGTGAAAAATGGCGAAGTATCGTATCTTAAAGTCACAGAGAACCGTTTTTCTACAGCAACTAAATCGAATTTAGATGGTACAAATGAGTTGATATACAGAGGTAAACATTTAAGATTTGCGACTCCTCCGGAAATAATTCATCAAACTGGCCGTATACGGCAATTTTTCATGAATCGAATACTTAGACAGAAATATGTAGATTATTGGTTGATAGAGGTGGAGCTGTTTTACAGTTCAATCATGCTGTTACTTCATTTTGAGGATGGTGAGTTCACACCGATTTTGGAAACTGTAATCCAAGATATCCTGGTGAATTGATGTCAATGAAGGAAAAACGAAGGTTGATGAAGTATTCGTTTTTAAGGAAAATCGTAAAGAACTTGTACAAGAGAAAGGTTGAAAGTTTACTTGGGATATGCAAACAGTTATTTGAGACTTATTCGAGATTTTTTCCCTAAAAATTCGAATCTCAAAAGCATCTATCTAGAATCTGCGAAAATTTAAACTTCTTAGAACAGAATTATGATCTATTGATTGATTCATGGAGAATTTTATCCTTCTTTACCTTTTCCTTATGGACAATTGCATTCTACTGTTTTTTGGAATAAAAAAATAACCTTATCAGTACACTCCAGTTAGGTAGCATATTCGCTCAGAAGGGTATGAAATATAAATTTTTCGGTTTGAGGCAGCTAGTTTATAAATAATGAGACTAATATCCGAAAGAGATAAGAGAAGAATTGAATATCGTTGCCAAGCAATAGGCACCTGAGAAGAGTGCAAATGAAAACACTACGGTTTATTCTTATAATTTACGCCTAGACGCAAAACGTATGAAGATTCGCTAAGTAATGAAATGCTCGCCAGAACACGGATCCAAAGCTGAGCTTTGTACCTTATAATTTCTGGGACGAATCATTGTAGCGGAAAGTTCGTGGCTTAAATCAACAACTACTGTATCATTCATGTGAAGTGTTGTATTAAGCATCACTTCAACTCATCTGAATCCAATTTATACACTATGGGTACAACGGCAATGGTCAAAAAGCGCTGTGCTTTATTGATTATAAAGCATATGGAAAACTGATGTTAGCGTACTCGCATGATGTTATCATTCTTCGACAAACATCTGCTTTGGATTGTGTTTAGAATAATGTGACAAGATGACTTTGCCCTCTTCGACGTTCAATGTGCGACTGTCGATAAACTCATCGACTAAGAGACGAGCTCTAGATTGCGGATTATTGTTTATTCTTGTTGATAGCTCGTAAGGATAGGAATCGTGGGTATCTTTTTTGAAAAGTGGCACCAACAGTATAGGTCTCTTAATGACGCCCAAATCATCTAAGAACTCATTAGAACATGACTAAGTGCAAGAAATGCTAACTCTTTACACCGCGCGATCCCTGCGAGAGCAAAAATGATGGCTGTAGATTAACCGAATTATGAGTCTAATACTCACGCCACACGATCACGACCACGTCCTGGGAAAAATACGAGCACTAGTAAGATGCTTCTTGTAGTGCAACGAACATTGGGAGCCCGCAGGTGGGAGTTGTCAGAGGATAAGAGCTCGGATGTGCATTGTCACCCCACTGGAGAAGGAATGGTGCAGCTCCTTGGGTGACTATTTCTAATTTTAGGTTAGTATTATTTGTTATTAGTGTTCCTTTTTTCGAGTGGTGTGTTATTTCTAGTCAGATCACTATAAGTAGTTCGGGGAGTCCTGTAATCCAACCAAGGAGTGTACGCCCCAAACTATACCGCCAGCGGTGTTTGATTGTCTCACTAACTACAGTGGGATCATTTGTCACTCCCCACGACAGATCTAAGCTGCTCTAATCCTATTTCCGACACCAGATACGCCCTCAGGATGGTTTTTAAGGTGCCCGATCCCCTTGGGATGGTCCTGTTGCGTCGTCTGCGGCTTCATTCTAACCCGTTTTCTCTATCCATCACCCTTTGGGTCTAGAATCCTTCACTAGTGCGGTGCTACTGTTGTGGCTAAGGTTTACCAGTCGCCTTAACCCCTTTTGAGGCAGATTCTTGTCCTTTCTGAAGCGGTGGCCGTCTACTCTCTGGGTTCGGTGGTGGTGTTTGTTCTCTCCTAGGAGGATTGCACCACATTTGTGCTGAACTGATGAGTAGAAATTAAATATGATTCTAGCACTCCCACGAGCTGAGCTGATTCAGACGCATACAGCAATACGTAAGCTTTCAGTTTCTTACGTATTCTAATTTTATAGTAAGAAATTCAGTAATATAATCGAGAAATATGCTTTGTACCATGTCACATATGGAAGATTTTTAACATGTTATTGGGAATCCATACTACAAGAATTCTACAACTGAGATCGACCATGAGTTCAAGTAGCTTACATATGTTGAAATAGAGACTGACTGATGGTGGTCGACAGCCACGAGCGGACTTTTTTGGCCTCACAGATAAGAAAAGTTGTATTATATTTCTAACGGCACAATTAATGTTTTTAATCTATCACACACATAGTCAACTTCACTCTCAAAACAGATATCTTCCTCTGAGTCCGAAATAGTTTCAGCTTCGCTTTCGTTTATTGTCTCATCTGTTTCATCGAGTTCCGGACAAAATTACTTTAAGACGCGACTTGTGTATTCTATGCATTTACGAATTTTATCGCTGCCCTCCGTTGTCTGCAGTGATTCAAATTGCTGTTGCAAACGATAGTGAACGTCGGACAAGTTCGTCGATCTTTCGTACTGTCTCCCCACAGTACCATTTATTAATGCCTGAATCAACTCTATGGGCTGAAAATCGGAGTAATGTGGTGGAGTGATCAAAACAGCGTGTCTTTGTTCTTTCGCGCGACGCACTACTTCCATCTGTACGTTTTCAGCAACCCATTTTTTCAACAGCCTTCTCGACTCCTTGACGGTACCTTGCTCGTCGAAATGTATCTGATTTCTGTGCAACACATCTTTGATTTAATTCTTTCGCATCGCATGATGTTTCGGTGTTGTCATCAGTTTCGTTCGATGATAATTTGCGTTATCGATGATGATAATCGACAACTGAGTCAAGTTCAGTAACAGTTGAGATTTCCACAATTGTACATAGTTGCAACTATTGAAAGCCATGAGATAATCTCCTGAATGATTGGCCTTGCCTCCTTGCGGGCAAAATATTCATGAACTGTTCGGAACTAAGGAACCTGGATGCATTTCAGGATCTTTCGGAGATGTGCCTTGTATAGTACTGATGAAACAAAATCTTTTGCTTTTGAATTGCATGCGAACTTGCTCATCTTGTTCATCATTCGGGTCCTACAACGATTCGTCACAACGGTTGTGGTGATGATGGAGATAACTTTCTTCGGTGTAAACATATCGTTCCCTAAAGTTAACAGGTAATGAATTGCTTGATTATATCGCGCGCAGAAACTTATGTCTGCATGCGATATGTTCAGCCCGCTGACTTTTGTGACCAGTATGTCTACCGCGCCGAAATTCTTTACGTACGAGCTATCGCTGAATGGCCCGGATTGCGGATGCACGTTGTCGTCGATGCACAACATCGATTTCGTTCTGCGAAACAAAAACGATATCCTTAGCAACCAAAAAGTCGATTATTTGTGTGGCTGTAACTCTCACTTCTGCTTGCCGTCTCTGACGAACAAAATCACGGATTGTTCTATACTTCAGGGAAGTACTTGCTAATCTCTATTGCTTTTGCCTGCGATTCCCAGGTGTTTGTGGTACCTTAATTGAAACAGTTATTCCATCAAAGTTATCTCCATAATGAAGTGCTACTAGATGTAATTCATCGATGAACGATTTCACGATTCTCGCAAGCGTTGTATGTACGATTACAAGTAATTCTGCAGACCTTTTCTCAGCTATCATTGGGCCAGGAAGTGTTGAGAACGAATCTAGCGTGCAATGGAGAAGAAATATTGGATTTCTAATTTGCGTGTATCATGCTGTAGCACTCTGACGACATTTATGCGCCGAACTGCCTGCATTGCTTCATCGATTCGATTCAATGACTTCGTCAAAGGCGATTTAGGAGCATCGTGCGAATCGGTCTAAGAGAACGACATTCGTCGTCCGTTTTATTCTTGAAGAAATGAGTTACGAATATTTGCATCCCTATTTTTTCATTCGAATCGAGGTGATTATTATCCGGAGTCGCGCAATCTGTCATCAAGCCCGTTCAGCTCGTCAAACTATCAAGGAAAGGCAACTTGAAATGATAGGATTGGTGTCAGAGAACATGTTCTGTACCGTTAGAGTTTTTACTAGTTCTGAAATGGCTATAAATAACGCATCAGATAAAAAGGCCGATCGCGTCTGTCGACCACTGTTAACTTATCGCTTGGTGTGTCCATTTTTCACAGAATTATGGATGGTAAACTGCAGTGCCAAGGAATAGAATGTAGGATCTCATTACGGCGCATAAATATACTTTTTTAAATAATTTACCAATACCAAACTGTCAGGAATCGAGAGCACAAATGCCCAAATTTGACAAAGATTAAACTTTCGATTTCCTAGATTCATTCTACATTCAGTAATTGCAATCCTATGAATAATAGGAAATGTGCATAAAGTGCAACTAGCGATCTTCCTAAATATTGTAAAATCGTCGACAATAAATCTGATACTACTGCAATAGCTTTGAAAAACTTCGAACTGGACAGAACAGTGAGCGACTCCTTAGGATACTGCACTTCTGTGCCCGACATGGAAATGATTGCAGTTGTTGTGTGTTCTATGATATAAGAGCTGCCTATTTGTGTGGTTACTTCAACTTGTTTTGAAGTTGAGAACTGGGCAAACATGGAATGCAATGAATTGAAATTTTTCTAAGGATCAATCCTTGCAATGACTCAAATATTTATAGTTCGACTTGAGAGCTCACTCTTGTCTTCATGGAATCTTAGCAGAGGCATGCAAGAACCCACGAAGAAGCAATTCGTTCAATCATTGATGATTCTTCAGCTTGAAGAGATCAATTTAATTCCAGCAAGCTGTTTTAGTGCTCCGAAACAGATTCAGTTTCTTGTTTATTCAGTGTCCTAGTGGAAGTCAGTGCTGAAACAGTCCTCCCGAAGTGCGTTTTCAGATAGACGGCGGCATTTCAATTCATTTAGTTATTTCTGTGCGTCTTACACGGAACATCAGCAGATCTATGCCGAAACCAGTCGGAAACTGACTACTGAAATAGAGTCACAGGAAAATCTTTCATCACAAAAAATATTCAAAACACGTCAAGTGACCGAGAGAAAGCTATGTTTTCTTGTATCGAGCTTATTAGAATGACGAATGCACTCCATAATTGCGTTGAGAATGAGTATTACTGCACTTCTCTAAGCATGACTACCATAATAGTCGACGATATGTCAAAAAAATCTTGTTTTCGGTAGCCCAGGAAGATAAATGAAGTATGTTGGCGGAAATGAGTAGCGCCCAAGGATCCATCATGCGTGATGGATAGACGTAAGGAGAATACTGATAGATCAGATTATCTGCTTTCTACGTCCGCGAGTCACAAAGGGTGCACAGCAGGGGGGAATTCGGACAGATTCCGTTCCGTGGTAATCCACCGAAATGGAAACGGATAATATCCGCAAAATATCCGCTCTTTTCCTATTATCCGTCACGTGGATTAATTGTCCGTATCTGAAGTTTCATT
>JAAUYH010013974.1_pt1 | contig 24776 bp, 21 predicted proteins | sample 7278061 | NCBI WGS metagenome assembly JAAUYH01 (sample SAMN14350203, study PRJNA611818) | marine sediment metagenome | isolation source: surface marine sediment (0.6m) | place: French Polynesia: Moorea | collected 2018-08 | reverse complement strand
GCTTCCGCTGGTCGGCCAATGCCGGGGTCACCGATCACTGGGACTGGGACAGCAAGCGCATGGCGGGGCAGAAAATCTTACAGATTTCGGCGTTCGGCGCCGACCACGACGGTGAGCTGTACGTCGCCAGCTTGACCGGCGAAATCTACAAGCTCGGGCGTAAACCTTCTCAGAATTAAGGGTTCACGCCTACGCCGCGAAACCAATTACTCTCAATTGGTGCTGAGGGCTTCGCTATCCTGGCCGCCGTTGGCCTTGTCCAGTAAGTCGGCAATCGGCGGCGTCGAGGCGATGTGGTCGACATCGGCACTCACCAGCGCGACCTCCAAGACCTCGTCCACTTTTTTGACAAAGCGGATATCGAGATCTTCTTGCACCTCGTCGGGGATGTCTTCCAAGTCCTTGCGATTGCGCTCGGGCAACATCACAACTTTGATTCCGCCACGATGTGCGGCCAGCACTTTTTCCTTGATGCCGCCCACAGGCAAGACCAAACCGCGCAACGTGATCTCTCCAGTAATGGCGACGTCACTGCGCACTGGTCGATGGGACAAGAGCGAAACCAAGGCGGTCGAGATTGCCACACCGGCAGAGGGACCGTCTTTCTTCACCGCCCCTGAAGGCACGTGGAGATGTACGTCCGCCATGGATAGATGGTCGGGATTGACGCCTAAGGTGTGGGCGTTCGCGCGCACCCATGACATCGCTGTCGTGGCACTCTCATTCATCACATCGCCGAGCTGCCCAGTGATGCGAAGTCCGCCTTTGCCCGGCATGGCGCGGGCCTCGACGAATAAAATATCGCCGCCGACCGGCGTCCAAGCCAAACCAGCACATACGCCGACTTCGGGTTTGCGACCGGCATTCTCGGAGAAATGCCGCGGTGGCCCGAGGACTTCTTCCAATGCGGACTGACTCACCGTCACGTTCTCCGCTGAATGCCCCGCAATCTGTACCGCGGCATAGCGACACACCGCGGCCAACTCGCGTTCTAGATTACGCACCCCGGCCTCGCGGGTGTAATGGCCGATGATCTCGTTGAGAGCCTCGTCCTCAAGCTCGATCTGCTCGCGTACCAAACCGTGCTCGGCAGTTTGTTTGGGCAGGAGGTGTTTACGGGCAATGATGCGCTTCTCCTCCTGGGTATAACCGGGGATGTGAATCAACTCCATGCGGTCGAGCAGCGGCGGTGGAATGGTCTCCGTCTGGTTGGCTGTGGCGATGAACATCACCCGCGACAAATCGAGGTCGACCTCCAAATAGTGATCCGAAAAGGCGTTGTTTTGTTCGGGGTCCAGCACTTCCAGCAGTGCCGACGATGGATCGCCGCGGTGATCGGCGCCGAGTTTGTCAATTTCGTCGAGCACCATGACCGGATTCATCGAGCCGGCCTTCTTCAGACTGTTGGCGATTCGACCCGGCAGGGCGCCGATGTACGTGCGCCGATGGCCGCGAATCTCTGCCTCGTCGCGTACCCCGCCGAGAGCGGTGCGCACGTACTTGCGACTGAGTGCCGAGGCAATCGAACGGCCCAGGGAGGTCTTACCAACACCAGGCGGACCGACCAAGCACAGAATGGGTCCCTGCTTGTCCGGCGCCAACTGGCGTACGGCGACGAATTCCAAGATGCGCTTTTTGACCTTTTCGAGCCCGGCGTGGTCCGCCTCTAAAACCGCACGCGCGACAGCTACATCGAGGGTATCTTCGGTGTGAATCCCCCACGGCATGTCCAAAAGCGTCTCCAAATAGGTACGCGCAACTTTGTACTCGGGTGAGGACGACGACATCTGGTTCATACGATTGAGCTGTCGCCGCGCCACCACACGCACTTCGTCGGGCATTTTGGAATCGTCGATGCGCTCGCGATACTCCTCGAGGTCGGCGTCCATATCCGCCTCGCCGAGCTCTTCCTTAATGGCCCGCATGCGCTCGCGCAACACGCGTTCGCGCGCACTGCGCGAAATATCGCCGGCGAGCTCGGCATCAATGTCGGCCTTGATGGTCAACACTTGATGCAGCCTGGCCACGGGCGGCACGATGCGACGCAGGCGTTCTACCGGGTCCGATTCGAGAAGCAGGGCGATGACGTCTTCCCGCGGCAATTCCACGTTCGTCGCGGCCAAACCGACGAGACGATCGGGATCGCGCACGGATAGAATCTCATCGCGGACCTGATCGGCATCATCTGATTCAGCCGCCATCACTGCCGCCAACGGACCTTTGACCGCTTCGATCAATTCGGTAACCGTGAGTTCGGCGGTGCTATCGAGGTCCTCTGCACGTCGGCCGTACGATTCCACGCTCGCGACCAAGAACGGACGCAGCGCGGCATAGTGCAATATCCGCATGCGTCCGCGCGTGCGCAGCGTCACCGTGTAACGCCGCGCATCTTGCTTCGTGATGTGGGCAATCTCGGCCAATACCCCCACTTCGTGCAAGTCGTAGGGCTCAGGTGCGAGGGTCTTGGGGTCTTTTTGAGGTACGACCAAGATAAGACGGTCGTCGCGCTCGGCGGCATCTATGGCCTGAACCGATGCGGATCGCCCCACCTCGACGTTCTCGACGATACCGGGTAGCAACACTACGCTGCGTGTGGCTAGAACCGGATACTGCTCGCTGGGATGAAGTTCGCTGCTCATAGTCCCCGACTCCTCGGGTAACGAGGTTTAGTGCGTTCGCTCACGATGGGTGACCTACTTTTTCACTTTGCGCATGAATTGAATGAGCAGCTTCTTTGCCTGCTCATCGACGTCTTTGGGTACGTCGATCTGCACAGTCACAAAATGGTCACCATGTTTACTTGCTGTACGAATCGCACCTTTCCCTCTTAATCGCAATTTGACGCCACTGCCAGTGCCAGGCGGAATCTTGACTTTAGCTTTACCCGACAGGGTTGTAACCTCCACGACGGTACCAAGAATTGCCTGATCGACTGACAACCTCACGTCAGAGTATACGTCAGCACCGCGTTGGATTGCCATCGCGCCGTTGGGTAGTCGGATCTTGCGTTCTGCGGAAACACCGGATTCGGTTGCCGGAGATGCCGGGCGCCGCCTGCGCGGACGCGGGCCAGGCGACTCGCGAAAACCAGAGAAGGGGCCACCATTGACGGAAAACTCGCTAAACGGGTTTCCCTGTCCCTGTGAGAAACGCGCGCCTCTTTGTGGACCAGCCCCGCCCTGGAACATTTGCGAAAAGATGCTGCCGAGGTCAACTCCACCGGCCCCGCCGGGAAAACCACTGCCACTCGCCCCTGGGCCATACGCTGCACCGGTGCGTATGGCGTCGTATTGCGCCCGCTTCTTACTATCACCGAGAATGTCGTATGCACGGCTGATGTCTTTGAAGCGCGACTCCTTGACTTTATCGCCACCGGTAGAGTCGGGGTGGTAGCGCTTGGCCAACCGGCGATAGGCCTTCTTGATGTCATCTTGCGATGATTCTGGCTTGACCCCGAGAACTTTGTAATGGTCGATGCTGGGATCGAATTGGACGTTCATGCAGCTTCCCCTTCGCTGAGGACCTCTCGGTCGAAGATAATGCGTTCGCCGTTGGCATCGAGCCGCGCAAGGATGCGGTCCCCTGATTGAAATGTGCCCGATATCAGGGCGTTGGCCAGTGGATCGATGAGGTTCTTTTGAATGCTGCGCTTGAGTGGTCGGGCCCCGTAGGTGGGATCGTAGCCGCGGTCCGCAAGCAGTGACTTTACCGAACCATCGAGCTCGAGTTCCAGACCCCGCTCGCCGAGCAGAGCGTGAAAACGACCCAACTGGATGTCGATGATGCTGTCGATCTCGAGTTTGGTGAGTGGGTTGAAGAAGATGATGTCGTCGATGCGATTGAGAAATTCGGGACGGAACGTATGGCCGAGTTCGCGTTCGACACTGCGCTCGACTTCCTCACGATTCCCCGTATGCATGCCGATGAGGTGCTGCGAACCGACATTCGAAGTCATGATGACGACGGTGTTGTGAAAGCTCACAGTCCTTCCCTGAGAGTCGGTGAGACGCCCGTCATCTAGTACCTGCAACAGAACGCTCCATACATCTGGATGCGCCTTTTCGATTTCGTCGAGCAGCACCACGGAGTAAGGCCGGCGACGCACCGCTTCGGTGAGCTGACCGCCTTCATCATAGCCGATGTATCCCGGAGGGGCCCCCATTAGTCGAGACACCGTATGTTTCTCCTGATACTCGGACATATCGATGCGCACCATGGCGTGTTCATCGTCGAAGAGAAAATCGGCCAGAGTCCGCGCCAGTTCGGTCTTACCTACACCGGTCGGGCCCAGGAAGAGAAACGAACCCACTGGGCGATTGGGATCCTTGAGACCGGCCCGCGATCGCCGCACCGCGGCACTCACTGCCTCCAGAGCTTCGTCCTGACCAATGACGCGAGCGCGCAATCGGTCTTCCATATAGGCCAAGCGTTCGATTTCGCCTTCCAGCATCTTCTCGACCGGCACACCGGTCCACTTGGCCACGACAGCGGCAATATCGTCGTCGGTGACCTCTTCGCGCAAAAAGCCGCCGCTGGCGCGGGCCCGGTCGAGTTCGTCGGTGTCTGCGGCAATCAGGCGTTCATACTCGGGGATTTTTCCATATCGGAGCTCCGAGGCGCGGGCAAAATCACCGCTGCGTTGGGCTCGATCGGCCTCATTTCTCGCCTCTTCTACGGCGGCTTGATTGCTGCGCAGGCGCTCGATGACGTCGCGCTCCTTTTTCCATTGCGTCGTCATTGTCGCCGATGTTTCGCGCAAATCGGCAATTTCGCGCTCGACTTCGGGCAGTCTCTGCTTGGAACGGCGATCTTTTTCTAACTTCAACGCGGCGCGTTCGACTTCGAGCGTCGCGATACGCCGATTGACTTCATCGATGGGCTCGGGGATGGATTCAATGGCCATCTTGATCCGCGAAGCGGCTTCGTCCACCAAATCGATGGCTTTATCCGGCAACTTGCGCTCGGTGATGTAGCGATTCGAGAGCCGTGAGGCCGCTACTAGAGCCGCATCTTGAATGCGAATGCCATGATGGACTTCATACTTTTCTTTGATACCGCGCAGAATTGCGATGGTTTCGACCACCGAGGGCTCCCCCACCATGACGGGTTGGAAACGGCGCTCAAGAGCTTTGTCTTTTTCGATATGTTTGCGGTATTCGTCCAACGTCGTGGCGCCAATGCAGCGCAACTCTCCCCGAGCCAACGCCGGCTTGAGCATGTTGGCGGCATCTACTGCGCCCTCAGCAGCCCCAGCGCCGACGAGGGTATGCAGCTCATCGATAAAGAGAATGATGCTACCTTCGGAGGCGCTGATGTCTTTGAGAACAGCTTTTAGGCGATCTTCGAATTCGCCGCGATATTTGGCGCCCGCGATGAGGGCGCCCAAATCTAGGGCTAGGATGCGCTTATCGCGTAGCGACTCGGGACAGTCGCCAGCCGAGATCCGGCCGGCAATGCCCTCAACCACGGCGGTTTTTCCCACGCCGGCTTCACCCACTAGCACCGGATTATTTTTGGTGCGCCGACTGAGGATTTGTATGGTTCGGCGGATCTCTTCGTCCCGTCCAATCACGGGATCGAGTTTGCCTTTGGTCGCCAACTGGGTGAGATCGCGGGTGTATTTCTCAAGGGCCTCATACTTGCCCTCGGGGTCTTGGTCGGTGATGCGTTGACTGCCACGGACTTCACCCAGGGCCTTCATGACTGCATCGTAGTTGACCCCAGCCAACTGCAATGCCTCGGCCGCGCCATCGTCGCCGTTGACCATGGCCAACAAAAAGTGCTCGGTCGAGATGTACTCATCTTTGAATGTGCCGGCTTCTTTGCTGGCACGTTCCCATAGATCCTTGAAGGCGCGCGACATACCTACGTCGATTGCTGCGCCCTGAACCTGTGGCATGGTCCGAAATGAACGATCGAGGGCTTCGCCAACAATGGCGGGATCCCCACCAATGCGGGCCAATAGCCGCGGGACCAAACCTTCGGATTGTGCAAGAAGGGCCGCCAACAGATGCTCCGGGCGGACCTCGGCATGATGATGCTCAATAGCGATATCGCGGGCTTGCGTGAGAGCTTCCCCTGCTTTGACGGTGAGTTTATCGTACCTCATTGCATCTCGTAACGTAAGTCGGGTAACAAAACCGTCAACTGCACGACAGTTGTTTCTCTGTCCTCCGCCGATGGCGATCTGTCACAAACAAGTCACCTTCATGCGGCACGGAAAGAGAGCGCCCGCAGAGTCATAGACCTGATGCAAGCGCCTCTCACGTTGAGACTATCGCTTTACCCGTGCGCGCGAGACAGCGAACGTCGCGCGGGTCCTCGCGCAGTGTATACGAACGAGAATGAACGACAGCAATACAGGTAAGCCAGTTTACCCTTGGCAAACTGGCTTATTGCGTCGAGAGCTTTTTAGGAGATGTGCCCGGCCGTGTGGATAGGACCATCTCTTCGGCGGCGACTCGATCTTGCCATCATGAATAGAGATGGCAAAAGAGCTGCAATGATGACTGTGAGCAAGCCGATTCCAGAGCTATTGCCCTGATAACCAGCGGCGTGAATGCTCGCGTTATTAGCCGATATCTCGGCGATATCTTTGATAGATTTGCTCGGATAAACCGAGCTCACTATCGGAACCGAATCCCCGCCAGGGTCGGGGTCTTCAGCATTCTCGGCGATTGTCTCGCCGTTTGAGGATGATACCGCGTTCACGGATAAGGGAACGACCATGCATGCGGCGACAGTGAGGGTTGCAACAATTGCGATACGTAACGGCATCGATTCTAAGTATGAGTGTAGGCATATCGGGACCAAGAGCAAGAGAGAACAATGCTTCAGTCACCAATACGAGACTATTCTTGCCATCCAGATCCGGTGTATGGAGTTCAAATACAGCCGATCTAGCTGAGCTAGACCTCACTCAAGGGAAGTTCCCATGTTACGAGAGATGGGCCACAGTTGCTTGTCAATTATCCCCAAGGTGGTTTATAGGCACCTGTTGGTGGTGATAGTGAAAGACCTATCAGCCTTTGACGTTGGGCTTGGGTGGGGAACACGATAGGAGAAACTCGATGAATACATGGAATAGCGTACTGATTTCACTACTGTTTGCTTCACTTATTGCCTGTGGCAGCAACAGTAAGCCAGAGAACACAACACCGACCCAGGATACCGTCGCAGCGCCGGAGCCGGAGCCCGAGCCCGAACCCGAGGTGCAACCCGAACCCGAGCCGGAGCCCGAACCAGAGCCCGCCCCCGTGGCGTCGCTCCAAGAGATCATCTATTTCGAGTTCGACTCCAGCACGCTGAGCGATTCTGCGCGTGCCAATTTGGAAGAGAATGCCGAGTGGTTGCGCGAAGATGAAAGCCGCACCCTTCGCATTGAAGGCCATACCGACAGCGTTGGTACCGAAGAATACAATCTCGGCTTGGGTCAGCGCCGGGCGCAGGCCGCCAAAGATTATCTCGTCCGTTTGGGCATTCCGGCAAACCGGATCAGGATCATCACCTATGGCGAGACCCGACCGGCATCGGACGAAGATGCCGAAAATCGCCGCAGTGTGTTCCTCGCAACTCGGCAGTAACGACCGGCTCTGGCCCATCTGTGGCGTATTCGTGTCATCCTTGGCAACGTCTATCTTCGGTCTGCTATAGGAATGACATGTTGAGCAAATTCCCTTGCACTTGCGCAGGAGCATCGGTATAGAAGGTGCCGAGTACTCGCGTGCAGGCGCAGGAGACTGAAAACGTCGGCGAATCAGCGCCACCCCCACGCTCAGACCAGCCGCGTCTGATGCGGGACCCGTTCGACGTCTCATGGCGCGAACGGTTGGTCGTCCTCGGCTCGCTCGCCGGCATCATCGCGCTGACGATCGCCCTGGGCTTTGCCTACGCCCCGGACCTGGCCCTAGAACTCGCCGGGCTTATTCCGGCCTCGGTGTTCGCCATGGGCAAATTCCTGCCTCTATGGGGTATCACCGGCCAGAGTCAGTTTTCGCCCTGGGAGCTCGGCCTGGTCATATGGGTGCTCGATACCATTACGGTCATCATCTTGGTCTATGCCCTTGAGGCGCTGTATCAGCTCCGCCCGTTCAAACGCATGCTCCACCGGGTCCAGACCAACGCCGGCCTGGTCCTGACGGCATATCCGCGCATCCGGCGTGTGGCCGTCGTGGGGGTAGTACTATTTGTGCTCTTTCCCGTCGCCGGTACCGGGGCTCTCGGAGGCTCATTTCTCGGTATATTGCTCGGGCTCAATCGCGTCATCCTCATCATCGCCATCAGTGGTGGCGGCCTCTTGGGCGGCATGACCATGGCGTTTGCGGCGGTGTACTTCGGTGAGGCGCTGCAATATTTTCGCACAATGCAGAGTCATCCTTTGGTGCGATGGTCGCTCATCGCCGCCGTCATCATCTCTGTGGTGCTGCTCTTTTGGTGGTTCAATCGCATCTACAAACGAGCGCTTGCGGCTGCACAGGAGCAATCTCGCGCGACATACGGGCCCAACGACGAGCCCAACGACGAGTCCGACTGAGCTGGACCTCGACAGAGCTTTCATAGGGCCTTGGGGTACGCAGGCTGTGGACTGGTCGTGTTACTGCGAACTGGCGGCTGCGGGCATACAGCTTGCACCAGTTTAAGAGCATGACGTTCCCCATTCAAATCACATTCCGCGGTATGACTCCCAGTGCATCGCTTGAGGAAAGCGTGCAGCAAAAGGCCAACGATCTCGGCAAGTATTGCGACAAAATCACAAGCTGCCGCGTGACCCTAGAGGCCCCGAGCAACCATCATCGCAATGGTCAGCATTACCATGTAACTATCGATTTGAACGTCCCGGGACAGGAGATTGTGGCCAATCGAGCACCTGCCCAACACACAAATAACGAAGACGTTCATCTCGCCATACGCGATGCGTTTCGCGCGGCGCGCAGTGAACTAAAGCGTTACATCGAACGTCAACGCGACTAGTCGGGTTTATTCGCGGCTGCGCTGGATATCATTTGTGCCCATGCTGCCGTCTCTGCTCACAGATGACGGCGGCCGGGCTGGCAGACGGATTTCGCATTCCGCACCATTGTGTGAGCGGACGCGGATATCGCCGCCATGTTGTGTGATCACGCTATGACAGATCGCCATCCCCAAACCAGTGCCCTCGGGCTTGGTGCTGAAAAACGGCTCGAAGATACGCACGAGCACCTCTTCACTCAGGCCGGGGCCGTTATCCCGTACCACAATTTGTGCCCCCGCACCGTCACGGGAAACTTTGACCACAACGCGTCCACCATAGCCAACTGCCTCAATCGAATTGCGGGTCAAATTGAGCAAGACCTGTCGTATCTTGGCCGGATCAGCCGCGATCTCGACCGGCTGTGGCGCATCCAATTCGACCTCTACACCGTGTTCTTCGACGCTCGGGCGCTCCATTTCTATCACCTGCTCAGCAATTTCTGCGATATCGATATTTTCTTCAATGCTGAGCACCCTCGGCCGGGCAAATTGCAGAAACTCCTGCACCAAATTCGAAAGCCGTTCGATTTCCTGTTGGACCAGCGCTATTGGTCCGCGCAACGTGCCGTCGGTATCGTCACCAACGCGCTTGGCGATTCTGCGGTCCAATAGCCTCAGCTGCAAATTGGCGGAATTGAGCGGATTTCTGATTTCGTGGGCCAAACCGGCAGCCAATGTCCCGACGGCCACCAAATGCTTGGCCAGACGATTGCGGTGTTCTAATGCCTTGACCTCAGTGACATCTAGCCCCGAGGCATAGATCAAGATGTCACCGTTCTTGTCGCGAACACGCGTTGATTGCCAACTCACGACACGCTCTTGCGATGTGCCGTTTTTGGCGAATATGCGGTGCTCGTAGGAACTGTGGTCTTCGCCCGCAAGCAGGCGCGCAATCGACTGCCGCGCTTGCTCAACATCCGCCTCGGGTACCAATTCATCGATCCAATTCTTGCCGATAAGCTCGGCAACCGGAACGCCTGTTACCGCCGCTACGGCTGGATTGGCCTGAATCACCCGCCCCTCGTGATCGAGAACCAGCAGCAGCGCCTGCACCGTCTCGACAAGGGCGCGGAGATTGGCTTCTCTTATCTTTAGTTCGGTGGCCAATGCCCGCTCTTTTCGACTTGAGCGCACCTGCCGCCACGCTCGCTTGACATGCCCGATAATGTCTTCGACTTCGAACGGCTTGATGATGTACGCATAGGCGCCGCGTGTCACCGCTTCAGCGGCGCTCTCGACACTTGCGTGACCACTGATGATGATAATTTCTGCTAGTCCGTTTTCAACTTTTTTCAGATCGGGTACTAGTTCCAATCCAGTAGAATCTGGCAGTTGAACATCGACCAGCGCGATATCGAACCCCTGCTGCGATTCGCGACGTGCTTCTTCGGCAGTGCGGGCAACGAATGCAAACGCCCCCTCATCTTCCATGATCTCGACGAGATTTTCCGCCAGATCGTGATTATCTTCGACAATGAGGATGCGAGCACCTGCGAGTCGACTCAAACTTTGCTCCTGAGAAGCGAGAGTAAGCGCTCGGGATGAAACGGCTTCTCAATCAGGTGCATCGAATCGTTTTTTTCAATCAATTCGCGCACTTGCCCGTAAACGCTGCGATAGCCGGTGATGTAGATAATCTCGATATTGGGATCTCGCGCCTTGAGCTCACGACCAAATGCAGCGCCGTCGCCGTCGGGCAGATGCACATCGATAATGGCAGCGCGGAAACGCTTCTCCTCGACCATGCGCAATGCCGATGATAAATCGCTCGCGGTATAGGGCACCAGCTTGGCGATGTCCATCATCGCTTCCACGAGATTCACTCGCAAATCATCATCATCTTCGATGAACAATATCGGCGCATTGTGCTCCCCAAGACGCTCTACCAATTGCACGATGCGGCCGATGTCGATCGGTTTGGACAGCACTTCCAACGCGCCCTCGGCATAGGCTTCGGCAATGACGTCATCTGCGCTAAACGCCGTCATCACTACGACCAGCAATTGTGGCCAGCGGGCATTGATCTCCTTGAGCACCGTGATCCCATCCATGCCCGGCATCCGAATGTCGGTAATCACCATGGAAAATTCGCGCTGCTCCAGCCTTGCGAGCGCTTGCCGTCCACCCGCGACAGCCTCAACTTCTGCACCTTCATCCTCGAGGATTTCCTTGAGATTCTCCGCCAGATCGATGTTGTCGTCGACGATGAGAACTGCACCCTTGTCACTCATTGGCTCCCCTCCCCGCTTTCGATGTTGTTGGGCAAGTAGAGGCTCACAATTGCGCCTGTCCCCTGGGCTCGATTGCGCGCCCCCACAGACCCGCCATGACGTTCAATAATACCCTTGACCAAGGCGAGGCCCAGCCCCGTCCCAGTGCTCCTGCTCGTGACCAGCGGCTCGAACACCCGCTGCATGATGTCGGGGGCAAAGCCCGGCCCCTCATCGGCCACCTCAATCGTCACGCCGTCGAGCTGTTGGTTGACCGACACCCAAACCCGGCCAGTTCGGCCGAGATACGCTTTGCTGGCGTTATCGAGGAGGTTGACCAGGGCTTGTCGCAGTAGAGATGGCTCGACATAGCACTCCACACCTTCATCGATTTCCAGCTCGGTTTGGATGTGTGCCGGGACTGCGGCGCTGTCGATGAGCTCTTGCATCATCGCCGCAAAATCCACCCGCTCACGACGCGGCGGCGAACTTCTCGCCAACTCGAGCAAGTTGCTGATAATCTCGTCGCACAGCTTGATTTGCGCATCGATTTTGGACACATGGCGCTGCAACCGATTGTCCTCGGGAGAGCGCTTGCCGAGCAGGTAGAGCGACGACTGCATCACGCCCAACGGATTGCGCAAATCGTGGCCGATGCTCGCAGCAATTTGGCCGATCGTGGCCAACCGCTCATGCCGGCGCAGACGCGCATCGGAGTCCTCATGGTAGGTCTGCAGCATGATCGCCAGCTCGATGTCGAACAGGCGGTCTAAAGCGTCATCAATTTTCTGCCGCCGCGCTTCTTCTGGGCCGCAATGCTTGGCGACCAAATGGTGAAAATCGCGCCGGATAACGTTCATGGCGGTGAACATAAAGCGCTGCGGCAAACCGATCTGCACGTGAACTCTGCCAATTCGCGAGCGCTTGCGATAGAACTCCTCATCGTGGGGACCAGCAAGCCCGGTCAGCATCCAGCGTTTCATCGATTGTTTGAGGCGCTCCACTTGCTCTGGTCCGGAAAAGACCTGACTGGCTTCGGGATGGAGCGTCGAGAGATCGTAGAAGTCATCGACAATGCGGGGAATTTCCTGCTCTACAAAGGGTAGGAATTCCCGCAGGATTTCGGTGTCTGCAGGGCTAAATCCGACGTAGCTCTTCAGACTCTCGAGATAGGTGGACATCGGCACCTCGGCGATGAAGGATCCATGCCACTGCATGATGCCATGAAATCCGCGGCTTTCGCGGCTGTCACAGCCTAGCTAGCCAGAAAAGATCGACCCCATCACGCGAAGATTGCGCGACCGTTGCTGCGAAACGCGGAACTTACGCGAATTCTGCATCATTTCTGCCGCTACGGAGATCTATTCGCCTCGCTCACGATCTGCGCTCGAGCAGTTCACGTCCGCACTCGATGAGCGCATACGTCTATCTAGCCGTACTCCCATCCTAAAACGCTTGGACAGTTACCTGTCGATTGAGGGCGCACCAAATTTTGCCCCGAAAAATAACTGTAATTATCGACACGAGTATCGTATCATTAGAAACCATGACGCGCCGATGTTTCATAGTCGTCAGTGACACGTGGGTTCAGATCTATGCCCTGGGTTCTGCCGATGATCCTGGATTTCCGGGTTGGTTCATCGTTGATGGCTTACGGGGGATGAGGAGCGGTTCACGCCGACGGTTTTACAGGAAGATCATTGATTCCGTAATTGATGCAGTGTCCATGACATTTGCTGACGAAGTTGTATTCATCGCTCCACGGTGCATCCTCGAATGGATGGGGGCTCCGCTGAGCGATCGTTTAGATGGAATGGGAGTTCCTATGTCTGAAGTAGCTCTTGGTGATACTGGCCGATTCGATACCAAGTCATTTGTCGTCCCGTTCGACGGCATCGGTCTGTCGGTGCGCGGACACACGTATCCAGCCACCGCACAACAAGCCGCGTAGCAAACAGCACACCCTGCCAAATTGCTCGGTGGCAACCATTCGTCATCCGAGCAATCGCGTATCAAACCGATACGCACGCCGACGCATCGATGCAACGCCCCCGTAGCGCGTAGGCATCGCATAGGTATTTAGGCTATGGGGGTTAGATTAGAATCGTCAATCCCGGACGATTGGCCGTGGACAATCCCCCCACACGCCGAGGACTCGCGACCCAATTGACTATCGGTTCGCCGCACCGCATGGTCGCTGTTCGTGCCTCGACAGCCTCTAATAACACAGTGCGTTACCCAATGACGCGATTCCGTCATTAGCGGTTTTTCCCCTTCAAACCCAGCGTTTTCCGCCCTTCGCGGTTGAGCGACCGCCTCGTTTTTGTGCGACGGCACCGTCTCAGCTTGCACCGTCCAAGAGAGCTCGGGATATGGTACGCAGTTTGAAGTCCGCTATCAGTAATGAGGCTGCGGATACATACACTCTTGCCCTGGAGACGCGTCATCGAAACGCTGCTCCTCATCGGCGGCACTCTATTGATTGTCCGCGGTTGGCTCATTGTTCACGGCACTACAGTAATTGCTGGCGGCTGGCTCGTGTGGGCCGGCTATACACTCCGCGCATTGCGGATCTTGCGCCTAGAGCCAGCGCACCAGCCGTCATTGAACGTGCCGCCATCGCCTCCGAGCGCAGACCCACCCGAAAGGACCAATGCTCTGAGCCAGCGTCCTTCATCCATACGCATCGCCGACTTTATGCGCTCGCGCATCGTCACCATCCACCCTGATAGCACCATCCGTATCCTTGCTCGGATGTACGCCAAAGCCATCGACCAGGAAATCGTCCCCGTGGTCAACCAGGGACGACTCGTCGGCATTGTATCCCCACAAGATGCTGGACGTGTGCCACTCCGAGACTGGGACCGCCTTACAGTCCGCGACATTATGGGGACCAAGAACGCCTTTATCACGGCCACCCCTCACGAAGATGCCGATGCGTTGTTGCGACGTATTGCCAACGATGGAGCCAATGACATCGCAGTGATCGCGCATGGCCGCCTGCTCGGCCTCGTCGATCGACGCAAATTAGCTGAATGGTTACGCAAAGCGCCCGCGGCCAATTCTGGCGCAGCTGATCCCACGCATCACAGCCGCAGCACGTGATAACCCCAGACGCCACGAAACCAAACATGGCGCCTATTCGCAATTGCGTTTGGCTTGTCATAGCATAATTGACAGGCAATCATACCATGACATGTCTGACCAATTCGCCGCCAATTTGGGTCACAACATTCGCAAACTGCGCGAGGCGCGCGGCCTCACCCAACAACAGATGGCCAAAGTGGCAGAGATTCCGCGCCCGACGTGGGCCAATCTCGAATCCGGGACTGCGAACCCGACGCTCACCGTCCTGGTCAAGGTTGCCAATGCACTGCAAGTGCGCGTTGAAGAGTTAATCGGCCCGCCCAAGGCCTCGGTGAAAGTGTATTCGGCCGACGCTTTGCCGGTGCGGCGCCGCGGTCAAGTCGTCGTGCGAAAATTGCTGCCGGACCCCATTCCGGGTCTGGAAATCGAACGCATGGAGTTTCCTCCGGGCAGCCATATGACCGGGGTTCCCCATACGCCTGGCACGCGCGAGTATCTCACGTGTGAGAGCGGAGAGATCGAGTTGTCGGCACAAGGAACGACTTGGCGGCTAAAGCCGGGGGAGTTGGTGGTCTTCCGCGGCGACCAAAACCATGGCTATCGCAATGTCTGTCGTCAACGAACAGTCGCCTATAGCGTGGTTGCATTTGCCCCGATTGGGCCGTAACCGCGCCGCGACCGCTTGACGACAAGCGCGTGAGTCGATACGACAGAGATAACTTCATTCACAGAGGGAGATAGCCGCATGTCACTACATATTGGAAGCGTCGCGCCCGACTTCACCCAAGACTCTACCGATGGGGTCATTGAATTCCATAACTGGCTCGGAGACGGCTGGGGGATTTTATTTTCCCATCCCCGCGATTTCACCCCAGTATGCACCACTGAGTTAGGACGCGCGTCTGCCTTGGTCGAAGATTTTGGCAAGCGCAACGCAAAACTCCTTGCACTCAGCGTCGACCCCGTCAGCGACCACCACGAATGGATCAAGGACATCGAATCGACGCAGAAGGTCACGCAGGCCTTCCCCATCTTGGGTGACGCCGATCGCAAAGTCTCGACTCTCTACGACATGATTCATGCCGAAGCCGACAATACCCTTACCGTGCGTTCGGTATTCTTCATCGATCCCAATAAAAAAATCCGCGCAATCATTACGTACCCAGCAAGCACTGGACGTAATTTCTCTGAAATTTTACGCGTTCTCGATTCACTGCAGCTCACCGACGATTATTCGGTGGCAACACCGGTCGATTGGAAAGACGGCGATGATGTGGTCATCGTGCCATCTATTACCGATCCTGACGAAATCAAGCAGAAATTCCCCAAGGGTCACACCGAACTCAAACCCTATTTGCGCATGACGCCCCAACCCGACAAATAAACTGCCAATTCAGCAGTTGGAGCAACTCCGCTGCAATTGCGTCACGGCAAAGGGCGACCTTCGCCATGTATAATCATCAACCGTCTTGAATTTCGACGATAACGGCGGTGATATTGTCTTTGCCGCCGCGCTGGTTGGCCAGAGCGATAGCGGCATGAGCACTGGTCTGAATGGACCCGTCTCCGATGAGGTCAACCACCTCACGGTCACTGCGCAGATAGCGATGCAGTCCGTCGGAGCACAGCAAGAAACGATCACCTACACGCGCATCGATGTCGGCCGTATCAACTTGGACATAATCTTTGTGGCCAACAGCTCGCGTGATGAGATTCTTTCCCGGAGCGGTTGCGGCTTCCTCGGGAGTCATCAGGCCCTGCTTCAGCTTGTAGTTGATCAGCGTGTGGTCTTCCGTAAGCTGCAGGACATCTCTTCTGCGCATCCTATACACGCGGCTGTCTCCAACATGGGCCGCAAACGCTAACCCCTGCCTGATCAACAGTGCCGAACACGTCGTCGACATGCCGCGCTTATCGGGATCGAGTTCGGCCATGCCAAACACCATATAGCACGCCGACTTGACCCCATTTTCGAGCAATCGACGGATCCCCCATACAGCTTCTGTATCACCGCCCTCACATAACTTGACCAAGCGCTCAAGTTCTGTCTTCGCATCGCGGATCCACATCTCCAGCTGCTCGACAGTTTCGCGACTTGCGATCTCACCACGCGAACGTCCGCCGACGCCATCGGCCACTACATAAAACCCCAAACTGTCGTCACGAAACATGGCGTCTTCGTTGACGGTTCGTTTGCGCCCCACGTCACTGAGGCCGACAGATACGGTTTTCATGGGCCTGTACTGCCTAGGCTAGAAATAGATGCAGCGCACTCGTCTGCCCGCAGTATATCTGCTTCACAAACTAGTCTGCAAGCAACCTCGGGTGCTATGTCGTGACGGGAGCAGTAATTTAGGATAATCTTGCGGGTTGTGAGCGAGGATACCAGATCAGCCAGTCTAGAAGATCTCATGCGTCACCATGCAAGCGAATTGCTGGCAACGTGGCAGACTCACTTCGAGCGTTCACCGTTTCGCACGCCGAGGGAAGACACCGCCGATCTCCTACGGCCCGTTGCGCGCGCGGTTATCGAAGCCCTCATCCCCATTGTTGGATACATCGAAGATGCAACGATAGACATGGAGGCGGACATGACCTCGGACACCCCTCCCAACCGCGTAGTGCTCGGGCATCAGATGATGCTAGCACCGGGCGATTCTCGCATGCGCGAGCTCGAAAAGACTGTCACCTTCCTCGGCGCCAACGCAACCAACGATAACCTGATGGGATTCGATCTCGGCGCCTGCATGCTCGCCATGCGCGAGACGTTGGCTGATCGGACAAACGACGCACTGGCGAGACAAATTCGCATGCTGTTCGAATGGTTGACGCTGCTATTACTCGACGCCTATGCCACGGCCGGAGTCATGGCTGAGAAGGAGCGCAATCGCGAAATCCTAGCCCATGACACACCTGTGGTATTAGTCTCCAAGCAAATTCCAGCAGCTCTGCTGGTAGGCAGACCAGACAATGCCGCGCTAGATGCGATTTTCGGTCGTATTGTAACCTTAGTCGTGACAAACGCAGCCCCGGTCGTCATTATCGATGCTACCGGACTGCGCGAGCCATGCAGTGAAAACAGCATCCGCGGTCTGCGACGCCTGGCCAACCATGACAAGATCTCAGATTCAACCGACGTCTTTGCGATCGGTCTCAGCGATGACGCCTGGAACACGTGGCACAGCATTTTCAACGAATCCCGCATCCGCCTGCACCGTTTCGAGCGCTTCCGCGATGCCTATGCGGCAGCCGTCGAGCGCGTCCGCGATCATTGCCCCACCGCAATAGAGTAGCGAGGCTTACGTCCATTGCCGATATTGCCGACTGCTTCACATTCTAAGCTGCCAAGATCCCATGATAAATTGGACAAAAATCGCATTCGAGACAACACCATAGACGTCCGCACCATCACTAATGATATTGTAACGCGGTCTACCCTAAACACGCGCCGATAGCGGTGATACAATAACGAGGCAGGGTTGTCCGAGCAGTTCCCGATATCCTTTGGGCGCTACCGGCTCTTGGAGCGTCTGGCAGTGGGTGGCATGGCCGAGCTTTTTCTAGCCAGCCATAGCAGTACCCGTGCGCCAGGCGCAGCCCAACCCGACAACGATCGTCTGGTTATCAAACGCCTCTTGCCACATATGGCGAGTCAGCCGCACTTCAAAGACATGTTCTTGGATGAGGCCAAGCTGACCAAGCGGCTAATGCATCCCAAAATTGCACAGACGTACGATTTTGGCCGCTATCACGGACAGCTGTTCATCGCGATGGAATTTGTCGACGGCATTGATGCCTTGGCCCTGTTGCGCGAGTGTGCCCATCGCAAGGTCCGTTTGCCGCCTTGGATCGCGGTCTACACCGCCCATGAAGTTCTCGATGCCCTCGATTTTGCGCATAACCAATTCGACGATGAAGGCAAACCACTCAACGTGGTTCATCGGGACATCTCGCCTTCGAATGTCCTTTTGTCGCGCAGTGGGGACATCAAACTGGTCGACTTCGGCATCGCCCGCGCAGCCCAGCGCAGCCATCACACCAAAGATGGCACACTCAAGGGCAAATACGGCTACATGTCGCCAGAGCAAGTCATTGACGATGAAGTTGACGCACGTTCTGACTTATTCTCCGCCGGTATTTTGTTAGCTGAATTGCTGATGGGTCGTCGTCTATTCGCGGCCCCCAACGAGCTCGATGTACTGCTCATGGTGCGCGATGCCAAACTCGATCGCCTGGATCGCTTCGGTGCCCATATCGGCCTCGACCTGGACCGCATCTTGCGCAAAGCGTTGCGCAAACGCCCTGATGAGCGCTTTGCCTCGGCATCGGAGTTCCGCGATGCACTCGCCGATTGGGCCTACATGCATGATCATGTAGTCACGTCCGAGATGATCACCGAGATGGTCGATTCGTTCTACACTGACGCATGGATGCGTCGCCGGGGTGGGACGCCAGGAGCATTTTCGCAATCCTATGCAGAGGGTACGCCCACAACGGCGACAGGTGAGCTTGAGGACGAGAGTGATCCATGCGATGCGGTGCCCACCGGGATTGCCCAGGCAGCTTCTGAGTCGTATCCCGTCATTTCCGTGGATGAGCTCGATAGCGCACCAGTGCGCACCCACGAGCTCAGCGGCGCCATCAATGTCGCCAGTTATGCGGGAAGCGGGTCCGATCGGCATGCCCGTCCGGGCGACAGCGAGCTCACGCGCGATGGCAGTGGTGCAGTGGTTAGCGTATCTGAGCCGTCGGTACAAGTGAGCGAATCCATCACCGTCGATCTCAACGAGCTGATGGGTGATTCTTTGGAAAACGAGCTCCAAGACGCCATCTCCAGCGCAAAGGCAGAGATCGCTGGCCCAAATGATGATGCCGACGCCGACAGTGGGGAGGGTTTTGATGACGCAGATAATATTCCGAAGCCATTTTCCGACGAACTAGAGACGCATCACATCTTCTCTCCAGAGGAGGAGGAAGACGTCCTTTCGAGCTTCCAAGCCCATAATGAAGAAAGCGACGAAGCAGGCGTTGATATAGCAGACAATGCCGGCGATAGCGCCGATGATCCCATGCAACAACTGCAAAATCAGGATGACGATGTCACCCTCATGGACTACGCGGTGCCGCAACCACCTCAGATCTCGCCGGCATCTATGCAGTTGTCAGAGAATGATACGCCGCCTGACGATTCGGGAGGATTCAGCGAATCTCCCCCTATTGGTGTGCTTTATCGCCTGGCAGTTGCACGTGCGACCGGGCTTCTGATTGTCGCTGTCGGTGGCATTCGCAAAGAGATTTTCTTCCGCGAAGGAATCCCCGAATACGTGTCCTCCAACGTGACCAACGAGCTCTTTGGTGAATACTTGGTCTCGGAGCATGTCATCTCAAGCGGCGAACTATCCATGGCGCTGGCCGTCATGCCCCGTTACAACAACCGTCTCGGCGACACCTTGGTATCGCTCAATCTCCTCACGCCTCTTGAGGTTTTGCGTCACCTCACCCGACAAGTGCGCAAGAAACTCATCGACGTCTGTACTTGGGTGACGGGCACCTTCGAATGGTATGCTGGCCGAGAGAATCAGCGCGAAGCCTTTCCGCTCGATCTCAATGCGTTTGAAGTGCTCGCGGCTGGAGCGCTGGCCCTTTCAGACGAGACCATCGAGTCCTGGCTTGAGGATTTTGGTGAAGCACACCTCGCCATGGCGCGGAATTCTCGCACCAGCCCAGAAGTATTCCAGTTGGGCCCGGTTATGCACCGCATTTGTGCCGCCATCGATGGTCAACAGACCTGTGCCGCTCTATGCGAACAGTTCATCCGTCAGGGCGAATATGATACAGGTGTGCGCATTCTATATTTACTGAGCCAAACCGGACTTGCGATCACGGCCTAATCGTCTCCAACCTACATCATTGCGGTATCATTTTCATATTGCGGAGTAGCCCCAGACGGTCCGCGGGCAACTCGGCCTCAATGGTCCATCGCTCATCCGTCTGCCAGTGAGCGAGCTCTACCGAGCGGGCATGGAGAAAGTGACCACGACTATCAGAAAATGGATGTGGCCACTTCACCCCGCCGTATTGACCATCGCCGACAATGGGCTGCGCCGCATGGGCCAGATGCACGCGTACTTGGTGCATACGCCCGGTCGATGCCGTGCAGCTGAGCAAACTATAGCCGTCAGCGGACGCCAACACCCGCCATGAGGTACGTGCTGGCAAACTGCCGCGTTGCCCGGCCTCGGCCACCACCATGCGCTTGCCGCGATGAAGTAGCGGGCGGTCGCAACTGCCATCGCGCACTTCAGCGCCCGCAACTAGAGCCCAATACACCTTGTGTACCTGCGCGTGGGCAAAGGATGCCCGAACCTTCTGCCATACAAGGGGCGTACGTGCCGCCAGCACCACTCCGGACGTCCCAATGTCGAGACGATGCAGCAATCCGGCCTCGCGCGGATCGTCACCAATCCCTTGGCACTCGGGAAAACGCGCGACCAGAGCGTTGGCCAAGGAGTCCTTTTCCGCAGCCGTCAGTGGATGGGTCGCCATGCCCGCCGGTTTATTACATGCCAATATTCCCGCATCTTGATAGACGATGTCCAGCTCCAGCTCCGGCTGAGGTCGAGGTCGCAACTGTGCACCATAACTCGGAGTCCCAATGAGTTCCACCTCGGTTCCAGCAGACAAAAGCACTCCCTTGCGCACCACGCGCCCTTTGACGCGCACCCGACCATCGGCAAAGTAAGCGGCGATACTCTTGCGCCCTGCATGGGGAAATTGCGCGGCCACGCAGCGATCGGCCCGTCCGGCAGATTTTATTTGAACGCGCAAAATCTTCATACAGCAGATAATAAAAGCGCCGGCAATTGAGTGCCAGCGGACACAGAGCCAGCATCTCGCGCGACTTCGACCAAGGCGTCCACGCCCACCATCGAACTGAGCATCGCCGAGCCCTGCTTGGGATGGATGTGAGCCACGAGCGTATCTTGTCGACGCTCGAGCCGTGCTCGCAAAAAATGCGCGCGTCCGGGCCGTTTATTGTAATCACTGCCGATGACGACATGGACCCGTGGCCGCTTCACCTGCGCGCATCCCTGCAAGGTGAGAAGCGCTGGCCGCACAAATAATTCAAAGGCCGTCATCGAAGATACTGGGTTTCCGGGCAAACCGAATACCGGCAGCCCGCTATCGCTCACGCCAAAGGCAAGCGGTTTTCCCGGCTTCATCGCAACCTTCCAAAAATCCATACTCACGCCCACCCGGCGAAACGCTTCTTTGACATAATCAAAATCGCCCACAGAAACCCCGCCTGAGGTGAGCAGGACATCGGCCGTCATACCGCCGCGCAGCATGGCACTGAGCGACTCGAGTTGGTCGGGTGCAATACCGACATTGACCGGCCGTCCACCCGCCTCGCGAATCTGTGCTGCCAAACCATTGGCATTAGAATTGACAATCTGCCCCGGTCTGGGCGGTACATCAACTCCCACCAACTCGTCTCCGGTCGATAAAATTGCCACCACCGGACGCCGCCGCACACGCACCGCTGCGTTGCCGAGCGCCGCCAGCAGTGCAATTTCGCCCGCTCTCAGCAACGTGCCCGCAGGCACCGCAACTTCGCCAATGGCGATATCTTCGCCCGCATAGCGCACGTGCGCGCCGACAGCGGCGCCTTGCTCGATGGCGACTTCATGACCGCGATCGTCGGCCTCTTCGCGGATGACCACCGCATCGGCCCCTGGCGGCATCGGCGCTCCGGTCATAATGCGCCAGGCTATTCCAGCCTCGGCCAAACCGTCGCCGCCAGCGTCGGGCGCTGATTTGTCGGCGCTGGCGACGCGATCGGCACGATTTGGCCCCTCTTGAGGTACATCGCCGGCCGCAATCGTGCCTGCAACCGATAGTGTCCCGGGAATATCCGCAGCACGCACGGCAAAGCCGTCCATGGCGGAATTATCGTGTGGCGGCAAATTGCGCCGGGCGATGGCATCTTCGGCCAAGACCCGTGACCAGGCCTCATCAAGAGCCACCAATTCGGCCGATAGCGGTGACATGGCCGCCAAAATGCGGGCACTCGCGTCTGCAACACTCAGCATACTGCCAGCTACTATGGGACGATCGCACAGCAAGAGCCAGCACGAGAGACGTTAATTCCGCCGCTCTCTTTTGCTCGACCGCCGCTTGCGCGTCGCCTTGGCTTTGGCTTTGGCTTGCTCGGCTGCACGACTCGAACGCTCTTTATCCACCACATCGTAGATCATGATTTCCTCACCGGGTTCGAGCACCGTGCTGTGAGAACGGCGATTGATGCGGGCCAAATCGCGCGAGCTCAGACCGAACTTTTCAGCAATCTCGGCGAACGACTCCCGTTCTTGTGCGACATAGACGATCCGTTCACGTCCGAGGCGACCTTCGACCTCGTCCAAGTGCTCGGCCGAGCCGCGACTGACGAGGTGCAAGCGCTGCTCGTCCAACAGCACGATGCGTGCGCTTCCATGAGCGGCCACTCCCGAAAATGACTCGGGAACAAATACCTGCAATACCATGCGAGGCTGCAACTTGGCGCCCCGTTCGAGGCCATTCCATGACGCCAGGACCGAGGGCGGCACCGCAAATGCCGCCGCCAAGTCGGCCAGCGTATCGCCATAGGTCACGCGATAAAACACCCTCTTGGTCCCGGGAATCTTCGTTGAGAGATCCGGGACCGCGACCAAGAGAGGCTCATCTGCCTCACCGGGTGGATCGCCAGCCTGATACAGATCAGCTTGGGCCACAGCCCGATTGCGCGCTTTTTCCTCCGCACTCACCTTGGGCACCACGAGGAGCATCCCACCGCGAATCTCAGATTCATGCTCGACACCGTTGAGTCGAGCCAATTTGCGACGCGACAGGCCATGGATCGTGGCCACGTCTTCAAAGCGCTCGCCGTAGGCGACAACATATGCATCGTAGCGATCCCAATCGCCGCGCAATTGCGGAAAGCGCGCGGCAAACACTTGAGCACTGCCCTGCGGGACCCGCACTACATAGTCCTGTCGCGAGGGTGGCGTACGCCCCCGTCGCAGTTGGGGATTGAGGCGCTCGATGGTCTCGACACTCACCCCAGCGGCACGTGCGATGACGGCGATCGAAAGCGACTTGGGCACTGACACTGAGTCCCACACCACGGGCTTGGCTGGCTCGACGGAATCAAAGCCGAAACGCTGGCGATTGCGCCCCACAATCGCGGTGGCCAACGCCTTGGCAACGTAGAGCGATGTGCCCCATGGCAGACCGTTTTCGTAGCGAATCAGCTGCCAATAATCGTTGGTGTTGTAGCGGGCCACGCTGCGCAACACCGCGCCATATCCGGCGTTATAGGCGGCCAAGACCAGGTGCCAATCGCCAAAGCGCTGATACAGGTCGATGAAATACTGCACTGCCGCCGCCGTTGCGCGCTCGGGATCGCGGCGCTCGTCAATCCAGCGGTCGATATGAAGGCCATAGATGCGTCCGGCGGCCTCCATAAATTGCCATAGACCGGCGGCGCCCACTCGCGAGATCGTCGTCGGATTGTACGAGGACTCAATCATGGCCACGTAAATGAGATCTTCGGGCAAACCCGCTCGGCGCAGCGTCGACTGCATCATGTCGCGATATTTTCCCTGCGCCCGCAGCCATCCGCCCATGATATTGCGACCCCGAGGATCGTCTTTATAGAACTCCAAATAGCGGATAATGCGTTCATCCCAGCGGAACGGCAGGTCTGGGAGTTCGAGTTCGGCCAACCAGGGAAGGTCGGGTCTGAGTTCGACGGGGCTGGCGTCTGTCCTGTGCCTGGGCGAACGTTGCCACCGTGTCGATGTTGGAGTCTGCGGCTTGACCCGGTGACCGTATGGATCGTCATCGACCCAGGGATTGGCTGGCCAATCGTGTCCGCGACGGCCGACGGGTGGACCAAAGGTCTCTAACTCGAAGGCCCGCAGTCCGGTGAGATCAGGGGCCAGACAGTCGACGGCAACCGCACAACCGCGAATGATTCGGCGCTTGTCTTCCCGCATATCCAGGGGCGGAAGGCGCGGCTGCGCCGGCTCGGGCGCGGGTTCTTGAATTCCAGGTGATACCCTCGGCGTATCGGCTTGTACCATCGCCGCGTTGCCGACGAGCATCAGCACCGCGACAATGAGCGAACTTGCCGTCGCAGGCCAGGGCCAAGGCCAACATGGCCAACGCCGGCTTTGGTTTCGGGCTGAGATACAGACATGAAGATGCTGCAGCATAGCGTCAGCATACGGATAGACTGCGGGTTGCCTCAACTTTTGCTCTGACTCCGACGAAAATCCGCACCTCGAATCCCAATCGCTGTCGGCTGTATCACGGCAAGTGACACTGCCAGTGGCCATTGCTGGCAAAGCCGAGTAGACTACGGGGAATTTCGTCAAGGAGTCTGCTATGCCCGCATTGGGCGAGTTTTATAGAGCCCTACTCATCGGC
>JAAUYH010197562.1_pt1 | contig 24778 bp, 22 predicted proteins | sample 7278061 | NCBI WGS metagenome assembly JAAUYH01 (sample SAMN14350203, study PRJNA611818) | marine sediment metagenome | isolation source: surface marine sediment (0.6m) | place: French Polynesia: Moorea | collected 2018-08 | reverse complement strand
TTATTCTGAACTTCGCGTCAAATCGAACTTGTTACTGCCTCTGATCCTGACTTTCTATTGCAACGCAAAGACCCCATCGAACGCCAGCTGCCGCCGGACAATGAGCGACCACGCCGCCATTCCTACCACAGTTCGATAATTTTTTGGTCTCGCGTCATATCATCGAAGGTTCATACCGGGATATGCTAAGATAGCCAGGTCGTTGAATGAGAAGACGCCGGATAAAGCGTAGTTCACATGGTCTGGGAGATGCGGACTGGGTTGAAAGAACTGACAGTGAAGTCAACATCGACTCTATTACTAGTATATACAGACTATGAAAAGCCATTCGTACTGTGCACCGATTACTTCAGTAATGCTATGAGAGCTATGATTTCCAAAGCAGATGAAAATTGCAAGGATCAACCGATACATCATGCTAGCCGAGCTCAGGTTTCCGCGGAGTCAAACTACTCCGCGTGCGAAAAGGAGATCAAAGTGTCATGTTTGTATTACAAATTTCTGCAATTTTCGTGAATAGATATGATACCTGCCAAACTCTGAAACAGGCTACAGAGTCTTGAAGACGGTGCCCACACACGATTTACAGCGGGAACTGACAGTGAAAAACAGTGCAACTAACGAATTAATTTCTATATTTTGGTTGACGATGAACTAATCACTACTGTGTCCTCAAGAAAGTACGACCGAATACCTGTCCAGTACCTTCATTCCAGTTCGATTTTTAATTCCAAAGGAGCGCCTCTTCAGGTAAGAGAATAATCGTTCTTGCGGAACAGACGACGCGGTTACAGCCATCAATAATCGCGCAAGACGGAGCAATCGTTGATACTTCATTGTGTTATTGTTTCGACTGAACTGGCGCACTTCCACAGCACTGAAACTACTTCCCGATGTGTCGAAATCAGGGATTGACAATCTTCACTTACATCGAAATCAAAATTCGTTCTATATCTCTTTTCGTTCCAAATATTCATAGTTCGTATGCATGGCCGCATTGAACCGCGGGTGCAAGTGTGACGCGACAAAGAATTGGTTGGTACAAAAGAAGCCATGCTATGACCCCCATTGCACGTTAGGCTTTGATTGCTACTCAGCAAAACTTGTATACGCGTAGGCAGAAAATCTTTCAAAGCCATTTTAAGGCGCAGCATCAGACTATACATCGATTCGCTGCATCTCATCCAAAGCAGCAGTAATCAACGGAACAACCTCGCCTACCCATGGCATGTTTGATGATAACGCTAGTATTACTTCTTGCGTAGGCTCAAGAACGGTGAGGATGTGTTCTTGCACCAAAAAGTCTCCGTGCCGAAGGTGACACGGTGCTGGCCATATTGACGGAGTTCTGCGGCTTCTTTCTTGCTTCTTCAGTAAAACATTGCGATTATGCAATACCGATTCGAACATGCGTAGCGTAGAGTCAAAGCATTTGGCACATCATACACAATTCCACTGTAATGCTCAGTGCAGATTGATAGACACGAAAAATGTTTGCTTGGACATTCGACGTTCTGATGGCACGCCGAATGGCACGTAATGTTTTGATGATTTGTCTAAACCAGCTTATTCTTTGAATAGTTCGAATATGTCTCGCATGTTGTTCATTAGCTTCTCCACACCATTCTGCATAGCTGGATTCACTGACAGCCTCTAATACTCTCTCTGCATATTCATTTCCCAATTACAGACCTAGTGCTTCTCGCATCAGTAATTGGCAGAAGCGCACCGCGCACGGAAATAAGTGGTCATCCCTGTTTTCTTTTATGAATGCATGAACGGCAGCCTTATTGACGGGTGCAGAATACTACAGAAAGTAGTCGAGCACCAGATTACCAAAACACTTTCTAGCGACTTTCGCGATAAATTCAGGAAATATCCACGGCACTGTCATTTCTTTGCAAAAGAAAGTTCCCGACACACTTCGTGACCAGCAGAAGATTTACATCCAAGAGAAACGCCATAAATCCCAGTGCAGACTCATTCCTTTGAGTTGACCAGCCATCAACAGTAATCTCAGCAAATTCTGTATCGCTGACCTTACTCTGAATTTTTGCAACACATTTGTGGAACTAACTCCCAGAATCGAGCGTCGAGTGTATTTTTAGCCATGATCTTCACTTGTGAGTTGATAGAGTATAATTGATTGTCTAATAGTATGCAGTCTAGGATAGGCTTCGGAAGGTTAGGTGCCGCGGACTATTGTATCAATGCTTCATTAATTCGTTATGACGCGAAGAGCTCATGATTCCCAACAAAGTTGTACTTTCAACCTTCCTTATCTTGTTTCTTTCACGAATTTGGATGATTGGCGAAATAATAGTTTGAAATTCCGGATGAACGAGTTTATAAAGCTTATGAAGGTTGTATGGATTTCTTGAAGACCTCATCGTTGCACGTTGTTGACCTGCACAGTCCGCAAATACAATTCTGACAAATAAAAGCTTCGCCTTCGCCTTTACTCTGAATTAATTGCCGCAGATCCATTCTTGGCCGTGCATAGGTCCTTTTCGCTTTGTTTTCTGCATCTCGAGTGGTCGGCAACCCGCAGGGTGGGGTGGATAGAGCCAAATGTTTATGAATTGTAGGAAAGGAGTATGATAGGATTTTCTTGTACACGTGGCTGCTCTTACTGCCAAACATGTATTGTTATTGCAATCAATTCACAAAATTACCTGAGTTTCTGTGCTCCCATGCCTACGTTAGATTTCCACGTTAGTTGATTACATTCATTTGTTTCAACTGAATAAAGAAATGCGTTCAGCTGAGAAGAGCAATTAATTTTTAAACTCAATACCCCACCCTAACTATGACAATAATAGTCAACAAGATGAGGATATGCATGATGCTGGGGAAGAATAATACGAAGCTCTAGGTATCGACACAAGCCCTGAATTTTGAAAATGATGCTTAAATTAAGGCTCTTTACAAAACAGGTAAAACAAAAAAGGTCAGAAGACACAAAAACGGAACAGGCATGAGGCACGAGTAGATGGAGAACTAAAAACGTATTCTTTCGATTCACTTTGCCTGGACACTTCTTTTCACTCTCTTTGAGTCCAGATTCAAGAATTCTTCCCACTGAAACTCGCAGACAGACTTCCGGAATCGGTAATCCTTCCGCAATGTTCGTACCGTTTCTTTCTTAATGTTGGAAATTCATTTACCGGCAACGAGTTGAATAGTAGTGCCAGATATTGCTCTTTCGAAGTGCAATGTCAAATTGCAGCATTTGTGTTTTCGTCGCGACGAGGTATGTTCTAAAAAGGGAAAGTTGTGCAATATTCATTCCACTTTTCGTTACCTGACTTCAGTTTCATCATATTTGAATTTCACTACTTGCCATTGTATTTTCGAATCGATATTCCCTCGGATACGGGCGCCCGAAACCTCGTGCTACGAACACAACACTTAACTAGCTTCACATCAACCGTGTTTCAGACTCCAATAAATAAACAATTTGGCTAACCTTCCAATACATATCTCAATATACAAGGTGTCCAAAAAACCGCTGTTTTTTTATCCAGTATTGTAAACTGTTATAGGAAGGCATTGTTAACGTGTAGGATAGGGATATGTAGCAGACTCAAAAGAGTTTATAATTAATGCGAAGGATGGTCTAAACGACCCCCATGTTCGCGTATTACTTAAGTCAAACGAGTTTTCCAGTTTCTATAAAAAGATGGCAAAACTTGTCCATCAATATTCCGAACTTCTTGTCGAATCTTGTTTTTGAGGTCTTTAAGTCGCGTGGTGGATCACGGTTACCTCTATCTTCGATGTAGCCCGATAAGAAATAGTCAAAAGGGGCCAAGTCTGGAGAGTACGCTGGCCATGCAATTGGGCCGCCCCTCCCAATCCACCTTTCAGAACGTTTGTAGTCCAAGTAATTTCACACAACTCTAGATTTGTGTAAATGGGCACTGTAGTTCTCGTTTTTGATACAAAGCAGCAAACAAACTTCAACAAGCGAAAAGGTTGAAAGTTTATTCCGAGTGACTTAGCTACCGAAGCCTTTCTTTTTCTTTAATCATCTTCGCCGCGTACATAGGCAAACGGCGAAATATATGGGGCGTATGCAGCAGTCATTAAATTTTAGCCATGAAATGATTTTCTTCTGGCCGATTTGCAAAATTATTCTTCTCACGTGGGTCGAATTTCTAAGAATTTCAATTTCTGCTTTCATTAAAAAATAAAAATTGCCTTAACAGGCACCATATTTCTGGAATATCATGCAGCACGAATAGTCCCTGAGCCGTGAAATTAAATAAAACCTACGGTTTTGTTCTCGAAAAAAACGGTCCAATTATTTCATGCTCGGACACAGCACACCATACCATTACCGTTGGTGAGTGCCGCCTGACCTCAAGTACTTCAGTAGGACCTTCTATACCCCATACCCGGCAGTCTGCATGTTTACGCTTCCAGAAACGGCAAAAAAGCATTTATCGGAGAAAATAATTCCTCTGAGGTATCGTGCATCATATCTCAGCTCCCTCCGACAATGCTGTGCGAATTCAAGCCGTTGCAATTTGTTGTCATTTGATAGAACTGAGCTCATTTGTACTTTGTTTGCATAAAGTTTGAGGTCTTCGCGCAAATATTTTCAGACAGCCATACGGGAGACTCCTGTTTCTGCCGCCACAAATCGGACAGATACTAGAATTCTAATCAGACAGCTCTACAATTTGATTTGCTCCGCTACAGAGATTCTTGGGCGATTATTCCCTCTTCTATGAGCATGCGTCCCCTTAGACTCATAGTCTTCACACCATTGTCGTATCGTAGCACGAGCGGGTGGAATTTTAGGATAAATTTTTTCAAAGACAATTTGCACTTGGGTTGTACGGTGTCCTTCATTTCTTCATACAGGCAAAAGGTTGACGTTCAAATATTCCGGTCGATGAGCGTGGCCAAGCATCTGGGTTTATCAAGCAAATAGAGCGGTGACTACGGCGGCCACACCGGAATAATGAGTAGTGTGCGCGGAGCGACGTTACACCAAAACAACAGCGACGGTACGGCAGCAGACCAATAACAATAGAAGAGACGGCAACGCGATACGAATGACAGCGGCAGACCGATGATAAAAATAGATTCGGTGGCGCGGCACAAGACAGCGACGGCAGACCGGGGCAATAATGATCGGCGGCGCTGCACAACAGCAGCGGCGGACCGATTACACGGCGGCGGTCGCCGACCGGTATAAATAATTCAGACGGCGGCGCAGCACGAGACGGCGGTGGCAGACCGTAGATAATCGTAGAGACGGCAGCGCGGCAGGTAGTGGCGGCGGCAGACCGATAACGGCAATGTTCGGCGGCGCGGCGCGGCGGCGGCGGTAGACCGAATACGATTATGCTCGGCGGCGCGGCACAGAGGCGACGGCAGAATGATAAAGATGATGATATGCGGCACGGCACGCAAGCGGCGGCAGACCAATTACAATAACCATGACGGCGGCACGGCACGAAGCGGCGGCGGTAGACAGTCGTGATATGGCGGTGGTGGAGGCGCAGCTCCTTTAGTGTTTCCCGGGACACAGGAAAGAGCTATAGCCGGACGGAACAAAGGCCAACAAGCACCGATGTTTCTTTGAACCCAGTCCCGAGCGGGTTCCACTTTCTAACCACAGAGCCCGGAGTTGATTGACAATTTTGCTTGGAGTTGTGCTCGCTCGCGCCCGGAATTTGCATCTTTGGCTGCTATTTATCTGATTTTAGATGTAAACGGCTAACTCTAAACGGTAGAATCAATTTACGAACTATGGTATTGTTCGCAGCTAGCCTTATTCGAGTTCTGGCATCGTGCCAATTAAAGGGCTAAATTAGTGTTTGCGGTTAGCGTCAAGCCTGCCTTATTCATGGTCCGACATATTGTCGACCGACGCTCCACAAGACGCACTGTGCCTTTTCAGCATCAGTATAACGCTTCTTTGCATTTTCACTTATTCCGTGGTATTGAAGAAACTAAAAAGAACAGGTAACGTTCAATGACTAAAATTCTCGAGCAGTGAGTGTGCTAGTACGTGCATAGATTCTGTGTATATTCGAAGCTAAATATAATAGAAATGTCGAAATTTGACACGCCAAATTGTATGGAAAAGTTGTAGAAGAACTAAAATCTTAGAAGAAATACTTCTAATTCTCGACAACTGCTCTGAATAAAAATCAATACTGAGCCATTGCATGCCATTGTATCTTGTACTGTTGTAACAAAAATATTAAATCTAAGGCCGACCGCAATATACACAACATAGCCTGTTCAAAAAACGGCGGTTTTTCTTGGACACCCCGTACTAGAGCACATCTCTGTCCGCAACGTGACGTCAGCTATACAATGACAACCTTTCAATATGGAAACGGCGAAGCAATTGGAGTTGTTGGCCAGTTTGCTGATTGACCTGAGTTTTGCCTGTGTTGTTTCAATATATTTCTGCCCAAAAAGTAGCAAAAAGGAAATATCGAATGAGATTCGAGAGGCATAGACTGAGACCTCAATTCCCACAGCGGCGTAAAATAACTATATATTTAGAGCTACGCTATCATCATTTGTTGAGTTAAACGCGTTGCAATGTCTTATCAAGATGGTCTTCAAGATCTTATATATCGAGTTCCACAAGAGAAATTGGATTTTCTACTTAAAGCAGTCATTCACGAGAAAGAATGCTCCGAGTTTGAACGCCTACAAGTAATGGGACGTGCAGCTGCCAGTCTTATGATTTCTTGTCATTTATTCGAACTACATTCGCGCAACAAAGAAGAAACGGTTTCTGAGCTGCGGGCCGAACATACAGTACTGTTCGATGACTTCCTCATTGCTACCAGAGAATCTGCTCTGAATCCACTGGAGCACATGAACAATGCTCCAGGCGAAAAGAGTTTTGCAGCATACGTCTGGGCATTTTGCGGGATGCTCTTTGAAATCGGGTACGACTCGAATCATGATCCACACGGATGTCAGGGGGTCGTCGATTTACTGGTTCGTACAGGAATTCTCCGAGAAAATGTTGCCTGCCCGAGTGAGCTGATGTCTGCAGCTCTTCGTGTAGCGAATGCACTTGGTTCTGAAGTGTTAAGAGGAAGGAAGGGCTCATTTCCAGAGGTTGAGGTTATCAACGAGGATAAAGAAATGGCACTGCATCACGTAGAAATGCTGACGGGCTTTAGATTTCACCACACAGAACTTGTTTACGCAGCTTTGACACACTCGAGCAGTGACAGAAAATTCAGTTCTGGAGCACGAATATCAGAATTACAAGGACGATTGGCGTTTCTCGGGCTTCATGTTCTAAACTATGCTATTTCTGGCGCCGCATTTAATTCTCGATGTGAAAGAACAGATGATGCTGTGCAAAGATTATCTAGGTCTGTCAATCATGCTATTGTCGCAGCGAAATGCTAGTTGAATACTCATATGTTCACGAAAGATGATACTCTTACCGAAGAGATTCGTAATTTTGTCGTTCGTGTGCATAATCAGAGTATTCGCAATCATAATCTCGTTAATGATTCATCTCGACAAGTTGTGGAGACTCTTGCTGCCTTTACTCATGCACTCGTAGGAGCAGTGTTTCTGGATCATGGTTTGCACATTTCGCGCGGAGTTGTCATTGCCCTGATGGGTGAGAACATAGATCTTACTCTTAAGTCATTCAAATCTCTAAGAAAAAAGCATAATCTTAAGTGAAGAGGTAGACAGAAATGGTGGTAAACATCATTTCCAGAACACCGCAGCATTTTAACTTGGATTGATTGCGCGGGTCTACCGTGAAGGCAAGACACCGTGAGGCTAAATGAGTTGTTGTATGCTTCTAGATTGAACCCGCGTATAGTACAGTAGTGTCTCCCATTTACTAAATCGCTGAACAACGTCTGAGCCCCGCTTTGTGCTAACGAAAACTAAAAAATAATTGTCAATAAATGATCGGAGTGGAATAAAGTTATTCGACTGAAAAATGTTGCTGAATAAGTTGGTATTTACCAACTAAGTAACTTACTTAAAACATTGAGTAAATTACCGCATTTAATTGACTACTAGCTTATTCACGTCGCTAATGGTCCACAAGTCAGAATTATAGCACAGAAAAACCTGCTCTTCCAGAGTAGCTGGTGATATAGTTAAGCGGTTGTCCTGCAGACTATTTTTAATTTTGAAAAAAGACACTCCCAATAATTAGAAGTATGAACGAGTAATCGTGTATCGATGTACGACTCTAATGATTTCTCTCTAAACTTAAATCGCTTGACAGCTCTTTCAGCTAAATTCAATTCATTTAAAACTTCGGTCTGCACAACAGAACTCGAGTTTCGTAGCATACGAACGGCCTGCTCTTCATTAAAAGATAGTTCACATGCCCTTTTGTTTTGAATTTTGATTAATGCCGCATCAAACTCGGGGAACTTGGCAATTCCTGCACTATGTGATAATTACGCCGCGGTACAAGGATGCTCTTCTATAACAGTGTCAAATAGTGCCTGTACTTCAGATATTGTTATATTATCTCCTTGAAGAGCAACTGTTACAGAATTTAAATCCCTCAATTGATCCTTTAGACTGATGATCAAATTTTCGTCCACAGTATTCGGTAGTAGATGCTGAAAATCAATAACTGCAAGCTTTGGCAAAAACTCACGCAATTGACAGGAATGTTCCAGCATTAAATACACAAAAGACCATTGTGTTTCATTGCTGATTAGTGCTATCAATGGTTTGCACTGGCGCAACTTGGCAGCTGAGACAGGGTAACGAAGTTTTTACATAACAGTATGCACTTGCTTAACGGATCTTTGATGAGTTTTGATGATTACATTCACTGCCAAATTGAAACGGTGCGAAGCGCATCCTATGAAAAAAACTTACACATAGCTGCTAGTGACAAATTGGTAGAACAATTGTCGCCTATTAACGCCGCCACGTTAGACAAAGATTGAGAAAACGTACACAATACAAATTTCAAAAATTCGTAGTGTTTGTTAGCATCTTGCTTTGTTTCATCCTTTAATGGTGAAAAGGCTAGCAGTACCCGTTTGAAACCATTTACATTATTCTCGGGAAATACAGCATACACAGAAATAAAATGAGAGTCGCGCATTACCCAACCATCAAAAACAATCGAGAACGTATTAGGCAAAATTTCCGTAATTATGGTTTCAACGATTTTAGTCAATCGAGACATGTATCTTTTAATTGTCTTGAATTTTATGGGTTGATGTTTCATATGCTCACGGCATAACTCATTCTCACGTACATACAGCAGTAAAAGTCCATTCATTATTAAGTCCATCCAGCTAAACACACTTTGGGTTTTTTTCGAGTAGAAAAATTGTTGAGAAGAATTTGTAGTATTCACTGATGTTTCAGTTTCTATTTTTCGTTTCAGAGCAGATTACTACATAGGATGCTGTTTGGCCACATGTTGCACAAGGTTAGTGTGACCTGAATGAGTCTGTTTGCGTCTCGTTTTACATTTGCTAATCCAAAAGTCGGACCCTCTTCAGACTGAACGTAGAACAGGTCACCGATATCCTTACCAGTGAGTTTTCCATCTGATGCGCTAAACGAATATCTTCGTCTTTACGAGATCTGTAGATCTTATACGACAGAATTGTGTCATTGACAACAGCGAACTGTGACTGTTCTGGAAGCATAGAGTCCTGAATCATCAACTGGTAAATGAATTATTTATGGGGCGTAGTGTCTATGAATAAGCTAGAATAATATGGTTTGCTGAGAACAAATAATTCACTATCAAGCTTCATAAGAAATACACTAATACGATAATTCATTTAAAGAGACAAATGCAGAAAACATTTTTCCATAACCCTGCTGTAGGGTGACCAATCTAGAATTTAGCTATTTGCAAACTAATGACTTACAATCGGTTAGACTAGATTTCGTTAGAACGCAACGATAGTTTTCTTGAGTTTTCAATGTTGCTTACGTTATGACTTTTCCTGATTTTCGATTGATTTAGTAATTCTTAGTTTTGCAATTAAGATAAACCTATGCATTCTAGCAACAGCAGAAGAATGCATAGGTTTCTATTGATTAGAACAACAAAAATTCTAGTGAAACTAAGAGAAAAATGAGGACGTTTTATAACGTTCAATTCTCTATTTAAGTGTGTCCTGCCTGTAATAATATTTATTTATCGCTTGTCAAAATGAAGTTATGTTTATGCTTCCACATCCCTATCGCTGATCCAATGATCGGAACGTACGCGTGTTGGAAGTGATCATCTACTAGATTCAATAGCGAGGACGTACATTTACTATGTAATTGAGCTCTTTCATAACCAACCAATCGGATACCAGCTCTCAGCATAACTTTCGAAGATGCGGGATACTGTTGACGTATCGATTGACGAGATATCTTATTTCGATAGGTCCTACTGTTCGTTTGATGCACGTAAAAGGTCTTCTAACTTCCTAATTTTAATGAGGTGGGAATTTCTGATTCGTCCTATCACATAAAACTCCAAGAATCGTGCGTTCATGACGAAGAGTAGCGCCGGGGTGCTTTAGCTGCGGTATGCAGTATTCACTCTGCCGTTAATACATACTCACCTGAACTTTTGATTCTCTCGCTTCGGCATTAACTTCGTCACTAAAGATCCATTCCAGTTAAAGCCAAATAAAGGCTATGGGCCTGATCAGGAGTAGTAAGAATGTTCTGTTTGGAACTTTGACGCAGAAAATCGAAAGCAAATAAGTTTTAAGGACTAAGATATCACCATGTTCGAGCTCTATGAGCGTGAAACCATATTCATACGACATACCGCTGAACTGTGAATGGCGGTCGGGTTACAAAATACAGAGAAAAACCTAAAGTATTTATGGAATTTAATTTTTTAGCTTAAGCAGAAATAGATTATAAAGACAGAAGTCGGTCTTTATTGAAAAGTCTTGGAATGAAGAAAGAGTAACCGAAAGATTCTTTTCATCCCTTCTACGTCTAGAATGATAATCCAGACATTGTTAGGATCCTATAAAAGTTTCGCAACAATTCAAATGATTTTAGGCGCCTCAGAAACCTACCATACTGGTATACGGGAAGCAGTTGAAGTACTGCACAATTTCAGATCAGATCACTTGACACAAATTTACTACAAATGCTTTCATGCCCGCGATGAATGACACATTTTTGACTTTGGTGTATTATGAAATTAAAAAAGGAAAACAAATGTCTAGAAATTTATAGCTAAGCTAAGTAATACTTTTAGTTTTGACAGCACATACATCCGCTTCAGTGACCTACAATTCTGAGTTGTTTAGATTAGCAGCCTCAAAATTTCTTCTCTTTGCGATTAAAATCCCTAGTTACTGCTCGAGCGAGAATTTTCTTGCAAAGAGAGGTGCAAAGATACGAAAAATAGTGTTAGGAATCAGTTGCGGAATAATTAATACATGAAGTTTTCTCATCACTTTCATTCACTCACTCATCAGATAGATGCTATGTAAGTTCGAGAATAATTTTGCAGTAGATTCAGCAAACGACACGAAACGCGGATGTGTCATCGGTTTTTAAATCACTGTACAAAAAAAGATCAATTCCAAGAGATCACATCGCCTTCCCTTTATATACTTTTCGTTTTCTATTATGCCGGATTAGATTCTCTGTTTACTCAGAAAGTCATACTCGGCGCCGGCTTCTTAATTATTCAAACAACGCTACAAGTAAAACCAATGCTGAGCTTAACCTACCTGGTGCGAACTCAGCCAGGCCTCGGAACTTCAGCGTGGACGGTAGGTGCTACGGGCAAACTCGAACCACAGCCATTGTATCCTACCGTGCTGGATAAAGTCCCGTGACGACCTGATCTACCGCATTCTTGTTACAACGCGAGCTCGATTGAGTCTGCATCATTATGGATTTGGCCGGTGGTCTCATCAGCCCTGTAGTGAGCTTTGGCACCCTCGCAAGGGGTTATGTCGTATTGTGCCGGGAGTTTACAGTCCTTCCGACCACGAAAGTGGTTATGCTACAAAACTTCAATGATTTGCTTACAATCCGCGATTTCATCACATTTGCCTTTGCACTTTCTCCGAAAAATAAATTCGGTGTTTGTAATTAAATTTAACGGAATAGAGGTAAATAATCAGTAGACAAAAAATAATCGAAATGTGAGCTAACATGAAGTTTAAAGCTCTTTTTGAGGTGCTTCAATTTCAGAAATCACTTACTTCGAACATTTTGGAGCTTCGATTTGGGAATAGTTCATGTACAAAAGTGCAGTATTATTCGTTGATATCATCTATTCCTCAAACAGATCATAAGTGAGGTTGTTTGGAACAAAAATTCCAGATTTGGGGTCTTGAAAAGATTATTGCACATTCGCCATGGTAAAGTATATTATCATCTGCTATTCGATGAGGACTGAAATGAATTCACGAGTTAAAATGCTGCAATCAGGCAATGTCCTAAAATTCGAATGGGCTGAAGGTTGGATCATGAAACTCCTGGTTGTACGTAATAAGTGCCCTGGCTATTTATTGCTGTCCGTCATAACCATAATTCAACCGGAAACGCTAGATTAATAACTTTTTCGGCAAATTAGAAGGAGTACAATGGGCTGGTTCATATGATTGAATGCAATACTGTTCTAGAAACATCGAAATATTTCGTGAAGCTTAATTATCACGATTTGGCATTGAGTAGTAAATCAAGCATGAGACAAATAAGTAAAGAAAATTTTTATCATTTCTCAAGCGGAACAATTCTTAGGTAAGATGTCATAAAGATAAATTTATATCTTTCATCGCTTTTATCTGACTTCGATTTTACAGCGATAGTAATTTGGATCGAACATATGAATCCAGAACTGTCTGCACATGCTGCTTGGGATATGTGCACTCCAAGTGTAATGCTACAGTAGCAGAAAGATGAACGGATAGCTTATGTACGTAATGTCGAAATGACTGTGGAATCAAATACTCGCTGCTGGTCACTTAGAATTTTCCGCGGTAGAGCTTCGAGCACGTTCCAGGAATAACGTTCAGGAAAAGATTGGAAAATCTCTGGGAGTGTCTCATTCTGTGGTACGCGTCTCCGATAAAAAAGTGATTACAGAACGAGAGAAGACGCCAGCCAAGTAATTTTATCGTATCCCGCTTCTGGTGTTGATAGACAGAGAACAGTATGTTACGATTTAGTCAGCAATATATTTCTACTTCAGGGTTTCATTTCTTTCTTGGTTAACCCGTAATAAACAGGAGCGCGATCTATGTTCAGGTGGTCTTGAATAGACATCACCAGTTGAAGCCTGACTGTCAATGACTACGAACGGAGTTTGACAAGTAGCACTTTATGCATCTCAATCATTCTTGTAGAGTTCAGCAAGTGGTAAGACATTATACTCAGTAGATGTACCAGAAAGTGAATCGAGCGCGAAATTTGATTCCTACAATTACGGTCGTCGACTTTGGCGCAAATTTGAGGTAGAAGAAGTTTCGTAGGCGAAAAATCTCGCTTGGTTGTCATACAACCATTCCATAAACTGTACACAACTGTAAATATAAAATGGAACTTATTTCCGTACGGTTTAGTAACCATATATGCGGTTACCGAAGCATAAATACTAATCTAGGATCATTTGAAAACAAAATATTTAATTCCATGTGCTTCTTGGCAAGAATTAGAGCATTCAAACTCAACTGATGATGCATTGACTACTTGTATTTTTTGCATAAAGTTGGAATACATCACAAATATTTCTTGAGTTACTGCTATGGCCATGATGTAGATCAGACAAAACTCCGGGGATTTTCAAGCTTCGTTTTGTACTCATATTACCTGAAACTCAGTGGAACCATGCTTTTACAAAGTTGCAATAACTGACAAGCAGTTAATTTAGTGATATCTTGAACTATTTTTTTGCTTCTTTGTGCCATATTTGTACTAAAAGAAGATAAAGAAAAAAACTTATAGATAGAGCATAACACTATTTGAATCGCCTAACAGAAACTCCAACTCAGCACATTATCCATCGCTCAAATGTTTAGAGCACGTATTATGCGCTAAAAATCGATCATTCTTCGCGATTGGGAGCAGAAAATAAGAAAAAATAGAATTCTTCGAGGAAAACAGCAATTCTTTTTCATGCGAAGTTTTTTAAAATTTTCGAGATTTCGTGAATCAAGTCAGTAGTTCAGATCTGTTCTGGATCAGTCGAAAATCAATACATTTAAATTTGAAGTATATTCAAATGAAATTGGATAGACCATATTTTTTGTTCGAATCTTAAGGGGTTTCTGAAAAGTCAAATATTAATTTTGGACAAGTAAAAGGATAGTGTACAGTGATAAACGAGTGCAGCACGTTTTTTCAGGGAAAAACGGAAAGTAATTTATAAATGCGGATCGATTATGAATATCAGGAAAATTGCCGAATTTGTATTCTGAGAAGTGTTCAACTCAAGCTGACGTTGATAAAGCTCTGATGAGGCGTGGTTTCACTATTTTTCCTCAAATCGTATTCAAGTGTTCCATTTCTGTCTTGTTTTATTGGCCTGCATTCCTACTATTATTTTCATGCACTTTTGAATGTAATCAATTTATGATTCAGATCAGTATTACAGGGTATCCAGATAAAAACCGCGTTTTTGAAATTTCTCTAGTTTTAAGAAAACAATATATGAGCTAATAAAATGTATTGATCGAGAAGAGCTGAAAATGTAGCTTGCTTTTTGGATCATAAATTTCATTTATCTACGGATCCTTGATTTTATTCAAAACATAGTACATACCTTCGTTTTCAAGTTTTTTCGTTACATGTTTGCCAAGTCAAAAGTCCGTATGTTTCGCTTTACACTGCACCAATTTTTATGAAATTTTAATATCGTTTATAGAACTTATTGCGAAACAAATACATTAGTTTCAATTCTCTGTGAGAGTGAGCCTGTGCCTGTGGCACGGAAAAATGCAAAATATTGCTAGATGGATATTTTGACTTCTAAGAGAGCGATTCGTGTAGACGTGATCATATCGATAATACAGAGCAATTGCAATTAGAGAATCCTGGTAGATAAAATTAACAGTAAACCAATATTCAACTTAAGATTTCCTTAATCTCAAAAATATTACCGATAGATACAGGTTTGTATGCCATAACGCTGAATTCATGAATTCGAGTCATTAGATCTGTGTAAATTCATAGAAAAGAAAATTTCAACAAGATAAACATAGACTGCAAGTAATGAGAGTGAAAAACTACGCTGAAAGTAACAGCAAGCAAAAGTTCTCATCAAAAACAATAGTCACTCCATTGGTTCCACTGTTCGAGAAGATAACGATATACCGCAGATATTATGAATTAGATGTTCATTTTAATTAAGGACTCACTCTTTTATACTTGGAAAAGAAAGAAGCAATTCAATGAACCTAAATTTTTCGACAACGACGGTTTTTATTTCGACAACCTGTATGCTAATAATTATTCCTCCTGCTATTTTGCGAGCTTGTGAATAATTGTCTCCCTGTTTGCACCCTAAATGGTTGGAGCTGAAGAATTATCCCTTGGTACCTTGATATTCAGCTAGTAAGATTCACATGTGCCTTAATTCAAGAAATTCAAAATTTGAGAAGCAGGTGCGAATTTGATACAAATTCAGTGCGCCTAGCGATAGAATTAAGTGCATTTTCGGTGTGAGCGCTCGCATTCTGTAACAGAAATATAAAATATGTTACATCCATAGCGCGGAAGATTATGGTCTTATCCTATTATAGGCAAACAAAGCGCCTATGTGCACAACTCGTCTTCCTGGGCTTCCTATTTTTGTTCCGTTTGGACTGTAGTGATGAGTAGTTTCTGACATCGATTCTGACTAGAACAATCTTGAGATTGAGTTTTTTATGTTTCTGCATCCATAGAGCAATTAATGATTACTAGTTTAATATTAATGGCGTAAGAATATACAGGGATGTATCTGCACGCTAAGGGAAAATATATAGAGGGATTGTCGCGTATTAGCGCGGCAACTTACTCGAAGATCGAAAATTCGGAAACACACTAAGTGCCCAACTCATTAAGCCACCTTTATTATTCAACTAGCCGATGCTAAATAGGGGAGATGCCACTAAACTGTTTGAGCCCATTTCCAGACCGAACCGAAAATAATATTTCAAATTGTGAACGGATTGACTCAAAACTTTTAAGAAACGAACGGGTATTGAAAGGAAATTTTTGGTGTTAAAAGTGAATCTGAACGGTTCGAACACGCATTTTACACCACTCCAGTCCGGTCCGATATTTGTTCAGTTCAGTGACTCCTTGATTTGGACTCTACCGATTGAACCCTAAAAACTTCTTCACTTTGAACCGGTCCATTTGTTCAATATGAGTTCGCATGTTCCAAAAAATTACTGGAGAGTATAGAGAATGCTTTAAAAATTTTAGGAAAAATTTCTAAAGAGACAAGGATGCACATTCAGGTTTGTTGACTTCGAGACTTTGAAAAGACCGCTCGATTCCAGTCGAATCATTACCAACAGTTCTTCGTTCAGTGCCACTGAAAGAGCTAAATGATGCTTACAGATAGTGCTGCTGTTACGACCAGAGTAGCTCATGCCTCTGCAAGCTCAAATATGCATACCCCAGATGAAAGTAGGTTGGGCTGTATGTCCCATCCTCAGAAAAACGCAATGAATCATTCCATGGCCAATTCCCATGGCGACAGTTTGCATCAAGTCGAAGCGGCTGATTTTAGGTCTATGAAAAGAATATTAGAGGACTCAAACAGATATGGATGGAATCAGTACCTTCGAGACGAGTAATGCTTCATTCAAGAAGTCGAAACACCCTTCAAGACCCATCACATGGTTTCAGAGCGCTTCTTCAAATCTTTATCTTGTGTGAAGGATGTGTTACAGTCCCAAAACCGTCCACAAGCAAGCGCTGCATTTAGAATTTGAAAACTAAAACAGATGCCGACTGTAACATCACTAGAAATTCGCAATAAAGCCCGTTTTAGGCGCATTCAGTATCATTATCGAATGATTGAACCGTTTTGAAGTGTCTTGTAGGCTGATTATGCTTATTTCCTTACCGATACTGTATAAAGGGATGCGAAATCTTGACTCAGTCGCGAACGGAGGTGAATTTTCTAGAAAAAACGAGTCAAGAATAGCCCAGACAAGCATACACTCGAAAATTCTTTATCGAAACCTGTTGCAATCCTTGTAAATGAAGTTGAACGTCTAATCATTGTGGCTGGCAGGTTGGTTTCTTAATCCTCTAATCCACGGGACGATATTCCTGTGAAATATTTGCACAGGACGGAACATGCGTGTCAAAGCAGAAGCACTCACTCGGACGGCATCTACTACACTGCATACTTCTGCGATGACAAGCGCAGACCCTATTGATATTGATTTATAGCATGAGTTGAAAGGTAACGCGCCCATACAAAATGGTCCAAGCATTCAGTTGCCGAGGATATCTGCCGCAGGAATGAAAAGCGCATTTTGTCTCTCGGAATTAGCCGATTCAGGACCAATCACAAGAACAGAAACTGATAACGTGGCATTATACAGTGAAATTAATGCGAGTCACATCAAATAAGATAGTAAAAAATTTCTTGGGGATAAATTTTCTGTAATGGAGTACTGTTAAGAAGAAAGATCCATCACCCAGCTTTGTATTCGGTTTCAGCACGTGATTTGGCTATGCCAGTAAAATCCGATCTCAGTGAAAGGGTTTTCTGGCTCTCAAACTTATTTTTACAAATAAACGTTCAAGTCTGTCAAGCTAAACTCGGAAAGACAGCATAGTAATGCAGTCATTTCTGAGTAGATTTCAGTTGTAGCAAATCAAATGCTCAGAATCGCAGAGGGGAGAAAACAAAAATACGCAGCGAGCTATGTGACATATTCATTCTTGAAAAATACGTAGGTGAAGAGCCAAGCCGCTTTTCGACAAAGCATGGCCGCCGAGTGTTGCATTAAAAAGTGAGTAAACTGCGTCGCCGAGGAGGGTGTACTTCTAAGCACCTTCGTACTATTCGTTTGAATCACGTGTATTTGTGTGAGTTTCTGCATACTGTAGATTTTCGTATTACAGTAGAGTCGTCGAGTAGATAACAAATAACTGTTGTATGAATAAACACAAGTTCGGTCTCCTCTCGTCAAGCACGTTAGATTGTGAACAGAAGACGGCAGTGCTAAGTGTGAGGAATGTGTTCGTTGAGTTTACTTTGGAGTACTTCTCTACTTATATAGACTAGATAGTGTCAGCCATGAGTTGGCACAACGGTCGTAAAAATCAGCAAGTTACAAATTTAGAACGACCGTTGGATCGATGGACGGCCGTTGGGATTGAGCAACGGCCGTTGGATCGAGGGGCAGCCGTAGTGCAATTTTTCACGGCCGTTGGAAAGTTTGCATGACCGCTATGCAGATGCAAGAGCGTGTGAAGGTTTATACCAGCCGTTATGTGGACGCAAGAATTGTTGTCAACATAACGGCTGATTGATGACAACATAGTTCCCAAATGGCAGTCTGGAAACGGAAAGTGATATTCCAATGACATAAATCGGAAATAATTACAGCAATTAATTACTCAATCCTAATTTGCAAAGTACAACCAGATTTCAGAAAATTTCAGAAGTTCAAATAAACTAGAATTGAACCAATTCTGACACTAAGGGCACACCGAGCTCTCTACCATCCGTTCTCAAAGTTACATCACCTCGCGTTGTGATGTATATTACGGAATTTCATCTACCGCTACCTATGCCGTGCACGCTGAATCTGCGATATGCCAACCCCCGGGGTTCGCACAGTTCCGTACTCACCTTCGTCCAGAGTAGATCTTTCAAGCCGGTCTCACGGATATAGCGGTGATTTCTCAACGTAACTGTTTCGCTACCTAGATCGGCCTGTATGATGAACTCATAATCAAATACTGTACGAATACGATAGGATTTCGGTTCTAAAATCAAAAATCATGAGCGGTAATAAACAATTGCGCAACATAGAATTTATTTTGCAGTTTGGTAACGTTCACTCATACTCTTCAGTTCTCATGTTTGTGCAGAATTATCGAACGGTCCGATCTCATACCTGTTTCTAAGAACCTCTACTGAATATCGACGAGTTGAAAGCCGGAAGACTAGGTGAGTTCCACAGGAAAGACACAGTGATCCGGAGGTTCTAACGTAAAATAGCGACCTCATTTTTGCATGAATTCAACAGAATTTTGAATGTTGTAATTAAGAAACACCAATGGATCCTACCAGCGAGAGAAGGATGCACGAGTGTTTCTTAACTGTAAAAATAAAAATTCTGTAGAATTCGATCACAATTCAAGCCAGTCTACAACGATAAATTCTCCGGATCACCGTGTTCTCTCTGTGTCAGCATTATCTTCCTAACGTATTTTTGACCATTTACAATCAGAAATCAACTATGAATGTATGTTTTCGCAGATAGATCAAAGGCGGTGACATTTGTGGTAATTAAAAATTTGATACTTCTCAGGACATGCCACGCAGACTGAGACTTATTGCTTGTTGCCGAAGCTATAAAGAAAGAATGGAAGTAGACGAGCATCATATTTCTCAGCAGAAGATTCAGATTAAGTCGGATTGTAACACAATCCGTCAATGTTCATTAACACGAATTACGTTGTCTTCTGTAGTTATGTTATGCATTGCAAAACCTATAAAAAATCAATTTCAATGGTGCGGTTGCGAGTTCTGTTTTTATATTTTATTTTTTGAAGCACAAAATTCTATTAAAGATGAGTACTATAGAGATCAAATAGTTTGAACGTTTTGTCACATCGATGAACTATTTTGTAGATCCCAAATTTATTTATATCTCACAGAATAATAGAGCTTTATCAGTGCGTTCCATTGTTTAGTCGTTCTGAGTAACAAAAAGTAGCATGTCGTCGGGCACCTCGAAGCCAAAGACAAAACACCGAATTTTTGTTGCCATTTTTACGAACATCTCATTTGCAATGTGCTCGCTTCTTACAACAGCGAAAGCATCAACAATATTCATCCTTCTTTTCTCTTGACTTGTGTGATTCCCAGTAGTTCTATGAGTCAAAATTCAGCACTATTACTTGTCTCAGTTGTGAAGAACGATTGTTTTGTAAGACACGGGCATCCTTAGCTCTTTAAACTCTGAAGCTAAATCGAGTACGATATGCCTTACTAATAAAGAGTCATAGAAAGTAGAGAGTTGTAGTTTGCTGTTTACAGTGGCACAGGAGGCGAAGGACAAATGGGGGTTAATTCGAAACTCAATTGCATCTAAGATTTGCAAAGGGAGATTCAGCGCAGACTTATAACTTGCCGTCAAGATTTACGGCCAGCTGTCGAACTTCAATTACAGTATGGTAGTCGAAGCAAGGTACTGTACTGTACTGTACTGTACTGTGCGCAGAGGTGAAATAGCTGCATCCAAATAGCAATTGGCTGGATAGAAATGTTCACTTTTGCAAATGCAAAACCAGAACAATTTGTCCTTCATATAATTCGAAATAAAACAGCTAAAATCTCGATTGATCACAAACCAAATGGTAACTGCTGATTCTTCAGAGTCTTACATCAAACGAAAGTAGAACACATCTACCAAAGCACAACTGCAGTCACAGGAATGGAACAAAGTATTGATAGCTATAGTGCAGAAACCAGATTCAACTCGACCATTGTAGAGTAAACCGATCGTTTAGCAGAGAATTGTGGGACATGTATCTTTGTGATCGATAACTCATCGTTTGATTGTTCTTTTTCACCTGCTTTAACACAGTGCACAGGTCAGAGTTAATTCGTGGTCATGTTTATACTTCTAATGTACCAGAACAAGCTATCCACAACAACACAGCATACAAGCACAAGCACAAGCACGAAAAAAAACTTGCTGTGCTCGTGTGACCCATTCTGTCTTAAACACAGCATTTTACGACGATAAGCGAAGTTTCATTCCACGTGTTTGATCGGTACCGCAATAACTGATTACATATTCCCTTGTTTTATCGTTTGACTCTTCTGCGATATATATGTCGCTACATGAGTGCTTGGGATTCTGCAGTTGACTCTCGATGAATCACGGGAGAATTGATTCGGAATTACAACGCCTAATCAGAAGACCGCACTGTACTGTTAGATCACTCAGGTGGAGTAAGAGAATCAACAAACAAAAGCCACGACCCTAACAGGTGCAGTACAATGCTCCTTTCTCTATGGCACATGACGTTCGTGGTTGTTACGTTTAAAACTGTTTTTCTTAAATTGCGCATGTATAGAAATAGAACCAAGAACGGCATGTGCCATATAGAAAGGGAAGCCTGTACAGTACTGTAGTGCTGTTACATCAATCATCCGTGCGCGATGGAATCCAAGCGATCGAACTTACGGCACATTTTCCTAGCCTCATTCGTACTCGTCTTTTTCTCGTTCAACTTTCTGAATATCCTACATCTGGCCGTCTTTCACTCTTCTTGGTCCCTGCGAAAAGATGCCATTGCTCATCATTTACAACAACTACCACCGCTACATGAAGAACCACAGCAACCAGCACTAAGTTCACCTCCTTCTAACCTGAAACTACGTGCACCGCCTCCACTAAAAAATGTGCTCGGCAACACATCGATCACTGAATTTGAGCAAGACTTCGAGGTACCACATGTGTACGTCGTGGCTGGGATGAGGCAATGGCGGCCCACTGTTCGCCCTCACGACCCCACACTACTTCTGTATGTGTTTGCACAAGGCACAATACGCTATGCACCTGCTCATCGCCAGCGTTACGTCATGGAGATAACTGGATGCCAAGTGGGTGATAAGTGGTACCCATTGCTCACATCTACAAGCGGGGCGTACTGCTGCGAGCTTCCCAAGACACCAGCATCCGACACACCGATCACACTAACGGTTTCACAACGCGTCTTCATTATGCCCCCGAGAGTAACTTCCCTAGCGCGGAAGAAGCGTCACGCTCTCATCCGTCAACCGAACGGCAGTTATCATTTGCGTTCCAGCGCGGTCTGGACTTCGCAAGTGGATGCACCTGCAACAAAGTCCGACTGCCGTTATGAAGTTTGTCTTATGACCCAGGAACAGACCTTCCCAGAATTGCTACCGGACTGGATCACGTATCACCGCAAATTGGGCGTGGACCGCGTGTACATCTACGACAACAACCATACGCCCACAATCGGTCGTCAACTGTCGGCCCTGTCCGACGTTGAAGTTGTCCACTGGCCATACCCACGATCCCAATTCCAAGCACAAACGCACTTCCTGCTGCTCGCGCGACGCCGCTGCACGTGGGCGATCCTGATCGATGTGGACGAGCGCATCGTGTACCGGCCAGCACATGTGGCCTGGTCGCGCCACAACCGGCACCCCACCTACACGCTGCCGCGTTCGCCGCTGCGGCACTACCTGCACGCGCAGACCTACACGCGTGGTGTCTCGCAAGTGCTGATGCCCCCGTACGAGATGGGCAGCTCGGGGCACCGCGTGCAGCCGCGCGAATCGCCGCAAGAGGCGTACATCCACCTGACCGGGAAGCAGTCGCGCGCCATGAAGCCGATTGTGTACGTCGACCACGCGTGGCCACAGACACACGTGCACTCGGTGCGGATGTTTCCGCGCCACGACAAGTTCCATATCCCGCCGTCGCTCCTCGCCCCGCACGCGCTGCCGCAGGCCGCCATCGGGCTAGCACACTACCGCATGCGCAGCTGGGAGGAGCTGGTCCGGAAGCTGCGCGCCTCGCGCAACTCGGTCACCGTGGCAGTACCCCCTCCCACGACCTTCAGGGCCGACAAGCCACGGCGCAGTCACCTATACGCGCCGAAACGCCTGCGCTACACGCACTTCCGTGCCGCCTACCGCGTGATAATGCGACGCCGCCTCACGCCACCGGTTCTGCGCCGGGTCACCGACACTACAACCGTCTTCAACGATCGGCCGCGGCTGCGCTCCCCCGGCACCCGCTTCGTTTCCATTCTCACCCCGCCGCACGCGTCTACCCGAAATATGACCATCATGGTTCCCCGATGGAAGAACTGGTTCAACTGGTTCCCTCCCTACCACACGGTGATGAACGCCGATGGCGTCACCTGCTGCCGCTACCGCAACGGCCACGTCGAGCCGGTGTTCGTGAACAGCGAGCAGTATGGGACTACCGATGCCGCCAGCATCTTGACCTCGGCATAGCATCATGTGTACAGTACAACTACACTGTGTCAGGACTGCTTAGGAAGCAACAATAAACGACGATGCGTTCGAATTCTGACGAGCTGCCCATTAGTCGGTAACTCCATTTCTTTTCGTACAATTCAAATCGCCGAATAAGCGCTACCTTAACAAGCCCATGAGTAAACTAAAGTCGCGTTCTCTTTCCCCAAACACAATCACATCGAGCTCGGCGCTGTAATTACCTCTTGCATTTTCTCACCAAAATCGACAACCTGCCGCTACAAATATTAATTATCTCCGGGCCTTCCCTGGCTCAGTCCGTCCACGAGGTACAGCAGTATTCTCCTGCAACTACAGCGGTCGACTTTCTAACGTGCAATACCTCAATCCGTAGAAAACAGTGCCTGATTGACCACCTGGGCGTTCCTCTCAGCGAGCGTACGAACAATCAGGTCACGATGCGTCGAATTCCACGATACGCGCTGTGGCAGTACGCGCGTAACCCTGCAGCCCATTTCCGACATTCGCTCTCAGCACTATCTCAACATGATACTACCTCAATTGCTAAAACTGTTGTCCCACTTTACTACGATAACTCACATACTTCTACAGTAGGGTACAGTACTTACGTCGACGCCGGCGTCGGCATTGCCGGAGTAATAATCGGTTTCTCCTCTTTCTTCATCTTCAGCTCCAGATCGTCCACTGAGTCTGGAACAGGCGGGATCGAAGTCTTGTCCACGGATGACCCGTTTGGTGCTCCATCAGATAGTGAGGTAGCCTTCGCATCCCCAACTGACTCAGACGGTTCCTCTTCTTTAGTCTCAGGCACGTCCTTCTTCTCTTCCGGCTCTGGAGTAGGTTCCGATTTCTCTTCCTCTGTAGGAGTTTCGGCGGCTCCTTCTGTAGATTTGTCAGTCACTTCGGTCTCGGCGGGGACTGGTTGGGGGGGTTGCGAACCTGCATCCTCTTCTACACCAGGTGCAGCCGGGGCTGAGGGCTCCGGGGCTTGTGAGCTTTCCTCTGCCTCGGCCGCTTTTCCTTTTGGGGTGAACAGTGCTGACACAATTGGTTTCGTAATTTCTTCTACTGCAGCTGCAACCGACTCTGCGATGCTCGGTTTCACGTCTTCCACAGCCTCCTCCACCTTGGATTCTTCAGGCGCCTTTACCTCTTCCTTCGCATCTTCAGTAGCCTTCTCCTCAGTTGCAGGTGCAGCTGACTCGGCGGGCTTCTCTTCCTCTGCGGCAGTTGCTTCGGGTTCTGCAGGCTTCTCCTCCACCTTCTCCTCATCAGCTGCAGGTGCCTCAGGTTCGGCAGGCTTCTCTTCCTCCTTCACCTTGTCCTCTTTCGCTTCCTCAGCCGCAGGTGCCTCGAGTTCAGCTGGAGGCTCTTCCTCCTTTGCTTCCTCGGTCGCAGGTCCTTCCGGTTCTGTCGGCTTCTCATCCTCTTTCACTTCTTCAGGAGCAGGTGCCTCAGGTTCAGCAGACTTCTCTTCCTCTTTCACTTCTTCAGGAGCAGGTGCCTCAGGTTCAGCAGACTTCTCTTCCTCTTTCACTTCCTCAGTTACTGGTTCAGCAGACTTCTCTTCCTCTTTCACTTCCTCAGTTACTGGTTCAGCAG
>JAAUYH010021561.1_pt1 | contig 24795 bp, 13 predicted proteins | sample 7278061 | NCBI WGS metagenome assembly JAAUYH01 (sample SAMN14350203, study PRJNA611818) | marine sediment metagenome | isolation source: surface marine sediment (0.6m) | place: French Polynesia: Moorea | collected 2018-08 | reverse complement strand
GCTCTTCCGATCTGACAGCGCTGCACGATTCCCTCTCCGCCACCCATCGTTTTCTCGCGCACCCGATTCGCAATGCTCGCATTTTCTTGCTGCACTCTGCGACGCCGTACAACTGTGCGCTGTACTGTCGCCGTCACCCCCGCGCCACCTGCAGTGCCATCTGCGAAATTGTACTGTACGATGTTGACTGCCCCCGAATTCGTTACGTTCCTGTACAGAACTCGATGTCGCGTTAGCCATTTCCAACAGCTACCCCGTATGCTACCATGAATTCACTTGTGGCCTTGGGTAACTGCTGACATCCCTTACATATCTCGTTGACTCGCTTTGCCTAGCACCTTGTTGACCCTCGCCCCTTTCCCACCCCACCGCCTCGGTCCGGTCTTCCTCCGCCCTCCTCCTCTCCTATCAGCGTCGCATGCGACACGTCAGAATAATCTACACTGTTATCGATGCTGTGTTTATTAGGTGATAGCGACAGCGGCTCACTCCGCTGGGCTGGCGGCTGCGGAGACCGCCTTACCCCAACGTGCAGGTCTCGCGAGTCTCTCATTCACAGTCTCGCGCTCGCTACCCGCCACAACGCATTCCATCCCCCACCTGCAATCGAGCGAAATCTCAATCTTTCCATGCATCCCTGCGCAAGTGTCCGTGCAACAGCTTCCGAAACGCATGTTCTGTTGCTGTGACCCAACAGCTTGCGTGCGTAGAATTACATCTTCGCAATTCTACATCGGAATGTCCCTGCCCAATCAGCGGCGCCGAAACGTGGGGTGTCACCCACGCCCGTGGTGATGACAGCGGAACTGATAGGTGTAGAGTTGGGACGGCGCTTGCGGATTAGATGCCGAGGCGGCGGCGGCGGGGGAACAGTGTCGGCGCAAAAAGCGAATCAGTTTGCCTCTGCACTTGAGGAATGTAGGAATGTGTGGATGTACACTAGTAGGCTGCCATACTATAGTAACTCGGGTAGCATTGAAGTGAATATTGAACAAACCGTAATTGTTCTTAAAATAGTAGTCAATGTTTCTTGAGCGGAATCCATGAGGCATGTTTCAGCTGCTCCTCATTAGAGCCTGAAATATTGTGCGACCCGAAATTTCCAATCTAATTCCAAAGTGTTCTTCCTGTTGACAAAATGACTAATGTGTGTGTGTGACAATCGGTGCGAGAAATGCCTTCAACTACAGCAGTACAGCCAATATAATAAACGGAGAAATGATCCATTGCTTTTGCGTGATCGCCCAAGGTCATTCGCTTAATTCGAGTTTCTCGGTTGCAGCACTCAATGCCTCATGACACGCCGTCGGAGTGCATCGAGTCTTGTAACTTGACCTTCACGGCGTCAAGCCGCATCTAGTTTCGGAATGCACGCCGCCATATCTCGTTCATGAAAATAAAACAAGTTCACGTGGAATTGTCCTGCAAACACAGTAACGGAGGGGGAGGTAAAGTTTAGTAGTTAAAAAGAACCGTGTGTAGAGCACAAAAGTACAAGTCGTAATAGACGGATACATAAGGGTAATTTTGGGGTTGTTTAAATTCTGCGTCGGAGTATCAGACTGCCGACCAAATTTGTTGGACTGAGATCTGACAGAGTTCAGCTAGAGTAGAAAGTTATGATGTTCCAAAAATGAACACCAACACTAGCGTAAAATGCACAATACAAGCAGCACAGTATTGCTATAACTATTGATATTCTTAGTTTAATCCTGTACTTGATTCATATAATACAACCTAAGCAATACAGATCAGCCTTTGGAAGCTCAGCAATATAAAGTAATAATGGTTATGGAGTTTCGAGAACAGTGAAATAGTAGTACTTCACAAGTAAATTGAGCAGAGAGCAAAACTTTCTCTTCAATGGTTGAAAGATTTTAATCAAACTGATACACAGGCTGTAAAAGGTTCTTTAAATGAAGTTCTAACGTGCAACGACTATGGCACAACGTTTTCTGATCTTAATTAAACACAAATTAAATAGCATTAGGGGCTGAATACAGCGCTCCGAAGGTTATCTCGAGGCTTTGAAACTAGTAAAATCAGAATTTTCAACTGAATAGTGGCATTTGGCTGTATTTATTTGATCGTCAGTTACAAATCGCGCAAAAATGCAATACTTTACAAAATCTTTAAAAATTCGAAGTCCATCAGGTGCTGAAACTCATACTTTTCATTACACACATTTGATGTTTAGACTGAGCAGTTTTCATATCACTTCGAAAAGATACTTAGTTTATATTCTGACGCTTGCTTGAAATGACACATATTAGATTTCGATTTTTGATAGCTATATTATCAGAAATGATACATGAACTTATAAACGTCCCCAACTCTGGACTTTTTCACAATAAATCTGCGACATTTTTTATAATTCAGGGATCACTAGTTAAGCATACTGATGATATTTCATTTTATTTACTAACTTATTCTACATGGAAAATACTTTTCTTCAGCTTACTTCTTTTATTTAATTGAAAATCTGTTTTATGGCTCGTTTAGAGAGGAACGGTTAATGATTCATGCTGAAAATAGAAAATTTCAATCTGAAACTTTTAAATTGATGGGAATATTGTTTCAAAAGTAGTCTGTAGCATTCTTTATTCACCGAAATCCATCAAATTAGAACAAAGCCTTCTCAATATAACTGTATGCGGGCGCAATAAACTTAAATTTCTACTCACCAAAGACTTCATAAACATGGCTTTCATCCGAATCCGAAAAAATGATTCGGGATTTGGTATGTCCTTGTTCATAACATTCAACAAGAACTTGCTGTTTTGTACCAGAAAACAAATCACCATTTCGTTTTGTGTCATGCAAGCCCAGTTCGATCCGCTCCATGGATTTTCTGTCCTCATGTTAGTACTAAAGAGTGTCGAATGCCGAAAAAAATGCATTGGTTCAAATCTATGCGGAGTAAAAAAATCGCAGCTAGAACGACATATTGAAAACCACAAAACTTTACTATTGTGGGAAGCATCCAAAAAAATCAACAATTGCAACACGAATAAAATTTCTTATGCAGCTGTTCCTAATATTCTTAGAGACGTATGACGGCGTTTACTATGAGACAAGAATCGAAAGACACATAAATTTATCCGATCGGATTTCCAATGGGCCAAACAGTCCCAGCAAAAAAAATTTTTTGATCTAAAATGTTAATTACCCTAACGTATCGTAGTTACCATTGGAGTGAGAGATATATGTCATATTCTTAATCAAAAAATAAACAGAAGTTATGTGATGGCACTATTCACCATTATTATGCAGTTACTGTAGATGAGTTCAATTTGAAACTGAAAGGTTGACAGTTAAATAACTGCACCTTCCATTTCAGGCTGTTAATGCAAAACAAGGGTATGAAAACGTACGATGTTTAATTTGATTCACAATTATGCTTCTCGTTGGCAGTCCTTAAGTATCAAATGTTGAAAATTAGATCAGTATTGCACAGTTCTCTGTTGAAAATAATTATTATTGATTGAAAATCACTATGGCCACAGGTTATAAAGAGAGCCGTTAACGTTGACGAAACGGTTCCCGAAATGCAATATTGACCAATCGAAGCATTAGTTTGTGCAAACGCACACATCCGAAATTATGTCTGATAACTGAATTGTAAGAGACAATAAAATGCTCCGCTTGCTTGAGTGCACGTGTTCTCAAACGCATGTTCTCAAAAATCTGAGCGGTACCTCAATGAGATACAGATGAATGTCGGCTTTTCCCCAGAGAAGTGCGAAAATTCGTCGAAGATGGCCTCGCTATGATGAAGTTTTGGCATACTTGTAAGAATAAATTTCTAAATCATTTGTGTTGAACTACATTAACCAAAAATTTTCTCGGTACTTAAATTCATAGCTCACAGAAACAGTTGATGCTTCAGAAGATCTCTGGTAGAAGACATGGCGTAAATTCTGGAACTACTAAGGATAAATTTCCCTATGCAGAATACAGCGAATGCCTTGATGACCTTCATTGTATTGACAGGGCCTGAAACATGTGGTATAAACAGCTGATGGGGGCGGATGGGTCTTGTAGTGACATCGAATGCGTGAATATGAAAGATTTCCATTGTCAGAAAATAAACGGAAATAGACCTTGTTGATGGTAAAAAGGGATTGTAAGGCACAAATGAAAACACCTATTGATTGTTTTGAATTTTGTCGTGACACAACGTTGATGCACAATTAAGGTCTGATATGCGCAGCGTCACAATCAAGAAAAATTTTGCGAACCAGGTTATATCAACGTAACTCTTCCAGGGAATAAAGTGTAAGTCTTGTGTAGGGGGGTTATATTGATGCAGTAATGCCGGTAAAAAAGCTCTTACAGCTGTATTAAGGCCGGCCACCAAGAAATCGGTGAGCAATGGATGCTAGCTGTTTATGTGTCTTCAGACACATAGGAGTGTCCTTCCTTGAACTTATTATCATCTGCCGAACGTTTTTGTATTATCCGTTCACTGTAAATATAGAACGATACCTTTGGGCATATTTTTCAAATCTCCTTACAGCAACAACTGTTATAGTTAGTTCCTAATATCGCACAAATACAGCATTGCACTTTCTCAGAAGATCGTTCGGATTAATGAATAGTATTTTTCTTGCTTTGAATTACAAGCCACTACAATTTAGAAAGCACCGATCATGCTTTTGCCAACGCTTTATGTAGCATAGTGTATCTAATTAATCCAATGAATCGAGATGTAATGCTTGGAGAAACTGGCAACGAAAACGTAGATTTCGATTTGAATTTTAATGAGGCCCAGGAGAATCACTCGTATTACCTATCCTATTTTCAAAACCATATACTCGATCAAAAATCCTAAGTTGTTATTGAATTGGCGCTCAGGGTGATATCAATAAGCTTTCTAGCAGATCGATTGCTTGAAGCTCATTGAATTAATTGTGGAACATATCGATACCGAGAAATAGACGTGATGAAAGATCCGGGAATAAACAATTGAAGATTGAATAAGCCGAGTCATTATCGAGTAAGAATCAGAGAAACTGAACAATGCTGTAACAAAGTACGTTTCACCACTAATTCCGATGGCGAAGACGATGAAGAAAACAATCAAAATAAAATAGTTTATCAGGCTGTGAAACTCAATAATTATTCTCAACGCTTCTCTCGGATTAGCAATACTCTGGATTCTCGACCGCTTTTTTGACATACTGTGGACAAGGAAGAAAGTGCAAAAATGTTTCCGTTGAATATTCTTTTGATGGTGCATAATGTTGTAGTGTTGGTTAGCAAAGGGGATAAATGATAAGTACAGTAGAAGTACAAAATATATTTAAACAATTTAAGTCAAATTGCACGGGTTCATTACCTTTTTCAGGCCCGACGTACTTTGAAAATGCTTTAGCATGGAGGCACGAAGTTTCTCAACATCTTCCAGGTGGTATAGTTCTGAGATTTCATGATGCTGCAATCGCCTAGGATGAGTCACAAAAACTTCAAATGACCGTTGTATAGCTTATTCCTGCGATATCTGATCACGTAGTTACAAGAGCTTAACTGCAGTGACATTCCTCACGATTGTCTTGGAAAATCGAACGCAATTCAGAAAATGAGGCAGAAAGGCTGAGATCGCTTAAGTGCAAAGCCTCTAGTAGTCTTTGTTCATCGAGTGCGAATAATGAAACAACGGTTCTTCGTGACAAGCGTTCTACACATTGAAAACAGTTAGAGATGAGTTGACGTTCATAAAGACCAGGAGTTCCCTATCAAATTTTGAAAATTTCTTAAATTCAAAAAAGCACTTTGCTACCATCCTGAATGTGACCAATCTGCCACGAGCGAGAATTTGTTGTTATATACGATGTTGCTGCCTTCGTAAAAATTCGCTTAAGAAGAAAAGTCGAAAGAGCAAATTTCATGAAAAAGGGCACTGATTTCCATACGGCACATTCAAATAATTCATGAAATAGGTTACAGTTCCATTAATAATGCATCTCTTGTTGCCAGCTGCAAAGAAATATTAATATATCTCTTTGCCGAATACTTTTTATCAAAGACAGTTTTACTGCAGGTTCTGTAACTGGTACCTCCATTATTTATAGGAGCAAAGCAATACTAAAAAATTATCCGGCCTTCCAAAGCAGCTGCGAACTCTAAAGAGCCCGATTTCAAGTCGATGCCGGAGGAGTCGATTAACTCCCGTGGGTTCTCTCTTAGGATTCGTTCGTGCCTATTCAGTAGATTTATTTCCTGAAGATTAACCGAACCAAGGCATCGTACCCTTTGCAGTATTCATTGAAAATGTATTAGAGGAAAACAATAAAATTAAGCTACCAGACTTTCATGTCAATAGCTTTACTGAAATAGAAATTCTAATTTCGTTAACTGAACTGCAAATTTTGTGCCACTCAAAAATTTATGTAATGACTTATGTACAAAAAGTAGAAAAAGCGTAGCTTACTGGGGCACGCCAGAATAAAAGAGATATTAGGTAGCAGCAACACCTCAAATTAGAATTGTTGAGTATAAACGTCAATTTAGCTAATATCTAGTCTCTTTGTGAGCCACGCAAATGTGTTGAATAATTTTTACCAACAGCGATAAAATAAGTGATTGATTCTCCTTTTTCTGCTCATTTCTATAACCCGCTTTATCATATCTTCCTTAACTTCAGTTTAGAAATTTCACATCAGCTTACTTTCTGAATAAATTATCTGATTTCATTCGGCATTTGAATGGTTAAGCAAAACGCTTAATGGCGCAAAAATTGCCATATCAATGAATCCATTGAATGAAACGAATAAACTTCATATAGTTGAAGTCATCAAAGAATATTTAGAGTCCTTGTTTGCATCAAAAAGCAAAATGAGAAATATTTCTCCTTGTTTCACTACCATTCTATAAAGTAATTATTAAGCTTTTACTTCCACCCTATAAGACGTAGATTCAAGCAGAATTAACTGCTCCATCTCTTTGTACTTTTCGACATATTTGTGGCGAAAAAAATTACTTCCAAGTTTCCCATGATTTTCTTCTCGCTATTGTATGATATTGATGGGCTGTAAGGGATACAAGAAAATAGCTGGGGTTGACGGAGTGTGCAAAATATTTACTTTTTACGAATCATGAAGAAAATTTTTTATGAATATACCTGTGATTCAAAAAAAGAGAGACTTGCAAGGCGCTATCCCACACTATTATGTGTAGTGCTAGAAATTCAGTTGATATTATTTTAATAGATACAGCAGTGAAAGCAGTATTTTCCTTTTTGGTACAGTTATAGTTTAAGTCGATGTAATACAGTTGAAATTTTCAAGCTTTGAAGTGATGTTTAACATTATGCGAACAATTCACGTTAAATAGATATAATGATCACCACTTAATGAGATCTTTGACTATTTCGACCCATTCCATGATATCGGATTGCTGTAACTAGAAAAATAATAGCGCAGTTCGGCTGTGATGTATTGCCGAATTAAGGCAAAAATTGTATTCAATGTGCGCTAGAAATTCGCTCAGTAGCAGTATGTTGAGAGAGACAGTACAAAAATTTAGAGTAGAATTCTATCATTTGCTTGGGCTATGTAGACAGGACAGAATCATTTCTTCTATTCTGCATCGTTGGAGATGGAGCGACTTAACGGTTCAGCGAGTGAACCTGGTGTGGAGTTTCACGCTCCATCTTGCATCTGGTCATTGGATGCTACGTTGTGGCAGCCGATATCACTGTTCGTGGTATCGAAGGTTTAGTGCATGAAATGATTTAGTTCATGCACTATACCGGTACAGTTCACGCACTAAATAGTAAAGTGCACGAATTACAGTACGCAGTTAGGACAGTCTGTCACTTACAGTTGATAATTTTATTGGCTGTGTCACCGCCGCCGTAAAGGTAACACGTTTCACACACGCGCTGAAGGAATTCGTTTAGTCAGCTTGTCTTCGTGCAGCGAAGATATCACAGAAACTATCAAAAAAATAACATTGAAAGAAGAGCTTTGCATGTCAGTCGGTTCTCAATCATTAATCTTATTTTTGATTAATTGAAGCGTTAGAATCAATAGAGTAATCCACCTATAGGCTCCATTCAAAATAGAAGTGATAAATCGGCATTTTGCGTCAATGGTCAGAACGAAAGCAGATTAGAAAATCAAAAATCGAAATTCTATTTCTTCGTCGTGAAATTTATCACAGGTTCACATCTATCTTCACTGGGAAGAAGATTTTGCACATTTTTTGACAGGTTCCCCTTCTATCAAAAATAGAGAGAAAGCTTCTTGAAATAAAACTTCAGTACTCTGCTAAATGTGGATCAGCGATGCACTATATAGAAAATTCTTGTATCGGTTCGCGATAATGAGAATGATTTTTATGCGTCGATAGCTTCGGATGAGGATCACGAAGGCGATGATGAACAGCTTTTCATTCGATTCAGTAAATCCTATGTTTTATGGAAATAACGCTGTCTTTTAGATATGCTACGAATTAGGTTACGCTGGCTTGTTTGAACAACTGAACGAATGCGACACTAGCAGATAAAGTTGATAAGTATGTTCGAGAATGTTTTGTAATTCAAACTGTATCGTGAAAGTAAACTTGTGCCTGGTGTCGGTTCAACTGTTTGAATGCTCATGTTTCAATGTTTCAAACTCATAAATGTGCCAAGCCGGAATTGCTAATCCAAATTTGTGGAACAAAAGTCCACAAGAAAGAGAATACTGCATCATACAGAGCACTTAAAAAACGAACATTCCACCGAAATGAAGCAAAGAATTAGGCAAAAATCCTTTCGCCATTCAAAATGTCAGCAGCTCATGAATCTCCATAGCTTCAAATGTCAGTGAATTGTCCTTTTGAATTAATCATGTTATGAACCTTGCGAAAATGCCAAGCACTATAGTGAGGACACTACAGAGGCTGCCATCAATAATGCATTATTTCTTGTGATGAATACTCTACTTCTCCAATGTCACCATCAGGGTATATGGGCTTTGTTGCGGTAATGAATCAAAATTTTGAGACTAAATCATTATTTTTCATCGCGTGTTGTCGGTACTCGTGAAGTAGTACCGTAATTATGGCAATTAGTCTTGCGTTTTAAGTGTCACTTTAGGTCATACTCACTGGACTAAATAATTAAGGGCACTAAGTCGGTTACAAAAGGAATCATTATTATCTACAGTACTCCCTACTTGGTAAGTCCGATTCCTTTTATAAGTTCGCAGACGAAGCGCTATGCCGACCCGGCGTGTACACTTTGTGCCAAATAATTCGGAACGAAAACTTTTGATGCAATGGATGTTTGCGAAAGTCGCACGAGATGACTTTGAACAACGTCTTGCTGCAGAAGCATTTGAACAGTTTCCAAGGATATTCAGACAAACAAATCCGAGGGCAAATCGAGAAAAAGCAAGGAATTGGTGCCTAAGAAGTAATCACTTTCTGTCGACTCTTTTTATGCCAAGACGACGAAATCTAAGTAACTGACAAAGCTAAGCTGTCACTGTGTATTTTTAAGAGCATTTTTGCAAATGACCAATCTATTGAATCATAAAATATGTGTTCTGTAATTATTGATTCTGAATTCACAATAATCTCGGAAAATTTTTCAGTGAACGTAAAATTATAAGATCTGCGGCTGTGTTCCCGCGCCCACTATAATCGACTCCAATGTAATTCAGAGGTTTCCTCAAATAATTTGTTGTATCGAAGTCCGAGTATCGCTTTGTGTGCAGTGGAATGTTTGCAAAACGATTCATACTTGTCTGATACTCGCCAATAGAGCTTTTAATTCAGGATCATTCAGCAACAGCACTATTTCCAGAGTGCATGCCCCTATTCTTCACTAGACACGTTCTGCTTGAATAGTGCATATAGATGCATACTATATACCCGGAATAGAGTTAGAGTTTCTGATTGAAGAATTTCGGTAACTCAGTTGTTTCTACATGAAATTTGGGCTGCTGCTTTGTTCTCACACTTTTTCCGCTTTTTCGCATATCCTTTGGCTCTTGATACTAGATTGGGCTTTTTCTATCCTTTATGTCACGGAATTAACTTCTGGTTGCCATACTCTTAATGATATTCTCGTGCAGGCCCGAATTAAATAATAGAGCTACGTTTCTTGCAATTAGACTAAATGTTCTGTGGTATATGATCAGTTTTTTGCTTCAGCTTGACCCTGCGATTCTGACAAGCGCAAAGAGTAATCATGCGAAACTAGAAAGCATGTAGAGAACTGCATTTATTCTGTCAGAAAAAAACTGTATCTTGTACTGTTGAGTAGAGCAATTCATGCCAAATTATTGTCGTACATGGTCTATTTAGAGTATCAATAGAGTCCATAAGTGCTACTCACTCAAAGTACTCTTTTCTCCGAACCTAGATCGTAAATTCTAAGTAACAGATCAACATAGAGCTGACCTGCTTGAAAAGCGGCAAATGAAAGATTCATGTAACATTATTACATATACTTCCCTTACGGTACATAAATCGTAAATAAATTGATCCAAATAGCAAATAGTCTGTTTTTGGAAAGTTGCAAGGTGCTATTTCTGAAAGAATCAAATAGCATTTGGAGTTAATCAGAAAAATATTTGAACTGTAAAAGTGATTTTTTGTTTATTACTTTACATTATTTTAATGGATTCACAAGAATAAGGCAGTAGTAAGATAGATAACGTGTAATTGATCGTTTAGTCTTTCATAAATATTTGAGATTCACGAAAGGACATATAAGCAAACGATTTTTCGCGACCTGTTTTTCTATACACTTTCTATTCAAATTTTTTTACGAAATTTAACGGACTCTTGATTTAAGTCATACTTTACTTTAAGTTGCGAACCTATTGCAAACTCCAATTTAACTTCTGGACATTTTGATTATAGATCCACGTTTTTTTGTAGAATTGTCCTCGGCCATGTTTTTTTGGTACTGGAACATAAGCTCAAGAGCACACATCGTTTTGACGTACTCAATTAAGAGTTTTTCCTTGGTTCGAGCATGAACTGAACAATTATCGTTTCCACTGTGTCACATTTATAACGTAAATCGTCGTAACTGTCTTACCAGCATTAGCTTCACTAAATACATTAAATATACCAGTGCAAATCTGGTTACTATAGTCACACTCATAGTTGCATGTTGAAGTCATTCATTAATGTTTTATCCGTTATTTGATCACTCAATTCTCTCACTGCATCAAATGTTCAACCTTCTGAGCTTCATCTGTAGTAATGTAACACCGAAACTTGCGATTGTTTCATCAACAAGAGCAAAGATTCGTACCAATTTCATATCTGCATCCATCAGGCAGATAAATACAAAATTTCTTTCTCTGTATACATCATTGAGTAATATAAATCAATGCGAAGAAATTGAACGAGGCGAAAAACGCTGCTCTGTGTGAGGCATCGATGGTCATAATCTATTAAAATCGACGATGCTTAAAATTGCAGAAATGAGACTAGTTTTCGAAACAATTGCTCTGAAAAAATTTTAGTCTTTGAGTGAACCGCTTAAGTCACAACGCATACACCAATTTACACGTTATTGTTTTAGTTTGTTTCAGAAGTCGCAGTCGAATCGTACTGAATGTTTTGCCAATGATTGCGTTTTATTCCGTAGCGAATGTAGTTTGTATCGTCAGTATCCTTCACAGGAAGCACCTACTATGATTTCTGACAGCTAGCAGAGTCCGAGCGTTTTATTGACAATCGTCTATTTCAGTGTATAAATTCTCATGAACAATACGCTAACTCTTGCGATCTCCACAATCGTGTATCATACTTTGGCTCCGAATGGTTCAATGGCACTAGACTGTAAAGAATCATAAACGATAGAAGAGACACTTAAGCACTCATCGCATCCTGGACGCCAACCAATCCCCTAGCTCCGAGTTCTTCATCTTGCAAACCTCTAACTCATCCAAGGCAAGGTTCTTGTTAATCGCGACATGAATGAACAGCTAGATCATGATTCGTCCATGTTGACACGGCGTCGTGGCAGGCATATCTGGAATAACATTGTTCGAGTATCATCGGACCAGAGACGTGTAGCCTATTGGGGCGGCTCTCAAAATGCCTCAGCTAGGATGCCGGTTGTCGAGGTCCCGATTCGATTCCGACGAGGTTGTAGATTGGTCTCTGCGTCGGGTATTCCGTACTCGGATCTATTTCGAGGGATATCGCGTGGAATTTTTCCCCGTCCCTTTTGAGTCTAAGTTACAGCTCTTCAGTATTCGACAAGTGTCCAGTACAGCCTGTCAGAAAGTAGTTAGTGTTGGGTTACAGAAATTAGCAAAAAACGATAAAGTCGCTGGAAGCTTCTACACAAAACTGACAGTGGCTCGGGCGAACGAACCAGCCCGGGTTCACTAGGGCACCATCGGCCGTTGTGCCCACCTCCTCGCCTATCGATCCCATTAATAATCAAGGTCGGCGGTCGCTCGTCTTCGCTTCACGGCTAAGAAGACAGGCGACACGCCTTTACATCCTAGCTCAACCTTGTGGTCGCCTGCCTTCCGGCGGGCGAAGAGCTTTACGAAGTTTGCAGCGCAGCGTTCGAGATCAGTCTATTCAGACGCCTCATGTTATACCGGAGAAGAAGATCATAAAAGCTCAGGGTCGAATAGTACCGACCAATCGATGAAATCTCGCCGAATCAGAAAGCAGGCGCGAACAGAACCTGAGTTCAATGACTACATGACGGCGGCGGGCTCTAATTAAGGAAAATCAAGGACTCAAGCTGAATTTGAATCACTGCTTCTCACTCTGTTCTAGAGTTCTGAAGAGGACAACGTAATTGGAAGTGGCCCGGAAGACACCGGCAAATGATTGACTTCAGTCAACAGTGGAAAACTGCAAAGCGCATTGCGAACCTGTATTGAAAAGGGAAATAATTCCGCTTCAGTAAGAACTGAAGCAGGTGCAGAAACCAGCGAGCCTGGTAGAGCAGTTTGAAATATCTGATGCCTTCAGCTCAGGGCTGAACGGAACGATATCACCCAAGCTTCCAACAGCACGCAAGATTCGAGCGATGAGGACAGTTTGATTGTAGTCTTCAACAAAATTGTCGAAGAAAAGAAACCATCTTGCCCTGCCAGAAGCCGGTGAAATCTATCCCGAACTTTTCCGTAAATCCCGTTATAGGCGTTGTGTCGGTAAGCAAGTCGTAAGAAAGTGAGAAAAGGAGAAAGGATAAATTGCTGGAAATCCTATATACTCTGCATTCCGGATGGTTATTTTACTTCCGCTAAAGCGCGGATGGAGACCTCTGAGAAGGTCTCGGACAGGCATCAGAAGTACGAATGAGTGCTTATTTCGCAAACCAGCAATGCAGATACGAAAGCAATCTTCAATCTCACATAGAAGAGCAACAGAGACTTTACGCAAATCTATGAGAAGTTCAGAAGTGTAGTAAGACAGTTCTTTCGATTCGCTATTGCATCTTTTATGGCTCAGGCTGAAGAAAAATCCAAACTAAGAGCCTTATGCAGTATTCTAATACATTCATCATTCGTGAAGGAGTTCATCCTACACTTCTAAGTGCAAAGTACTCCTGCCACTGTAGTCAATGAAGCTATTCGTCTTTCACGCTTAGCAAACTTTTCAAATACGCTCTATGATTCTCAACGCGATACCGTGAAGCGTGGACAGGTTTCGATCACAGAGAAGTACTTGCTATATTTTGGTAAATCGTTCGAAACGGGTATGCAAAATTTGACGAAATTTTACAATAAAAAATGATGCGGAGCGCGAAATGCGGAATGTAAACACAAAATTACTTTCGAATATTATGGAACCGCTCGCTCAACATACTATCCGGTATGATTCTTCCGTTTGCTAATGAATACCGTGAAAAAGAGCTGAATGTATTTCTCATCAGCTTGAAAATAACAAAACACTTATGAATAAGTAGAACATGCATTGTTTGGTGGCTATAATGTTCCATGGTGGATTACAGAAGCCTGATTGCTACAAAAGTCTTCGAAGCACGGTCCAAAATGTATTATATTCGGATAATTGACCGCTTAAGAATCATAAGAGTCGTTTCTTTTAGCCTCTCACATTAAGGCAGTACTCAAAATATCAAGGGTTCGCCTATTTCTTCATTCAGGCTATGTACAAGCCAGTGAATTTGCACGTTTACTATGTACCATCGGCACCTGACAAGTTACTCAATATATGTGAAAACGAACCACAGCGCAATTATCTTCTGCTGAATTCCAAACCAAGTGTAAGGCTGGAGCCAAAGCGACTTACATCTAGTTTGGATTTTTTTCTGCAACGGCATTATCTAGAGATATTCTGTGTTTCAAGAACGAGGTTGCGTGCGGGCTGTATAGCAATGTTGTTTATGAAGTTTGGCCGTGGCGAAACGATGTGCGGAATGAGTGAGGATCAATTTGTTTAATACCTGAGCCAGCTTTTCCGAACAGGTTCAGCAGACTGTTCTATCAAGCGATGGAGCCAGCTTAGAAACTCATACAGACCTGTTCTCGAATATTCTAGACGAAAAGATTGTTAACACTTCAAGTATAGATCTAGAATGAAATAATAAGTAAGCAAGTAGATGACATGTTAAGATCCGTAGTTTATTGGTGATGAACTTTTAGCAGCTCTTGTAATGAAATGGCTTTACTCTGTAATTAAGGAACTCCTAGTTCAGATAAGGCCAGTAGAAATTATATTGCTCTAACACTACGCAGACTCAAGTTGTCTTAGCGTCATAAGTAGTAGTACAGTTACTCAGCCTTATCGCGGCCTCATACTCCCGGCTCCGGAATACGATGCACTAAACCAGATGAATTGTAGTCTCGGTTACGTGTTCTGCGGTTTAATTCTGTGCATATGTGCGTATAATCTCTGGTATAAATGTTTGAAGCTGTGAGAATGTAGTATTGGATGCGTGCACATCGAAAGATTGCGTGTCACGAGTATTAATTCTATGATAAAGGTGCGCCAATCCTAAGTCCGAAAAATCGGGTTTGGCCGTGTAGTGGTAGTTTTGGACCACTCGTCGGTAATGCAATCCATATTGCTTAAAGTGAGGAGTAGATATTGCAATTCGGTACAGGGTTCGGCAATGCTCAGAAATAGTATTGGGGCCAGGGTTGTTGTCCAATAAATTTCAATACAAATAAATTGCAGTAATATACTGCAATTACGTATTGTAAATCGATTTTAATTGTAACTCATATTGGAAAATCCGAAATACTGCAGACGAAATGCAACAAAAAAGGGTACGTGCAGCGCCATCTGTATTCCAGCGCAGAAACACGACTTTTCACATAATCCCGTCCATTTCGACACAGAAAGCGACAAAACGTCCTACGATCAATGAGAAGATGCTTGTTTTGCGCAATAGCAATGCTAACGTCTTATCAGCTCAGTGTTTTTGATACGAAAGCAAACTAGAAAAATCTCCGATGTGAACAAGAATTTGCATTGGAAATAATGATCGTATTGCAGTATGTATTGCATGGGAATGGAATCACAGACTGCAATAATGTATTGCAAACACTTGATCCAATACGAGGCAATAATGTTGACAACCATCCTGATTGGGACCAACACAACTTTCTCTACACAATGATTTGTTGGAATATGTACCAACTCATCAAATTTACCGCAGACAATTATATGGTTAGTAGAATTGTAGTGCACCAACTGAACGAGTACTGAAATGTATCTGAAATGGTTAATTGAAACAAACGAATTTGGTTTTACTGTGCGAGATAAGTCAGTCCCATAATTCAAAATCGGAATGGTTTTTCTTAAGGTTAATCTGAACTTCTGATTCATTAGGACGACCCCGAATCCTTTAATCGCACAGTAACAAATGTATAACGACTTCGCGAGGCGAATCCGCATGCCGTGTTTACCGTCCAGGACATTCAATTCGAAACCAAAATGATTTGCGGGAGGTAACTCCACAACTGTGGCAATGTAGGCATTTCACCTAGAACAGGTCCTGCTTCGTCAATCCATTGCTGCGCACGAGAAAGTTACGAGAACTTGGATGTTTCACAAGTTATTAGACCCTGTGGCTCATGGTGAACTTATTCCAAAGTCTTCAGCTGTAACCATTTGACGCGTACACTATTTCTGTGCAATTTGCATGAATCTAGGGTCATTAGTTCAAACCCATGTCCCAGGCCACCCCAACTGTCACCAAGATGCGCTGTTACTCGTGTACCTGGAACAGAAAGCATTTGTGCACGGTTAGAAAGCCTTCTAAATTTACGTTATTTCCATTGCTAACCACGATATCTCAGTACCATACCAAAGCATGCTACCAGAGTAATTGGAATTTCACGTTCGTTGGTTGCCACTTGCATTTCGTACGTACCTAGCCGCCATAGCTGGTCGAAGAACCTGGCTGTTCTCTCGCTTCCCTCCGCCCTCACCGCTCGCGCCCGGTTTTCCTCGATCCCCAAACCGCTTTTCTCCGCGACCAACGCCTTCGGGTTGCTCGCCATAATCTTCAGTGTTGTTGTTCTGAGCTGACGCCGGTGGCTCATTCTGGTGGTCCTCTGGAGGAGACCGCCTCCAACTTCGTCCACGAAAATGTGACTGGTCGTAATTGTGGTCGACGCCGAACTTCATGAAGTTCTTCTTATTCTTCTTATTCCTTCGCTTTCTCACATTTGCAACTCGCCTTACCGCATTCTTATACTCCTCAGCAATCGCTCGAAACTTCAAAGTTTCCCATGTATCTGTGCTGAAATCTCCATCCAAAAGCTTATGGACCGCATTCCCTGATGTATCCAGATTGAATTCGTAAAACCTCGAATCTGGTAACTTGGCCTTCACCGCGTCAACAAGCATCTCTTTTCGACATGCACGCCACCTAAACTTGTCCGGCAATTGCGAATAACGAAACACCACCGCGCAATCATGTTGGTAATCAACCTCATCTCCTTTAGGCGTTATTTCCGGTGAACCGGCCTCGTTTTGAGATTGTGTTCCCGCGCGAGTCGCATTCGATGCATTGTTAGTGGGCTCCGTTTCAGTGGGCGTTGTTGGCGAGTTGCTGCTAGACCCATTGCTTCCACTATTCGCGTTTGCTTTTCTGAGGATGTCTTGTCGACATTTCTCCCACGCGCGAATATCAAACGAACCGGTAGGCACCGATGTTTCAACAGGACCACTTGACTTACGAACAACTCCATCACGTTCGGCAGTCTTCGAACCTAAACCTCCCTTACGCTTTCGTGCCGGTCCTCGTCGTTCTCTATCTGCTTTAGCAAATTTCGCACGATTCTCCGGATCATCAAGAGTCAATCGGAACGAAAAGGGCTCTGCATTCTTATCTCCAGGCGATGGACAGCCGCTTTCGTCGTTCTGACCTTTTTCGTTCCATTTTCGCTCTGTCTTGTTCCATGGCTTCTGCACTGATTTTGCTCCCTCGACTGCCCCGGCCAACGATTTTGGCTCGTCCACCTCGTCACAAGAATCTTCTCCGAGAAAAACGTCTCTATCGGCACGCTCGCGGTCCTTTCTCAGTTCTTCCGCTTCTCGTGCTTTTCTTTGCTCGTACTCCATGCGTTTAATGGGTTCCTGTTTCAGTTGCTCCTCATTAAGTTGTTCCGCAATCATTTCGTTGAGCAAAACATAGCGCGACTTCTTCGATGGTGTCTTCTTACTTTTCGCGTTCTCATTAGACTTTCCTACGGACGTGGTTTGGTCCGACAATGTGACGTTGGTAGTTTCTTCATCAGCAGACGGGTTCGCAGGATTGACAGTTGATGATTCTTGTTCATCCCCGGGTCTTGTTCTTTTTGCTTCTGGTGACTGGCCCCATTCATTCAAGCCGCGCTTATTTTGTTGGTCATTTGAAACGTCATTGCCATTTCGGTCTATTACGAACGGACGATTTTGACTATTGGAACGATGATTTCCATCACTGCCTACATTCCGACCAGATGCATGTGATGAACGCTCATGACCTCCTGCTCCACGTCTTGAGTCCTGACGATTGTTCCCTGCGTCCTGGTCACGATAATTGAAGAAACGGTTATTGTTACGGTGTGGAGCTTGTTTCCGATTAGGTTGCCAACCATTGTTGTTACGAGAGTTGTTCTGATAACGATTCCTATTTCTACCCTGCCTGTCTTCCTCATCATCGAAAATGCTAGGTTTCCAGCCATGTGAAACCGGTCGCTCATCTTCTTCAAACAAACCACTGGGTGGCATGCCAGCAGATGAATTACGCATGCCTTCTCGTCTCGAAAACGACCGTTGCTCTTCGAAGGAGTGGATATTGCCACGGGAGTCTGAGTGCCGTGGGTCTCTTCGCCAAGAATAGTGCGACGAACGAGGATCTCTGCTCCAGTAGTTTGAAGATGACCGATGGTGAGTAGATGAAGTACTTGGGTCTCGTTCATCTCGTCGGTTGGACCCAGAATCACAATTTGATAGCGATGAATCTAGTGTATCAGATGCATTTGATCCCACCACCACAGCGTTCCTATTTCTTCCTCCAGATGCTTCCACAAATTCTCGTCCTCGGGGTTCAGCACTCTTCGAAGCTCTAGATTCAAGTTCATCTGCACTTACTCCGACACCCATCACGGCAATCATTCGATTTCGGCCCCCAGAGGCTTCTACGACTTCCTGTCGCCGAGGTTCAGAATCCTTCACGGAACTTGTTGCATCGCGTATATCAGTATGTACGTTGACACACATAACATCAGCCATTCGATTTACGCCACCGGATGCTTCGACAATCTCTTGTCGTCGAGGTCGAGAATCCTTCACGGAATTCGTTGCATCGTGTATATCAGGATGGACGTTGACACGCCTCACATCAGCCATTCGATTTACGCCACCGGATGCTGCGACAATATCTTTGCGCCGGGGTTGAGAATCCTACACGGAATTCGTGGCATCGCGTATATCAGCATGGCCGTCGGCACGCCTCACATCAGCCATTCGATTCACGCCACCGGATGCTTCGACAATCTCTTGTCGCCGAGGTTGAGAATTCTTCACGGAATTCATTACAACGTGCATATCAGCATAGACGTCGACACAGATGACATCAGTCGTTCGATTCACGCCGCCAGATGCTTCGACAATCTCTTGTCGCTGGCGTACAGAACTTGGTGTGTTTCTATGACGATACCTATTGGCATCGTGATTTCGAGTTACGCTTCCCGATGCTTCAATAACTTCTTTTCGCTGAGGTACAGAATTGTTCTTGACCTCATTTCTTCGAATTGTACCTCCGGAAGCTTCAACAACCTCTTTACGCTGAGTTACAGGCTTCCCGGAAGCTTTATTGTCCAAATTTGAACCACTAGAATCACTTTTCCGGTGTACAGTTCCCGATGCTTCAATATATTCTTTTCGCTGGGCAACAGAACTCCGACCCTCCAGTGTTGACGCTTGTTTTTCATCACGCGCATTATTATCAGCGGTTGAGTGGTGCGTTGCATTGTCGTTTCTGGCACTAGAATCCTTTGAAGTGACGAGAAAGCGGCGTGCTAGAGAACGCCCACGCCCACTTGACTTACCATCTTCGGATTCCATTGGTTAATTCTTCGCGGTTTTGCATGAAAACAGCAAGTACACCACTTATCTTGCACGTAGAGCGTTTCGCGTTGCTATACCTCGGTGGTGAGACTAGCGAAGAGGAACGAGCAGGTGAGTACAGGACTGCCTGTTGGATCAATCCAATGCGACACTGAACATGTGCAATTTTCTATATAATTACGAATCGTGTCCTACTGTACTGTAAGCACGGGTGCGGAGCAGATTTGACATGAGGTACAATTCCTGAGTCTCTATCTGGTTGCGAAAGTATCGTCCGTAGATCCAATCTTATCCTCTTCAACTCCGAAGAAACCATTGCTAGCGTAGGTATAATTTAATCGGTTTACTTTCTACGATTTGCAACACGAGCGCCGAAACTTTTGTCTCTAGTCAACGTGACTTCCGCCTCATGTAGGCTTATCTATAGTACCATGCCATCGAGATTCCCAAGTACAATAAGCTGATAACCTGGAGCGACGATTCAAACTGAAACTAGGCTACAAAGTTCTTCAGACGAACCCACAGTCGGTTCTTATCACGACAGGTTGGCGAAGTTCGCGATGGCAAATAAGCTCAAAGTCGAAAACATTCGCGAGTCCGGGAGCCGAACAGATAAATTGATAACAATCACTTCCCAATATAGCGCATTATGTAGGTTCCTGAAAAGTAGACGAGTCAGTAACTTGAAGAGCACGTCACATCTATGGTCGATCAGAATCCGCAGAATAAACATCTCGCACAGGTGGGCGGGGCAGTAGATGGAAGTACGATTCCTCGTCACATGCAGCGGCAGTACAAGTACTTCGAAACATGGAGCGTGACCCCGAGAGGTTGGCATCACACCACCGATGACATAACACAGAATGCAACATCGCCGATAGGCGGAAGAGGATCCATTCTATCCATCCACCTCGCACACCACCCGCGACGATTCAGACGGCACTTCCTATGTCCGCATAGTATCATCACTTCGAACGCGGTCAGAGTGCAAGAACGTACCCCCTTGTTTCACATGAGATAGAGTGCAGCGGTTGGTTTGCCCGTCGGCGGGAGCGGAAGCGTATAAATGGGGATTACGAAAGACAATACGCAAAATGTACACAACGTTTTTTAGGGGTTTTATTGTTTCGATGTTGCACAGTTTCCAATGGAAACAAAATGCATACTGTAAACTCACGAGTACGGTCAGTCTAATCGATTCGTAATGAATACGGTTCGTCTCCTCTCGAATAGTGAACAGTACTGTAGTTGTAGTCGCATTCCAGTAGAACACAAGAAATAGTTTATGACTATCTCTTTTCAGGACAGATGAACATGAACAAGAACAAAAACCACACCAAACTTGAGTAACTCTTGTCTCAGGTTTGGTAAGCCTGATGTCTTACTTTTGAGACTTCCATAACTTCACATCTCGCAATATTAACACCGTAGTAGAACAGCTAATTCGACACTTTACTATTCAACGGTATTGCATTCTATACTACTGGGTGAGTTCTTAGAGCCTCTCCATTCTTCTTAAAATTATGAGCAATCTGCGTCATGTCCGACACTCCATGAATTGGAGTTATTAGTGATGGTGTTAACAGTGATGAAAAACATCGACTGGCTCTGACCTGTTCATTTCACAGCTACCCGCATCACATTCCAAAATAGTTTCCAACCTTACACTGTTGGAAACTGAGAAGCAATTTTACGATTTGGGGCAAACACTCTGGAATCTCTAATCGATACGCTGTTGTTACCGGGTCGACAATGTTAACAGCTGCATTTTTCTTTCCGAGCAGAAAAAAACATGCTGTGTTCCTTGGTGCTTCGTTAGACAAGAACCCCACCGCAATTGCGGCCGCGTGATATAGGTGTACATCTATGAGGATTCTTTTCGCACACCTCTTACTTTTAATACAGAATGCTAATAAATCACTCTACAAGTAACAACTGTCTGCGCTCAACCCGCATCTCACCTTGCACATCCCCAACCATGTCTTCCCTAACAAGTCCTCCAAGCTCACTCTCGACGTTCTCTCCAACTGCCCAAATACGCGTTTCGTATCCTCAGCGACGGCGGCGGGCCCACTACAAGTCGGCATACGTTCTAGTGTCAGGCCGTGTCTACTGGAAGGAGACGAAAAAAGGTGCAATCGACCAACCACAGTCTCTCCTTGGCTTCCGGAACACCAACTCACTAGAGTTGGTTCGACTGAGAGATGGAAGTTGGAAGGATGTCGATGAAGAGGTCATGGTGGACAGTCAAGAAGGAAGGCCGCGCATTACGGTACGCGGCCATCTACATGGTCACAAACTTTTTCTCGTTCGTGATGTACGAATTGAGATCATCGCTGATACATCAGACCAGCACGAGGTCTTGGTGCAGCGAATACGTGCCCGTTTCGCACCGTGGAACCTGTTGCTACAACAAGCGAGGGGTGCATTCAATGGTGGACCGTCATCTGGAGTGGAAGAATTCGTGAAAGGGGTTGATGGATTCGGTATTAGTAGCGTCTCCACAACCCGCCCCCTATGTCGACGGATAAAATCGAAGAATGGAGTGATATTCTTGTGCACGTTCCTGAACAGATTCAAAAACTAAGCATTCTGGACGGGCTGATTGCACATGGCACAGCAGGAGTGGAAACGGGTGCCACATTGACGAAGTTGGTGGCCAGTGTGGAGCGTGTGGCGGAGACTGCTGAGTTCATTGCCGATGCATCGAAGTGCGTTGCAGGCGTGAGCACTTTATTCCATCTTATCGCACTTAGCGCTCACGGAGTATCCATGTGCGCGGAAGCAAACCGCGGGCGGAGGGTGCTCCAGGTTGCACTTGGTCGAATTGTGGTTCTACTGCGCTATGTCTTGGAAAGTCTAGCACAAATTATCAAGCCATCGCTGAGGGTGACTGAGTTAGACAAGGAGTTTGTGTTCAAAGTATTAAGACAAACGGTGTGCACGATGGATTTGGCAGAGACCCAATAATTGCGAGGGCGAGGCAGTCAAATCATGAATGCAGAAGATGTGAAGGAGGTGGAGAGAAAAATCGAAGAATTAGAATCGCTGGTAGTAACTGCGAGTAACACGTCAAGGATATGTGCGGTGGATGAGAAGGTGAACCTATTGGAGGAGGGCCGCGAAACTTCTAATAATGGTCGGCATCATGTACGGCCGTCAGTTTCAGCGTTCTTTTCAGGACGTAAGAAGGAACTGAAGACTCTTAAGGACATATTGGAGAAGCACGGAAGTGCGGTGGTCACCCAGTATGGAGGAGTCGGGAAGACGGAATTGATGGTCGCGTTCGCGGATCAAGCAGAACGGGACCAGCTGGTGCCAGGAGGAGTATTCTGGATGACGCTAGACGGAGATGTGAGGGATGCAGTAGGTTCGCTTGCGGGGCTGGCTGAGAAACTCACACGAAGAAAAATGAGCGAAGAAGAACGTCGAAACGCAAACCTGGTAATCTCGGAGTTGAAAGAAGGACTAGCGCAGAGGCAAGGACGGTGGCTATTATGCTTGGATAATGCAGACGATAGCAGAGTGAGTGGTGTACTGAATGAAGTGTGTGTGTTAGCGGGACCATCGCGGAGCGATGGGTGGGTTGTTGTCACCTCGCGTCAAGGTCGGCCTCACATATGGGACCGAATGAAGAGCGAACAGAAATTGATTCTGGAGCCACTGTGCGCAGAGGATGCGATGGTTGCGCTGTGGCGTCAAATTCGGAAAATAGAGAGGGATGACGCAGACGATTCCAAAGTAATATCGGAGATCAACGAACTAAAAGGCGTCCACCAAGCTGAGTATTGTGCACTGAAGAAGCTGTGTGGAGATGTTGATGGGCATGGGTTTGGAGGCCTGCCACTTGCAATTGTTCAAGCAGGGTCGTTCATTGCTCAGTTCAATTATTCATTTGCAGGTTACCTGAATTTGTTCGAGAGTGCGAACAAGGCCTGGGAAGATGTTATGAATAAGACGGAGGAGCTGAAATCGATACGGGAATCACAGAGGTCGATTTGGACGACGTGGAAAATCAGTGTGGAGAAATTATCGAGGAAAGCATACACGGCATTGCGAGCAATGGCAATGCTAGGGCCGGGAGGTATTGGGGAAGCCATAGTGAATGGAATATTAAAAGCAGCTGCAGCAGATGGAGAGGATAGTGTGGAGGGAATGTTTCGAAATGTTATCGTGAAAGAGCTAATGCATGGTTCCTCACTGATATGGCCAGATGAAGTGGATGGAGAAGAAAGGCCCATGTATACGATGCATCGGCTAGTACGGCGATTTATTCTGAGCGGCATGGTGCGTGGCTCAGCAGTGTGGAACCACGTGCACAGTCTCGCGTTGCTCGCTGTACATGAATGCGTGAGAATTGAACTCGAAGAGGAGGGCAATTCATTCTCTGAGTTGCCCGATGTATTCGAAAAGAATCATCGCGAATTCGCAACACACTGTCTAGCGCTATCACATCACTATTCACTTCGGAGGCAGGGTGATGACATGCAGCATGTTTCAGAAGTGGAAGAAATTCATTTGTATGGTGGCAGGATAATGAAGTTCATGGGGAAGTGGGAGGAAGAAATTCAGGTGTGGGAACATTACCTAGCCATCTTGCAGCGTCAAGAAGAGGAGAACAGAAGGAGCTGTGTTGAGCGTTTTCTGAAGGTCTGGTGTCGTCGAAATCGAGGAAAAGAGCTGAACAGTCGTATCGCCAGGGTATACGACTCACTGGGTGTTGCAGTCATGGAAGCCGGAAACCTAATCGACGCAGCTTCAAAACTTGAAAAAGGTCTTGCAATGAAACGAGCGGTCCACGGTCACAAGAAGCCGCATCCTGACATCGCAACATCTCTCAACAACCTCGGACTTGTGTATGAGCAAATGGGTGAACTCGAGAAGGCGCTCGAGAAGCACGAGGAGAGCCTTGCAATGGAACGAGCGATCCACGGTCACAAGAAGCCGCATCCTGACATCGCAACATCTCTCAACAACCTCGGACTTGTGTATGATGGAATGGGTGAACTCGAGAAAGCGCTCGAGAAGCACGAAGAGAGCCTTGCAATGGACCGAGCGATCCACGGTCACAAGAAGCCGCATCCTTACACCGCAATAACTCTAGACAACCTCGGAGTTGTGTATCGTCAAATGGGTGAACTCGAGAAGGCGCTCGAGAAGCACAACGAGAGCCTTGCAATGAAACGAGCGATCCACGGTCACAAGAAGCCGCATCCTGACATTGCAGCATCGCTCAACAACCTCGGACTTGTGTATGAGCAAATGGGTGAACTCGAGAAAGCG
>JAAUYH010064664.1_pt1 | contig 24801 bp, 10 predicted proteins | sample 7278061 | NCBI WGS metagenome assembly JAAUYH01 (sample SAMN14350203, study PRJNA611818) | marine sediment metagenome | isolation source: surface marine sediment (0.6m) | place: French Polynesia: Moorea | collected 2018-08 | reverse complement strand
CGAAGATTACACCGAAGCTGAGCCCTCCAGGAAAGATGGCTCTCGCTTGCTAGTCGTCTTGCATTTCAGGGAAGCATCGCTTGAAAAAAATAGCGAAGGGATTAAATGGGATCCCTGCAGCGAAGCCATTCAAGCCGTACCGCCACTTGACTCGATCGCTCGGTGAACTTCGAGCTACGTGTAGTACAATTATTGCACTGCCATAAATCAAAGCAAACAACAAATGAAACGGAAAGAAGGCGCCCATTCCTGTTTGAACAAATGGTTTGTACATTGCTAGGCCAATATGTGAATAATCTCCAAGATAGCGTTGAATTTTCCGAATGTCTACTCCCATAGCGCAAAATACTCCTAATACTGCCATACCAATGTTCGCACCTTCGGAAACATAGCTCCAATTCGTAGACCCACGAACCTTCTTCCGTACGTGCAAGATCAAATACAATGGACCGCCACAAAAGCCGCAAACAATTCCAACCCAAAATTTCCATCGAAGAAGTTGCGAAAAGCGATTGGTGCCAACAATCCGAAAGATGACGAGCGCAATAATTGTTCCAATGTAAAATACCCACGATTTCACAACCATTGAGGTAATGAACAATGCAACTACACTTGAGAACCCACCGGCCACAATGAACATTCGGTTCCGTGCGTACCACGAAGTAGTCTTTCTCTCAGAAAACGACGGCTTGCGCTCATTCACTGCACCATTATCGCTCAATCGCCCATGCCGATATTGAAGCTCTCTCCAAAACGCAAACTCCGAATACGAACTAGCCATCATTGACCATAGCGCGACTGACATGAGAATAGCTCCAACTGTTTGAGTTACACCAACTTGTGCATTACATTCCGTGTACCATCCTTCGAATACACCAAACTTCTCCCCACTCATGCCAAGCGTCGAGTACATTTTCACTTTGGCCCTGGGATATACAATCACCAGTTCAATTCCTTTGATTAGCATAGGGCATGCTGCCAAGATATCCGTTGCTAACATGTACAACACTGTAGTTTTGGTGGAAACCTCTTCAAACAACGAAATCGGAGGTATAGCTAATAGAAGTGGTAAGCTTAAAATTGCAATATTTGAGGGCGATAACTCGTTGGCAACATTATCCAAATGATTCTCATTTTCATGAAATTTACCAAGCATGCCTTGGATACCAGGAATTTGTTCAAAGTTCCATTTGGCAAATATCGAGTAATGCTTGGTGGTGCCGTTTTCGTAAGGAACTGACGTTCCAAAGGTTGATGAGGGTAGCCACATCAATTTATATGTAGCACAATTGTTCCCACGACATCTGCTGGATTCATTTTGTTGTAAGTGCACCGAATAAGCCTGCATTCCAAGCTCGTGGTCTGATTTCCGTTGCAGCCATAGAGAGAGTACTGAACCAGTTGTTCTCAACGGCTTTCCTCCATACTGAAGCATGTCCGCCATCCAGTACACTCGAGAATTACGTTCTACTACACCACGATTCACTGTTACGGTACAGTGACAACGAATTTCGGCATGTCCAACAACCGACGTCCTGGACGTCAGTGCATACGCATGAGAAATCTTACCGCGCGATAGTGGTAAAGAGCCCAAGCTCAAGAACTTGAGAAGTTCAGCTTGGCGAGAGCCGTCGTAAAACGCACTCCATCTCGGGCATTCGAACCGTTCATCAGTCATGTTAATTAGTTGTAAAAAGCGTCGTGCGGATTTCTCCCAATTTCCAATGGACAGCCCAGATTCATGAGCACACAGCCCAAAGAAGTTCCAAGGCATATTCTGTAGCGTCGGAATACTAGACGTTCGAGGAGCTCTAAAAGTAATATCTGCATTGGCAGGGAGAATGCCGCACAAAGAAGAACAATTCATCTCGGAACTGTTAGAAATTGGGAGCGCCAGTTCGCCCACAGTGCGGCCAACACATAGCAGCAAGAGGCACCACGCAACAAACATTCCAGGTGCAAATGGTAAGAACAAAGGCCAAGGCGGCAAGTGCGTGCAAAAACAGGAAAAGAAAACCAGTCTGCTTGCATACCTAGTCAACTTGTGACCAAGGACAGCAATTTGCGCCTACATTGTTGGAGCCATAGGTGTACAGTATGCGATAAGGATCGAGCAGTCTCGGATATAGGCAGATTGTAATAACGGAAGAGGCAATACAGTGTTCCCTCTGGATATGACCACTCACGAGAGCTGCCAGAAAGTTTTCTAAATTCACTAGTACCTTTAAATAAGATTATTTGAGAAGGGTCTAACTGATGGTCATATTCAGAGGGAACACTGGGTAACCATGCCGTAAGGCCCTTTCTACAATATGCTCAATCTTCTGGATCGTCTCGATTGCACCAATCAGATAGAACTTACAGAGGACCAGTAAAGTGTGGACACTTGCCAAACCCTAGAGCTGCTTGAGCTGGTCCAGAGAGGGTTTCAAGGTGTTCAGCGTTTGCTCGGGTACGTAACGTCTGATTGAGATAAGGTTTTCGGTAAAATGCAGTGGAATGTGGAATTGTGGATCCTGGGTAGCGGTCTGACGTAGGTGTAATTTAATGGTTTTCTAGCTTGTCGTCAGCGCAGTAGGTGTCATAGCGCGACAGCTGAGCCAGATACTCGCCACTTTGCTGTGGTTTTCGGTTCGACGAAGGTATGATGAGCGATTATGTTCCTAGAAGCGGCGGAATGAGAACGATGGAGAGTTCGAGGGTAAGTAAGAGGGTTTGAAACCGAAAAGTTGTGGTCAAGAACAAAAGTATGTTCGAGTCTCACTTAAACTAGTGTTAAAATTAATGATGAGGAAGTAAGAGATTTGTGATTGTAATACGAACATGTTTGCAGTATAAAGCCTAGTTCATCTCCTTTTGACGTGTATTTGAATAGTAGTGGGTGAAAGTTGTAAGGATAGAGAAATGCATGGTCACAGTATATAAACTTTCTTATTGATATCTTTATAAATAGTCGCTCGAGTACATATCTCGATTTGGTTTACATCAATTCCTGAGATGGAAAGAAGAACGATACCAAAAAATGAGAAAATTGGGAGGAGTACAGCTCGTTGGAAACTTTTAATACTACAAACTCTACTGCTTGCATTAGATGATGAAGAATCTATTACTACGATTGCTCATTCTCTAAATGAGAATGGGAATGAAATTTCGGATGTTTTATGGATATGTAAGGATCCAAGCAGAGGGATTCAAGGAAGAATTTGGGAAATTGTTCGGAACAACAAAAACTGGTTTAACGAATATACCTTGAAACCACAGTACATCAGCAGTCCGCAATGGCTTGCTGACTTTCGAATTCCATATCAAATATTTAAAGAATTGTCTCGTGGTGTGGGACCATCACTAATGAGCACTACTCCTCAGCTAGGGATATCACTGGAGCCTAGCAAGAAGATCGCTGCTTTTCTGATGTGGACAAGTGATAAAACGTGTAGTGATATTGCAGGGAGGTTAGGGATTGGAGTTAGTACTATGACACCCATTATTCGGACCGTCTCAAGTGCGTTGTGTGAATACTATGGCCATGTGATCGCATTACCGACAACTCGTATCGAACTTGAGAGAGTAATGAAAGGTTTTAAAGATATAGCTGGTCTACCGTACTGTGTGGGTGCAATTGATGGAAGCCATTTAAGAGGGAATGCATGTCCATCAGATCAATACTTAGACTACAAGTGCTTTAAGAATTTTACGAGCCTGATTGTTTTCGGTATTTGTGATTCAAAGAAGAGATTTATTTATGCAGATGTCGGCGCACCTGGAGTGTTAGGCGATGCTACTTTGTACAGATCATCTGTGCAACGTTTCGTCTCCAACCTACCTGCACGCAGCTGGGATATACCCTAAAGTGTGGACGGAAAATGCTCGGGGAACACTCGACCCATACTGCAAATTATTTTATTAGAATGTTCTTTAATCTTGAACCACAGTGTCGGGATCAAGACGCACAACATTATGGCCTACAGCTCACTAAATCGCACAGCTAGTCCTAACCGGGACTTCCCTTTTCTGGCCTTTAGCCATTGGTCTCACTTTAAATTCAACATTCAGGGTGCTCGCAAGGTGCCTTATCTAAATTTACTGTGGGTTCACAGCCCTCTCGACCACTCAGATGGTTCTGTTATGATAGTATAATGAATTTTTTGCAAATGTTGCAACTGCCTTCTGAAAAAAATAGGTAACACAACCACACATCATTCCAAAATGTCTCAGTTCCATCAACAATGTATAATTTTCTATTATCTCCACTGAAGACCAGTTATGTCATCTTATAATTTTCAGACAGATCATGATTCCTTGTTTTCTTAGGGTGAAGCAGCGTATTACTACTGTACGAAAACTGTATCACGAATAGAAGAAGAGAACATCATAAAAATAATGTAACGCTCGAAATTAGGCAGCCCGAGAAAACAATTTGACAGTCAATAAATCAGAAACGGATGGAAACCCCATACTTCATTCAGCATCTGGAAAAACAAAATTTAACGATTCTTTTTCTAAATTTTATGTCATGAAATTATAAAAAAGAAAATTCTGAAGCCTAAAAATAGTCCAAAAACACTCGAAAGTTGCACAAGATGTCGTTTCGATACTAATTTAGTCATCTCACAATAAGCTAATGAGGTAGAATAATTTTGAAGGAGAAATAGCTGAAAATCTTATTTCTTGTCCTTTCTAAGATAAAGATTTATAGTATTTAATTTGTAGATAGCATGAAATAAAGTGCATCGAGATTCGGCTGCAGATTAGTGTCTGCGAGGAACACGATTTACATTCATACTACGCAGGGCGGATCGACTCACGTCAGATATCAGTTTAATAAATATGGGATCGTCACGTAAGTCAAATCATGATTTCTAAAAAATCGATTAGTCGATGCATCTTCCCGGGACCTAGTTTTCTTACAGTTTTCTAAAATATCTTGCGCGATCATCGAAAAATACTGCGCAGCATATAATGAGACGAATTTTGAGACTGCGAGGAAAAATCAGGGTTTTGAAAGTTAGACTGATATCACTTGAACATCAAAACGGTTGATTTGGACCAGAAGGAAACAATGAAAGGGAAAAAGTCATCATGTTGCCTCTCTTTAAGTTTGCGGGCAATTCCAAAAAGGGATTCCAGCTAGTCATTGAAATAGTCACTTTCTAAGCAAAAAAATTATTGTAGCCAATAAGCGGCAATATAACTGCTCCTACCTTTTATAATTTACTAGTATCTAATATATGCTTTGCGCAGTGTCATTACCCTGTTTCCGTCCAGTAAAAATTAATGAATTTGTTAGCTTCGACAATCTCGTTGAATATTTGGTGAAATTTATATTTTTGTGCTCTATGATATGATTATACGACAGAGCCAGAAAGAAGCACGCTATTACAACTGTATTACAGCCGAATTTTCTACTCTGCGAAAAATACTGATTCCTGAACTGAAATAGTTTAGTGTGATATTCAAAACCTAAAAAATTACGACGAAAAAGGACATTGTGAACAGCAAAAAGACGGTACCTTCTCCTAATTCTTTATTCTATGTAAAATGAAGCTCCAATCAAGCCAGATAGACTAAGTAAATACTCTCTGCAAGGTCTACTAATACGGTAAGTAGTACACCATAATGCACAATTATTATGGCGTTTGGTGAAGTACTAGTAGCAGCCATTCAGATGGTGACAGAGAGGGTTTAATATATTTGGGGCTACAGTCCTATATTAACTGCAGAACTTATTGGAACAATTGTATGCCTAAAGGAGAGCCTGACGAATATTCATTGAATATGTAGGAATAGTTAAGAAATAATTTACTAAAACAAAGATTGAGCAGAAGAAATTGTTCTCCCTTCGATGTTCTCGCATTTTATTGTTGCCTTGCTTAAACAGAAAACACGGACGCAGATGGGATTTTAATGACAGATTCTAAGTCCCTCAAATTTATTTTCTATGATCAGAATTGCTTCATATGTCTGTGGTACGATCCATTTTCCAGTGAACTGACAGTTCAGTGATGCTCTTGATAGCTTTTGATCCAATTTAATTAGACTTTTCTGGTGATGTCATACTTCACGTACCACCAGAATCGTGTAATGAATTACTTAAGTGATAAATTATTTTTCAGTTCGTAACTACATGGTTCGATATGGATGTTGCAGCGTTCCTAATGAATTTGAAATTATCTTCTCTCGGCACATTCTTAGCTCTATATATCCTATTTCTTCTCTAAAGCTTCTTCAGTATCCGGATAAAAAATTAAATTGGTCTGCAAAATTAAGTTATGCTTGCTGGAGTAAAGCCTCGAGATGGACGAGTAACGGCCAAAAAATCTGTTACGGCACTGTTGAAATTGTGTCTACAACGATTCGAAATAAATGGTATATCGAGTCAATTATTGTGTGATTGGGTGATCGATTGTCGCTAAAGTAGTCATTGTACAACTTCAGTTGAGTCTATCCACTCATTTCGTCGACTTCAATATTGTACTTGTGATTTACCGTCTGGTGTTCCAACTACCAGGAGAATTTCTAGACAGTCCGGAGAAATGGGAAAAAGAGGAGAAATTACGACTTAAATTTTTGATTAACAGGATGTGCAATAGTCATCCTTTCACTGCCGCACACTGTATCTGAATAGTGAACATTTCGTATCCTTTTCCCAAACAAACGGCGTCGATCTTCAAAATCATTTTTAATGTGGGATTCATGTAGTTTGTCGGCTACGCTTTCTTCAAGTGTTTCCTTTAGGAATTCATAAACAATTCTTTATGTAGAATTCTATTTATTTTCGAATGATTAATTAAATTTTGAAGAACGATGCTTGTTCCCACTGTTGTGCGTTCCTGAAAACATCGTTCGGTGCGCTGGAGCGGATAACCAAATAGGAAGTATTCTGATCCAAAATCGGTAGTTTAGTCAATGGATTGGTCGAATGGACTCTGTACGGGTTTACCTTAACCACGATGGGCTTTTTTGCGTGTATCGAGTAATGGAGAGAATGAAATCTCGGTACCCGTTTCCCTGGTAACCATTTCCAAAAAGCAACAAATTTCGTACATATTTCATACATGGCAGGAGATCTTGGACTCGCCCTGTGAAGAACCTGACCTTCATAACTTCTTCGAACATAAGATCTGAAGTATAGGACATAGTCTTGTTCAGAGCATAATTTGAGGATTTACATAGCTCGAATTTGGATCTTGTGTAATATTATCATTTCGACACAATATCACAATTTTTTCAGTTACTCAACAAGTTCCCGAAACCTTAGACTTTGTATTGATCAAGGTTCAGCATTGTGACCAAATGATGTTTCTACGTAAAATCCTTATATCTCAAAAATCACTAAATTTCGAATTGTACTTCAGCAGAACATTGTGCAAGTGTATAGATTCGAAGCTATATAAAGAAATTTTGATCAATCAATCTATCGATTTTCCAACATTCTACATAAAATAACTGAAGATTCGATGAATGTTCAATAGAACAGTGAGACCTTAATAAGAGGTAAAATTTTTTGAAATCTCTATTCTACCGTAGGTTTGAATACGAATCACTGGTAGGAGTGAAACACGCACGAATGGTGTGTCATACCCTCATGCGCACTTGCCAATGTATTTAAATTGAAATATAGCGCGTTTTCAATAATTAAAATTGGACAGAAAGCTATTAATTTTGAAATTCTCAGGAACCTTCAAATTAGGACAAGTCATGCATGTAAAGCAGTTGAGTTATTACAAATTTCACTGAACAACATGCTACATAATACAGAATTCAAATAAATCAATTTAAACGAAAATATGACAATGTTATTTACTATGAAAAGATACTAATAGATTCAATCTTTTTTTAAAAAAATATTTTGGAACATGAAAAGTAAGAATATTTTTCGAATATAAATATTCAAGTATAGTGATAGAATTTACAAATTATACGTATTAAAATATTTTATGTCTACAAGGGAACAGAATCTCCAGTTGTATGCATTTTATTGCTGGAGATGTAGTTTAATATTTGGATACACGGGGCGTTCAAAAAGCAGCCGATTTTGTATGGCTATCTTTACAGCATTAAAGAGATTTGATTCATGTGTAGTTTGAAAAGGTAGAAGGCTAAACAAAGCTTATAATTTATCTAAAAGTGTTCGAAGTGTAGCCTTTGTTCTCGCACAACGAAGCTTAATCGAAATTTCATGTCTGGATAAAATTTTGCAATGTGTCTTGAGTTATTGTTGCAATAGCTTGTCTCATTTTTTTTCAGCTCATCTATGTTCTAAGAAGGTTCTTGGCAAACTTTTACTTTCGAATTGCTTCACAAAAATTAGTCAGACAGTGTTAAGTCTGGAGAGCGTTCCGGCCATGAAATTGGTCCACCCCAGCCTATTCATCGATTGGGGGGTTTTCGATCCAGATATTTTCGTACTTCAAGTGGATAGTGCTGCAGAGTACCATTCTGCTGGAATACAATGTTTTTGGGGTAGCCCTGGAGCTTGGGAAATAAAAAATAGAGGGTCATTCTTTCGTGGGTGCTGCCCGAGACGTTTTCGTTCTCGAAAAAATTAGGCCCCATTACTTCATTTTTAGATAAGGCGCACCATCCCATAACTGATTGAGAGTTGTTAAGTGTCTCATACACCTGAATCGGGCACTCCGTACCCCGGATTCGGCAATTTTGCTTGTTCATTTTTCCGGAAGGCGGAAACTTACATTCATCAGAGAAACTGATTTATTCGAGATATCCAGAATCAACCCTCAGCTTTTTCTGGCATTCACGAGCGAAACACGGTCTACACCTTTCATGTTGTTCAGTCAATGCTGTGATCATTCGAAGTTTGTACGGACAAAGCCTCAACTCTCTCGGTATGACGCTCCATGCTGTTGAATCCGACACACCAGTTTGTGCTGCTGCACGGGGATATATTCGAGGACCATCAAGAAATAGCTCTCGTATCTCATTTCGTAATGCAATGACAATTCTTGGGCGTCCATTTCCACCTCTATGATTATGTGATCCTCTGGTTTGGTATTCGTCGCGCCATTGCCGTACAGTGAAACGATATTTGGGGCTCCTTCCGTATGAATATTGGAAGAACCTTTGAGAACTTGTCGCACGATAACCTTTTGAAACCCAAACAGCACACTGTGCTCTCTCCGCATTGGTATAATAAATTCGTTGCATATTGTTTTCACCCGCACAAAACCGAGAAAAGCATGTTGACCACAATTTCTTTTTCCTGTATCTGTGAGACATACATATTTACTAGCATACAAAATTTCATGCAATTCAAAACGAATTGAAATAGTTACAAATGCAATTGTACAGTACCCTGTCAAATTACATAATATTTTCAACAGTAATTGAAGATACCTCAGCGAACCAATTGCATTGTGAAACAAATTTTATTCAAATTTAAGAAATTCTAGTACTACTAGTATTTGATCGGGCCACTTCTACTTTTTTGAAGAAGAACAAAACGCTTCTGCATTGAAGCTACCAAATTATGGCAATAGTTGTGCCGCAGAGTGTTCCACATAGTTGATAGGATATGAAACAATCCGGTAAGACTTCTTGGATGCACATTCCTCTTATGTAAATGTGACTTCATTAAACCCTACACATTTTCAATTGGATTGTGCTCCGGGCTCTGGGCCGGCTACTTCATCCTCGTGACTTCTTCATTAGACAAGTACGTAGCTAAAATTTTGCACGATGCGGCCTACAATTGTCCTCCTGCAATTAAATGTATTAACTCCACCATAAATATCGTCAATGAAAGATAGAATATGGTTATCGATGATGAGTATATTGGTCGAAACTGCCTACTGCTTCAACCTGAGGTGTGCGACCACGAGGTGAGAACCCACTCCATAGGAATACGGTTTGACAGCTTGACTTAAATTTGGCACAATATGCTCCTGTGAATATCTCTGACCTTTAAATCGCCTTACGTAAAGAAGATTTTTCTGCGGGCGCAGAAAAGCAAGATTCATCTGTAAATATAACTTCCGACCATTCGCACTGCTTCCAGTATTTGTGCGCCAATACCCATTGAATGCATGCTGTTATGTTTTTCTTCAAACAAATGGTTTTTGTATTGCAATGTAGCATTGACTATTCATCTTTTTCAGGTATTACCTACCAGTACTTTCACTCAATAGTATTTTTACATCTGCACTGAAGCGGGCAACAATGACAAATAATAGTTCGAAACAATTCCGAACAACGTATTTTCGAAATAGGCGTAGACTCCACGGGGACAATTTTTGCATCTGTCCCCGTTTCTTCACTAATCCATTAGATGCACGTCGTACTCGCTCCCTTCTAATAATATTTGACACTGTAGATGGCTTAAGCTCGTCACACTCATCAATTGCTTTTTTGCGTACTCCGCAAAATGGCATGTCATATATAGCCTTAGAAATATCCTTGTCAAGTGCCTTGAGCCTTTCGTCTTGACCATAATACCTTGCGTCTTAGGATCAATTCGCTTTCGGTGAATACTTATTCTATTTTCCGAACAAAAATTTATTGTGTGCAGTATCTGATTTATTTTCACAGTTTCCTCATGTTCAAAATTTTATGACATTTTGGCAGGATACTGTACCTAAGAATTCTAATATAAATTTAAAATATATCGAAATTTTCGTAAATTCGTCATAAAAGTAAATCCGGCCGGCAGTACCTAATGCCGTTATGCTCGTAACACACCTCGTTATAAACTCTTTTTATTGCAAGACAAATAATATTGGAATTGTTTCTCGAACAAAAAATAATGGCCTATTCAAAAATGGTGGTTTTTCTAACAAACTGTATGCAGCATATATATAGTATTGTGCAAAAAGTTCGGGCCCCCCTGCTTTTTTCTGATTATTGAGCATACTTTGATATTTGTGTGCTATTACCGAGTGCAGTTATCCTTGCACTCCGGATATGTAATTAATTAAGAAACTGCCGTTAATACTGCCTAAGGTGACTTGTTGAAAATTACCGCTTTCACAGTATCCTCGGGAACGTTATTAATTGTTAAATTTTCGAAAGACCATCATAAAATTTTACACTAAATATTTTTTCGTTACTATTATCTTATTCTCTGATAAATATCTTTTCATATTTTGCACTTCTGCAAAGTTATACTCTGTTTTTAAATTCATTGTAACGGTAATAGCTAATCTAAGTCTTGGTCGAAGTTCAGTTTTGAATGAAAAACTTATCTGATACATAATTGGTTGCAAATGAAAGGATTCTAGATTGAATGATAGACTGTTTGAGAATGAATTTCCGAATCATATTCACGAAATTAGACTTCTAATTTTCAATGCATACAAACGAAGTTTCTAGCCACGGTTCTTAATTGCGTTTGTAGAGAATCTTTGAATGAAATATAGGGTCCTACTAAAACACGACTTCTATGAGGTAAGTCTGTTTACGTGTGACCTCATAAAAAATCGGAAAATATTTCTTACTAGCTTTGCGACATTGTGTATTAAGGACCTTTGTTTTACCAGATCTCATACAAATAGGCTACTTCACTGTTCTTTGCTTGCTTTCCGTGTACCCCAGCATAGAAGCGTACATGCGTTTCACAGATTTTGAGAAAGGCAAGATTGCAGCACTCGTTGACCTTGGCTGGGGAGTGAAAAGGATTTCGCGTCATTACACACGGATCAGAAGATCTGTCCAACGCTATATCAAGGAGTGAAAGGAAACTGGGAAATTTGTGAAAGGCTGTAGTGGAAAGTGTAAGACATGACAAATAACTGATCGCTTGACTGTGCATTCGGAACAAGGCTTTCCAGATAAAAGAAGAATATTTTCAGAGGCTATTGCCGCGAATTAGTATCGTTCTGGTATCCACATATCATGTAGCACTGTCCGCCTACGTCTTTTAGAAAGTGGATATAGATCAAATTTTGCTACCAAGAAGCCATTTTTACGAAAGCAAACGTAAAAAAGCGCTGAGAATGGGCCTTTTAATATCAGAATTGGACCATAAAGGACTGGCAAAACGTGTTATTGTCTGATGAAGCTCCATTCACCATTTTAGGAGAGAAGTCTCGTCAGCGTGTTCGCAAACGCCAAAATTAAGGAATCCACCGAGACTGTGGTCAACAGACCGTGAAACAAGGCGGAGGGAAGATTATGATTCGAGGATGCTTCACAAGTCGAAGAAATGGGCCCATATAAGCTTATAAATGGAACAATGGACCATTCTGTTTACAAAAACATTCTAATGTACACGAATCAAAAAATTGGGGCGAAGTCTCACATGCCGCAAATGTTGGCACGGGAGTTTTGGAGGCATTTGTTGTACTACGAATCAATATCTGATTTCCAATCCATGTGACATTCGCTTGGCTCGATGGGTTGCAATAGTCGTACTATACGTAATACGAAGTTCACCAAATGATCGAGCTAGATGGCGATACGGTTTGAACGGTTTCGCGGCTGGGATGTCGTTTGGACCATTTGGCATCTTTTTCAAGCGATGTTTCCCTGAAACAATGAAGGAAGAACAAGCGAGAGCTAACTGGGATGCTGGATTAGGCTTCAGCTTGGCTTTCCTTTCGACAATCGTCAACATTATGATTTTGTTCCGGAATTTCTTTAAAAACAAAAGATATTAATTAAGAAGAGATATTACTGCCGTTCTTCACTTTAGAAAAGCAGAGTTGTATTTTTGCCCGATGTCCCGATGATACGGGAAATGTGTGCTCAAAAGGTGTAGAGTAGTTCCATTTTACAGTATTACAACAAACCCTTTGGTGCAATCAGATGGAGATTACAAAGACAAACTGCAAACTACTGAACGATTTACATACAGGCCAGATGGGAGTTTTTCTGCAATTTGATTAAGGACAGCACATGAATCGATGACCTGTTCCTTGATTAGAGTAGGAGAGTTTTACAAAGATTTTGAAAGTCATTTAGAAGATTTGGCGTGTTTGAAAATACTGGATCGAGCATTGTTGGTGCATGGCTACAAAACAAAGTACTCTAAATACAAGACGATTCGATTCTTTGAAATTCCAATCTCCTGAGACTCTGACCTGATCTCGACGAACCCTTGACATTTACCTTCCTCACAGCTAGAGAGAAAGATTTATAAAACAGACAATAACTGCCTTCTAGCAGCCAATCTAGTAATCGAAACTGAAAATAAAGGTGGTCTTGTTCAGATTTCGCATGGAAGTAGGTAACCTGTATAGAATTTCAACCCAATTAAATTATCGGTCCTAATTTGGAATCAGGCTATCATAGTGCAATACGTATTGTCGAGGCTATTCATATTGTTACTCGGATTCTAATTCTGCAAATGAATCGAGCGTACGAGACAGTGCTCGGAGCTCGGTAGAAAAAACAGCACGAGAAGACAAATACAAAAATACAGATCCGTTCAAGCCTGGAAGAGATCAATAAGAGAAAAGTGACATCAAGAAAAGCACAGATTAAGGGCATGCACCATGCGTGCATCCTGCAGTAATGCGCTCTAGTTGTTCTCAATTTTTCTACTCGATTAAAGAGCGATAAGGTAAAGGGAAGTTAACGAGCAGTAAGCTATTGCATTAACGGGAATTTTCTCATAATCTTTTGGGCATGTCCGACCAGCAGATTGCCCACGACGACCATCAAGAAAAGTCAATCGAAACAAAATGTAAAACAACCTGCAATACGTATTTCTGGGTGATACGATGTTGCAAAACGTATTGCAAACTGGACTCATATTAGAACTCGCATCATATATTGCTTCACGAAATGCAATTGCTGAAATTATACTGTACCCATCCCTGTCAACCGGTCGACTAGTCAAAAAATTGGTCTATACGATTTTAGATGAAGGGAATCGATTCGAGCTACATCATCTCAAAGCATGAGAAATTTTCAATACCTGGGTATGTGAGGCTTTACGGCAGACAATGAAAATGTACCTTAATGAACTCGATACTTGGAAAAAAAATTATATGTACTCGTCTGATGACGAAAATCTTTCTTTAAACACGTGAGTGGAAAATAGAAAGGAGTACTTGAACAAGAATCCTCGCAATAGGAGAGCATGTTGAATATTTCCTTTCAATTTCAAAACCTGAGAAACACCGGAGGCTCTTCCAGCCACTGAAAATATTTCTAGACACCCAGCCTTCATAGAAGTTTAATATATACCACGAAACTTGACTTTTCACAGTTCTGTCTAGAATAAATTCTCATCCAAAACATTCAATTTTTGCTAAGTTGCATATAATTTTTATTTACAAGGTATTTTAAAATGTCTCCATAGCATTGCTTTCCGGATCAATTTATTTACTACCATTCTCAGTTTCTGTAATATCAATTCTCAACAATCATCTAAGAATCGAGAGTACCCAGTTGAAGTGAAGAATCTTCACGCTTCTTTTCTGTACTATGCGGATGGTAGATTTCTACGAAACGTAATAGATTCCATGTTTTTCTCCACCATACCTTCAGTTAGAACCGGGATTTCATGTTAGGTTTAATATCTTAAGTTGCTTCACCATGAACATAACTTTTGGGAGTGACCTTTCATGTCGCACATTTTCAAATTTTCAATAAAAGCACATATGATTTGATGTGTAATGAAGGATATGAGGAGAACCGAATCTACTCTTCCTCTGCAGTACAACTTTTTCATGAACGTGAATTATGTTTAGAACCGCTAGTGTTTTAGAATCGTTTATAGGCAGATTGAGTTGCATTCAGGATTCGAAGTTATGAGAAATGAAGTTATTCTTGTGAGAAAAACCCTGACTGCTAATAGATTGAAATTTGTCGAACAGTGAGCAGAAGAATGTCAAAACAATTTTCAAACATAAATGTGAAAAATCTTGTCTGAAAGTAAAATTATGAATATCCTGGGTCAGTGTAACTCGAACTAGATAAGCAATGGTAAATTTTTTGTGAATATGTACAAGGTGTTCAATAAACCGCCGATTTTCAATGGGCCATTATTTTGTAATAAAGGTACGATGGCGATCAATTTGGTTTGCATTAGAAGGAAACGGTGAGGATGGATCTTATTGGGTAAGCACATTTTAATTTACGAATTTTGCTTTAATTTTCATGAAGATATAATAAAATTGCTTATATTTTATTTTTCTTTGTATTTTGGATGGACAAAATCATTCATAAGAATTTTAGTTTTCGTTAAATGTTTATGGAACTTAGTGAGTACCTTTGTTATTTACTTAAAAACAAATTTCTTAACTGTTTTCAGTAAATCCTTGTCCGTACTTTACTGTCGAAAAAGGGAGAAAATGCAATGAAGTGGTTATACCGATGCAAAGAGAGGTCAGTGTGTTCTTTGGATTTGTGCAGGATATGGCGCAACAAATGTTCAAAGGCGTTTTCAAGATGCATCTGAAAGACGACCACCGGCGCGCTCTACAACATGACAATGGCACGAATTCTAGGATACAAGAGGTTTACACAGTCAGAAAGGAAAAATAGACGTCCGTGAATTAACATTACCGCGCGAGATGAAGTTTGAGAGCAGTTTAGTAATGACTATAAGTTTTTTCTGGGTACAGTAGTGGCATAAACGGGTGTCGCTCATGCAACAGTCTGGAATATTTTACAAAGCGAATTAAACCTTTATCAATATAAATTGCAAAGGAGCTCTACGCTGACGGAGGATCACAAGGCAAATAGGTTGTGTTTTGCCCAATATTGCCGAAGAGAGTTGAGAAATGATACTAGATTCTTGGAACGTATTATTTTTTTTCCGATGAGTGTAATTTTTCGCAGTGTGGAAAAGTGAACAAGCAAATTGCCGAATCTGGGGAAGTGAACGCCCGAACGAAGTATATGAGACGCTTCAAAACTCACTGTCGGTTATACCATGGTGCGCACTGTCTAGAAATGAAATAACAGGGCCTTAGGGTTCCGAAAATGAAAACGTGACGGGGGCGTACCTAAAAAAGAATGCTTCTGTATTTTTTTTACTGAAGATTGAAGGCAACCTGGAAGACCTGATATTTCAGTAGGATGGTGCTGCACCACAATATTCCATTGAAGTTCGAGAATATTTTAATCGAAAGCTGCCCAATCAATGGGTGGTCAGCGGGTGGACTAACATCATGGCCTTCACGCTCTCCAGACAAACTCCTTGTGATTTCTTCTTATGGAAATAAATTGAAAATCAAGTTTACGAAAAGCCTCTTCAGACGATGGCAGAGCTCAAAAAAGTATAAGAGGCGCTTTTGCAACGATAGATCAAGATTCCATATGAAAAATTTACAAAACAATGAAATTTCGTTTAAGATTTGTTGTGCGAGAAAAAAGAAGACACTTCGAACATTTTATGAACTGATTTTTAGTAAAATAGAGAGCTCTATATACACGCGCTTGACTATTGCAAAGATACGGTGAAAAAGAGAAAAAATGCACATTTCAAAATCGGCGGTTTTTTGAACACCTTATATTCAGACTTTTATACTACGTTCTCTGAATTTTTGATTAAGTAATTTGAGAGCCCATTTTTGATTCAGAATTGCTGCGGTCAATATTTTGAGCAAAGGACCCACAAAACATTTAAAGCATTTGCAATTTACATATACAACTACCGGGACATGGATCTAGCGAACTTCTTAGTTCCTTGTAATTCTTCAGTAACTATTGCTAGCCCATAAAGTCTTTTCTTTATCAGTTATGGTATGGATCGAAACAAGATTCTTTTTTATACAAGATTTTTAAGTGAATGTAGGTCAAATTCTTTGATAATTACAATCAATGGATTAATTAATTCATGCATGAATGAATCGTAAAGAATAACAAGAATATAGCTTCATATGCGCCAATTCAAGGATTTAGTATAAATATAACGTAAGTAACAAAGCATGGCTGTATATCGGAAGGCCAAAAAAGACTTATAGTATATTGTCCAAGCTACACCCCAAAACTCATATGGTATCATTCTGTTTCACGAAGGCGCGAAGCACGATCGCTACTTGCCTGACACGTTTGGTTGGTACGGCAAGCGTCTTTCACCAAGCAGAAGAATCCTGCACGCAAATAAAAATCGAAGGGAACCATAGCTCTTTGCAGAATCAAAACAGGACAGTGAATTACATGATCCTCTAAGGTATCATCTGAAAGTACAGTTATTTGTAAAACTAGTGTAATGTCTGAGCATATCTAATATTTCTAGAGTAAGAAAGCTAGTTAATGCAATTATGAATACAAGCAGGCTATTCCGCTTACAAGATCAGAAAAGGCACGAAAAAAGTATAAAATATTTCTATTTTAAACTTAGAGTTTTATTTTCATATTATTCTTATGGCTGAAGTACACGTTAGCCGCCAGTCAGATTTCGATCATCACTTAGTAGTTAATAAATAATGGGACTGCGACACAAATAAGGAACCCTAAATATCTAGAGTTGCAGACATTAAATGAATGCTGAGTTGTGTATATTACACATATCCGATTCGTGGTATCTGGCAATATCCGCATTATTTGGCTCAAAAAACATCAATAAACCACAATAAAACTAGCTTTTTTTCAAGCGGTCGTTGAGATCACAAATAAAGAGATGAATTTCGATGAGCTAGACCAATTTTCAATCCAGCACCCGACCCCAGTTTAGATTTATGCGTTACGAATAGCCGTTTCCTACCGTGAAGTCATTGTCGTTGTGTTCAGAATTGCTTTCGCTTTCATGTGATGTAGAGCACTTTGCGGAAAGAAAAATAATTCGCTGCGTGTGGAGTGAGGAACTACAAGCGTGAAAAATAGCGGGTTTCGACAAGTAGAAAGTTGAACAGTGCAACTGTGATTGAAAAGGAAAAATTTTAATTTTTTAACCGCATTGAGATTGCCTACTGCGACAAACAGAACACCTAAACAGTTTCGAGAAATTATAGTATAGCAAGGATTCTATTATTTCTTGTATCTGTTATCTATGTGAACACGATTCTAATCTGCACTATTGGTCACTGTCTTTATCAACAGGAGCTGACCCTATGGTCCTTGCATGGTTAAGTTTAGACACATGTAAAAGGTTTCGGTCTATAGAGCGAGATATCCCAAATATAACAATTGACATTTGAAAATATAAACTCATATGCCAGGCGAACTATGGTTTTCTGAATGCCACTCACCTCTAATTTTAATCGTTACAGTGAATTTCCCATCAAAAATTGGGTATGAAAAAAGCCATCGACCAACTGCGGTCTCATTCAGAACAATATTGAATTCTAAGCCTTCTCCATTTAGAAGAGCAAAACTTCTAGAGATGTCTAGGGACTTGAGTAAACCGCAACGAAAATATAGTTCTTGATTGCATCAAATGTAAAAGTAAAAGTTCCAAACTCATACCTAAGAATTGATGGTATTGATGCCAAGCGAAGAAGATTAAACAGCTATGTGAGACGATGTTAACATCTACGACGTAAAGCTAAAGTCCTGTAAAATGTCAGGAGTGCATGCAAGGCATTATAAAACCGATTCGTGTACTTAATGTATAAACAGATTACTTAACTATGTGATGACATTTTGCTTGAACTGGTAAATTCCAGTTTAAACCTTTCAATAGCTTTTTCTACATTTGTAACTGGTGATCTTCAATATATAATAACAAGTAGATCTGCGAAAATTGGGACGATGCGAAGTCTTATTCAGACACCCAGCACAAATTTTATAGAATTTAAATCGAATTTACTGTTCCCTGAAAATAGTCATACATCGATTTGCATTGAGCATTATCCTGAATAATGGACAGACATCAATGCTCGCTTGCGAAAACTTCGAGAAACAGAGGTAACCTTGAGAACACGAAAATATGAAACGAGGAAGCAAGAAAAATTTACATGAATCATATTCGGGACATGTTGAAGACCTTTTAGATAACGTAATATGATGTTTCTTTTCACCAAATTCTAACGGTGTGAGAACTAATAATAGACATCCAAGTAATATTTTTATGGAGAAATGTTCGAATACATAGCTAATAAATTAGATGTCGCTATGGTGGAAACCCTTCTGATACAGTTACAGAATTTTGGTACGTTCTTAGTGCTAAGTTGGAGTACGCAGGGAGAAGCTTCGATTTCATACTCCTACTTTATGCGACACAGAAGAACGTAATTTCTGAAATGGAACCGCGAACGGCAAAGAAACGAGCTTAAATAAATTCATTCGATCGCAATAGTCAGAATGGAAACGATACGCTATGCGGGTAATGTATCAAGCTGAATGGAAGTCCGTAATTTCGGTAGAATTACAGAATCTTAACCGTTTTTCATAGGCCCGAACGCAAAAACCTTATGTAATATTTAAAAATTTGCGTAGCGTATGTTTGTTTACTATAAATTAAATAATTGCTGTACTGTTTTTTCTGCTGTAGAAATGTTAATTATTGTAAAAGTAACTGAATTAATAAATAACCTGACTATTCTCAACTTGTAGATCTACCCAATTAGAATAGATTAATTGCGGTCTAGATACGGTAGTCTTGTAACTGCCTAAGAATTCGGCAAGGATCTTCTGTTTGACGTACGTATGAAAAACTTAAGGGCAACCTAAACAAATTTTGGCCCAACTTAATGCTATACAGTTATCTGCTCGGAAATTTGCAGATGTTCAGAATATTATTTGGAATGAATTTATGTGACAAACGAGAAAAGACGTAAATAACGGTCAGTTTCATGTTCAAGAAATTAAATTTCTAGCATTGCTCGAACCTACAAGTAAATAACCCATGTCGTAGCGTTATTCAAGTAAATTGCTCCTCTGATTCCTTGTCGAAGAGTGCTTGCTTGTTAATACAAAGTTTCACGTCCTCAATATTCCACAAACCATTATTGGCGTGAAGAAACACTTGTTCTTCGAAAATAGACGGAGATAAGCGTCCTCGTCTATCGCATAGAATGTGTCCTCCGAGGCAAAATAACCGCTCGCATATGTTAGAAGTAGGCAGTATAAATCTCGTATCCATATAACTATGACCTGACCTCATCTCTAACCGACGCCTCTTCTTTCCTAGCTCTACTAAACTTTCAGTATTTGGTTCCATTTCAGACTCATCAGTATTTTGATGAATTTCCCGTAGACACACCGTATGATTCCCTTCCCCCACTGTGAGGTCTCGAAAGGATCCATTCTGAATCTTGACAATCGCAGATTCGAAATAAGAGTTGAGCACTATCCGAGCATTAGGTGATAGTCTGTTTTCGGTGACAGGAAATTCAGTTACAACAGCATCAAACAATGACGGAACGTCAGCCAGAGTGATTAAATCTTTTTGAAGTTCCTTAGTTACAGTGTCCAGACGCTCATATTGGGCGTTTATCGAATCAATTTTGTTCTCTTCACGCCTTGTCAACAATACAATTCCCTAGTCATCGAGGCCATGCTTAGCACTGAATTCTCGTATCAAATTATACCGCTTGATCGTAGATGCTGTTGATGACCATCTCGTAACAGTGTGTAGTATAGGTCGAAGAGGTATGAATCTTCTCAATTTCGCTGACAGTACAGGCCTCTTCAAGCACTTCATAATTGATTGCACTTTGTCCACCAAATTTGTTGTTTCAATGAATACATCCTTCAGTGCTAAATTGTATCTGTCTGAGGCTCATCCCACCGTTCCTACTTAAACCTTATTTGAAATCGACGTATTCACTGAACAATTATCGGATACAAGTGCTACAACATTCTTAATCGACTTATTGAATGATTGCAGTACAAAATCAATATACGTTAAGTCCGAATCAGCAGTGAGATCATCTTCGTTTTCAAAACGGCAGAAACCGAAAAGACCTTTCTTGCATCCAATTTCGTTAGATGCAGGAAACGTGGCAAACAGGGCCAAATAATGTGTATGATTTGAGGTCCAACCGTCAAAAATTAAAGCAATTTTGGATGGTAGGATTTCTGTTATTTTCGTTTAACAGCTCTTGTCAGGAGAGACATGTACTTTGATAACGTGTTTCGGGATATATCTTTGTAACGTACAAACCGTACAAAAACAGGGTTGTCTACTACAGAAAAGGGCAGTAGTCCGTTAATCACCAAATCCAGCCTCCCATACACCTGCAATGTTTTGGAATCAAAAAAGAGCGATTCAGATGCCGATGATGTCCCAGGCTTACCGTCATCCTTCAGTAGGCTTTTTAAGTCACTGAGATGATACTTTTCCATGTGGCTCACTAAATTTGTGTAACCGTGACCACTCTGTTTCCTTGTTTTGCCACACTTTTATAGCCATTCAAACTCATTTCCAGTTTGCACAAAAAAGGCATCTCGGATGCGCCGCCCGCGAGATGGCTGCCTTACAGGCTGCTTCAGCATAGCAAATGGGATACAATTTTTTGGTGCTCTTTCTCTACAAATTTATTCGAAATCATTTGATGCATATTGGTTCATGATGAATAAATAATTTGGGTTTGAGATCGATACTGAATAAGTTATTCAATGCTCATATATCGCTGAAATAAATACGGATCCGAATTAAGCAGTTGATTAAAATCGGAATACATTTTTGAGTATCACTGACTCCGATGACAACTTTTACATGACATGCTTGCTAAATACGTGTTATGCGTATTGCTTTGCGCATTACAAATATTGATATGCACAGGTCAGGATCTAGATCGAGCCAATTTCGACGTTTTCCAAAGTCACCAAGAACTAAAAAAAGCGGAAAGGATAAGAGATGAATCAAGTGCGCAAGAAAAATCGGAAACTGCAAACGAGCTGGTTAAAATGTTCAGCAACCAAGCTGGTACTCAATTCACACCTCCTCAGTCGACGTCCGGACCGTTGTTCCTGTTTCTCTCTCACTCACCCACTCCTACAGTATCGAGTTCAGTAGCACCCTCGAACACCCCAAGTCCCTCTTCATCCCCAAGTGCAAGTTCAAGCGCTACTGCTACTGTATCATCTTCAGCTGTACTTTCGACTGCAATTTCTCATATCATTAGCATTTCGCCTACTCAAACACAAACTGAAGGCAGAGAATCTCTTACGAGCTCGAGCTCCCCATCTGCAGAGGTTCCCTCAGTTACAGGTCCTTCGGCTACACCATCTACATCTTCAGAAGGTGTCTCACTTACAAGCCCTTCTACTACACCATCCACTTCTTCTGGCTCTTCTCTTACATCATCCTCTTCTGCTAGCTCTTCAGCTACACCATCCACTTCTGCAAGCTCTTCAACCACTCCATCCAATTCTGTAGGCCCTTCTGCTACACCGTCTTCTTCAGCAAGTTCTTCTGTCAACCCACCTCCGTCACCGATACTTTGCTCACTCGACACCATAGATACCAAGGCAGGATTTAAAAGTACTTGTAACTGTGAAGACTCGGTGGGCGTTACTCAGACAATAGCACTGATTGATATATTCTTAAGTAGAAGAATCGGAGGATCTGGGACGACCGAAATACAGATATGCACAGAAAATGCCTGGAAAAGTATTTGCGAACGGGCTACAAAAGAGCTGGATTACGACGCAGATTATGTATCTGCTCTTGATCAGTTTAAACAATTCTGTACAGACGCCGGAGGTAGGTATCAAGACAAACAATTCAGAACTGCCCTATGCTATGTATTTAGTAGTAGAACTGATCCAGTACCTGAAGCTTCGTTGGGTGGAGTAATTGCTGATATATACGAGTTTAAAGACAACATCGATTTTCAGTGTAGCGGTAAGCCACTAACAGGAGGGCCAACGCTGTTCACAAATGCTGGATCATTCCATATGGGTATTGGAGCGGAAGACTACGACTCAACTTGCGTTAAAGATTGCCTCGAAAGCGAATTTAGCTTGATAGGTGGCCGTGATCAATACTGGGACTCGAGTTTGACCAATCCCTGCACTGGCAGTCCGTCAGGTTTCTTCAACACATACCGCCCAATTTTCTGTGACCGTTGCGGAGGAGAGTATGCTCAAAGCAAAACACACTGTTCTTTTAAATCAATAGGAATATCCTGGGAGAATAATTGGTACAAGAACGGTGATTCATTTTTTGACAGGAGCTGATAATATTAAACTAAATGATGTTAAGATGAAACGCAAAGAGCCTAGGTTGTTTGCTTGGAGAATATACGGAAAAAAGCTGATTAGCCCATCCTCAGGATAAAGCACATTCGTTCGGGGCAACGCGAAATATTGTTTCTTGTCCAGCCAGCGTCGAAAACAGTCACCAACAAACATGCAGACGGACAGTTCATGCGGTACATGAACTTCACAAATATGTAAGTAATGAGCTGTCGCACAAATTCTGTATCTTTGTGAAAAGCAAGCATCTCATACTCTAACCCTTTTCATTGACAATTTTCTCACATGTTTTCTATTCTTAAGACGTACTTTTACGTAACGTTAGAATTTTCCTAGTATTTTCAGAGCATTTCAGAAATACTATGAAACGTTCCGCGTTTTTCTACAGGTACCGTGCCAAAATAATGTAACCCTTTGAATCAAACAGTACTCTCGCGGACGAACTCCTACATGAAATTTAGAAATTTCAATGTTTCGGATGATAAGGCTGCATAAAGAGGGCGCAAGAAAACAGACCTCGAAATCCAGTAGGCAAATTTCATCAGCTTTACAGAACCGCAGAATCAAAAAAGTACGAGATACTGGGTTCTTCAGTCGAAAAGAATGAAAATTCAGTCATTGACTTAGTCCTCTTGTCGATCATTGTTCTCTATGTTTACTTGCATAACGAAAGATCATAGGGAATCAACGTAATTTTCAACTGAACTTCATTTCAGTTGATTTGTCATTATGGAAGCACGAATAATTGGACAACACTTGGTTTTTATCGACTTATATTGATGTATCCAATACAGCATAGATATGACTAAACAACTTGCTATTGATCGTAGTTCAGAAAATTTTTAACAGAGTGCGGTAGACTGTTTCTATGCAGCCTCTGTATTCAGCACTATCACCCGAAACTTCGAAATTTCTGAATTTCCAAAATGATTTCATAGGCGAGAATACTGTCTGAAACAAGGGTGTTATACTAATTTGGCGTTGTATTTATACTTGTTTACCGGGAATAAAAACCATTCAACCGAACAAATAGTACGTACAACAGAGAAACGCCGAATTTCGACGAAAAAGATCTTAAGTTGTCATATAGGGCAGTATGTTTCTATTAACTATTAAATATGAATCTATTTATTTGAATGTTCCGTAGATGGAACAAAGAAAGAGTGACATGGTGTTTCTAAAATCTTAAGTCTTAAATGGAAAAGGGAAACAATCAGGAATATTTAATTTTTTTCGGATCAAATAGGATATTGTACTTATTTCTGGACACTTAATCAAAAAAAATTCCTTTTGTATCTGCGTAGGTCCATGTTCACCTATGAGTATTGATTACACTTAAGGGTCCCGAAAGAAATCGATAATGCGAAATACTCTTCATAACATGCTAATGTTTGAAAAAGCAATATTCAACGTAGTTCTATGGACAAACACTCACTAGTGGCAACGTACGCTTCCTGTTCGAGAAAATAAGACACACTGGTCAGATGAACTTCGAATTCCCAGCACTGTAATTATTTTATTGTGCCAGTGACTGATGCTAGGATTGAGAGTTGTTTTTTCTCTAATATCAATAGAAAATAACATTTGAATCGGTTTCGGAAAAAGCTTTACAAATAAACTGAAACTTCACTTACTACTTCATCTTTGTTTTTCATAACCCGACTACACGGCAATTGCCGGAATAAAAGCACTCATGTCTTCTTCAGCATTATTGCATTTCGTCTTATAAATCGCATATTACACAAATTGTAGTAAATTAGCATTTACGTAAGACATCTAGGATATTCATCATTTAAGAACTAATGG
>JAAUYH010040729.1_pt1 | contig 24805 bp, 20 predicted proteins | sample 7278061 | NCBI WGS metagenome assembly JAAUYH01 (sample SAMN14350203, study PRJNA611818) | marine sediment metagenome | isolation source: surface marine sediment (0.6m) | place: French Polynesia: Moorea | collected 2018-08 | reverse complement strand
GCTAACTGTGGAAGCAAATACTGGTTCTCTACAACCAGCGGTGGAACAATTAACACGCACTGTAACTGAATCAGAGGGACTGCAATCACTTAGAATTCATGAAACTGATTCTCTTTCCCCCTCGTCAAAGGTAGTAAGTTCTCAACCCTCGCTGACTCAGTCTTTGTCAGAACCAGTACCCATAAAACGTACATCTAATAAAGTACCGACGCAAAAGATTGTAACTGTACAGCCTACTTCTCATTTTCTAGATAGACTAACACTCCCCAATCCCAATATTCTTAAGCCGATCGATAATGATACTCGTCGCGGTTCTGCTGTTATATCAACCAGCCAACAAAAACCGCAACAGAGGGAATCATTGGGGAATTCGACAACACCACCAACTATTCAAGTTTCCATTGGTCGCATGGAAATTCGCACTCCGCCACCCCCGCCGCCGCCTCGACCAAAACCACGTCCAAAACCACCTGTGATGAGTTTAGATGAATACTTACGCCAACGTTCTAGGGGAAGGTAAGCATTGACACTCCAACAGCTAAAAGCACGTTGGATTCTTAAGAGACAAAAATCCTTAAAGGGTTAGCCAAAAACCCGCTACACACTCGTTCAAAACTGAATCTGTGCTTACTTTTAACTAATATATTGCCCGACCCGTTAATATCTGAGTTACACAAATGTTTATTCATTGTTCGATACAACCCACGCTTTATTCTTCTTCCAGAGAAACTATGTTGAACTGGGTTATTGGCATTGTAAACAGGTATCTCATCATGATCGTAAAAACTCGCTTTCGACGAATAACTTTCCTCTTGTTCTTGATACTCAATTCCATATCTAAAACAAAGTGTTTCAAGTTTTCGTCTCAACTGCCAAAAGGGTATTTGAACGAAGTTTTGATTATTAGATTTCCCAATATTAATCTTTTGTTTAATACCTGGGTTATAGCCAACTATCAACTTACCTATTTGGTGTTCGAGGCAGTGATTAATTACCACAAGTGCGGATTTGTTCAGATAATCTCTAACACAGTTATTACGCCACTGATAGAGTCGAGCTTGTTTATGGGTCAAAGATTTTATTGCCTGTTTGTCTTTTTTAGATTGAAGTTGAGCATTGCGCTTGTTATACCACTGATTAATACTTTTAAGTCGTTTCCCATCAATCAAAAATTGATGCCCATCAGTATCGATACAAGCACAAAGATTGTCTACGCCCAAGTCAATTGCAATAGCCTTTTCAGGGTTAACAGATGTTTCTATTTTTTCATCCTCATAAATATACTCGATCTCAAACCATCGCGCCGAGTACTTTGGATGTATTCGTACCTCCTTGATTTTCTTATGTTGAAGTCTTTCTGGAAGAGTGATTCTAATTTCTCCATTTTCTCGTTTAAATTGTTGGGACATTGGCACGGCAAAAGTCCCATCATACCTAATTTTGATACGAGGGATAATCAATGGAAAATACCCGTCTTTGGGCAAATATCTAGGCAACTGAGGTCTTTGGTCCCATTTGCCAATACTAATAGCTTTCAGCAGTCCCAAGAAAGATCTCATACTTCTATCTACCACTTTCATAGTTTGTTGAGCAATGTCGGTATTAAGCAATCGATAATTCTCGTTCGACTTGCAAATATGGTAGTTAGACTCATATGTCAGGCGTTTTCTCTCTTGAAAGAAATACTGCCTGCATTCATACAATGCCACGTTAAAAAGATTTTTACTCAAACGACACAGAGCAGACAGGGCATTAAATTCCTGTTTGCTCAGTCGTCTAAGTTGATTCTTTTGAGTGGCGTACATAATTATTGTTTTCGCTATATCAATAATTATACTGCGAAAACACGCTCTTGTATATACGGCACATAAATGTGCCGAGTCCTGTTTCCTCCTACGGCTAAAGCGCGTAGGTTTCCACACTTCCCGTATTTTGTATGAGTAACCCATTATCTATTGAAGCTGTCACGAGGACACTGCGTTTCCTACTACAGCAAAAATTTGATACCGAAGGTGCTGGTACTGTTGTGACAACAAAACCTTTGGATAAAGCACGAGATAGCAGTATCAGTAACGGAAATCAGGTTAATCTCTTTCTTTACCATACGCAGCTTGACCCCCATTGGCGCAACATGGATATCCCTGACCTTGTTAAACCTGGTGAAACAGCACGACCGCTATTGCCGTTGAATCTCTACTACTTGCTCACTGCTTACTCTCAGAGCGATGATTACCCAAACCCCACCAGCCATCGCTTGCTGGGTTTGGCTATGGGTGTTTTGCACGACCATTCTAAATTGACTACTGCGGATATTAAAGCTGCTTTACCTGCAACGACAGAGTACGACCTCGACCAACAGATTGAACAGGTGCGAATTGTTTACCAATCTCTATCTGTGGAAGATTCATATAACCTGTGGGGTATTTTTCAGTCTCCGTATCGGATTTCAGCAGCTTACGAGGTGTCGGTAGTGTTGATTGAGAGTGAGCTGCCTACCAAAACTCCGCTACCAGCCATCAGACGCCAAGCAGACGACTCAGGACCAATTCTGTGGTCAGACCTGATGTCCTTCTTGCCTACCCTACTGTCAGTAGAGTTCCAAAATCAACAACCTAGCGCGAGGTTGGGTGATGTTCTCATTCTCAATGGGTATAACTTAGACGGTAAAAATGTAGTCATATTATTTACAAATAACCGTGGAGAAATTTCTATTGAGGTTCCATCCCTGCCAGAGAGAACGGCGACAGATATCAGGGTACAATTGCCTGATGAAACTGCTGACTGGGTTGCAGGGTTTTATACAGTGGCAGTGAAAGTGACGCGGACTGGTGAACAAACTCGGACTAGCAATGAGTTATCTTTTTCACTAGCACCAAGAATTTTGGATATTACACCACGACAGGCAGAGCGGGATGCTAATGGGGAGGTTATGCTAACTCTGGTTTGTAGTCCCCAAGTACGACCAGAACAGCGGGTGGCTTTATTGTTAGGCGATCGCGAAATTCTGGCTCAACCCCGTACAACTCCCACAGACAGGCTGGAGTTTCGGATTGTGGGGGTAAATCCGGGGGAGTATTTTGTGCGTTTGCGGATTGATGGGGTGGATAGTTTGCTGGTCGAGCGCACTGTAACTCCTCCTGTTTTCGACCAGAACCAGAAGGTGACTATTATATGAACTATATGAATGAGATGAATAACTGGCTACAACAAAACCAAGAATACCTGGGGAAAGCACTATCATGGTTGCGAGGGCGGTTGTATGAAATGGCAAAATTGCCAGATGTAGAAATGCCAGAGATGACAGAAATGCCTACTGGCGAGGGGATGAATCCACCACCAGCGCTGATTCTGTTAAGCCAAAAGTTGGGTCTGTCCCGCTTTGAGCAACAGGTGTTACTATTATGCGTGGCAATGGAGTTAGATCCAGGCATGGCTCGCCTCTGCGCCAAGGCACAGGATAACCCCCAGCAGTCTTACCCCACCTTTGCCCTAGCTTTATCCCTGTTTGACGAACCTGCTTGGGAAGCCCTTTCTGGGGAAAGTCCCTTGCGGTATTGGCGATTGATTGAAATTCACCAGTTGGGAGTGCAAGCGCTGACTAGCAGTGCCCTGCGGGCAGAGGAGAGAATTGTTAATTATATTAAAGGATTGAATACTCTAGACGATCGCTTGGCATCATTGTTGATGTCACTGGAGACGGAGAAATGGGAGGTGGAATTACCCCCTTCCCAGCAGGCTGTTGTCGATACTATTATCCAGCAATTGGGACAAACCCACAGAGGGCAACGTTTACCAGTTATTCAGTTAGTGGGGGCAGATTCCCTCAGCAAGCAACTGATAGCCCAACAAGTAGCAGCCCAGATGGATAGGTACGTCTACCGTCTGCCAGTAGAACTATTGCCCATCCAAGCCAGTGAGTTAGAGACACTTGCCCGTTTGTGGCATCGGGAAAGCTTGTTGTTGCCCCTTGCCCTTTATTTAGATGCCCAGGAGGTTGATGGTAAAGTTAACACAGAAGGACAAGCGTTGCCCCTGCATCGCTTTCTGAACCGCAGTGGTGGTCTAATTTTCTTAGAAACCCGTGAAGTTAGGCAAAATTTGGGTCAGTCAACTATTGTAGTAGATATTGACAAACCCACACCCTCAGAACAACAAGCGCTTTGGGAGGCAGTGCTAGAATCATCCTCACCTGAGTGTTCGGCAATACTAGCGAGTCAGTTCAATCTGAATTCGATCGCGATCGGGCAAATTGCCGAGACAGCGCTGGCGGAAACGTCCAATCCTACAATCCAAAATCAGATGCCTCAAGGGGCTGGTTGTAGCTCCCCTAGTACCCCAAGTATGGGGGGAACGAATACTCAAAGTCCCTCTGCCCCCCTTACCCCCCAATTCTGGGGGGAAATAGGGTCTGCTTCGCTGTTTGACAGGGGAGATTTAGGGGGCAACCAAGAACTAGAGGGAAAATCGATTGACAGGTGGGTACACCGTACACTTAAAAAGGGGGAAAATGATATCCAAAATCGCTTGTGGTCAGCCTGTCTCAACCATACTCGCCCCCAATTAGATTCCCTCGCCCAACGTCTCAACCCCAAAGCCACCTGGAATGATATTGTTCTAGCACCAGAAGAGACAAATTTACTCCATCAAATAGCCGACCAGATACGCCAGCGCAGCCAAGTTTATCGAAATTGGGGTTTTGAGAAGCGGATGAATCGGGGGATGGGCATCAGCGCCCTGTTTGCTGGGGAAAGCGGTACGGGGAAGACAATGGCAGCAGAGGTGATTGCCAACGATCTTCAACTCAATCTCTATCGCATTGACCTTTCGGCGGTGGTCAACAAATATATCGGAGAAACGGAGAAAAACCTGCGCCGTTTATTTGATGCGGCGGAAGATGGGGGGGCAATTCTGTTTTTTGATGAAGCGGATGCTTTGTTTGGCAAACGTTCTGAGGTGAAGGACTCTCATGACCGCCACGCCAACATTGAGGTGAATTACCTGTTGCAGCGGATGGAAGCTTATCGCGGTTTGGCTATTTTGGCGACAAATCTCAAGAGTTCGCTGGATCGGGCGTTTATGCGCCGCTTGCGGTTTATTGTTAATTTTTCTTTTCCTGGGGTTGCTGAACGTAAGGTGATGTGGGAGAAGGTGTTTCCACTAGAGACACCAGTTGAGGATTTAGATTTTAAACGCTTGGCACGTCTAAATATGACTGGTGCGAGTATCCACAATGTTGCTTTGAATGCTGCTTTTTTGGCGGCACAAGCGGGTACGCCTGTGACAACGGCGTTGGTGTTAGCAGCAGCGCGGACTGAGTTTCGCAAATTAGATCGACCAGTGAATGAGGCGGATTTTCGGGTTTCAGTATTTACGGGAGTAAGGGTATGAATATCGACATAGATATTGAGAGGATGATTTTAGAGGGAGTGGCTATTTCTCCCAGTCAGGGGCGTAAGTTGCAAGCGGCGGTGAAGGCTGAATTGACGCGATTGCTGGCAACTGAAGGTATACCTGAGAACTGGCAGGAAGGTGGGGTAGTGCCTCATGTACCTGGTGGTGCTATTCAAGTAAAGCCTGGAACTAATCCCACGAAGATGGGACAACAAATTGCACAAGTAATATATCGAGGATAGAAACCATGACTAGTCAAAAAAATGCACAAACTAATCAGCAGCCAAAAAGTAAAAAACCCCAAAAGAGTGGCATTTTACAGCGTGTAGCCGTTCGTTCTGTTGCGAATGCAGAGATGCAATCAATAAATGAAAATGAAGCACTGGCATTAAGTAACTCGGCTTTTTCCAACGACTTTAGCCGAGTGCCGATTAGTACGACTAAACCAGCGCAAATTATGGCGAAGCTAATGATTGGGGCAGTGGGGGATAAATACGAACAGGAAGCAGATCGGGTAGCGGCGCAGGTGGTGCAGCGAATAAATGCGCCTGCATCTTTGCAGTCAGGTGAAAGTGAAACAGCTCAACGACAGGAGAAGGGGACAAAAGATAACAAAACGAAACTGATGAGGTCGCCGATAGTACAGCGTATGTCTAGTGACGCTGGGATAGCTGCTGCACCAGACTTGGAAGCGTCCATCAATCAGGCAAGAGGTGGCGGACAGCCGATGGCGGACAATATTCGGAAACCGATGGAGCAGGCGTTTGGGGCAGATTTCAGTGGGGTGAAGGTACACACAGATGGTCAATCTGACCAGTTGAATCGGTCAATTCAGGCGCGTGCTTTCACGACGGGACGGGATGTGTTCTTTCGGCAGGGGGAATATAACCCTGGCAGTCGAGATGGACAAGAGTTGATAGCCCATGAGTTGACTCATGTGGTGCAGCAGAAAGGAGAAGCTGTCCAGGGGAAACAAATCTGCTGGAATCGGGCATCTGGTCGGGCGAATGGCGTGGCGCACAAAGAGCACTTTAGGCAGATGGACGAGGCTAATGTCAAGAGTAATGGTACGGATCAAAAGTCGGGGGTATTGACAAGCTTAGCTAAAGGGTCAGGAAAAAAGTCAGGAGGCACCAATTTCGCCATGGTGCAGGGGATGTGGATTACGCTCGAGGATAAGCAGACACGGATTGAAACACTGGAGCAACTCAATCAAGCGGTCAAAGATCTGGGTTATAAAAAACCATTCGAGTCAAGCAATTTTAAAAATGCAACGCCAGAGAAAATAAATGAGCTGATAACAGGTTTGAAGGAGACATTATATCAGAGCATACGGCGTAAAGACATAAAGGAAATGATCGAGTCGGAAGTCAACCAAAAATTCGTCAATCCAGCAAATGCTGAATTAAAAGATAATGGAGTGTCCCAAGCGTGGGTTATCCTAGGTAGTAAGACTACCGAATTCGCGTGGAAAGCCCTGGTGGAGATCGCCAATGGGGATAATACGAAGGTGCACAAGACCAATAAACACGATAAGAGTATGACAGATGACACACCATACGTTCATGATGAAGGTAACAACTATATATGTACGTACGAGATAGAATCTGAAATGAACTGGGACGGGAAACCAATCATAAAAGTTCTCAAACAAGGTAATGTGAATGACGGCGAGCATAGGGTATCATAGTGCGATCGCCGATCTTGTAGTGCGATCGTTTGTAAGAAGGAAAGTGCAGAGGTGTACTGATCGTGGGGTGTCTCAGTGAGGGGTCAAGGCTTGCACTTAGACAGGGCGCGATATTCTGGGAAGGTGGGGGAGAGAATGCGATCGCCCTATCTGACAAGCTCTTATAGGGACTGTGTAAAAAGGATTGCGAGCGCTCAGGTAAGAGAGTTGATGAACATGCGATCGCCTCATCTTTCAAGCTCTTGTAGCGACAGTGTAAAAAGGAAGGCGAGCGCTCATGTAGTCGGGTTGATGAGGGTGCGATCGTTTGTAAGAAGGAAAGGACAGAGGCGTATCGATCGTAGAGTGTCCCAGTGAGGGGTAAAGGCTTGCACTGAGACAGGGTGCGATATTATGGGAAGGTGGGGGAGAGAATGCGATCGCCGCTCTTCTAGTTGAGGGAAAGAAACCTAACAAACCTAGCCATATTTTAAAATAACAGAAGAACCCAAAAAGCGATTGGAGAAACACCTTGGCAACCCTTACCGACATTGGCAAACTGATCGCAACTGATCCCCATAGTAATCGTCCCGTCATTACAGGAACTAGAACATCTGTTCGGAGAATCGCTGGTTTATTTAATCAAGGTAACAATGCCGAAGAAATAGCTAGACGATTAAATCACCTAACCATCACCCAAATTTATGCCGCATTAACCTATTATCATGCTAATCGTCTGGAGATAGACCAAGATATAGCAGCCGAACAAACTGCCTATGAAGAACTTGCCAAACAACATTATCAAAAAACCCGAGCCCAAGAATGACACAAATTCGTCTTTATTTGGATGAAGATACGATGGATGGCAATCTTCTAACGGCTTTACGTTGTCGCAACGTCGATGTTTTATCTACAGGAGAAGCTCAAATGTTATCCCGTAGCGATGAAGAACAATTACAATGGGCATTAAAGCATCAGCGTGTGATTTATAGCTTTAATGTACGAGACTTTTATAGCATTCATACTAACTGGGTTGAGAAAAGACAGAATCATTCAGGGATTATTTTAGGGGTTCAAAACTATTCCATTGGCGAACAAATGCGTCGGATTATAAGGATAATTACCACTAAATCAGCAGAAGAGATGAAAAATCAAGTCGAATTTCTCAGTGCTTGGGGAGAAGAATAGTGCGATCGCCCGTACTCAAAACCCCGTCAAACCCTATTATCACCCATGATATACTGATTAGCAAAAAACTCAAATGACAATCAACAATTCTCTAGAGGAAAGGCTTTCAGCAGTAGAAGCGGCGATCGCGCAGTTACAGAAGCAAGTTGCGACTCAAGAGCCGATGAATTGGCTACAACAAATTACAGGCTCTTTCAAAGATGAACCTGCATTTGAGGAGGTGCTGGCTTATGGACGAGCAATTCGTCAAGGCGATGAATCTATCCTCGAAGCCCCAGACAAGCCATGAAATATTTGTTGGATACGGATCATCTGAGCATTCTTCAGCGACAAACAAGAAAGGATTACGAGAACCTTTTCACACGCATGTAACTTTCCATTGACCATTAACCACTTCCCTCACAATCTCAACAGAGCCAAAAACCCCGACTAAAGAAGTTGGCTCTACATCAAATTCATGCATCAGGGATGACAAAGTAGCCACAGGTGTAGATTCACTCATCGGATAATGACTTTCCTCGTATTTCTCAATCAGAAGAACCAACAACTCAAAAAGCGCAGTTTCAGCCTCTGTCAACTCGCCAGAAATCATCCCCTCTACTACTGTTAAGGCTCTCTTATACTCCTGTTCTGTTTTAATTGTCTTCGGCTGATACTGAATAAGTAAGTCAGTATAGGTTTGTTGACTAGAAGTAGGGGTCATCTTTCCACCTTTCCTTATCGTATTCAGAATGGGTAAAAACGTATTTAACAAAAATTGTCTGGCTGGAATATCTAATGTCTACAATCAAACGACAGTTATTACCTTTGATGTTAAACACAGTAAAGTTACCAACCGCTTCTGCCTTCGGATATCTTTTCTGAACATCCAGTAAATTAGACCAGTTCGCTTTTGATGCAAACTTGTACCAGTCATTACGTGCATCCCTAAAGTTAGAAATTTGCGCCTATTGTAGCATTGATTGAGAGTCACGCCAGGGGAAGAGTGTGATCGCTCAGTTATGATGGTTGATTTAGTGCGTCTCATTAATATTTTATTTTCTCAGCAAAAAACCAATGTTAGACTTCATTCTCATTTCTGGCGATCGAGCCATATTCATCCCCACATTTGGAAACGCAATGGTTGTAGTGCGTCCTGGTAGCTTAACTGGTACTGGCAGAGCAAAAGTCAAAGGCAGAACCATTTGTGTAGAAGGCGACGAGAAAAAAGTTATCGTCCCTGGTTGTCCTTACACAAGTCCGCCGAATGTCACTCCCGGTGCGGGAATACTTTCCATTCAATCTTTAGCCCCCAATCAAAAAGCTAGAAGAGTTAAATCCGGGGGAAAAGCAGTATTGCTCAAAGGCAGTACCTTCAATGCGAAATTTCAAGTATTGTTGCCTGCTACCAAACCACCCCCCCCTCCTGCACCGCCTACAGGAGTAGACACTACTCCCCAATATTTCGGCAAGGGAACTTTTACTACTTCAAATACGAGAGCAAAAGGTACTTGATAGAACGTAGGCTACTTAGCATCAGATAGCGATCGCGCCATGAGAACCAAGTTCAATCAAGAGCAGCAAATATCTGTTCAGCCGTTAGCTGTAAGGAGTTGAATGTAGGAGAGATTATGCGATCGCTACCCCGAAATTGAGCTGGCTTCTGGTACTGATTTCCACTAGCTGATAACTGATAAATTGATATCGTTGGTTGCTTTGGATTGCCAATATAATCCCGACCCCCTAAGCCCAAGTAATCCACGATCCAGTATTCCGGAATGCCCATTGTGCTGTCGTCTTCGACTTTTCGTGCGTAATCATTTTGCCAGTTAGTGCTGACGACTTCCACGACAATTTTGACGGAAGTTCCCAAAGTGATTATCGGCTCATCTTGCCACAAGGGTTCCGAAGCGATTGCAGCTTTGTCTAGCACCACTATGTCAGGACGGAAAGCTGTTGTAGTGCCCAGAGGTTTGATTAAACAACGGGCAGGTGTAAACCAAGGGACACTCAGCCGATCTATCTCGACATTAACTTTTCGCAGGACAAAAGCAGCTACCTCTTCGTGGGGTCCGGTCGGTTCCATCTCAATAAGTTCCCCGTCAATCAATTCGTAACGCTCGTTATCCCCATACAGAGCGATGAAATCATCGAATGCCAGGAGTTTAGGAGCAGCTTGTGTCATAGCGATCGCGCCCAATTATTGCTGATCGAATATTAATTATTATAACAAGGACGTGAACTCGTCACGAGAAATCTTGCGATCAGGCGAAGCCTGGCACTACGTGATCGCGCCGCGCCCCTAGATCTAAAAATAATTAATCAGCGCTTTGATTAATAGCGAAAAATACTTTATTAGCAATTCATTGAGGAAAGAATACTATTGATATTAGGAAAAACGAGAAGGTTAGCGCATTCCAATCGTAAAAAACATCTTATTAAGTATTATCACTATGTCAAACTTTCCCGGTCGTCCACGCGTACTTAAAAGTGCCATTGTCCTGCTTGATTCTGTCAGCTTTTTCCCCAAAGGAATGGTTACATTGCAGTACAATCCTGAAACTCTCAGCCGTACCTTGCAAGTACAGAGTACTGGCTCTGAAGGGGGCGATCGCCTTGAAGCTTTGCGCCTGTCAGCAGCACCCATTGAAACCATTCAGCTGGAGGCTGAAATTGATGCTACCGACCAACTGGAATTTCCCGCACAAAATCCTGACACAGTGTTATTTGGTATATCTCCCCAACTAGCGGCTTTAGAAACCCTTATCTATCCCAAAAGCAGCCAAATCAAAAAAAACAATAAACTTGCCCGCAATGGGGAGCTAGAAATTTTAGCAATAGAAGCTGATTTAACTGTATTTGTGTGGAATATAAACCGTGTTCAACCAGTGCGCCTCACTGAATTCAGTGTCACCGAAGAAGCTTTCGACCCCTCATTGAATCCCCTTCGCGCTAAAGTCAGCTTGGGAATGCAAGTGTTAAGTACGAATGATTTGAGATTTGACCATAAGGGTAGCGATTTGTTTAGAGTTCATCACAAGCAAAAAGAGACATTGGCAAAGCTGAATATGGGTTTGAATGGTCTAGGAGCAATCGCTTCTTTGTTGTGAATTTCTGGATTAATACTGTACTGCATCAGTCAAATCAGTCAAAGAAGGTTTCATCAATAACATATATAGGAAAAGAGCAAAATGTTTTCTGTTAACAGCCGTTACGAGGGTATAGAAACTGCCACAATGGAAACAGCATCCAATCAAACTGTTGTTTACCTGCAACGCAGATTTCTCCCACTATCTGATAAGTTTGAAGTCCTTCTTCGAACTACAGTCACTCAAGGCGATCGCCTTGATAATATTGCAGATACTTATCTAGGCGACCCCGAACAGTTCTGGCATTTGTGCGATGCTAATAATGGGATGCACCCTGATGAATTGACTGCCAAAATTGGTCGGAAATTGGATATTCCTCTGATTTAAAAAGGTAAAACTATGCGCGATCGAGGTATACGTCTAGAACTCATGATTGGCCGTCCTACCACACCAAAACTCGCTCCCTATGAGGTAGTGGATGCGTTGATTGATTTGGAAGTCACTCACCAAGACCGCCAACGTAACGGCTTTCAAATGACCTTTAGTCTTGGTAAAGAATCAAAAAAATCTTCAGATTATTCGTTATTACGCGAAAGAATTTTAGACCCTCCTAACCGGGTCATTATCACAGTTATTGTCGGTGTCAAAGTGGGTGTTAATCGCTCAATCAAACGTCAAGTTTTAATTGATGGCATTATTACTAACCATCAAGTTATACCCAGCAACCAACCAGGTGAATCAAGATTAATGGTCACTGGCGAGGACATTAGCGTGATGCTTGACTTAAAAGAAAAAAGCACCATTTATGAAAACCAATCTGACAACCAGATTGTGAGTAAATTGCTCCAAAATTATCAGAAATATTGGTTGAAAACTGATGTTCAAAACAGCGAGTATACACCCACAAAGGAAAAACGGATCACAAGTCAGCAGGGTACTGATTTAGAGTTTATTCAACAACTAGCTCGACGAAATAGTTTTATTTTTGAAATTAAGCCCAGTAAAACTCCTGGTAAGAATATTGCCTATTGGGGTGACGAAAAACAGAGTATAACTTCTTATCAACCTGCACTATCTATGAATATGGGGGCATTGACAAATGTAGACTCGTCTATCACTTTCAAATTCGATGCTTTAAAGTCTACTGAACTTAAAGTAGAGATTATCGATGACACCACCGGAAAGCAGATTCCCCTTAAGATTCTCCCCTCACACAGTAAACCCTTAGCTCGTGAGCCAGCCAACCCCTTGCGCCAAAGTATCCTACGCAATACCGATAAACTGGACCTACCCCTAGCCAAACTAAAAGCCGAGTCAGAATTGTCGCGCTCCCGTGAAGATGCGGTAACCGCTAGTGGAGAAGTAGATACTGTACGCTACGGTCATATCTTGCAAGTGCGCCAATTGGTAGGAGTAAGGGGCGTAGGCAAAAGTTATGGCGGCTACTACTACGTTAAACAAGTAACACACCGCATCAAGCGTGGGGAATACAAACAAAGCTTTATCCTCATCCGTGAGGGACGAGGCTCAACAACTCAGAAGGTGAAAGTATGAAAGCGAACGAACAAGGACCTCCTTTTTACGGTAAATACCGAGGTGTTGTTAGTGATAACAAAGACACCTGGAAAATAGGTAGATTGAAAGCCAAAGTAGAAGATATATTTGGCGATCGAGAAAGCGGTTGGGCGCTACCTTGCTCTCCCTATGCAGGAAAAGGGGTTGGGTTCTTCATGATACCGCCTGAAGGTGCTTTGGTGTGGATTGAATTTGAAAACGGAGACCCAGAATATCCTATCTGGACCGGCTGCTTCTGGGCAGACGACAATGTAGGACCAGAAGTAGTACCAGCTAAACCAGCCGAACCGGAAATGAAGGTGCTTAAAACTGAGATTGGGACTATCGCAATTAACGATGCACCGGGTAAAGAAAGCATGACTATGGAAGCTAAGATAGGCGACCAAACAATGAAGATTGAGATGAATGCTTCGGGAATTGAAATAACCAATGGAACGGGGAAAGCCAGCATCCAACTCAAGGGGAAGACAGTATCAATTAACCGGGATGGCTTGGAGGTAACGTGAAGAACGCTCTAATTAACATTGATTTTCCATACCAGTTTGACAGATGGGGTCGCACTGCTAGCACTAGCTATGAAAATCACATCCGCGACTTGATTGAGCAACTCCTGTTCACCACTCCTGGGGAACGGGTCAACCGCCCTGATTATGGCTGTGGCATATTATCTTTAATATTTTCACCCAACGGCCCAGAACTGGCAACAGCTTTACAAATGACTATCGCAGCCGCTATTGAGCGCTGGTTAGGTGACTTGATTGACCTCAATACATTGGAAGTCAAGAGTGAAGATGCCAGCCTTTTTATAACAGTGCAGTATCTGGTGCAAAGCACTGGTGAGGAACAGACAGCAACTTTTAGGACGACGGTACCATGAATAATTCTTTATATAGTCGCGATCTGCCGCGTCTCTACACTTGTCAAAATGAACAGCGCCGCCACGAAGTCCGACGACAGGGAAGAAACGGGCTAGATTACTTGGAAGTTGGCGAGGACTTGCGATCGCTCTACGTCTACTTTCTCGGCACAGTACCAGAAAATCTAAAAAAGGAGAACGTGCGGATTGAAGGGGGTCAGCGCATCTGCAACCTACAAGTGACTGGTTTACAAGTAGAACACCCCCAAGACTCTGAGGCTTACCTCAAAATCAATCTAAACAAATCAGGGGATTTCTCTGCTTACACTTTGGGTTTGGTAGCATTAGATGAACAAGGCAAACCAACACCCCATCCTGATTTTGACCAGCTCTCCACTCAATTGCCATTCAGATTCCGTTCTGGGAAATGTACCAGGGACTTAGATTGCCTGCAACAGGAAACTTGTCCCCCACCGTCACTAGTTGAACCAAATATCAATTATCTGGCAAAGGATTATGCTAGCTTTCGCCAGTTGATTTTAGACCGCCTATCTCTGATTATGCCAGACTGGCAAGAACGCCATGTCCCCGATTTAGGTATTACTATAGTAGAACTGTTAGCCTATGTTGGCGATTATCTAAGTTACTATCAGGATGCTGTTGCTACAGAAGCTTATCTAGAAACTGCCCGCCAACGAATTTCTGTTCGTCGCCACGCCCGTCTCGTCGATTATCCCATGCACGAAGGCTGTAATGCCCGGACTTGGTTGTGGATAGAGACAAATTTTGATGTTTCCCTCGACGATCAAAAAAACTTCTATTTCATTACTAGTTATCAAAATGCCCCGCCCCCTGGTACTATTCTCAAAGCGACCGAACATCTAAAAGATGTTTCCCCTAACAGTTATGAAGTCTTTGAGCCTCTCACCCTCGCACCTATTCAGCTTTACGTTGCCCATAACCAGATATCCTTTTATACTTGGGGCGAGGATTCCTGCTGCCTGCCTTCTGGTTCCACAAGGGCTACGTTAATGGATGGGTTTTTGGAAGAATCGTCCAATTGCGAATGTGCAGAACCTCAACGTAAATTACACCTGGATGTTGGGGACATAGTGATTTTTGAAGAAATCATTGGTCCCAAAACAGGCAACCCAGAAGACGCAGATGTAACCCATCGCCATGCTGTACGTCTCACCAGTGTCAAGCTAAGTTTTGACAAACTTTACAACCAGCCGATTGTGGAAATCGAGTGGTCACAACAAGATGCGCTGCCTTTTACACTTTGTATCTCAGCAATTATACCACCAGCCTGTACTTTAGTTGAAAATATTAGCGTTGCTAGAGGCAATGTTATATTAGCCGATTGCGGTAGTACTATCGACAAAGAAGATTTGGGAACGGTGCGAGGAAAAGAGGTGAGGCAAAAGTGTGAAGAGGAAGGAGAACCTGTAGACATCCTAGTTGTACCAGAACGCTTCAGTCCCATCTTGCAACAAACACCCCTGACCTTCAGTCAACCCCTGTCCCAGAAAAACCTCACTCAAGACCCAGCTTCAAGCTTGTTAACTCAAGACCCCCGCCAAGCAATAGCTCAAATCTATCTCCATAGTAAGTTAGTAAAATATCATACTGAGGATAATTTTAGCTGGACTGCCCAGCCCGACCTGATAGATAGCGGCGGTGAAGACAAACATTTTGTGGTTGAAATGGACAATGATAGAGAAGCTCACTTGCGCTTTGGGGACGGTGAGTTGGGACTCCTTCCAGAGGAGGGAACTCAGTTCTGGGCTACCTACCGAGTTGGTAACGGTCTATCTGGTAATTTAGGCGCTGGCGCAATTTCTTACATTGTCTTTCGTAATGTCACTGTTAATCAGTTGAAGCTAAAAGTACACCAGCCATTATCAGCTAAAGGTGGAAAACCGCCCGAACCACTATCCCAGGTAAAATTATTGGCACCGCGCTTGTTAGATAACAAGTTAGAGCGTGGGATTACCGCCGATGATTACGCTCAACTAGTGATGCAAAATTTCTCTGCCGAAGTGCAACGCGCAAAAGCTACATTGCGCTGGACAGGAAGTTTTTATGAGGTGTTAGTAATTATCGACCCATTAAATCAAGACGAAGCCGACGACACATTACTTCAAGACATAAAAGTGTACCTAAATTCTTACCGTCGCATGGGTCATTATGTGAGAGTCAAGCAAGCAGCCTACGTCCCATTGGACATTGCCATGAAGGTGCGTGTCAAATCTGACTATCTGCGTGGTCATGTAAAATTAGCACTACTTAAGACTTTCAGTAATCGTATTTTACCAAATGGTCAACGCGGGTTTTTCCATCCCGACAATCATACCTTTGGTGAGGGTATTGCCCTAAGTCAACTCGTGGCGATCGCCCACGCTCTTCCCGGCGTGGAAAGTGTCTCTGTCACAAAATTAGAACGTCTTTGGGAAGGTGCTAATGGGGAGATTGAAGCAGGTTTTCTGCCCATTAGTTCTGGGGAAATCCTCCGACTGGACAATGACCCCAACTTCCCCGAAAACGGTAAATTATCTTTAGATATGCGAGGTGGAAGATGAAATTAAATTGTAACTGTAACTGTAACTGTCACTCTAACCATAACTCAAACTGTTGCTGCTGTGAAGGTGTAGATATTTTGACCCCAATGAAGGTCACAAACCCACCAGGCTTGTCTACTTTAGGGTATCGAGTGGGTAAACATGGGACCTTTTTGGAGACGATGAAAGCGCGTCTGGGCGATAGCAATTTTTCAGCGCTCCAAAACTTGAAAACACGGGATACTCAGGACCCATCGATCGCCTTCTTAGATGGGTGGGCGACTGTAGCTGATGTTCTGACATTTTATCAAGAACGTATTGCCAATGAAGGTTATTTACGCACCGCTATTGAACGTCGTTCTCTGGTGGAATTAGCGCGGTTGGTAAAATACGCACCTAGTCCCGGTGTCAGCGCTAGCGTCTATCTAGCTTTTACCCTTGAAGATGGCTATAAGTTGTCAATTCCTGTTGGTACTCGCGCCCAAAGCTCACCCAGTTCAGGGGAACTACCCCAATCATTTGAAACATCTGAAAAACTAGAAGCGCGTGCAGCGTTGAACATTATTAAGCCTCGGATGGCTCAACCGCAACGGATTACCTTAAATTTAGCTAATTCTGAGGCAACGGACGCCACAAAAATTGACGAGCTTTATTTAGAAGGTATAGGGACGAACCTCACAACTAACAATCTGCTTTTATTCATCTTTGGCGATGGTGAAGGACAGCAAGTTTTACGCCGAGTTGAGACTATTGAGCCTCAGTCTGCTGAAAACCGCACCAAGGTTATACTACAGCCATCTGCGTCTGCAATACAACAACGTCTCTCCCAAACCACTACTCGGACAGAACAACAAATAAAAACTGCACCAAAACCAAGTTACTCATCGCCAACCCTGACTGAGGCAGAAAAAATAGAACAAGTCCTTAAAGCAACATCACGACAACCAGCCAATGCTTTAGAATTGCAGCGCACAAAACAGCAAATCTTCGATCCCCAAAAGGTTGACATTACACCGTCGTTGATCAAAACTTTAAAGCCTGCTGTAGGTAGCGCCATCTATCAAATTTTAACAGGTAATGGGACTGCTTCCCAATTGCAGCAAATTGAGGCTTTAGGACTCAAAGCTGCACCCTTTGGACATAACGCAGGGCTAAAGCCAGTTCTTAATAACAGTGGGCAATTCGATCATAGCTCTGAAGAATGGCAAATTGCCGGTGTAGAAAATAACAAATTGCCCCCAGAGTTGCAGAAGGTTTTAATATTAGAGACAGAGTACGACCAAATTACACCAGGAAATTGGGTTGTGATTGAACGTGCTGACAAAAATGAACAATCCATCTACCGCGTAGAAAAAGTTGAGACCGTATCTAAAACAGATTACGGCACAGTCGCCAGGGTAACGCAACTCACTTTAAATAAAGCTTGGTTACAAGCAGAAGATATATCTTTATCGGTACTGCGTAACACCACGGTATATCTCAACAGCGAAGTTCTCACTTTGGCGGAAAAACCCATTGGCTTGGATGGGTCCAATGAGGCGGACAAATCTACCGGGACTGAGGAAGATTTCATCCGCGACCAAATGGAAATTGAGCTGGATAATCTTTACCAAGGTCTACACCCTGGTCGCTGGCTGATTATCTCCGGCGACCGCAGTGATATATCCCATATTAACGGTGTCAGGGCTAGCGAAGTCGTCATGTTAGCGGGAGTCAGACAGGATGTAGCTCCTAATTTGCCTGATGATAAACCCCACACCTTCCTGAGATTGGCTCAACCTTTAGCTTATTCTTACAAGCGTGACACTGTCACTATCTATGGCAATGTGGTAGAAGCCACTCATGGAGAGACCCACACTGAAATACTGGGTAGTGGTGATACCTCAGTAGCAAACCAACAATTTACCCTCTCTGACCGACCCCTCACTTATCTACCAGCGCCGACACCTACGGGTGTTGCTAGCACTTTGGAGGTGTATGTTAACGAGGTCCGTTGGCAGGAGGTGGAAAGTTTGCATCAGTTAAGCCCAACTGACTGTTCCTTTGTCACTCACACTGACAATGATGGCAATATAACTATTATCTTCGGCGATGGGGAAAACGGGGCTAGGTTACCCAGTGGTGTGGAAAATGTGGAAGCAGTCTACCGCACTGGTATTGGCAAAGAGGGTAATGTTGGTGCAGAGCAAATTAACCAACTAGCAACCCAACCTCTGGGTTTAAAAGGTGTCATCAATCCCCTACCAGCAAAAGGTGGTGCAGACAGAGAAAGTCGCGACCAAATCCGCCGCAATGCCCCTTTGGAAATGACCTCCCTAAACCGTGCAGTTTCCGTTAAGGACTATGCAGACTTTGCTCTCAACTTTGGCGGAATTGGCAAAGCCAGCGCGGTGCGTCTTTCAAATGGGGTTCGTCAAATCGTTCATCTTACCATTGCTGGTGCTGACGATATTTCCATTGATAAAAACTCAGATTTATACCGTAACTTCCTCCAAGCACTACAGAAGTTTGGCGACCCCTATCAACCGATATGGGTAGATATACGGGAACTGATGTTGTTAATTGTTAGCGCCCGCGTGCGTATTTTAGCAGATTATCAATGGGAATCAGTAGTATTGAAGATTCGCGCTGCCTTATTCAACAATTTCAGTTTTGAACGTCGGAAACTCGGTCAAGATGTGGGACTCAGTGAAGTCATCAGCACGATTCAACAAGTGGCTGGAGTAGATTACGTGGATGTGGATATTTTAGATAGTGCTTCGGAAACTGAAGCTAAACAACCAGACCTTTTGAAAAGAAAGCTGGAAAAACTTGCAAAGGTGGGTATGGAGATGGGTCCAGAACAGCCATTACAACCAAAACAACGTATTAATGTCAACTTAGCTAGCACTTGTCCCCAAGTTGGCGATCGCTATTTTTCCATTGAACCTGCCCAATTAGCTATTCTCAGCCCTCAAGTGGCGGACACCCTAATTCTGAAGGAATTAAAATCATGAACAAATCACCAGACCGCCTTTACGAACTCCTACCAGCAATTTACCGCATCCGCGATGCAGAAAAAGATTATCCCCTCCGGGATTTGTTACGTGTGATTGCGGAACAGGTAGAGGTTGTTGAAGCAGATATCGCTCAACTTTACGAAAACTGGTTTATTGAGACTTGCCAAGATTGGGTAGTACCATATATTAGCGACCTCATTGACTACCAAAGCGTCCCTAGTGCTGGTCAGTTGGGAAACGCAACTACTCTTGAAGGACAGCGTAACAAAATTTTAATTCCCCGCCGGGAAGTAGCAAATACTATCCGCTACCGACGACGCAAGGGGACGTTAGCACTGCTGGAATCCCTGGCTTATGACGTTACTGGTTGGCGAGGGCGAGTCGTAGAGTTTTATAAGTTCCTCAGCAGTACGCAGAATATCAATTACCTGGTTTCCCCCAGTCAAACAACAGTGGATTTGCGCCAAGTCGCTGCACTGGACAAGTTGGATAGCTCATTTGATCAATTAGCTCATGCAGTAGATATACGGAGAATTATTTCACAGCATGATACTGGAAAATACAATCTTCCTAGTGTTGGGGTCTTCGTTTGTCGGCTCAAAGCCTACTCTGTCACCCGGACACCAGCCTATTGTCTGGAGGAAGTAAGTCCTAATTGCTACACCTTTAGCGTTACAGCTAACGATATTCCTCTCTACAACCACCCAGCACTGGAAGAAGATTCAAACCAAATTGCTCGTGAGTTGAACTTACCCACTCCCATCAGCAGACGAGCTTTGCAGTCTCGCCTGAGTGACTATTATGACCCAATCTCAGATAAATTTAACAAAAGTTTAGAAATCTGGCTGGGTGATGGGTCACAAGTGCTACCAGTACCTCCAGAGAAGATTATTGTTGCTGACCTCAGGGATTGGAATTACCAACCTTCTAAAGACCATATAGCAGTTGACCCAGAATTAGGTCGCATGGTTTTTCCCCTACGTCAATCACCTAAAAACGGGGTTTGGGTTTCTTCCCATTATGGCTTTAGTGCCGATATGGGCGGTGGCGAATATAAGAGATCCTTGTTAAATCCGAAAGGACGTTTGCTGCTTTATGCAGAAGATGTTCAAGACTCAGTAAGACTCATCGCTAAACTGCAAGATAACTCTGCTTTATCCCAGTTTTTGCGATCGCAATTTTCCCCCAATACCCAAAAGCTTTTAAACGATCGCAATCCCGTTAACTCCCCCGCATTAATTGGGGCTGTGGTTGGTGAACTCAACCAACTGCTTTTAGGCAAAAGTCTTTATGAAGAAAAACGTTTTGCATCCATCAGGTTGACTGAGAAAACTAATTGGTTCGTTCAACAAAACCTGCAAGGTAAAGAACTGATTCGCCTCAATCGGTTGCTTTTGGAAGAAGCTTTCCCTGGCGAAATAAGGAAGCACCATGACTATACACTTTACCAGGTTAGTCAAAATTCCCGAGAATGCCACCAAACCATTACCGAGGCAATTTCACAATGGAAGCAAGATAACCCGCGTTATGCTGTGATTGAAATTCTTGATAGCGGTGTCTATGTAGAGCGGATTGACATTCAGTTGGAGCATAACCAGACCCTGCAATTGCGTGCAGCTAACCGTAAACGTCCAGTTATTCGCATTCTAGATTGGAGGACTTCTTACGCAGATGCTTTAAATGTCACAGTCAAGTCAGGAAGTTGCTTTACCCTCGACGGCTTGCTGATTACTGGACGGGGAGTACACATAGAAGGCGACCCAACTGAATGTGAAACTTATCCAATCTCTGCTCAACCAGCTAAAGTGCTTATCCGTCACTGTACCCTAGTACCGGGCTGGTCATTGCATTGCGATTGCGAACCTCGACGCTCAACTGAACCAAGTTTGGAGTTGTTCAACACAAGCGCACACACCGCAATTGAACACAGTATCATCGGCTCTATTCAGATCGATCGGGATGAGGTTCAGAATGACCCCTTACCTATACATATCTACGATAGCATAATAGACGCTACCAGCGTTGAAGGGGAAGCGATGGGAGCAGTAGGTGGCTCTACAGCCCACGCCCGATTGACCATTGCACGGAGTACCGTATTAGGTCAGGTTGACGTACATGCTATTGACTTAGCAGAAAACAGTATTTTCAACGGCAAAATATTCGTTAGTCGTCAACAACAAGGTTGTATGCGTTTCTCTTATGTGACGCCCAACTCGCGCACGCCACCTCGGTATAATTGCCAACCCGACTTAGTAGAACAGGCGGTTACAGAAGAATCACAACAGCAACAAGAACGAGAGCGCGTAAAACCTCAGTTTAACAGCATGCGCTATGGCACGCCTACCTACTGCCAGTTAGCGGATACCTGTGCTGAGGAAATCAAACACGGCGCTGATGATGAATCAGAGATGGGTGTTTTCCACCACCTGTATCAATACCAAAAAGCAGCTAACCTACGCACTCGTTTGGATGAGTATACACCAGCAGGTATGGAAGTTGGGATTATTTACATTAACTAGGAGGATATTATGCAAAGCGAATTTAGAGGCGATTTTACCCGCAACACCTACGATAAAAGCAAGAACTTCCTACGGGTACTTATGCAGCAAGGACGAGTTCAACTCGACGCAGACTGTAACGAACAAGTATCTATCTTGTTAGACCGGATGCAAGCCTTAGGAAAGGACATAATTGGATTTCACGGTGGTCCAGCAGATAATTGTGGTTTTGAGTTTATCGCTACCGAAGCACAGATCGAGCGACTCAGTAGTCTCAGTGATGAGGAAAAAATAACATTAAAAAAACGACTGCATTCTGAGGGTTGTCTGATTGGATCAGGGAACTATTATGTAGAAGGCATACTTTGTGAAAATGACGACTACATATCTTTTGGCAAGCAACCAGACTTTAGCTCTGAAGTCAAAGTAGAAGACGGTACTTATCTCGCTTATCTCGACGTGTGGGAACGCCACATCACTCACATTGAAGATTTTGACTCGCTAAAAGCAGGCATCCGTGAAGTTGCTCTAGGTGGTGCAGATACAGCAACTCGCTCAAAGTTAGTATGGCAGGTCAAGCTGAAAAAACTTGACGGCGATCAAGATCTAAAAACCATTGGACAGCAGGTTAAAAGTGACTATAAATCTTTCCAGAGCTTGTTAGGTAAAGACCTGAAGCCAGGAACTGGAAAGCTGAGAGCCAGAGCAACAAAGCCTTTGACTTCTAGCTCAAATGATTCCTGTATCATGCCTTTTGATTCCCAATATCGGGGAGCAGAAAATCAGCTTTATCGAGTCGAGATTTTTGATGTTTCCTCCACCGAGAACAATCAAAAGGTTAAATTTGCTTGGTCACGGGATAATAGCTCAGTTGCTTTTCCCATTGTGGGATTTTCTAGGAGCAACGACTCAACCTTAACCCTCACACTTGAATATTTAAAACGCGATGACCGTTTTAGCTTATCCGTGGGTGATTGGGTTGAATTTGTATATGACGATCGTGTGCTTCACGAATTTCCTAGAAAACTGCTCGAAGTTGATAAAATTGACCTCATAGATCACCAAGTTACACTCAAACTAGATGCAGACTTTCAGGAAACCCACATTCTACTGCATAATTGCAATGCAGTTACACAGGAACAGCACCCTCTACTGCGCCTATGGGATTCCCGTGAAATCTCTGTAGACCTAGATAATAAAAAAGAGAAATGGATTCAACTAGAAAATGGTGTTGAGGTTCAGTTTGAAGGAGGCTCCTATCAGGTTAATGACTATTGGCTCATTCCTACCCGCACAGCTACTGGAAAGGTAGAATGGCCTCAAACAAAAGACGGAACCCAATTGATACCAGAGGCTAAAGAACCTCATGGAGTAGATCATTATTATGCCCCACTTGCGATTATTTCAGTTGCTCAAAATCAAGTGGTGAAAATTCATGATTGCCGACGTAGCATAGGCAATCAGAAAAACTCTGTTTCAGGGAGACAAAAATTTAACCGTGTTGTCAACGCTAGTTGGCATCATGACCAGATATTTGAAGTCAACAACCTGGAAGAACAGGGGGAGAAAGGAAGCACACTACCAGACCAAATATTTGCTGGTAAGTCACAAGATTTAACAAATTTATTGACTAAGTTAGGACTGGTAATTGAGTTTGAAAAACTAGTACGGGTTGATAGTTTGCACCAGCGCAGTGTGTTGCTCTCAGCTCAACAAATAAACCCATCAGGTGGCAGACAATCTTATCTGTTGCCAATAAAGATTGAACCAGTACGGGTCAAAAAGAGTGAAGTAAAGCCTATCTCTTGGTTAATTGGCAATCAGGAAGTAGAGAGCGAATTCAATTTAATTACAGAAGTAGAGAGTTTAAACAATCAAAACTTTACTCAAGCTGTTCGTTTGATTCTACCCAAGGATTGGTCTACAAAAGCAATTTTTACCAAAAATACCTTCTTTGAATTGAAAGTGCTCCTAAAGGGTGATTTGATTCAAACTGAAGAAGTTCTGTTTGATATTTCAAGTGCAAATTTGACCCAGGAGCATAACAACGGTAATGTTTCAGATAGTTTACACCAGCATTTTCTAGAAAAAGGGATTTTACTTTCGTCAAAGGCTCGTCTTTTTCAAGAAAAGGATAACCTCAGATGGCGCTTAATCGATGAGGAGAACATGTACCTTGTTAGGCAAGAGAATAGCAAGCTAACTATTAGCACAATTCAGGCATTGGATGGCAACAATATCTGGCCTAGTGTACCCGAACGCCCCAGTGGAAATGGTTCTCAGGGCGGTGACTGGCTCAGTGTGATTAACATTAAGCACCAAGGTCAAGCCTTCGAGAGCGAGGGCCGCTTGAAGTCTCGCTCCTTGCAGAGCAGATCTTCCATTGCTTCCCCTCTTCAGGTTGACAATGTTGCCAACGCGGATGAGGATGCCTCCTCCAATCTTAGTGTTGGAGAAGCTAGACCCCAGCAGCGGATCAACCTCTGGGAGAACGTTGGTCTTTTAATTCCCCTGATTCATTGAAGTTATTCCAACTAATCCGGTCTAGAAATAAATAGCCGTTGATCCAATTGACTGACAGTTTGGCTCCAAATTCAACGGCTTTTTCCCCTTTCGTCACATTTTTCGTAATAATTAGAATAATTGTAAAAGGCAGATATAGGAGGACAATGGAGGAAAAAAGGAGAATAATAATGAAGAAAAGTGAAGCGATGATTTTACAAAATTCAAAATCAAGGTAAACAAAAGAGAAGAAAAAGTAACAATAAATTGACGAAACTAAAAAGAAGTAAATAGAGGTTTGACAGAGCTAAAAGCCAGACAAAATAAGGTGTTTCTGACTTAACTAGATATAGTTGCAATCCAGAATATGAATTATACTCACCCGTATAGTAGTATATTTGTAACTCAATTCTGAGGATAGGTGCAACGAGGAGAGCGCCCAGCTTGCCTGGCTCGCGAAGCTACGATCGCCTATCTTCCCGTGTCGTGTCATGGAGT
>JAAUYH010023401.1_pt1 | contig 24808 bp, 26 predicted proteins | sample 7278061 | NCBI WGS metagenome assembly JAAUYH01 (sample SAMN14350203, study PRJNA611818) | marine sediment metagenome | isolation source: surface marine sediment (0.6m) | place: French Polynesia: Moorea | collected 2018-08 | reverse complement strand
CGCCTGAAACCCAGATATATTAAGGATTTAGCTATTTTGAGGTTAAACCATTAATATATCAGGCTTTCACCCCTTTTTGAACCTAGTTTTTTGTCAAAGTCCCGCTAACCAACTTGAATCCCAGATTCAATCTTATCTCGATCGCCTTGAAGAAGCTGGATTTTCTGGTGCAGTGCTTATAGCTCAAAATGGCGAAGTAATTTTTAAAAATGGGTATGGTTTAGCCGATCGAAAAAAATATATTCCCATCACATCTGAAACTGTTTTCGATACAGGTTCGCTTTCCAAACAATTCACCGCAGCAGCCATAGTGCATCTAGAAGAACAGGGAAAACTACAAGTTACGGATACTTTGGCTAATTTTTTTGATAATGTTCCCTCAGATAAAGCTGATATTACTTTACATCAACTGTTAACTCATTCATCTGGTTTACCACCTTATGTCTATCAAGGCGATTTTGTAAAAACTAGCCGAAAAGAAGCAAGAGCATTTATTCAATCCTGTAGGAATGATTCATACAGGCTTTTATAACGATCCTCGATGGAAAGAAATGACTGTTGCCCACGGATATAATAATCACAAAGACTTTGGCTCTGCTGCAACCAGATCGGGTCCCTATTGGGGATTGCTAGGTTTTGGTGGTGTTTTGACTACAGTAGAAGATCTGTATTTATGGAATACTGCCCTAGAAAATAACCTAATTCTTTCTCAAAAATCCACTACAAAACTATTTACGCCCTACATTAAAGAAAATAATGAGGATGAAAGCTACTACGGTTACGGGTGGGTAATTGAAAAGTCACCTGAATACGGAACAATAATTAGCCATGACGGTGCAACTGATTCACAAAATGCTATTTTTCTCAAGTATGACGATCCCAATAAAACTTTAGCCATCGTTCTTTCTAATCGAATTGATGGAGGATTATTTCGCAGAGAAATTTTTTACGGTACTGATACAGGTCTTATTTTGGGAGAAAACATCCTAAAAGATAATTTTAGTAATTTTCCAGACTATGCTCGGTGACTTCTCCCAACGCCAAAACAAGTTTATGGCGTTGGCTTCTCAACTCGCGCTGAGATGTTTCTGGATCGGCACTTATCTAGATACAAGACCCCCGACAGTACGCCATTACCAGACAGTTTCCTTTCCCCGCAGTCCACGGGTACTATCGATTCTAGTCCTCGGTTGAGAATTACTTCAGCACTTGCATGGTCGCGTGTGGTTTGGTAGCTGCATTCAGGGCAGGTATGAAGCCGTTGGGATAGCTCTTTCTTACCTGTATGAGTACTGCACTTCGGACAAATCTGACTAGTGTATTTATGGTCTACTTGAGCAAAGTATTTGCCTCGCTTCCAACAGACCCAAGACAGTAGCTGTCGAAATTGACCAAAACCGCCATCGAGCATTTGCTTTCCAAGAAAACCTTTAGCGGACACTCGAAAGTCGATATCTTCAGCAAATATCATATCTGCTTGGTCACAAAGCTGATGGCTCGTCTGAAAATGAAAATTCTTCCGAGAATTAGAAATTTTGTGATGAAGTCGAGCAACTTTTAACTGTGCTTTCTCCCAGTTCTTACTTTTCTTCTTTTTGCGAGACACCTTGCGCTGTAGTGATTTCAACTGACTTTGCAAATCTCGAAAAAATCGGGCAGGTCGAACTCGGAAGTTGTTACTCGCTACCAAATACGATTCTAGTCCAATATCAATTCCTATTCCTCTACCTGATGGTATTGGGTCGGGAACATTAACATCGCACTGTATTGTAACTATTGCATACCAAATTGTTCCTCTCGCACGAGATACTATTCTTACTCCCTTGACCTTAAATCCTTCTGGTATCGGTCGATGAACGTTTATCGCTACTTGTCCGAAGGTAGGAAGTTTGATGTAATTGCCATCTATTGGATTACTCTTAAACTGTGGAAACAAGAAGCTGCGGAATTGACCGTATTTCTTGTACCTGGGAAATCCATATCCTCTAGCTTTAAAAGCTTCCCAAGTATTGTGCATCCTCTTGACTACATCTTGAGTAACTTGAGAATGAACCGCTTTATACCAAGGATTAGTTTTTTTCCATTGGGTAAGCTGTCGCTTTTGTTCCAAGTAACTGGGGAAAGGAATATCGGGAGACATGATATATTCCCGATTGAGAGAGCAAGAAAAAACACTACACTTTCGAGCGTGCATCCAATCTTTGAGATCGCGCAGACAATGATTGTAAAGTCGTCGGCACGTCTCTAGCCATTCCAGCATTAATATTTGCTGGTTTTGGTTTGGGTACAATCGATAGGTGTAGTTCATGGTTAACATGAAGAACATTTTATCATATTTAGCGCGATTCATCTCAACGCTAAAAGCGGTGCCACCGCCTCTAAGGTTTCCTCAGAGGACGCAAGCGCATCAAGACAAAGATTTATAGCGTGAGGCTTCTCGCGCATTAAGCTAAAAACTTCTGTTATTCACTTAGTTTTTATCTGGAATGACTATAATTGGTAGATGAAAATAAATACTCCTCACCCTTGGGCAAACAATATAGCCGAGGCTAAATTAATCCAAACAAAACTGAGAACAAAAGTAATTACCGAAGACAAGATAGGAACAGTAAACTATGTTGCTGGAGTGGATGTAGGCTTTGAGAACAATTATGCTATCACTAAAGCAGCCGTAGCCGTATTGAGTTATCCCGATCTAAAACTAGTCGAAACAACTTCTGCTCGTCTACCAACAACCTTTCCTTATATTCCAGGCTATCTCTCCTTTAGGGAAATTCCGGCAATCTTAGCAGCTTTAGAACAAGTGCAAACTACACCAGACCTCATATTATGTGATGGACAGGGACTCGCTCATCCCCGTCGTTTTGGCTTGGCTTGCCATTTAGGAGTTTTACTCGATTTACCGACTATTGGGGTAGCTAAATCCCGATTTATAGGCGAACATCAAGAACTATCTCCTGAAAAAGGACAATGGCAACCTCTAATTCACCAAGGAGAGACTATTGGTGTAGTTTTACGATCGCGCACCAATGTTAAACCAATTTATGTATCTATCGGTCATCGTATTAGCTTACCCACCGCGATCGATTATGTCATGGGTTGTTTGACTAAATACCGTCTACCCGAAACTACTCGCTGGGCAGATAAACTAGCTTCTAGCAAAAAACAATAAAATATCTCATTTTCTGCTAACCACTAACCTTAATTTCTCCGACAGCCCAATCTTGCCATTGCTTGAATTGCACCAGGAAAACTAGGAGCAATTTTTATAACTTGCCGATAAGCATCACAAGCTTCTTTGTATCTTTGTCCTTTTTCTAAAGCTGTCCCTTTATTCATCCACACAAAGGGGTCTTTAGGTTGAATTTCTTGAGCGCGTTCAAAAGCAGCTAAGGCTTCATCGAATCTACCAAGAGAAGAAAGGGCAATACCCTGACCGACCCAGGTTTTGTAATCTTGAGGTTTGAGCGTAAATGCCCGTCTAAATGATTTGATCGCTTCAGAATATTGCTTATTTTGAATCAGAGCAAAACCTCGATCGCGCCAAGCGGGATAAAAGTTAGGATTAAGAGCGATCGCTCGATCGTAAGAGTTGACTGCTGCCAATACATCTTTTAATCCATCTCTCAATAAAGAGCCTTTATTGTGCCAAGTAAGATAAGAATCTGGTTTAATCTCTAGGGCTTTTTCTAAAGCGTATAAAGCTTCTTGATGTCTACCCAGGGTGAATAAGGCATTACCCTTACCTACCCAGGCTAAATGAGAATCTGGTTTAATTTTGATTGCTTGCTGATAGGAAGCAACAGCTTCTTCAGTCCGCCTTAACTTACTTAGTACATTACCTCGATCGATCCAGGCAATGGTGTTATTTGGTTTTTGTTTTAAAACTTTATCGTAGGTTCTAACTGCTTCTTGGTAAACCCGATTTGCTTCTTGAGGGCGACCGAGGTATTGTAAAGCTAAAGCCTTATTTTGCCATAATTTAGGGTCTAAAGGTTCCATTACTTGAGCTTTATTGTAGGCAGCCAAAGCGTCTTCGTATTTACCCAATCCGATTAACGAAGTTCCAAAATCGCTTAAATATTGAGCGTTATTTGGTTCAATCGCAATTGCTTCCTCTTGAGCTAAAAAAGCAGATTGATAGAGTTCCAGTTGATATAATGCTCTACCTTTACGATTGAGAGTGGCTGCATTAGCTGGTTCTAATTTTAATGCTTTTTCGTATGCTGCCAAAGCTGCCGTAAAACGTTCTAAACGATAAAGAGCATCTCCTCTTCCTTTCCAAGCCTGAGAATTATCAGGATTTAATTGAATTGCTTCTTCATAGGCTGCTAGAGCTTCGGGAAAACGCTCTAAACTATAAAGAGCATCTCCTCTTCCTTTCCAAGCACGAGCTTGTTTGGGTTGAATATCAATAGCTATTTGGAATCTTTTTAGGGCAGTTTCTGGATTTTCAGTTAATACTTGCTTACCCCTATACCAGTGGTAAAGAGGTCTTATCGTAGGAGAGAAAAACTCTAAGCTAGCAATTAGAGATAACATACCCGCGATGGCGATCGCGATATGAATCTTTTCAATTTTTTTGTCTCCAACTAGGTTAGAGCGAGCCAAACCACTTGTTTGAGTAGAATAACTAATTCTCCCCTCACTATAACTACTAGGCTCGATCGGTGGAATATAACTAGTAGAGTGAGGACTGAGTTTGCTAAGTTCCCCCATAATTAACTCAGCAGATTGGTAACGTTTACCTACATCTAGAGAGATCATCTTATCTAGAATTTTGGCTAATTTGCGATTAACTTCTAATCCTTCACGCCAAATTATTTCTCCTGTTTGTTCATTTCTCGGTAAGTCATCGGGGTGTTTACCTGTTAACCCCTGAATGGCTGTGATACCCAAAGCATAAAGATCGCTACTGATATTCGGTCTGCCAGCAATTTGCTCTGGTGGTATGTAGCCTTCTGTTGTTGTTAGTGGTTCAAAAGTAGTAGCTGCGGTTAGAGACGCAATTTCTTTGAGTACGCCAAAATCAATTAAAACCACTTTTTCATCAGTATAACGAATTATTAAGTTAGAGGGTTTAATATTGCGGTGAATGACTCGATGCTTATGAATAAAGGCTAATACTGACAGGGTATTTTGTAGTAAATTAATTATTACTTCTTCACTCAAACGAAAATTGTGCTTGAGCTTTTGCTCTAAGCTTTCTCCATTAATATACTCTTGAACCAGATAAAATTCTTCATTTGCTTCAAAATGATCCCAGAGTTGAGGAATTTGATCGTGGTAGCCCAATCTTTCTAAAATTGGTAATTCGCTGGAAAAACGACGTTCTGCTGCTTGTAAATTACTTGGGTCGCCACTGTGTAATTTGATTTGTTTGAGAATGCAAGGAGATTGGTATTTACGCCAAAGATTATCGGCTAAATAAGTGTAAATACCCGATTTTCCACCTAAATAACGAATTAAGCGATAGCGTTCTCCTATAACGTGTCCTATTCTAATTAGAGGCTGAAGCTCATAGATAACCTCTATAGCTGAATGATAGCGTTCTACTACTTTCGTGGCTATCATTTTATTAATAATATTTGCTAGCTTCGAGCTAATTTGACAGTAATTTTGCCAGCTTGTTTGTCCTCCGTCTTCATCCTCTTCCCAAGATAAGGGAGACTGTCCGGTAAGAGCATAAATCGCTGTTTGTCCTAAAGCGTAAAGATCGCTACTAAAATTAGGTCTTCCCCTAATTTGTTCTGGGGGCATAAACCCGCGAGTACCTATTGTTTGGGTTAGGATAGTATTTCCCTGTTCGTCAGTTATAAGAGTATCAATTTCTTTAACCGCACCAAAATCAATTAAAACGAATTTTTCATCACTGTAACGGCGAATTATGTTGGAAGGCTTTATATCGCGATGAATTACATCATTTTTGTGAACAAAAATTAATACTCGCAGGATATCTTGTAACAGAGCAATAACCTCGGTTTCATTGAAAAGCTGTTTTTGAATTATTTCTCGTAATTCTTCACCATCAATAAATTCCTGAACCAAATAAAACTCCTGTTCCTCAGTAAAATGAGCCAAAATCTGAGGTATTTGAGTATGATTGCCTAATCTTTGCTGTACAGAGGCTTCTTTGACAAACCTTTTTTTTGCTTCTTGCCAGGCTTGAGGTTGAGTTAATTTAGGTTTTAGTTGTTTGATAACGCATCTTGGACTTCCTGGCGTTTGGATATCTTGTGCCAGATAAGTTTGCCCAAATCCTCCTCTACCTAACTGTCGTAGAATTTGATAGCGTTCGCCAACGATCTTGCCAGGATTGTGCATTCTTGTTTCGAGATTGTAACCTGCATTGACGGAATTTGGTTAATTCCGTTTTGGATAAAGCATGATTTATCCTAGCTAGAATAATCCATCTAAATTTTAAATAGTATTTATCTTAATTATGCTTTATCGATTGAGTGAGGAGTATGGATTAGATATAAGTATATATCTAAACCTCTCTGTTTATTTTTTTTAAATTTCTAAAATAATATAATTGTATATATACGCTCGAGCTTAACATATATTATATATGGCTTGTAGATCTAAATCCATTTACTTGTATAGGCTAAACTAATGAAACGGCAAAATATACTACCAAAACTTGCGATCGGTATTACTCTCGGTATGAGCTTAATTGGGCTCAATAAACCAATTAAAGCTCAGGAGTTCTATCATTTTCCTGCCAGTTTTTTTAATCCTGTGGCTAATTTTTATCAATCGGAAGACAATCCCGATGTCATCAGTATGCTGGCAATGAATGATGATTTTGAAATTGTTACTTTTTTATTGAGAAACGATTCTACTCTAAGCGCTCTCAAACAAGACAAAGTAACTTTTCTTGCGCCCACGGATAAAGCTTTTCAGGCTTTACCCTCCAATGTTCGTACCAAGCTGCTTCAACCCGAAAATCTGAGTAAATTGCTCAAATATCATATTATCGCCAACACAATTCAAGATGAAGATATTAAACGTGGTCGGGTAGACACGTTATTAGGTAGCTCTGTCACTATTACTGGTTTTCCTGTTGGCAATAAATTTGGCGTAAAGCTTAATGATGCAATTCTCAGCGATCCCCTACCCGCTAGCAATGGAGTTGTAGTACCTGTCGATCGCGTACTTATTCCCCCTGGCTTTTAACAGTTAGCAGTTAACAGTCATCAGTGAGAAGAACATATCTAATTATTTGGTTAAACTAATCACTTCTGCTTGACTGTTTTCTCTAGCTACCCTAATTAATAATCCTGCTAATAGTAAACTAGCAATCATGGAGTTAGTACCATAGCTGAAAAAAGGTAAGGGTAAGCCTGTTGTGGGTAAAGACCCTACTGCTACACCAATATTAATCAGCGATTGTCCTACCATCAACACCATTACACCAATGGCTATTAATCTGGAGATAGGATGGCGAGATTTTATAGCTACTCGTAAAGCCAAAGTTCCATAGCCAATTATGAGCAATAATAGCAATAAACAACCAATTAAACCAAATTCTTCGGCATAGACGGCAAAGATAAAATCGGTAGAACGAATAGGTAAATAAGATAATTTTTGTTGAGATAGTCCAAATCCCGTCCCAGAAAATCCTCCCGACGCGATCGCGAGTAAACTTTGAATTAATTGATATCCTTTACCCTGATAATCTTGCCAGGGGTTAAGAAAGAAAACAATGCGATCCCACTGATACGGATTGAGACGAATACTAAATATTGCTAGACTCAAACCACCAATAGAAGTTATCAGCAATTGATTCCAAGGTAATTCCGCAGCAACAGCAATTAACCATAAAGTCATGCCACACAAAGCCGTTGTACTTAAATTAGGCTGTTTTAAAATTCCTAGTAAAACTAAAGCAAAAACAATTAACCACATCCAACGAACACTATTATTTAACTTTTTCCACTTGGCAAATAAATAAGCTGCTTGCAAGATCAAAAATGGTTTAATTAATTCTGAAGGTTGCAGAGAAAAAGGGCCAATAGCAATCCAACGACTCGCCCCCATTGTAGTTTTACCCAAACCAGGTACTAAAGTAAGCATAATTAGCAGCAAGAAAATTAAAACTAGCCAGGGGGAAATTTTTAAAGTTTTTTTGAGGGGTTTACGTACCAAAATATAAAAGCCAGCAAAACCTACAGCTACCCCTACTAATTGCCGTTTCAATAAATAAAATCCGTCGTTGTTGTTAATTATGCCTTCAGGATAGGAAGCAGAGACTAGAGTGACTAAGCCAATAAAAAGCCAAATTAAAGTCAACCAATGTAAAAGACGAGCTTCTAAAGCCCAAGAGTTTACTTCCAAATTTATCAAAGAGATTAAAGGTTTTAGCGATCGCTGCACAATTGTCACTACTAAAATTATTGCAGTTGCAAGACTACATTTTAGCCGAGTTTAGCGTCTAACTATGGGATATTCAAGAGTTTCCCAGAAGTAGAGAATTTAATTAAATAAGTGTAAAGGCGATCGATATTGTGATTATGCGTTGCTTTTAAATAGCGTCTGACTTTTGTGTTGAAGTTTTTATAAAAATTCACTATAACAGTGTTATTGATAATAACGCTGTTATGGAAACTAATAAGGTTACAAATTTTCGTGTAGCTCAGAAACAGCATCAGCAAAAGCTACGCCAAGGAATTTTGGATGATGCTAGCAGTCTTCTTGTACAGGAAGGTCCTAATGCTTTAACAATGCGTCGAATTGCTGACACAGTAGGATGCTCGACTACAGTTCTTTACACTATGTTTAGCAACAAACAGGGTTTAATAGACGAACTTTATCTAAGAGGCTGCGATATTTTACGGCAGTCTTTAGAAGCCGTTTCTCATCCAGGCAACTTGAAAAACTATATTTATGCTTTATGTCTTGCTTATCGAGGTTTTGCTTTAGGGAATCAAACCTACTACTCAATCATGTTTCTAAAAGTAATTCCTGAATATACACCTAGTGAAGCCTACTTAAAATTAGGTCAAGAAAGTCTCGAACTCCTAGTCCAAGCTATTCGAGATAGCATTACTGGCGAACAGGAAGTTGAAGATAAAGCTTGGGAAATTGCTCGTGTAATTTGGGCAACAGTTCACGGTCATATCGGGCTAGAACTTATGGGTTACTTCAACTATTCAGGAGTATTACCACAACAAATGTTGGAGCGAGCTTTGCAGGCATTGATAAACGAATTATTACCAACTATAGATAAAGACCAATGATTCAATTTTGCCAACAATCTTGGTTGCTGGTCTTTCTGTCTGCTTTCTGCAACGGTATTGGCACGACACTTCTCAAACAATCGCGTCTAGTAACCAATAATTCTAATTTTCTTGAAAGCATTTTTTCTTTTTGGTTTATCAGCGCACTTGTTGTTTACAGCACAGGAATGCTTTTAGGTACTAAAGCATTAGAGAAACTTCCTGTTTCTGTTTTGACTCCTGTATCTCAGGGTATGTCATTCCTGATAATCGCGTTCTTATCTTATTGGATATTTGACGAGCGTTTGACACTTAATCAGATTATGGCAACAGGTTTCATTTTTACAGGAATTATTTTGATGACCCGTTGATAGTTCTCTCTGGAGATTATTTAGGAAATTAAAAATATGACTCACTTTGGCATTCTCTCTTTAGCAGCGACTGGTCACTTAAACACCATGTTTCCTCTTGGTAGTGAACTCAAACGACGCGGACATAATGTTACTTTTTTAACTAATCCAGAGGCTCAAATCCCAGTACATACAGCAGGTTTTAATTTCAGTGAAGTTTACTCTCCCATCGATCGAGACAAAATCATTCCCAGACAAAACACATTGGCAATTTTAGAGAAAATCGATAGTTTAAAAGACATACGGGATACCCTACAAAAATTTGCATTAATAGCAGAAACTCGACTTCAGAAAGCTCCAAAAATTATCAAAGAACAAGGCATTGATGCGCTGTTAGTAGACTCATCTGTTTTTGAAGGAGGAACGATCGCCGAGTATCTCAATCTTCCTTATATAACCGTGTTCTGTATATTACCTTTCTACCAAGACTTAAATATTCCACCAATTATGACGACTTGGCAATACAATCGGGTCTGGTGGAATTCACTTCGCAATCGTATGGCTTATGGCTTATTAAACTATATCTCTTCACCAGTTTGGCAAGTCATTTCTCATTATCGCTCTTTGTGGAATCTACCAGCCTACTCACACCCCAACGATATTTTTTCTCAACTCGCTATGATTACTCGCCACATTTCCGAATTAGAATTTCCCCGTCAGCTTCCTCCACATTTTCATTTCACAGGGTCATTTCATACTTCTATTAAAAGACCATCTATAGCATTCCCCTGGGAAAAATTAAATAATAAACCGTTAGTTTACGCTTCTATGGGAACGCTACAAAATCGCCGAGCTAATGTTTTCGAGATCATCGCCAAAGCTTGTGCAGATATGGATGTTCAATTGGTTATTTCTCTTGGTGGTGGACTCGATCCGAAACTCTTACCAAATTTGCCTGAAAATTCTCTAGTCGTGAAATACGCTCCTCAATTAGAACTGTTACAAAAAGCCAGCCTCAATATAACTCATGCTGGACTCAATACAACCTTAGAATCACTAAGCTATGGCGTGCCGATGGTTGCTATTCCTGTCACTGACGATCAACCAGGAGTAGCAGCAAGGATTGCTTGGACAGGAGTAGGTGAAATAGTAAAACTCTCTCGTTTAAGTGTAGAAATTATGAGAGAGACTGTCGAACGAGTCTTGAAAGAACCATCTTACAAACAAAACGCAGTCCTTCTGCAAGAGGCTATTCGCCATACTAAAGGGGTAAATCACGCTGTTAATATTATTGAGCAGGCTGTATCAACCAAAAAGCCAGTGATAAGTCTACTCAAATCAAATTGATGCGATCGATCGAGTAAATCACGAGTAAATCAGAAGTTTATTCGTAATCATGAAAAGTGAATCCAAATTAAAAGTTTGTTCGTATAAATAAACAAACATAATCACACAGACAAGACTGTGAATTTAGAATATCGTGATTTATTGCCATCAGGTAATACAAATCTAAATCCTCAAAAAACTGATGAAGAGATTTTTGAGTTGTTTCAAAAGGGAAATGTAGATGCCTTGGGAGTGATTTACGATCGCTATGGATTGTTAGTTTACCGTCTGATATATCGGATGTTAAATAATTCCCAAGAAGCAGAGGATCTAACTCAAGAGATTTTTATCAGTCTTCAGAAAAAACCTAACTATAACCCTCAAAGGGGTTCATTTTATACCTATTTAATGATGTTAACGCGATCGCGTACTATCGATTGTTTACGTTCAAAGCGTTATCAAGGCAGATTTTTTCTTAATAGAGGCAAAATGAAAGACTTAATTAGCAAACAAAACTATGCTAGTCCTCTGGAAAGAGCAACTATAGATGAGCGAGCAAATCAAGTTAGAAATGCCCTTGAATATTTATCTCCTAATCAGCGTCAAGTTCTAGAACTATCGTACTACGAAGGATTGAGCCAATCGGAAATTGCCGAACGTCTAAATCTGCCTTTGGGAACAGTAAAAACTTACAGTCGCCGAGGATTATTAAAACTCAGAAAAAATCTACAAAATTTAGTTAATTAAATTAATGACTAGCAACCATGACCCTCAACAACTAAACGAAATATTAGCAGGATATGTTCTCGGAAATCTTGATGAAGTAGAACTTGCTTGGCTTAATGAGCAGTTAGCTGTCAATCCGCAATTAAGAGAGAAAATCAAACAATTAGAGGCAACTTTAACCCTAATACCTTATAGTTTGCCAGAAAATATCCCTAACTCTTACTTAAGGGACAAAATATTAGCTAAAGCTCGACCAAGGGTCGATCGATCTCATAACTTTAATCGCTTAGGTTGGATTGTTAGTGCTGTTACTGCTTTAACTACTCTGTGGTTAGGAATCAATAATCAGGGTTTGCGACAACAACTTGCTAATACTAACGATCGATTACAACAGCATCAAGAACTAATTGTTCTACTGCGTCAACCAAATAATCGTCTAGTTTCTTTTAAAGGATTAGACAAATTACCTAAGGCATCAGGAAGTTTGTTTATAGTTCCTGAAGAAAAAAAAGCTATCTTAGCTTTACAGAATCTAGAACCCTTATCAGGAAAACAGGTATACCGCTTGTGGGCAGTATCTCAAGGTAAAACAACTGGCTGTGCTAATTTTACTCCCGATGAAAAAGGTACTATTCATCTGAAATTATCTAATGATGCTTTAAACGACGCTAATTCCTTATTAGTAACAGTTGAGCCTGAGGCAAATACGGCACAACCACAAGGTAATCCTATTTTGACTGGTTCCTATTCTCTCTGAATTAAGCCTGAACTGAATGAAAAAACTTCCTCATGTAATTATTATCGGAGCTGGTTTTGGAGGCTTACAAGCAGCCCAATCTTTAGCCACCACAGAAGTAGAAGTTACTTTAATCGATCGCCATAATTATCATACTTTTACGCCCTTATTGTATCAGGTGGCAACAGCACAGTTATCCCCCGAACAGGTAACCGTACCTGTCCGCACTCTCTTACGGCAAGCTAATAATGTTCATTTTCTGCAAGCAGAAGTTCAACAAATAGATTTTGTCGCTCGGGAAATTAAAACTCATAACCACATTCTCAATTATGATTTTTTAGTTTTAGCTACAGGCACTCAGTGTCAGTTTTGGGGAATTCCAGGAGCAAAAAGTGATGCTTTTCCTTTAAAAACTCTCTCCCATGCTATTAATCTTCGTCATCATCTTTTATCTTGTTTTGAGCAAGCAGCAACCGAAACAAATTGGCAAAAACGCAAGCAATTACTGACTATTTCTCTTGTTGGTGGTGGGGCTACAGGCGTAGAGTTAGCAGGAGCTTTAACAGAGTTAGTAACCAATGTATTGCCTAGAGATTACCCCAACATAAATCCCTATGAAATTACTATAATTTTAATCCAGTCTGGCGATCGCTTGCTGGCAGAATTGACTAAATCTTTAGGGGACTATACCGTTAAGAGACTACGTCGCCTGGGAGTAAAGGTGATGTTGCAATCTAAGGCTTCTCAAGTCACTGCGGATGGTATTGAACTTGATGATGGTACTTGGATACCTAGCTCTACTGTGATTTGGGCGGTAGGAGTAAAAGCAGCAATTCCTAAAAGCTTTCCTTTTATTCCCAAGGGAAAACAAGGAAAAATAATTGTTTTACCAACTCTTCAAATTGCTGAATATCCAGAGGTTTTTGCTATTGGCGACTTAGCTAAAGTTAATTGTCAAGGTAAGTCTTTGTCTGGAGTAGCACCAGAAGCTTTGCAACAAGGAGTATATGTCGCTCGGGCGATTAGAAAACAACTGCAAGGAAAAACAATTACACCTTTTAATTATTTTAATAAAGGCAGATTAGCTATTATTGGCTGCTATTCAGGAGTAGGGCAAATTGGAATTTTTAAACTTACTGGTTTTTTACCCTGGTTTTTCTGGTTAGCTGTTCATCTGATTTATTTTCCTGACTGGCGCAATCGTTTAATGATTTTATTGACTTGGTTTTATAACTATTTTACAGGCGATCGCCCTGTGCGATTAATTTTAGTAGTACCCAAGTTTGTAACAAGTATCGACTGAAATTTAAGCCTCAAGCTGATTGACTTACAACTAACAATTTTAGAGAATCAAATTATGAATACTACTTTTGCTGGCAATAAGTTCCCAACTTACGCTTTATTAATTTTACGCATTTTACTAGTAGCGATTTTCCTCTATCATGGTCTACCAAAAGCAATTTTTTGGTCAATGGCAACAGCCAAGTTTGTTGGTTTTGGACTGCCTGGTTTTCTTGGTCCTATTACCGGTATGGTAGAAGTCGTTGCGAGTATATTGCTTCTCTTTGGTCGTTACTGGAAAATTACCAATTTAGTTTTATTATTTATTATTACCGGGGCGATCTTTACTGTTCAATTGCCCAAATTTTTAGCCGATATTAACAACGTTGCAGGGCTAGAAAGAGATTTATTAATTTTAGTTGGACATTTAACTTTACTAGCTTTTAACAAAAACGTAAGAGCTAAGTTATTTTAGTCATATTCAACTCAAAATCCAGCAAGCTAAGAGTATCAGGATTGATTACAGCACTCAACAATATTTATTCAAAGAGTAATTAGCACGATCGATACCATTAGCAAAAACAAATTCAACTCCATAAAACTAACTAACTAGGAGTAGAACTTTTGGAAGCCCTACCATGTTTCATTTCCAAAAGTTAATCCTAGTCGTTCACTTCTCACATCGTATAGACAGTATTATCACTGATACTAAGAATAATCTAAACTGATGGTAGAACAGTTTGACAATTGTCACTGTTGGGCAATAAAACTATATTTAACTTAATGTTTCCATTACTTTTTCTAAAATTTGAGTTGCCCGATCTACTTCAGCTTCAGAAACAATTAGAGGAGGAACAAAGCGTAAAACTTTAGTCCCCGCCGGGGCAAGCAATAAACCTTCTTCCATAACAGCTTTAATTATATCGATCGAAGTAAGTTCTACATCTGCTGATATTTCTATCCCATTAATTAAACCCCAACCTCTTACCTCAGTAAATATATGGGGATATTGGTTGGCGAGCGCTCTTAATTTTACTCTTAGTTGTTCTCCTCTTGCTTGAACATTCTGTAGAAGTCCTTCTGTTTCTATAGTTTGCAGTACAGTTAAAGCAGAGGCACAAACAAAGGGATTACCACCAAAAGTACTAGCATGATTACCCGGTTCAAAAACAGCACAAAAATCTTTGCACAGCATTGCACCAATGGGAATACCACCAGCTAAACCCTTAGCACTGGTAAAAATATCTGGTTCTACACCTAAATTTTCATAACCCCACAATTTACCTGTCCGTCCTACACCTACTTGTACTTCATCAAATACCAGCAAAATGTTATTTTCATCGCAAATTTTCCGCAAACGTAAGAAATATTCTAATTCTCCCGGGCGAACTCCTCCTTCTCCTTGCAGGGGTTCGATCATAATAGCTGCCACACGGCGATTTCCTTCATCGATATCGGCGATCGCGTTTTCTATAGCAGTAATATCGTTATAAGGAACATAGGCAAAACCATCTACTAGAGGCTCAAAGTGTTTTTGGTATTTGGGTTGTCCTGTTGCTGTTATCGTTGCCAGGGTACGACCATGAAAACTGGATTTAGCAGTGAGAATAACTGGTTGTTCCAAAAAATCCAAGACAGTATGAGCGTACTTTCTTACCAGCTTAATTGCTGCTTCATTAGCTTCTGCACCAGAATTACAGAAAAATACTTTGTCAGCACAAGAATGCTCTACCAGCCACTGTGCTAATTGTCCTTGTTCTGGTATGTAATAAAGATTAGAGACGTGATGCAGCTTTTTAATTTGCTCACTTACAGTTTTTACTAAGGCAGGATGACCATGACCGAGAGTACAAGTAGCAATACCCGCCACAAAATCGAGATACTCTTTTCCTTCTGTATCCCACAGACGGCATCCTTCGCCCTTGGTAATAGCGAGAGGAAAACGTCCGTAAGTATTCATTACACTACGATTAAATTCATCTCGATCGAAAGCGATAGAGGAGGGAGATGTAACAGAAGAATTATTTAATAAGGTTGATTGACTCACAAATTACTCCTAACAAATTTCAGCATTTATAGGGGAACTCAAGCAGAATTATGGCTGCTGTAGGGGAAGATTAAAAGTTAAATCAAATTTAGTCTTTATTTAGTTAAATTATCAAGCAATTTTCATTTTTGGTTTAAATACAATAACAGATTAATATTTTGATTGACTATGCGTAATTTTGCGTTCAAAGAAAAATATGAACGTTTGCAAAAACAGCTAATTGCTGGCGTGGTAGCCCTAGCAGGAGTGTTTTTAATTGGTACTCTTTGGTATTGGTTAGTTGAAAAATGGTCTTGGTCAGAATCTGCCTACATGACCATTATTACACTCTCTACCGTAGGCTATTCTGAAGTACAGCCTTTAGGAGAGCGTTCGCGCCTATTTACTATTTGTCTAATTTTAATGGGTTTGATTACCATTGGTTACATAGTTAATCGATTTACCGAAGCCCTCATACAAGGTTATTTTCAAGAAGGAATTAGAATTCGACAGGAGAACAGTTTGATCGAGTCTTTAGATAAACACTATATTGTCTGTGGGTTTGGACGTACCGGTCGTCATGTTGCTCACGAATTTGCCGTGGAAAAGATTCCCTTTGTGATTATTGATGACAATCTCGAAGAAGTAGAAGAAATTAAACAGTTAGGTTATATCGTAATTCTCGGAGATGCTACCCTAGACGAATCTTTAATGCGTGCCAAAATCGATAAAGCTGTTTGTTTAGTAACCGCATTGCCTTCTGACGCAGAAAATCTCTATACTGTTTTATCTGCTAAAACTCTCAATCCTAAGATTCGGGCGATCGCTAGAGCTAGTAACGAAGAAGCCGTAACAAAACTCCAAAGAGCAGGAGCAGATGCGGTTATTTCCCCTTATATTACTGGTGGAAGAAGATTAGCAGCAGCAGCTTTAAGACCCCAAGTAATGGATTTTGTTGATGGTATTCTCTCTGGTTCAGAACGTTCCTACTACCTAGAGGAATTTCGGATCGACTCGCAAATTTGCCCTTTTGTTGGTAAAACTCTCAGAGAAGCCAGTTTACGTTCTCAATCTGGCGCATTAGTTTTAGCTATCCGCCGTTTTGATGGTAATTTAATTGCCGGACCGACAGGAGATACTCTAATTATTGAAGGAGATTCCTTAATTTGTATGGGAACTGCCGAACAACTACGGGAACTCAATAAAATTTTAGGGCCGATTAATTCTGATACTCTTCGACTACCTAAGCAGAAATAATCCCTGAGGTAAATTATGATGAATTCTCATATTTTGATTGTAGAAGATGAAGCAAAACTGGCTCAATTTATCAAATTAGAATTAGAGTACGAAGGGTACCAAGTTACAGTTGCGCGAGATGGTTTGACAGGTTTGGCTAATGCTAGGGCAATGAATCTAGATCTAATTTTGCTTGATTGGATGTTACCAGGTATTTCGGGCCCTGAGATTTGTCGTCGTTTACGCAGTACGGGAGATAAAGTACCGATTATTCTGTTAACCGCCAAAGATGAAGTAAGCGATCGCGTTACCGGACTAGATGCGGGAGCAGATGATTACATTATTAAACCCTTTAGTATTGAAGAATTATTGGCAAGAGTCAGGGCTAATTTACGCCGTACCCAAGAAGAAGATACGGATTTACTTCAATTTAGCGATCTACGCCTAAATCGTAGTACAAGAGAAGTCTATCGAGGCGATCGCCTAATCGAATTAACTGCTAAAGAGTTCGATTTACTCGAATATTTAATTTCTCATCCTCGTCAAGTTTTAACCCGCGAACAAATTTTAGAAAGGGTCTGGGGCTACGATTTTATGGGAGATTCTAATATTATTGAAGTTTATGTTCGTTACTTACGCCTCAAACTAGAAGCAGAAAAAGAACAACGCTTAATCCAAACTGTTCGAGGTGTTGGTTATGTTTTACGAGAACTGAGGGATTAGACTTCGATCGATAGTTATTAAAACGGAATTTCGTCCCAATCTGCATTATCTGGACTAGCAGAAGTATCTGCTGGTGTAGCAGTTGTTTCTGGAAAAGAAGATTCTCGAGCGGTCTTTTTCTCTGATGACTGGAAAGAAGGAGATGACAAAACACTGGGTTTTTCTCTCGACATTCGCTCCATTTGGACTGGAGTTGGTGAATTCATGGACGTATTGGCTATAGATGTCACTGTAGCAGGAGAATAGCCAGTATTTTGACCTGAATCTGACATAGGAGTCAGCCGATCGCCAAGAACAAAAATGCGAGAAGCCACTAGTTCTGCTCGTTTTTCTTTGTATCCTTCTTGCATTTCAATTGTATTCATCGATAAGCGACCTTCAATCACAACGCGATCGCCTTGATTATATTGATTTTTGATATTTGAAGCTAAGTTACCCCAACCCAGAACTTTTATAGTAGCTGGAGGGTCTTCCTCCCGCAGCCCATCAAAGCGTACGATCATTTCCGTCACATCAAGATTATCTTGAGTAGTACGTAATTGTGGCTCACTGACTATCTCTGCCATCAAAACACAGCTATTCATTTAATTAGTACTCCTATATAAATATATATTTATCCGTTTGCCATTATCTATCTTATCAAGAACTATTGTACTGTTTTTCTCGACTACAGTTACCAGCTATTTTACTTACTGATAACTGTTAACTGTTAAAGTTCGCTTCTAACTAAACCTTGTTCTTGCTCGATAAATTTTTGTATACGCTGGCGATATTCTGCCAAGATATTGTCTACCCAATCGCGGTCTTCACTATTAGCATAAATATGGACTAATGGTTCTCCTGCATCGGGCAAAATTAACGTCCAATTGTCATTTTGCGGGTTAATGATTTTAACGCCATCAATTAATTCTAAATTTTCTGTCGGATGAGTTTCTACCAGATAACGCATCAATGAGCCTTTTACTTTCCAGGGGCAACGAACAGTATAAGTTTTGTGGCAGACGTTAGGTAACTCAGTACGTATTTGCACTAGCGATCGCTCTTGAATTGTGAGCATTTCTATCAGTTTAGCTATACCAAACATGGCATCAAAACCTGGATGTAATTGCGGGAAAATAAAACCCATATCGCCACTACCTCCTAAGACCACATTAGGATTATCTTGAGATGCTTCCATCAAAGCAGTAGGATTAGCTTTGGTGCGGATGACTTGAGCATCGTGACGACGAGCAATTTGCTCTACAGCACTAGAGGCATCAACTGGAACTACAACAGTACTGCGAGGATTGGCAGTTAAAATTGTATTCACCATCAAAGCAGTAAGAGTTTCACCCCGAATCGGAAAACCAGACTCATCGACTAAAATAAATTGCTCGCCGTTAGCAGATACTTGTACTCCTAAACTAGCCTTAAGTGCTTCTACTACCTGTCCTAACTGATTGAGTAAAATCTCTTTTTCTGTAGTAGAGAGGGCGGTTTGTTTTAAACTGGCATTGAGAACTACGGCATCGCAACCAAACTTAGTCAATAATTGGGGTAAGATTGCCCCCGATACGGCATAAACGTAATCGATAACAATCTTAGAACAACTATTACGAACTGCCTCAACATTGAGATGTATTTCAAAAGTATGGCTGTAGATTTCAATCACTTGATCGGGATAAGCTACATTCCCAATCTCTTGAATTGACGCTCTACGGAGGTCTTCTTTAAAATACGCTCCTTCAATTTTTTTCTCTTTTGCTTTAGAGATATTAATACCTTGTTTATCAAAAAACTCGATTAAAACATAGTCAGGGCGATCGGGATATAAACGAACGTGAATACCACCTACTACACTTAAAGTAGTGGTCATAGTCCGTGAAATAGGAATTGCTGTTGCTTCTAGGTTTTGTACATTAATTCCTGCCGACATTAAACCAGAAATCAAAGAGCGACTTACCATCCGCGAGACAGTACGCTGATCGCGAGATACTAGAACTGTCGAACCTAGTTTCAGAGTCGAACCATAAGAAGAGCCTAATTTAACGGCAAACTCTGGTGTGATATCAATGTTAGCTATTCCCGATACTCCCCTTTGACCAAAGAGGTTACGTTGCGCTGTATTTCCCCAAATCAGATTAATATTGAGAATAGCTCCCGATTCAATTTTCTTACTCGGCCAAACTCTAACCCCAGGAGCAATTTGAGCTTCTTCTCCTACTGTTGATAGAGGGCCGACTACCGCACCTTCTAAGACTTGCACTCTTCTATCTATACGAGTACCGCGAGCGATGGTACAAGCTCGTAAATGAGCTTCTTCACCGATAGTTGCTCCATTCCAAATAATGGGACGTTTTAAGTCGGCATCTGCACCGATAGTTACGTTATCGCCAATAACAGTACCTGCTTCAATTTTCACTCTTGCCCCAATCCGACAATTATTCCCAATTAAAGCTGGAGTCTCAATTTTTGCTGTAGGATCGATATAAGTATTAGAACCTATCCACAGTCCTGGGGATTTTTCCGTGTAAGCAAAATCCATTTTGACTTTTCTGTTTAAGGCATCATATTGAGCTTCTCGATACTCTTCTAGATGCCCTACATCACACCAATAACCGTCAGCAATGTAACCGTACATTGGTTCGCCTTTGGCTAAGAGTAAAGGGAACAAATCTTTGGAAAAATCAGATTCTTCATTAACTGGTAGGTAATCTAAAACTTCTGGTTCGAGAATGTAAGTGCCCGTATTGACGGTATCGGAAAAAATTTCACTGAGAGAAGGTTTTTCTAAAAAACGATTAATTCTTCCATTCTCATCGGTAATTACTACGCCGAATTCGACGGGATTGGGTACGCGAGTCAGCACCAGCGTGGCTTTAGATTGATTTTTCTTATGAAATTCGATCGCTGCTTGCAAATCAAAGTCAGTTATTCCGTCTCCACTAATTACTAAAAAAGTACTATCTAGCCACTGTTGAATATTTTTAACGCAACCAGCCGTACCTAAAGGTTGGTCTTCTTCTACTGCATAAGTCATTTCAATGTCAAAATCACTTCCATCTTGAAAGTAATCTCGCATTACATCAGGTAAATAATGGAGGGTAGCAATAATTTCTTTGATATTATTTCGCTTTAGTAAATTAATAATATGCTCGGCAATGGGACGGTTAAGTATCGGCACCATTGGTTTGGGCAGATCGCAGGTTAGAGGTCTTAGTCTAGTTCCCGAACCTCCAGCCATTAGCACTGCACGCATAATTCCTCCTTATTTTAATTGTGAACTTTAGGGATAATTAGATGTAACGCTTTATTTATATTGTCTTTATATTTGCGCTTTTTTAAACAATTAAGTTTAGTATCTAAACAAAATTCATAATAGAGCCATCGCTCTTTCCACCTTAAACAAAACTTTTACCAATGACGATCTATTTCAATATAATAGATTTAGGCAACAACCACGCTATACTAACTTGGAGCCAAAAATAGAAACCGCTTCATTTAGTCTAAATTTATCCGTAAACTACACAAATTACAGAATTTATGCATCAATTCATTGTAATTGTCTTATTAGTAACATATGTAGGCGGAATCTGGAAATTTTGGAAAGGATTTGGCAGAACGAAGTTTACTCCTAGCCTACCCAATAAAATAATTTTATCTCTACTATGGCCTGTTCTGATTGCAGCTAATAAGTCTTATCGTCAGAATTTTCGTAAAGCTCTTAAAGGAAGATAACTTTGTCGGCTCCAACAAGATGAGAAAAACGAGGAAGATGGGAAAGAGCAAGGTAAGATTTGGTTAATTGGAGGCACAACAGAAAGTGTCTTAATCGCTAAAGCGATCGCGCACATTGGTCTTGATTTTATCGTTACTGTTGCCAGTCCTACTGCTAAAACTCTTTATCGTTCCGAGTGTAGGGTTAAAGTTGGGCGAATGGATATTGAGACAATGGCGCAATTTTGTCTAAAAGAAGGGATTGTTGCTATACTTGATGCTTCTCATCCCTACGCAGTAGAAGTATCTCAAAATTCGATCTCCACTGCTGAAGTTCATCACATTCCTTATTTGCGTTACGAACGTCCTTTCGTTCAGTTATCAGTTAACAGTTGTCAGTTATCAGTAATTGAATTAAATAGTTTTGATGCCCTCTTACAAGGAAATTATTTATCGGGGAAAAGAGTTTTACTCACAATTGGTTGTCAGAATTTACATTTATTTAAGTCTTTCCATCAGAACTCCACACTTTTTGCCAGGATTTTGCCTAAACCAGAATCCTTAGCCATGGCGATCGCTGCGGGCTTTACAAGCGATAAAATTATAGCTATTCGTCCTCCTCTTAGTAAAGAATTAGAACGGGCTTTGTGGCAGCAATGGCAAATTTCTCTGGTAGTAACTAAAGCATCGGGAAGGGCAGGAGGAGAAGATATTAAAAGAGAAGTTGCTAGAGAGTTGGATGTTCCATTAATTGTTATTACTAGACCCCAGATTATATATCCCCAACAAACTGATTGTCTTGATGAAGCGATCGCGTTTTGTCATAAACATCTATCTGGATAAAAACTATGATGATTCGAGAAGCTAAGGAACGAAGATGCAGAAGCGATCGGCTTCGCTGCCAGGCTTCGCCCGATCGCTAGAGTTCATGTAGATAGTTGGCGCACTACCTATCAAGGCATAATACCGGAAAGTTATATAGCTAGATTATCTTACCAAAAGCGGAAAGAACGCTGGACTAATATGCTTAGTATTAGCACAGTAGAAAAGGCAGATTATTGGGTGTATGTGGTTGAAAACAATACAAAACAAATTATTGCTTTTGCTGATGGTGGTTTAGCAAGAAATAGTGACTCAATTTACCAAGGAGAATTATACGCTATCTACATTCTGGAGGCTTATCAAAAACAAGGTATTGGAAGAAACCTTGTTAAGACTATGGCAGAGAAATTATCCCAGTCAGGATTAGAATCAATGTTGGTATGGGTTTTGGCAGATAACCCCGCTTGCCAATTTTACCAAGCTCTTGGCGGTCGTACCGTTAAGCAAAAGCAAATTGAATTTGAAGGCGTTAAGCTAAATGAGATAGCCTATGGCTGGATTGACACCAAAGTCCTTATGACTCCATAGTACTTAGATAAATAAAAATTAAGTAAGAAATAACCATGTCTGAAGCAATTACTCCTGCCATTAGCGATCGCATCTGCAAACATATGAATGAGGATCATGGAGATGCCCTAGTTTTATACGTTAAAGCTTTTGGTAATTCTCCTGAAGCCGAGTCCGCTAAGATGATTTCGATCAATTCTCAAGGTATGAATTTCTCCGCCCAAATTAAAGGGGAATCTGTTCCTGTTAGAGTAGAATTCGACCACACTCTTAAAGATTCAGAAGATGCTCACCACACTCTCATTGAAATGGTCAAGCAAGCAAGGAAAATGCAGACTCAATCTGTGGAGTTTTAAGTTATTAGCCTTTAGCTATCAGTAAAAAAGCTGATAGCTAGGAGTTACTAAGCCGTTCGCGGTAGTTAGCCATTAAAGACAATTTTATACACATAATTATTATTAATCTTACCGAGTATGGTACAGTAAAGCGAGTTTACTTGCCTATCGATAGCAAAACTGTTGCGGTGTAAAACTTTCGATTTGTGGAAATGTCTATAAAAGTAAATAAAAACAATTTTAATTATAAGGGGTAAATATAAATGGCTCAAGTTACAGTCGGCGAAAATGAAGGGATCGAATCAGCCTTACGCCGATTTAAGAGACAAGTATCTAAAGCAGGTATTTTTCCCGATTTTAAGAAACATCGTCATTTTGAAACCCCGATCGAAAAACGCAAACGCAAAGCAATAGCCAGACGCAAACAACGTCGCAGATTTTCTCGGTATGGTAAAAAGAAAACTTCTTAGAGTTTGGTAAAATCGGCACGGTGCTTTATATCTAGCTCTAAAATACTCATGTCATCTTCTATCGTCACTACCCAAAATAATAACCAAGCTCAAGATTTAATTATTCAGCCACCTAGTTCTGGACTCTCGTTACGAGGAAAAATCACAGTACCGGGAGATAAATCGATTTCTCATCGTGCTTTAATGTTAGGCGCGATCGCCAAGGGAGAAACAACTATAGAAGGTTTATTTATTTCAGTGACATCCTCCTGCGATAAATCGCAGGCTTCCCAACGTCGCCGTTAGGCATTCCTGCACCACGCCACTTATCTAGAATCATGACAGCTATCACAATTCCCCGACAGCCCGACGGGGCTTTTAAAGGGGCGAATGCATTCGCCCCGCAGCCCCTTGACTTTACAGGCAATTTCTTTCCCCGTGAGTCCCACGGTACTAACGTATCAAAGATACTTTATCCTTTGTACGTTTGGAATTTTACCGACGAAACTTCTTCGTCGAACCCCATATTCCAAGTTTTCAAGGTTCTGCTTTGCACCAAGTTACAGCAATTTTTAGCTAGATTTCTGGTACTTGAAAATATTATATATCGCTTAAAACCCTTATTCTATAAAGATTTAATGTCTAAATTGTTAAGTTATCGCGCTCGCTTTCATCCCGCCAGTAAACTGGGGGACTTCCCGCTCGCGAAGTTAAAACCCAGCGACGGAATAACTCGACAATAATGTAATAGTTGTAATCTTTTTCGGCGATGACATCGTGGCGTTTTAAAGTTTCAATTGCTGCTTCTAAAGTTTCTGCATCTAAACCAGTTGTTGAAGCAAGGTTTTCTTTACTTAAGCCTTCAGGATGGGGTGCTAAAGCTTTAATTATTTCCTGTTGTCCTATTGCGCCTTGGGCTGCTTGTCCCCAAACTCCTTCAAAATAGTATCTTCCTTGTTGGAAAAATTTTCGATCGGTTACAGCTTCGATATCTTCTACAGTAAAGGTATTATCGCGGGAACGTCCTTGTTCAAATACTCGATCGTTGTAGTTGCGGACTAATTGAAAGCCGATTAGTTGAACTAAGTAGGGTTGTCCAGAAGTTAGAGAATAGATTAAGTCTAGTGCTTCTCCTGTGTAGTCGAGAAGGAATTCATTTTCTGCTTCGTTATTAATTGAATTTTGATCCCCCCTATCCCCTCTTAGAAAGGTGTTTCGATCCCCCCTATCCCCCCTTAGAAAGGGGGGTAGATTGGATACTGGGTTGGCGAGAATTGTTTTAGTAGCACCAGGGTTGAGAAAGCTGACACGAAT